>Ga0310123_10003379_pt1 | contig 12407 bp, 7 predicted proteins | sample CB6_AW_1057_MG_FD_203505 | JGI IMG/M metagenome (GOLD analysis project Ga0310123, IMG submission 203505) | Marine microbial communities from Western Arctic Ocean, Canada - CB6_AW_1057 | ecosystem: Environmental > Aquatic > Marine > Oceanic | place: Canada: Western Arctic Ocean | collected... | reverse complement strand
AGGTTGCAGTTGGCCTCACACGTCGCAAAGTGCCACGGCCTGCCGCAGGCCTTTCATGGGATCACCGGTCGGAATGAATTCCTGGCCGACGTAGCCCGAGTAACCGGCCGCTAGCAACGCCCGCATGATCGGTGGGTAGTTGATCTCCTGCCGGTGGTCCAATTCGCCACGGCCCGGGTTGCCTGCCGTGTGAACATGAGCGATCGAGTCCTTCAACTCTCCAATCCTCCGGATCACATCGCCATCCATGATCTGAACGTGGTAGATATCAAACAGCAACTTCAGGCTCGGTGAACCGACTCGCTTGATGATCTCCATCACGTAGTCCGTGTGGTCACCCTGGTAACCGGGGTGACCCTTCATCGGATGCGAGGCGTCCCGTGTGTTGAGCATCTCCAGCGCCAGGGTCACCTTCCGCTTCTCCGCGTAACCGACGATCTTCTTGTAGCCGGCCACGCAGTTGCGAATCCCATTCTCGAGCGAAATGTGATCGCTCTGCTTGTCGTCGGGGTCGATGGCCGAGTAACCGGTAAAGCTGATCACGCAGGGCGTGCCAAACTCGGCGGCCGAGTCGATCGATTTCCGAGTCGCCTCGATCACCAGTTCGTGAAACTTCGGGTTGTTGAACCCGCGGACAAACGGCGGCCCGGGTCCGATGTCGATCCCGGCGATTGCACACGTCAGCCCGTACTTCTTCAATGTTGGCCAATCAGAGGGCGGGCACAACTCGATGCTCGGACACCCCAGCTTCCTGGCAACCCCGCACATCGCTTCGGTCGACCACGCCGATTTGAAACACCAGTGCACGATCGACTGCCGGATGCGGCCCTTGGGCTTCAAACCCGCCTCGGCCTCAGAAACACACGACGCCCCCGCCGCGCCCAATCCGACTCCGGCCACCGCCAACGCGTCACGACGGTTCATGCGATCTTCTTTCTTCGTCATACCTCACTCTCCAGCACAACCGGGTCAGAGCTGGACTGCGAACAGAAGGCGATGGCCGTCAGGGCGTACACGGCGGCGACGCGGACCAGTTCCGACACGGGGCACTCTTCGTTGACCGTATGAGCCCCCAGTGCGGCCGGCCCGTGCGTGATGGCCGGCACGCCGCCCAATGATACAAACGCATTGCCGTCGTCGACAAACGGCTTGGAGCCCACCGGCAGCTCTTCTCCGGACACCCCACACACTGCCGACTGAAACGATTCGTAGAGCGGATCCGCCTGGTCGATCTCGTAGGAATCTCGCGACACGCGGAAGTCGGCCTCGATCATCGTCCCGGTCTCGGCGGCCACTTCAGCCAGTGTCGCATCGAACTGCTCCTGGACCGACTCGACCGCTGTCCCCGGCAACCACCGCCTGGTCCCCTCGAGCATCAGCTGCACCGGCGACTGGTTGAAGATCTCGCCGGAATGCACCTGCCCGACAAACAGGCTCTCGCGTCCGGCCAGCGGATGAGTCAACTGTTCCAACTCCCGATCGATCAGCGCAAACCTCTCGATCAACCGAGCCCCTGCGGTAATCACGCTCGGCTGCTCGATTCCCCCCAGCACCTCGTGACACGGTTCACCCTGCCTCGAGACACGCACCTGGAACATCGCTTGGCCCCGCCCAACGACCGGGCAGTTGTGGCAGTGGTATTCGGGCAACAGCACCCCGTCGCCGGTGAAGCCTTCGGCAATCAGTGCGTTGACCTGGGTCCCGTCGCCCCAGGGTACCTCGTGCAGGTCGTGAGCCGTCAACATCACGCCCCCGGCACTCAGCATCCCGCCGTCTCGCAACACCCGCATCGCCTCGACCGCGGCGGCGATGCCGCCCTTCATGTCCGACACGCCGCTGCCATACATCACGCCCGCTTCGACACGAGGCGGAACAAACGGCAGGTGGACGGTGTCGAGGTGTCCGTTGAACTGCAGCACGCGGCCGGGCTGGCCCGAGTGGAAACGTGCGACGACCGCCGGAGACGCCTCGTACCCGGCCACGGGACGCTCGACCTCAAAACCCTCGTCCGAGAGCAATTCAGCCAGCCGATCGGCGACGTCGGCGGCGGACCGGGTCGGGCTGGGTGTACCCACCAGCATTGTGGCAGTTTTGAGCAGTCGCTCCTCGTCGACCGAATCACGGACCTGTGCAATGACTTCTTCGTTGAGCGTCTCGGACATCGGACAGTCGTTCCTGGCAACACCGACAAAACTGGCGAACGCCGATTATGCGTGATTCGACCCGACAATGTCGTCACAAGGGCTGAGATTTCAAGCTCTGCAGGCTGATCTGGCCACACCCCCCGCGTCGGTGAATCCGGGCGAATCCAAAGCTCCGGGTCGGCTCTGGTCGGCTCTGGGAACTCACGCGAATTCTGCCGCGAGAATCATCTACTGCAATCGGGTCACCGAACTGCCAAGATGGATGAGTTGTTTATGATCGAGGCGTGTTCGTGCAGGATCTGTACCTGGGTTTGGCCGTGATGGCACTGCTGTCGGCCTGTGCCTTCGCGTTGGGCTACGGCTTGGCCGGCGGCCACAGGTGGACCGGCAACGGCCTGGCGATTGCTACGGTGCTGCTGACCCTCTTTTACATCCGCTTCGTCTGGGACGACATTCGCCTGGCCCGGCTGCTGCCGTTTTCCAACCTGGTCGTCGTCGGCAACTGGCTGCCACTGGCATCGACGTTTCTGGCCGGAGTCGTCTGGCGTCGCATCAGGCATTGGCGTCGCGTGGTAGCTGTTGGAGCCCTGTGGATCGCAGCGGGATACGCCGCCGCGACTCCGTTGTTGGCCACCATGTTCGAAATCAACCGTGTTTTCCCTTTCGTCACTCGGGCTCGGCCGCCGGTGTGTGAAGACAACTGGACACCGCGGCGGGAGGCCTGCCTGCAGACCACTCCGGCCACCTGTACCCCCGCCTGCGCGGCCACGCTGCTGTCACTGCACGGGATCCAGGTCACCGAACGCGAGATGGCCCGCCTGTGCCTAACCACGCACCGCGGCACCAACTGGACCGGGCTCTTTCGGGCCCTGAAGCTCAAGACCCACGACAGCCGTTACGACGTGCGAGTGCTCTCCGGATCGTCTCGAAACCTGCTCGCCACGCTCCGCACTCCCGCCATCCTCTCGGTCGGACTCCCGATGGACACCCCGCCCAACTCTTACTACCGAACCAAGTGGGTCTGGAACCCTGGTGAGGAGCACTCGGTGATCCTGCTCGGATTCAGCAAGGAGGGTCTGCTACAGATCATCGACCCCGATCCCCGCATTATCTACGAGAACTGGCATCCTCGGGACCTGGAGGTCCTGTGGCGGGGGCAGGGGATGATGCTGGTGGAACGCCCCCGATGACAGCCCGGCGGCATTGCGATACGATTGCCCGGCACTGAGCCTCGTTTCCTCCCGGAGACCACCCATGCGGATCGCCTGCCGGCTGTCACTGCTGCTGACATGGTCCTGCCTGCTCTGCCTTCAGGGAGCCGCATCAGCCCAGGATGCCGACGCAGCGGAGAAGAAAGCCAAGAAGCCTGACTCCGCCGCCGCCAAGAAGAAGACTGCAAAGGCCAGCAACGACAAGCCGATCTCGGCCGAAGAACTTGCCAAGAAGGCGATGAAATCGATCGTCGTCGTCCAGTTCGCCGGCCGCGACGGACGCGACAAGGGATTGGGAACCGGCTTTGTCATCGACGCCAGCGGGCTGATCGCCACCAACCTGCACGTCATCGGCGAGGCCCGCCCGATCACCGTCACCACCTCCGACGGCAAGAAACACAAGGTCACCGCAATCCATGCCACCGAGCGAACCATGGACCTGGCGATTCTGAAGATAGAAGCCAAGGGCCTGACTCCGCTACCGCTTGGCGATTCGGACAAGATCCGGCAGGGCCAGCCGATAATCGCTTTGGGCAACCCGCTGGGACTGAAGCTGAGCGTCGTCCGCGGCATCGTCTCCGGCACTCGAGAAATCGACGGCAGACCGATGATCCAACTGGCGGTGCCGATCGAGGAAGGCAACAGTGGCGGACCGGCCCTGGACAGCCAGGGCCGGGTGATCGGCATCCTGACCCTGAAACACCGCTTCACCGACAACCTCGGCTTCGCCGTCGCCATCAACGCCCTGAAACCTCTAGTCCAAAAACCCAACCCGATTCCGATCAGCCGCTGGCTGACCATCGGTGCCCTCGATCAAGCCGACTGGCGAATCCACCACGGCGCACGCTGGCGGCAACGCGCCGGACGGATTCATGTCGAGGATCCCGGCAGCGGATTCGGCGGACGCGCGCTGTGTTTTTCGAAGCACGACACCCCCAAGGGGACCTACGAGGTCCAGACCCGGGTCAAGCTGCACGACGACGACGGGGCCGCCGGGTTGATCTTCTGTGCCGACGGCAGCGACCGCCACTACGGCTTCTACCCCACCAGCGGCCAGATGCGACTGACCCGCTTCGATGGCCCCACCGTCACCTCGTGGGCCATCCTCAAGACCCTACCAATCCCCGCCTACCGACCCGGCGACTGGAACACGCTGAAGGTGCAGGTGACCCCCGAGAAAATCTCCTGCTTCCTCAACGACAAGCTGGTGATCGAGACCAGCGACACCCGCTACCGCACCCGCACGGTTGGACTGGCCAAGTTCCGCCACACCCGTGCCGAATTCCGTTCTTTTCGGGTTGCGGAAAAGCTGCCACCGGTGGGGCCGACTCAGAAGGCGATCGACACAATCACCGCGCTGGTCAAGGACCTGCCCGGCAAGGGAGGTTTTTCCGGCGATTTGATCGACAAGCTGGCCCCCCAGGGCGAAGCAGGGCCACAGGTGCTGCGTGACCGTGCCCGGCTGCTCGAACAGCAGGCCACGCGGCTGCGGGAATTGGCCAAGCGAGTGCACCATCGACGCGCGGTCCAGGCGCTCGAGGCCGCTCTCAAGCAACCCGACGAAAAGATCGACCTGCTGCACGCGGCGATGCTGGTCGCGTGGTTGGACAACGATGAGGTCGACGTGGACGCCTACCGGCAGCAGTTCGACCGCATGGCCGCCAAGCTCAAGACCAGCCTCCCGGCCGACGCCAGCACCAAGCAGAAATCATCCGCGCTGCACAAATTCTTCTTCACCGATCAGGGCTTCCACGGCAGCCGCATCGACTACTACAGCCGCTCAAACAGCTATCTCAACGAGGTGATCGACGACCGTGAGGGGCTGCCGATCTCCCTGGCGGTCGTGTTCATGGAACTGGGACGTCGGATCGGGCTGGCTGTCGAAGGAGTTGGACTGCCCGGCCACTTCGTCGCCCGCGTCCCCGTCGACACGGGACCGGGTCAACTGGTCGATGTCTTCGACGGAGGACGTATCATGCCCGCCAAAGAGGCTCGACGCAGGGTCCTCGAGTCGTACCAGACACCGCCCACCGGCGAGCAGGCCGGGAAGGTGGTGGCCCAGTTCCTGGAAGCGGCCAAGCGGAAGGCAATCCTGGTCCGAATGCTGGCCAACCTCAGCGGCAGCGCCCGCCAACGATCCGACGAACCGGCCATCCGTCGCTATGCCGACGTGATTCTCGCCATCGATCCCAGCAACTGGACTCAGCGGGGCATGAGAATCCAGCTGTCGCTGCGGAGCGGGCTCTACGACGAGGCACTGGCCGACATCGACTGGCTGCTCGAACACCAGACCGATGTCATCGATGTCGGGCAGCTGCGGGTACTCCGCCAACAGGTCGAACAGGCCAAGGCGTCGCGGCGCTAACGGTTCAGTGCCATCCGCGACACCCGCCCGAATCGGCCGGCCCCGCCCTCGGGAGCCACGTCGCCGATCAGCACCGGCAACCACATCGGACGGTCGACTCGCTCCTCGGGCAATCGGTCGATCATCGGCAGGTCACCGGGTGCATTCTCCGGACGCAACTGATCGGCCGGGGCCGGATAGAGGTAGAACTTGCGGGCCGAGACCAGCTTGGCCAGCGTCGCGGCCAGTTCCTGTGGGATTCCGTACCACAGCACGATGTTGGGGTCGCTCCGCAACGCCAGTCCCTGGTCCCCTTTCGTCTCGATGAACGGTGTAAAGTCACTCACCAATTCGGCAAACGACACCTCGTCGCGGCGCCGGACGTACTCGACCAGTGCCGCGGGCACCTGGCCGTGCTCGGCCAGTGCCAGCCACTCCGCTTCGGTGTCTTCCGCATCGCTGACCGACTCGAACGTCACTTCCTCGGAGCGGCCGTGTTCTTCTTCGAGCATCTGCACCACTCGGCTGTCTGGCGTGGCCGGCCGGCAACGGTCTTGAGCCCATTCGCGGAGCTCGAAGATCTGCTCCTCCATCGTCACCGACAGCGGCACCGTCTCCTCACGTGAGTTCTCCAGGTCCTTCTGAGTCAACACCCGGCCCTGGTTGTAGCACTCGACCATCGCCGTCACGACAATCTGCTCGATCTCCGCTCCACTGAAACCCTCAGTCTGACGAGCCAGTTCATCGACGTCGTACTTGTCGGGCTTCCAGCCTCGCTTGGAAAGGTGGATGTCGAAGATTGGCTTCCGCTCGTGGAAGTTCGGCAGGTTGACGAAGAACAGCTCGTCGAACCGCCCGCGGCGAAGCATTTCCGGTGGCAGGCGGTGAATTGAGTTGGCTGTGGCGACGACGAACACCTGCGAGCGGTGCTCCTGCATCCAGGTCAGGAACCGACCCAGCAGCCGGGTCATCGTCGTCTCCTGGGCCACCTCGCCGCTGCCCGCAAATCCCTTGTCGATCTCATCGATCCACAGCACCGCCGGAGCAATCGTCTCGACCAGGTTCAAGACCTGTCGCATGTTCTGCTCCGACTGGCCCTGGTCAGCGGCCAGCAGGTTTGACACGTCGAGACGGACCAGCGGAAAACTGAGCAATTCGGCAATCGCACGCGAAATCAACGATTTGCCGCAACCCTGTACACCCAGCAGGAACACGCCCTTGGGAGTCGGCACACCCTGCTCCTGGGCACGCGTGCTGAATGCATTGGCCCGCTGGGCGATCCATTCCTTCAGCCCCTCCAGGCCGCCGACATCGACCAGGCCCTCGTCCAAATCATGGAACTCGAGCAGGTCCGATCCTTGCACCAGGTGCTTCTTTTCCGAGACCAGCTGCCGGAACATGTCGTCGTCGACTTCGTCCCGGCCCAGCAATGCACGCGCCATCGCCTTGCGACCCTCGCGTGCCGTCAGACCCATCACCGCCTTCAACAACCGCTCCTCGGAGGCCGAGTCGAACTCCAGCGTCGGCTCACCCATTCCGCGGCGATCCACCTGGACCTCCGCCAACTGCTCACGCATCTCCTCCAAACCCGGCAACGGCAGCTGCATCGCCACCGCCTCGGTCTGCAGTTCCACCGGGATCTCGCACACCGGACCCAGAAACAGCAGCGTTTTGCGCTGCTCGGTCAACGTCGGCACCAGGTCCCTCAGCCGACGTACAACCGCCGGATCACCCAGATACGGATGAAAGTCCTTGAGCAGAAACACGTGCTCTGAGGGGTAGGAGACAATGTCGTCGAGAAAGGCGACGGGATCCTCGGGCAGGCTGCCGTTGGAAATTGCCGGCTGCCAGCCGGTCGTCGACGACCAGCTGACCAGGCCCCGCTCGATCTCCAGTGCCAGTTCCGACAACTCGCTCTCCCATCGCTCCTCCTCCCACGTCTTGAGGAACAGCATGGTGTAGCGCGATAGCACACGGGATCGAAGAGTATCGAGAGCTTCTGATGTGCTCATTTGTCTTTTTTCGCTTTGCCCGACTTGCCGGATTTACTCGAACCGCCGGACCGCTTCGCCTGGCGGCCACTGGGCTCCTCCTTCAGCTTCTCGATCAACAACTGCAATTCCGCATGAAACTTCGTCTTGTTGCGACGCCAGCCAGTGAAGTCGGCCAGCACCCGCCCGGCCACCTCGGTTGCGTCGGCGTGCTTCCAACTGCCGCTGAAGAGGTATCCGTCGAGGTTCAAAGGCCACATCAGCGTCACCGATCGCCCGGTGTGTGTTTTGACCGCCTCCTCGCGACGCTTGACCGAATCGATCAACGAGTCCATCCAGTCGGCCGACAGCGTGGCCCGGGTGGCACACAGCAACACGCGGTCCCAGACACGGAACCCCCGCGCGGCGATCTGGCCGGTCAGACCGTTGTCTTCGGCAGAGCGTCGCGGGTCGAGCCAGCAACGGACGCCGTGCTTCTGCAGCGTGTTGTGCAGCCGACCGGCAAACGATTCCTCCTCGGCACCATAGACGATGAAGAAGGAATCCGAGGCGGCCGTGGGCTCCTGGTGAGCGGCGTACGTCTCGGTCCAGTCCTGGCCCACACCGTTGCCCCTCAGGAAGGCTGCAGGGATCCGCGCGCCGGAACGCTCGAGAGTGTCCAGGCCGATCGAGCCGGGTCCCAGGTGGGTCATCGAGTCCAGGCCGGTGGTCCGCGAAAGATCCACGTCGTTCCAGGTTAGCCAGCCGCAGCGGACCCGCTCGAAGTTCGCCTTGTCCAGGTTGGCATGCGAGAAGTTGACCCCCAGCAGTTCCGCTCCGGCCAAATCGGTCTCCTGCAGGTCGGCGTCGCGAAAACTGGCGTCGCTGAGCATCGAGTCCGTGAGATCCCCGCCCTGGAGCACCGCATTGGAAAAATCTGTGGCCTCACCTCGAATCTCCTTGAGAGTCGCACGGAACAGCCGTGCACCGGAACAATTCAACCGGCTGACTTCGGCCCCCGAGAGATCGGCTCGAGTCAGGTCCACTCCCGAGAAATTGGCGCCGGTCAGTCTCGAACGGCCCAGCTTCGCACCGACCATCTGACTCCGCCTGAGATTCACTCCGGCGAGGTCGACTTCCGAGAGATCGGCGTCGAGGAGGTCGAGTACCACCTCGGGATTCTTACGACGCCACGCGACCACCGCCTTGCGGCCCCGCCTGACAATCTCGACCAGTTCTTCGTTCGCCATCGGCGAGTCACTTTGGGAGAAAGGAACCGCCCCATCTTCCACACCGACGCCGACCGGTACAAGCAGCAGATCGCTGTAGCCGACTTCGCAGCAATCCCCGCAGTACTCCCACGACACCGTATTCTCGCGGACCCACTTCCATCCGCCTCATCTGCCGTGGCGGAATTCCTGAGAATTCCGACAATTGACCGCCCGGCTGGTAGAATCGCCCCATGACACCTCCTCGCTTCCGAGTGCCTGCCAACTGGGTATCGAGTGCCATGGCACTTGTGCTGGTGCTGGGGCCCTCGTTCTCGGAAACTCACTCGGCCGACCCACAACCGGCCGCCGACGCCGACACCTGGTGGTCTCTGCGACCCCTCAACTCGCCCGTAGTCCCCTCGGCAGCCCCCGCCTCCACCTGGGCCCGGACTCCCGTCGACGCCTTCATTGCCCGCGGGCTCGGTCGACTCCAGTTGGCTCCCTCGGCTCCGGCCAATCGTCGCACGCTCTTGCGGCGGATCACCATTGATCTCACCGGCCTGCCACCGACTCCCGAGCAGGTCGCCGCTTTTCTGGCCGACCGGTCCTCCGACGCCTACCCCAGACTTGTGGAACGCCTGCTGCAGAGCCCCCGCTACGGCGAACGCTGGGCCCGGCACTGGCTGGATGTGGTGCACTACGGCGACACGCACGGTTACGACAAGGACAAGCCGCGCCCCAATGCGTGGCCCTACCGCGACTACGTCGTGCGGGCTCTCAACGACGATAAGCCCTTCGATCGCTTTGTACTCGAACAGGTCGCCGGCGACGTACTGTTTCCCGGTACCGTCGACGGCATCGTCGCCACCGGACTGCTCGCAGCAGGACCCTGGGACTTCATCGGCCACGCCGAGGTTCCCGAAACCAAACTCGATGGCCAGGTCGCCCGAAACCTCGACCGCGACGACATGGTCCGCACCGTGATCAATTCCTTCACCAGCCTTACTGTGCAGTGCGCTCGCTGTCACGACCACAAATTCGACGACGTATCGATGGAGGACTACTACAGCCTGCAGGCGGTCTTTGCGGCCATCGATCGAGCCGATCGCCGCTACGACCCCGACCCCACCGCTGCCGCGCGCCGGGCCGACCTGGCTCGCCGACGACGCGTCGTCGAGAAACTCCAGACCACGCTGCAGAAAGAACTCGATACACGCGGCGGAACCCGGCTCAAACAGATCCGCGATCAACTCAACGACCCCGCCCGGCTTGGCCGCGCCACTCCGCGACGGACCGAGTTCGGATACCACAGCACGATCGCCACACGTCCCGACGAATCCAAGTGGGTGCAGGTCGATCTCGGCTCGAGCCGACAACTCACTCACGTCGTGATCGTCGGCTGCCACGACGACTTCAACAACATCGGAGCGGGATTCGGGTTCCCGCCCCGATTCCGAATCGACATCTCCGACGACGCGACGTTCGCTTCCGGTGTCGCCTGTCTGCTGGATCACACTCGATCCGATTTCCCCAACCCCGGCACCCGCCCGCTGTCGGTCCCCGCCGGTGACCGCCGCGGCCGCTACATCCGCGTTACCGCCACCCGATTGGTCACTCGGCAGAACGACTTCATCTTCGCCCTGGCCGAACTCGCCGCCCTGGACTCCGACAACAACAACCTGGCGTTCCAACGACCGGTCACCTCGCTCGATTCCATCGAGGCCCCAACCCGCTGGACCCGCAGCAACCTCGTCGACGGATTCTACGACAAAGCACAACTCACACCCGCCCTCCTGGGCCGCGTCGTGGAACTCAACCGCAGCTGGACCCGGCTCCGCAAGGAACTGCTGACGCCCGCCTTCCTGGCCCGTCGACGGCGTCTCGAAGGCCGGCTGCAATCGATCGCCCAAGCCACTGCCACCATCCCCGCATCGGCGATGGTCTATGCCGGCACCGTTCACACCGGCAGCGGCGCCTTCCGAGGCACCGGCCACAACAACGGCCGACCGCGTCCGATCCACCTTTTGGCCCGTGGAGACATCCGCCGCAAGGGCAAGCTGCTGGAGCCTGGCACCGTCGACGTCGGAGCCAACCTGCCGACACGGTTCCCATTGCCCAAGGGGCACCGCGAAGGCGATCGACGGATCGCACTGGCCCGCTGGTTGGTCGACCCACACAACCCGCTGACCTGGAGATCGATCGCCAATCGGGTCTGGCAATTCCACTTCGGTGAACCGCTGGTTGCCACGCCCAACGATTTCGGCCGCATGGGCGAAGAGCCCAGCCACCCCGAACTGCTCGATTGGCTCGCCGCGAGGCTCCGCGACGGCAACGGCTCACTCAAGGACCTCCACCGCCAGATCCTGCTCAGTGCCACCTACCGCCAGGCATCGACCCACCGGTCCGCCGCGGCCCTCAAGGATGCGGAGAACCGCTTCCTGTGGAGGATGAACCGGCGGAGGATCGAGGCGGAAGTGATCCGCGACTCGGTACTGGCCGTCGCCGGCCGACTCGACAACCGCATGTACGGACCCGGCTTCCAGGACTTCGTCATCGAAAAGCCCCAACACTCACCTCACTACCAGTACCACAAGCACGACCACAACGACCCGCGTACACATCGCCGCAGCGTTTACCGGTTCCTGGTCCGCAGCCAGCAGCAGCCCTTTATGACCGTGCTCGACTGCGCTGACCCCTCGAGAATGGTGGCTCGCCGCGACGAAACCATTTCACCTCTGCAGGCCCTGGCCATGCTCAACAATCGCTTCATGACCACGATGGCCGTCCACTTCGCCACACGCGTCTCGGCCAGCCATCCCCAGCTGCCCGACCAGGTCCGGCTGGCCGTGCGGCTCGCGCTGTCCCGCGACGCCGATGCGCAGGAACTGCGACTGCTGACCGCCTACGCCACCCGACATGGCCTGCCCAACACCTGCAGGGTCATCCTCAACCTCAACGAATTCGTCTTCGTCGAATGACCATCCCCGCCCGCACCTCCAGTCCGGCCTGTCATCCCGACGCCACATCGCGCCGAGATTTCCTCTGGCGATCCGGAGGCGGTCTGGGCGGCATCGCGCTGGCCCACATGCTCGACGGCCCGTCGTCCGCCAGCGGCTCGGAACGCGGTGTGCTCTCCGGCCAACTGCACCACCGGCCGCGTGCCAAGCGAGTGATCCAGCTGTTCATGGCCGGCGCGGCCAGCCACATCGACCTCTTCGACCACAAGCCCGCTCTCGAAAAGCACCACGGGCAGAAGTCGCACTTCGGCGAGCCGGTCGAGGCGTTTCAGAACGGGCTGGGGCCGTGGATGAGATCGCCGTTCTCGTTCCGACCCTACGGAGAGTGTGGCAAGATGCTTAGCCACCCCGTCCGGGCACTGGGCCGCTGCGCCGATGACATAGCCTTCATCCACTCGATGGTGGGCAAGACCGGAGTCCACAGCCAGGCCACGCTGCTGCAGGCCACCGGCTTCCAGCGACCCGGGTTCCCCGGGGCAGGGGCCTGGGTCAGTTACGCACTGGGTGCCG
>Ga0310123_10003378_pt1 | contig 12409 bp, 10 predicted proteins | sample CB6_AW_1057_MG_FD_203505 | JGI IMG/M metagenome (GOLD analysis project Ga0310123, IMG submission 203505) | Marine microbial communities from Western Arctic Ocean, Canada - CB6_AW_1057 | ecosystem: Environmental > Aquatic > Marine > Oceanic | place: Canada: Western Arctic Ocean | collected... | reverse complement strand
GACAGCTTTACGGTGGCCAAGTCGACGCCGTCCATCAGGACCCGGCCTGAATCAGGCGTCAGGAAGGTCGCCGCCAGTCCGGCCAGCGTCGACTTTCCGGAGCCCGAACTCCCAACGAGGGCGATGACCGTTCCCGGATCGGCCTCGAAGGTGATGCCGCGCAGCACGGGCTTGTCCTCTTCATACGCGAAGGAGACGTCCTCGAACACGACATGTCCATGAATCTTCGGCATGGCCACGGTACGTTTCGGATCGTCGTCCTCCGAGGGCCACGAGAGGATCTCCGCGGTCCGATCGAGGCCGGCGAACGCCTCCGTCATCTGGGTGCCGATATTAGCCATCTGGACGATCGGCCCAATGAGAAACGCCATGAACAGTGTGAAGGAAACGAGATCCCCCAATGTCAGGGACCCCTGAAGGATCTGCCGGCCACCGTAGCCCATGATGAGCACGCTCGCCGTGCCGATGAAGAACGTGCCGAGACTCGTGACGGTGCTCGAGGTCGTGAGCGTCTGCTTGACGTTCTCGAAGATGCGGAGAACCCCGCTCTCGAAGATATCGCCCTCTTTTTCGATCGCGTGGAAGCCCTTGATGACGCGAATACCCCCGAGCGCTTCGGTAAGACGACCGGTGACTTCCGCACGGATCTCACCGCGGTCACGGAACGCCGGGCGCAGGGTCTGGAACGCCCGGGTCGACACGACGCTGAAGAGCCCCAGAGGGACCAGGACGAGCAGCGTCATGACGAAATCGATTCGTGCGAGGAAGGCGAACGCGACGATCGCCGTGATCGTGCCCCCGACCAGTTGAACCAGGCCGGTGCCCACCAGATTACGGACACCTTCCACGTCGTTCATGATGCGGGAGACCAACTCTCCAGATTTCATGCTGTCGAAGAAACGCACGGGCAGGGTCAGGACATGCCGCTGGACTTGGGAGCGGAGTTGGGCGATCAAGTGTTGCGCTTCCACGCTGAGGAGGAGCGTCAGGAGGTAGGCGGAAGCCGATTGGACGATCACGGCCAACACCAAGAGTCCCAGGAGCCTGAAGAGCAGGTCGAACTGACCCTGGCCGAGCACTCCGTCGACCAGGTACTTGGTCGAGGCCGGAAGCACCAGCCCGCTGAGTCGATTGAGAAGGATCAGAAACAGGCCCACCGCAATGAGCTTGCGACGGGGCCAAATGATTTCGTGAAACGCGTGCCGGAGGCTGTTTCCGGTGACTTTGGTAGGCTTGGCCAATCTTGGATCCCGTGAGTAGTGTGAGCCCGCCGGTGTCAGCGATCTACCCAGGAAGACCTAAGCTCAGCCGGTTACGGGTGGGGCTCGAAGATGGGGGGTCCATAATACAGAGAGGCCGGGGGAGTTCAAAGGGGGATGACCGCATTGCCCCCTCGAGGGGTAGAACGAAAGGATACCTACACCCGAAGGCGGGGTTGTGACGAACCATGGGAAGCCTGAGAGACGACCTGGGTGGGCCTGGAATCGAGGTGCTGGAGACGCATATCTCCTGGGTCTTTCTCACCGAGCGCGACGTATGGAAGGTGAAGAAGCCGGTCTCGCTCGGCTTTCTCGATTTCAGCACCGCCGAAAAAAGAAAGGCCGCTTGTGAGGCTGAGGTTCGCCTCAATCGACGTCTGGCCCCCTATGTGTACCGAGGCGTGCTTCCCATCACGGTCGATTCCCTCGGGCGCCACCGCTTCGGTGGGTCTGGAGTTCCGGTGGACTGGGCCGTTCACATGGACAGGCTTGCCGACGCGGACCGGGCGGACGTGCGTCTCAGGGAGGGCCGGCTCTCAATCGCGCACGTGACTGGAGTTGCGAAGCACATCGCTGCCTTTCATGCCCGTGCCCGGTCGGATGACCAGAGCGCACGTTTCGGAGCCGTGGAGGCGATCACGCGCGTCATTCGAGACAATCTGGAGGTGGGCCGGGCGGCGGCGTGCGACCTGTTGGGCGAAGCGGACGCACAAGCCATCGAGGCGGAACAGCTGGGTTTTCTCTCGGATCAAGCGACCCTCTTCGAGGACCGGATACGGGCCGGACACATCAGGGAAGGCCATGGGGACTTACGCCTCGAGCACGTCTATCTGGGCGATGACGATGGGATCAGAATCCTCGACTGTATTGAGTTCAATGATCGGTTCCGGTTCGTGGACGTCTGTTCCGACGTGGCGTTTCTTTCGATGGATCTCGTCTACCACGGCCGGGGAGACCTGGCTGAACTGTTCCTTTCCCGATACGCGCAGGTGTCGAACGATTACGATCTGTACCCGCTCGTCGGATTTTACGAGAGCTATCGCGCGTATGTGAGGGGTATGGTCAACGCGATCCGGGTTGAGGATGAAGGTGCGTCCGCGTCCGTGCGGGAGCGCTCAGCGGGTGCTGCCCGCCGTTTCTACCGTCAGGCCTTGGACTCGGACCCAGAGGCTCGCTCAGTTGTCCCTCCCATGGTCCTGGCTGTCGGCGGGATCGTGGCCTCGGGGAAGAGTACCCTTGCCGATCGGGTCGGGCGCGAGATGAGGACTCCAGTGGTGAGCTCTGATCGAACACGGAAGTGGCTACTCGGTGTCGAGCCCACGACCTCGGTTAGCCCAACCGGGAGTGCGGCGCCTTGGACGGCTGCGTATTCGCCCGAAATGACCGCGCGAGTCTACGACGAGGTCTTCCGACGAGCGCGCTCGGTCCTCGAGTCGAAACGACCTGTGGTGATCGATGCCTCGTTCCGTTCAAAGGCCCACCGTGAAGTGGTTCGGCAGTTGGCACATGGGGCTGGCGTGCCGTTCTTGTTCGTCGAATGCCAGGTTGCCTCCGACGTGGTTCGAGAACGACTCCATCAGCGCGATCGGGAGCCCACCGTGAGCGACGCCCGGGCAGCACTTCTCGACGATTTCGTTGCCGCTTGGGAGTCCGTTGACGAACTCGAGCCGTCTGAGCACCTGAGTCTCGACACCTCGGGCTCCATCGAGACGAACGTGGATCTGATTTGGTCGATGCTTGGCTGAGAGGCCGGGGATCGGGTCTAGCCGCTGATCTCGTGGGCTTCCCCGGCACCCTTCGGCACCCGGATGCGTTCGACCATGCGCCCGATCTCGGGCGGGGGAGCAGGCGTGAACCGAGCCACCGTGATCGCGACCGCGAAGTTCAACAGCATACCGACGGCACCAATACCTTCGGGTGAGACACCGAACCACCAGTTCTCGGCGGTATTCGCAGCCGGATTGATGAACTTGAAGTAGACGATGTACCCCGCCGTGAACGTAATTCCGGTGATCATCCCTAGGATCGCCCCTTCGCGGTTCATTCGTTTCGAGAAGATTCCCATGATGATCGCAGGGAAGAATGAAGCCGCGGCGAGACCGAACGCGAAGGCGACCACCTCCGCGACAAATCCGAAATTTCTTATTCCCAGAGCACCGGCCACGACTACCGCGAACCCCGCGGCGACACGGGCGGCTATGAGTTCGCCGCGTTCGGTGATATCGGGTTTGAAGGCGCGCTTGAGAAGGTCGTGACTCACGGCCGCTGAAATCACCAGGAGAAGGCCGGCGGCTGTGGACAGAGCGGCGGCCAACCCGCCTGCTGCGACGAGGCCGATGACCCAGTTGGGAAGATTCGCGATTTCCGGGTTGGCCAGCACCATGATATCCCGATCGATGGTGAGCTCGTTTTCGATCGGAACTCCCGTAGCGGTCTGAGCCTCGGGGCCGACGTACTGAATGATGCCGTCTCCATTGCGGTCATCGAAGGTGATCAAGCCGGTGTCTTCCCAAGTGGAGAACCACTCCGGCATCTCGGCGTACGGTTGTTCCGACACGGTGTTCAGCAGGTTCGCCCTCGCGAAGACTGCCACGGCAGGTGCCGCAGTGTACAGTAGGGCGATGAACACGAGCGCCCAGCCAACGCTGATTCGGGCGTCTTTCACTCTCGGGACGGTATAGAAGCGGATGATCACATGCGGCAGACCGGCCGTACCGACCATGAGCGCGGCTGTGATGAAGAAGACGTCGATCGTGGATTTCACTCCCGACGTGTATGCCGTGAAGCCCAGTTCCGCGTTTAGGCCGTTGAGCCGATCCAGCAGGAAAGTCCCAGTCTCCTGATCGACCCCTCCGAACCCGAGTTGCGGGATGGGGTTACCCGTGATCAGGATCGACAGAAAAATCGCGGGGACCAGGTAGGCAAAGATCAACACACAGTACTGCGCGACCTGTGTATAGGTGATGCCTTTCATGCCGCCGAGGACAGCGTAAAAGAACACGATGCCCATACCGATGACTATGCCGGTGTTGATGTCGACTTGGAGGAAACGACTGAAGACGATCCCTACGCCGCGCATCTGACCGGACACGTAGGTGAAGGATACGAATATGGCGCACACCACGGCCACGATTCGTGCGGTCTGTGAGTAGTACCGATCCCCCACGAAGTCAGGCACCGTGTACGCACCGAACTTCCTGAGGTATGGTGCGAGGAGCAGCGCCAGGAGCACATACCCGCCGGTCCACCCCATGAGATAGACCGACCCGTCATAACCCGAAAAGGAGATGATCCCCGCCATGGAGATGAACGAAGCCGCGGACATCCAGTCTGCCGCGGTGGCCATGCCGTTCGCCAGAGGTGACACGCCGGTGCCCGCTACGTAGAACTCGCTCGTGGAGTGCGCCCGCGACCAGACGGCGACGCCGATGTACAGCGCGAAGGAAAGCCCTACCAACACGAAGGTCCAGGCGGTGACGGTCACGGCTGGCCCCTCATTCGTCTTCCTCGCTGACTCCGAACTCGCGGTCGAGGCGGTTCATGAGATACACGTACACGAAGATCAAAACCACGAACACGTAGATGGAGCCCTGCTGCGCGAACCAGAACCCAAGTGGGAATCCGGTTCCCGGCAGTCGAATACGGTTCAACGGTTCAACGAACAGAATTCCCGCGCCATACGAAATGCCGAACCAGATGACCAGAAGAATGCCCACATACGTGAGATTTCGGCGCCAGTAGTTCTCGCTGGATACGGCGGGGCGATCAGGATTGTGTGCCATGGCGGGGTAGTTTGGGCCTCATGACCGCGGTGTGGCAAGGCCGGGCTCCATGACAACTCCTTCTGGATGGCCGCGTCATCGTCTGCTATCGAGTCCTGAAGAAGCGGAAGCCGAACTTACGCTTGGTCGTAGTAGAGCCGTTATGTGAATCCTGTGTCGTCATCGGCCCGCGAGCTACCACGAGAGATCTTCTGCCGCTCGATCTCCCCTTCTTTTTCGGAGGATTTGCCGTTTTGTCCGCGGTTTTGAAGAGCCGCGCCGGCATGACGACTCTCCTGGGCGTTTCCCTCACGGTGCTGGAGGGGATTTCTGGGATCGCTTTGATGCTTTCCACCCTCCTCAGGGCGGGATCCTTGGCGACGGCCTCCGCGGTAGGGATCGTTACGGCGGTGTTGGTGGCCTTTTCGTCCACGGTCCACGTGATGAAGGTCCGTGATCGTAGCTGAGCTCGCGAGGCGTCGGAGGAGAAGCGGCTCTATGCCGCCATCAAGTATCCGATGGGCGATATCGCGAGCGTAACTGAGAACGAACCCTCGGAGCCGGACATCTCGACGGATCTGGGGGATGGCAGCGACCGACCCGAGAGCCCGCCCAGCTAAATCGCTATAGGGCCGGGATGCGGCAGGCTTTGTCAGAAATAGCTTGATGGCCTGCTCCGGCGTGGGGAATATTCAAGAGACATGAAGGATTCCTCCACATCCTCGCGTCGCGCCGGCATCGAGATCGCAGCGGCCTCCTAAGTGGTCTTGTTCCAGGAGTTGGCGCTCATTCGTTGGCTCCCGGCTCAGGTCCGGGTCATCGCGTATTTCCCGGATCTCATACCGTGATCGCTTTTCTCCTGATCGAGACCAAGTTCGTGACCACGATGAATCTCGTGTGTGGGGCCACATGGCTCACGAGCGCGGTGGTATTCGGGGCCATTCTGGCCATGATTTTGGTCGGAACGGTGCTCATGAAGTTGCGCCCGCTGCCTTGGACGTGGGCCGCTACCGGGCTCGTTCTTACGCTGATCGCCAGCTATCTGGTTCCGACGGAGGCCTTGGTGGGACGCTCCGCGGTCGTTCGCCTGATGCTGTCCGTTCTCATGGTCGGAGGCCCGATCTTCTTCGCCTCCGTGTGCTTCGCGCTGTGCTTCCGCGTGCGTCCAGAAACGGACATCGCCTTCGGGTGGAATCCATTGGGGTCCTTCTGGAGTTCTTCTCGATGTCGGTGGGCCTCAAGGCACTGACGCTGATCGCCATCTTGGCCTACCTCAGCGCCTTCCTGATCCGCTCACGGACAGCGACCGATCAGGTCGCTGAGGTGCCGATACGTGGCGGCCTGGAGCCCCTACTCGTCCCAGAGGTTTCCTAGAAATACGTTGACTTCTTCAGCCGGACTCATGCGTCCAGCAACGCCATCATCAGCCCGCTCCGGACCTTCGGCTCGAACCAGGTCGATTTGGGCGGCATCAGCCGGTTCTGACGGCACACTTCGATGAATTCGTCCATGGTGACTGCGGCAATCGTTACCGCGTGGGTCGCCCTCCCTTCGTCCACCTCCCGTTGCAGCCATGCCGCGTCCTTGTTGCTGCCGACAAACGTGAGCCGGTCGTCGCCGGCGTCGGCGATCCCGAAGACGTGTGCGAAGAGGTTCTTCTGGACGATGCCGTAGTCGATGGCTTCGGCCGCGTCGTCCGGATCGAATGTCCCCGGAAGCGGCCGTAGACGCAGCCAGCCACCGTCGGGGGTGTAAAGCCCGATGTTATGGGTCTCGGTGGGTTGGTAGGGGCCCGCCTCGGCGGGTGTATCGAGTGTGAACTTCTCCCCGATTGCAGCCTCGAGCCCATCCGACGGGAGCGCTGAGGCCCGCACGAGCCGGTTGTACGGCCGGATACCCATCGTGCGCGCCGGAAAGAAGACGCTCAGGAAATGTTCGTTTCCGAGCATAGCCGCGGCTGCGCTCCGGTGATTCCCGTCGGCCACATAAGCGTGTGGCTCCTGCGCGAGGAGCTCCTGGAATCGCTGTATGGCTCCCCCATCGCGGACGATCCACATGCGGTGCCAGTTCGCGTGTTGATCGACCACTTCGAGGTCCGGTGGAGCGCCTGAAGCGTGTGCCTCTAATTGCCTCTGGAGCTCGCCCGACGCGTCATCGACTCCGTTATTCACCATGCCGATGATCGCCTTGGTGGCCTCGATCAAGTCGGCCCGGCCGCGCGCCTTCGGCTCACGCACTCCCTCGTTCCGGATGATGGTCCCTTGGGGGGTCGTGTCGGTCCGGATCTCGTCGGTCCGAGCCATGCCGCCCAGACCGATCTGGCGCACATCCGGGCGGGCGTCGTCGTCGATCTCGTAGACCCAGAGGATGTCCCGCACTTCCTCCGTCAGTTCACTCGCCTCGAGCTCCGCCATGTTGGTGTGCGCTTTGGCCAGCGCATTTCGCGAATCGCCATGGCAAATCTCATCGGGCGAGTCCGCGTGGCAATGAGCCATGGTCACACGCAGCACACTCATGGGATGGTCCTGAAGGACGTCCCAAATTTCGCGATCGCCCTGGAACTCGTCGTAGTTGGGTGCGCTGATGCGCGCGGCCGCGGCCGAATCGACGGGGATGAGGGCGCGGCGGACCGGGGTGATCGTGATCATGAGATGGGCGACCCGTCGAAGGGCCTTCCTGCAGGGGATTCATCCTGACTGGATCCAGTCTTCGAACGGCGAAAGATAACGCATGCGGGCTTTCGCAGGAGGCCCGCATGCCGCTTCTTTTCCCCTCGCTGAAATCCACTCCGGCGAAAGGCGGAACGGTAAATAGTCCCGTCCCGCCGGAGGTCCTTATGGGCAGATCCAGAGGTGGGAGCACGCCCGCGTGAGGCCCGTAACGTGAAGACCGAAAGATGAGTTCGCCCTTGGAACAGCAGCCCACACCGGTGGTGCTGCTGGTCTCTGATATTAGCGGCAACAGGGATTTCATGATCTCCCACAAGAAGGCTCTGGCTCATAGTAAGATGATCATCCGGGAGCTGATCGAGGCGCTCATCCGTCAGATCGACGTGCCTCTCCAACTGGTCGACCTGGAGGGCGATGCGCTTTTCATTTACGCGCCCAAGACCGTTGATCTGAGTGCCTGGGGGCGCCGCGGCCAGCGCATTGTGAAGCGCATCCTACAGATGTTCACCGCGTTTGGCCGCAGCATCGTCGAAATCGGATCCTATAGCGTTTGCCGGCGTCCAGCGTGCTCCAACATCACTGAGCTCAAGCTCAAGATCGTCGTGCACTCGGGGGAGGGACTTCTGAACGAGGTGGGTGGGTTTCCGGTCCTTTCGGGGGTCGACACCATCGTAGTCCACCGCTTGCTCAAGAATTCAGTCTAACTGGACGAGTACGTTTTGATGACGGAGGCGGCGCACCGGGACCTTCCTTTTCCTGATCAAAAAGGGATAGTCGAGGGGAGAGAGCAATGCGATGTGGGAACGTTCAAGACGTTTCTCTTCCGCCCCAAGTATTCCGTAGAGTTCAACGAAGAGGCGATCTGAGAATCCTTTTCGGATTCCAACGTGGCGGTGAGAATCCTACGGGACGAACTCCAACGGGAATACACGGATGTGCCCTCCGATCCGGCGAAGGGATTCCACTTCAACACGGGCCAGCGAGCCGCGGAGATCAACGAATACGAGCCGGAGTGGATCGCGCCCATACTGAGCGATGTCGTGGAGTCTTTTGCTGGCCTGGGAAACCCGTTCAGCCTCGGTACGATTCAGCCCGGCGAGCACGTGCTGGACGTGGGCTCGGGAGCCGGCCTGGACAGCTTGATCGCGGGGTAGATGGTGGGTGTCGACGGTCACGTGATCGGCGTGGAGATGACGGCCGCCATGATCGAGAAGGCGCGAGCCGCGGCCGACGCGATGGGCGTCGATCAAATCGAGTTCTGAGAGGGGTACATGGAGTCGTTGCCTGTGCCAGACGGATGGGCCGATGTCGTGATCTCCAACGGGTGTATCAATCTGGTGCCCGACAAGTCACTGGTTCTGGGCGAGATATTTCGGGTCCTGCACCCTGGTGGCCGGTTACAGGTGGCGGACGTGACGGTGCTGAAGGCGGTTCCGGAGGAGGCGAAGCAGGACATCGACCTGTGGACCCACTGAATCACGGGTGCTCTGCTCGAAGCAGACCTCGAGGCCGCGGCTGCCAACTTCGAGGAGTTTGAAATCACTTGGAGGAAGAACGTGTTCGAGGGCGCGGCCCGTCCCTCCACTGATGCGGAGGCCTTCGGGACGAGGGGCGTAAATTTTCGAGCGGTGAAGCCCGGACCTACCTAGTGTCCTGTCCCACAAGTGGGCACGATACTAGTACGCCATCTCGTCCGGACCGCTCCTTCCATCCGCGACCCTCACCAGGCGTACCCGAGCCTTCCCGAACATCTCCTGTAGCGCCTCGATGGTGTCGCGGCTGGGGTCGGCTCTGAGCGTTCGTGACCGCAGAACTGGCGCCGAAACCCCATTGCCGCTTCCGAGGACGAGTTCGACGGGAGCGGTTCCCGGGTGGGCCGCCAGAACCTCCTTGGCTTGAGCGAAGACGTCGTCGTCCAGCTCCGCGCCAATCGGTAACTCGATCTGAAGGGCCAACTGGCCGCTGTTGGGCACGCCCTCGAGTAGAACGGCCTCGTTGAGGAAGATCGGTGGGTCTTCCTCGTCGCGTTCCCGTCCGCTCACCCTTCCGGAGATGAGGACGACAGCGTCCTGCTGAAGCGTCTCCTTGTACTTCTGCCAGTTGTCTTTGAAGGCCAGGACCGTGGCCGTCCCGAAAAAGTCTTCCACCGTGATCTTGCCCCACTCAGAGTTGTCACGGCGTGAGATCTGCCTTTGGACTTTGGCCACGACGCAGGCCAGTTCGAGCGGCCGTCCGAGATATTCCTTCAAATTGGCTGTGTTCACTCCGTCGAAGGCCCGCACGACTTCAGCGAAGCGATCGAGTGGGTGTCCGGAGATGAAGAAGCCCAGGGCCTCCTTCTCTCTTTTCAACCGTTCCTGTTCGGGCCACTCCGGGACGTTGGGCAGGCCGGGGTCCTTGCGCTCGAGGCTCGCCTCTCCGGTGCCGAAGAGAGATGCCTGGCCCGCTTCCTCTTCGGATTTTCGGGCGCTGATTTCTGAGTAGGCTGTATCCAGCCCCGCGAGGAGCTGCGCACGGTACCCGAATGAGTCCAAGGCCCCCGCGGCGATGAGGGCTTCGACGGCACGCTTGTTAAGAGCGCGGAGATTGACGCGCTCCAGGAACTCGAAAATCGCAGTGAAGGGTCCGTCCGCTTCACGCGCGTTGAGAATCGATTTGACCGCGCTCGACCCCACGCCTCGAATGGCACCCAGGCCGAATCGGATGTGCGTCTCACCGACGGCCGTGAACTTCCAACCCGACTCGTTCACGTCAGGCGGGAGGACCTGGATGCCGTCGTCCAACTTCGGTAGATAGCGGGGGAGTTCCCGGCAATCTCCGATGTACTTGACCACGTCATCGGTATTGGAGACGACCGCTGAGAGCATGGCGGCCATGAACTCAGCGGGGTAGTGCGCCTTCAGCCAGGCGGTGTGGTAGGAGATGACTGAGTACGCGGCGGAGTGCGAGAGGACGAAGCCGTACCGTCCGAAGGTCTCAATCTGCTCGGCGAGGCTCTCTGCCGTGCGCTTTTCCACGCCCCGGGCGATGGTCTTCGCGATGAACTGCTGGAGCTCCGCCCGGATGAGCGAGGCGATTTTCTTGCCCATCGCCTTCCGGAGCACATCCGCCTCGGCAAGATTGTAGCCCGCCAGGACGTTGGCGATGCGCATCACCTGTTCTTGGTAGACGATGACGCCGTACGTGGGCTCGAGGATCGGCTGGAGGTCGGGATGGTCGTAGCGAACCTCTTCTTGGCCTGTTTTACGCCGGATATAGGCGTCTGTCATGCCTGAGTCGAGCGGACCGGGGCGGATCAGCGCGCTGGTGGCCACCAAGTCGTTGAAGCGGTCACAGCGCATGGCTCTGAGCTTTTCGACCGCTAACTTCGACTCAAATTGGAAGATGCCTGACGTCCCACCCCTCGCGAGCATCTTGTACACGGGGGGGTCGTCGAGGGGAACGTCGTCCATGGACTCGAAGACAGCGCCGGTCTCCGGGTGCCTCAACTCTCCGATTCTGGCCTTGACCGCCTCCACGGCGTCGTGGATGACCGTGAGCGTCTTGAGGCCCAGGAAATCCATTTTGAGCATGCCTGCGTCTTCGAGACAGTTCATGTCGTATTGCGTGACATGCATCGCCTCGGAGGCGTCTCCGTTCGACCCGTTCTTTCCCGTTTGGATGCAGACCGGTACGTAGTTGTCGAGCGGGCCTGGCGCGATCACGACGCCCGCGGCGTGCACCGACGAGTGCCGGGAAAGACCCTCGAGCGTCATCGAGTAGTCAAAGAGCTCCTTGTATCGGCCCCCCTCCTCGTACAGGTCCTTCACCTCCTTGAGCTTCGTGATCGCCTCCTTGACGGTGAAGGCCTGTCCCGGCGTATTGGGGATCATTTTGGCGATCCGGTCCGTCTCAGACGGCTCGATCCCGAGCGTTCGGCCGACGTCGCGGATCACCGCGCGGGACTTCATGGTCCCGAACGTGATGATCTGCCCGACGGCGCGCCTGCCATATTTCTCCTTCACGTACTCGATGACTTCGGCCCGCCGTTCATAGCAGAAATCGACGTCGATGTCCGGCATCGAGATCCGCCCGGGATGCAGAAAACGCTCGAAAAGGAGGTCGAAGGCCAAGGGATCGAGCTTGGTGATCCGGAGGCAATAAGCGACGATCGACCCCGCGGACGAACCCCGGCCCGGTCCTACCGGAATGCCGTGACGCAGGGCCCAGTCGATGAAGTCCCACGTGATCAAGAAATAGCCGGCATACCCCATCTCGATGATGACGCCCAACTCGTAGTCGAGGCGCTCCTGGACCGCTTCGGGGAGGGGATCTCCATAGCGCCGCTTGGCACCCTCAGTGGCCAGAAAAACGAGGTAGTCGTTCTCGTCCGTGTGGTCTTCGGGAAGCGGGAATGCGGGCAAGTGGTAGGTCTTTTCAAATCCCAGGTTCACGTCGTCGGCGATTTTCAGGGTGTTCTCGAGGACGTCCGGCCGATCCGGAAATCGTTCGGCGATCTCCGGCGCGCTCTTGAAGTAGAGGCCGTTGTCGTATCGCATTCGCCCGGTATCGCTTCGATCCTTTCCGAGGCCGATGCAGAGTAGGACGTCGTGCGCTTCGTGATCCTCCGCACGAAGAAAGTGAGCGTCGTTGGTGGCGATCACCGGAAGCCCCATCTCCTCGGAGAGCTTGAAGATTTTTTCGTTGAGCCCCGCCTGCCCCTCGGAGTCGTGCGCCTGAA
>Ga0310123_10003377_pt1 | contig 12409 bp, 14 predicted proteins | sample CB6_AW_1057_MG_FD_203505 | JGI IMG/M metagenome (GOLD analysis project Ga0310123, IMG submission 203505) | Marine microbial communities from Western Arctic Ocean, Canada - CB6_AW_1057 | ecosystem: Environmental > Aquatic > Marine > Oceanic | place: Canada: Western Arctic Ocean | collected... | reverse complement strand
CCCGCAGTGTGCCCTGTTCCCGCCAGATCATTTTCAGGCTCATCTTGTGTTGGACAACTCTCCCCTCGTTCAGGCTCATCTTGCATTGGACAACTCTCTCTCTCGGGAGAGCCGGAAACTCCTGATATAATTGGGGAGGTTTATACCAGGAGGGTGCGGTCAGACTGTCGCGGTCCACGGTATGTTCTCACCCGAATTCCAGGGACAGCGGAAGATTGACGACTGGTCATCGCCAGGAGGTGGTCCGTGAGCAATGCAACGGACGAGATCGTTCAGTTGGTCGAGCTGATCGCGAAAGCTCTGGTGGATAAACCAGAGGAGGTTTCAGTTAAAGCGATTGAAGGAGAGCAGGTGCTGGTGCTTGAGCTGAGAGTGGATCCTACTGACCTGGGCAAGGTGATTGGCAAAAAAGGCCGAACGGCCAAATCGATCCGGTTGCTGCTGGGCGCCGTCGGCATGAAATTGAAGAAACGGTTTACGCTGGAAATCTTGGAGTAGTGTCCCAGGCCGAACAACAGCCGCGATATGTCAGCATTGCCCGGCTAATTAGGTCGAGAGGAAATCGCGGTGAGCTGATTTGCGAGGATCTCAGCGACGACCCGGCCCGCTTTTCCGAAGGCGCGCGGGTGTTCATTCGCGACTCAATGGACCAGCATGGGGAATACTTGCTGGAGAAGGTTTGGCGTCACAAAGGCCGGCTCATCCTGAAGTTCCGAGGGGTCGACACAATTAGCGATGCCGAGGCCCTGCGCGGCTGTAATGTTCAGCTCACCGAAGACGAGATTGGACCGCCGCCCGAGGATGAACATTTTTATAGCGATTTGATCGGCTGTCAAGTCGTCGACGCCGAAACCGATCGCAGCATTGGAGAAGTGGAAAATATCCTCGAACCTGGAGGCGCGCTGCTGCTGCAGGTCGACGCTGGCGGCCGCGAAGTATTGATTCCGTTCGTCCGCGATATTTGCGTCGAAATTGAGACGGAGCGAAAAATGATTCGCGTACGCCTGCCGGAAGGGCTAGAGGAACTGAATCCGTGACATGGTGTTCCATGTCCTTACGATTTTTGAGGAGTTTTTCGAAGGACCCTTCGACTGTGGAGTTATTTCCAGAGCGAAAAAGGCCGGACGAATAGAGATTCGATTTCACGATCTGCGGGATCACACCTTCGACATTCACCGTACCGTGGATGATCGCCCCTTCGGAGGCGATGAAGGGATGGTTCTCAAGGTAGAGCCGATTTGCTTGGCCCTCGATAAGATTCGGGAAGGCTGGGCTGGCTCTGGGAAGGGGGCAAGCGGCGAAAGCGTGAGCAAGAAGACGAGGTCCATTGTGCTTTCCGCCCAAGGCCGGCGGTTTGATCAGTCAGTTGCGGCTCGGCTGGCAGCCTGCGATGAGGTCGTTCTAATCTGTGGCCGCTACGAGGGAATTGACGAACGTGTCGTTGAGCATCTGGCCGATGAAGAAATTTCGATCGGCGACTTCGTCCTGAGCGGCGGCGAATGGGCCTGCGGCATGGTCATCGATTGTGTAGCGCGCTTGTTGCCGGGCGTGCTCGGAAACGAAGCTTCGGCGCAACGTGAGTCGTTTGCACCGGGGCAGGGAAGCAGCGTGGGGATTCTGGATTTTCCCTATTACACGAGGCCGGCGAGTTTTCGTGAATGGGAAGTCCCCGAGGTTTTGCTGAGTGGCAACCACGAACATATCCGGCGATGGCGCCGAAAGGCGGCGCTCACCAAGACGCGCAACAATCGCCCTGATCTGCTCAAGACGGCGGATCTGAGCGAAGAAGATCACGAGATACTTGCGGAAATCGAGCATTGACTAGCGGACCGGGCCGTGACTCTATAGCAGCCTGAAAACAGGAGTTTTGCGATGACGAACAAAGTGATACAAAAAATCTACCAAGCTCACAAACGGGAAGAAGTCCCGGAGTTGGAGCCCGGCGACACGATCCGGGTCCAAGTCAAGATCCGCGAGGGCGACAAGGAACGGCTGCAGGCTTTCGAAGGAGTTCTGATCGCTCGCAACAACACGGGGTTGAGCGAGACGATCACGGTTCGCAAGATGAGCTTCGGTATTGGAGTGGAAAGAATCTTCCCGTTGCACTCGCCCGTCATTGATAGCATCCAGACCGTGCGGAGAGCGCGTGTCCGGCGAGCCAAGCTTTACTATCTGCGAAAGCTGAGGGGTAAGGCCGCCCGGCTGCGGGAGCGCGCCCGCACTTGATTCCCTCATGCCGCGATTCGTGCCGTCTCCGAGCCGTGACCGTGAGGGAGTGATCAGCAGCTAGCGCCCTATCCGGTCCGTGCACCCCGCGGGCCGAACGCAACCCATGACCAGCCACAGGTGGCAACTCTAAAATGCCCGCTCTTCGTCCCACACGCAAAAGGCCCAAAAAACGCGTGCGGCCCAACTCCCGTATCGAGAGTCAGCTGCGGCGGCAAGGCTATCACCTCATTGCCGGAGTAGACGAAGTTGGCCGGGGCTGCCTGTTTGGACCGGTTGTGGCCGCCGCGGTCATCCTTGATCCGTCGCGGCCCATTCGCGGCCTCAACGACAGCAAGGTGCTCGAACCAAAAAGGCGTGAGGTCCTGAGCCATCGAATCCGGGACCGGGCGCTAGCGGTCTCGATCGCCGCCTCCGACAGCGCCCGCATCGACCGCTACAACATCTATCAGGCTTCACGCTTGGCGATGCGCGATGCGGTCCGATCGCTCGCCATGACTCCCGACTATCTGCTAGTGGATGCCATGCGGATCGAACTCGACCTCCCCCAAGAATCTTTGATCCACGGGGACAGCCGCTCAAGCTCGATCGCCGCGGCCTCGATTGTTGCCAAGGTAGAACGGGACCGCTGGATGAAGATCTGGGACGAGACCTATCCCCAGTACGGACTCGCCTCGAACAAGGGCTATAGCGCACCCCTACACCTTCAAGTACTCAAGAATTTTGGTTCCACCCCGCTCCACCGGCACAGCTTTCGTCCAGTGGCTGAAGCCGCGCTGTTTTCCGTGGAACTTCCCGCTGGCGGGAATTACGCCAGCCTGCCGCTCTTCCCAGAGCTAGAGGCGCCCATCCTCTAAGAACGAGGACGCGAGAGCAATAGCATGGAAAGTTTGCCCCGCCTCCAAGTTCACGAGCCCACTGCTTCGCTCACGCAGCGTACTCGCTCGCAGTTCCTCACCCATCTGTTTTTTACTCTCTTTTGCCTGGAAATCGGGCTTGTCCTGCTGCTGCTACCCTGGACGCACCTTTGGGACAACAACTATTTCTTTAGCGTCACCACCCAATGGAACGAACTGTGGTTCAGCTTTTACCTGCGGGGAGCCATCTCGGGTCTGGGACTTCTCAACCTGTGTATCGGCCTCGCCGAGGTGCGGCGCCTCCGCCGCTAGGCGAAGTGCGTGAGAGGCGCGTCAGTACGACGCGCACACCAGTGAGAAATGCGGGCCAGAAGTGGCGCACGCATTCTTGTGTGCCGTGTCGCCATTCCTGGCGACATATGGGCGGGGAGGATCCTGTCGGTCCCCGGTTTGCGGTCCGTGCCGGCAGCCACATTCAGGTTCCCGTGCTGGAGTAGTTCTTCACACCGCGGTTCCAGACGAGAATCGCCATTGTCATGAATATCGCCGCGACCAACGGCAGCAACGCGAAGTAGGCGCGGTATTCGTTATGGCCGAGCAGCTTCGCCGCGGGATAAAAACTAGCGAAGCCAAACGGCACAATCCAGCTCAGGATGAACTGAATGACAGGGTTGTAGATCGGCAGCGGATACCGTCCGAAAGCCAGCATATTGTAGACTGGCGGAATCACGCCCACTCGGTCTTCCACCCAGAACGAGACGCAGGTCAACAGCAGAAAGACCCCTGTGTAGATAACCAGACCGCACACAGAGGCGAATCCCAAAAACAGCCAATCGGCCGGTCCGAACTCGAAACCAAGCTTGTCACTTGCGTAGATGACAATCGCTAATCCGATCACAGTGTCCCCGGTCGATTCCAATCGGAACTGTTCGCTCATCACCTGAAAGAGCGAATGGACGGGCCGCAGCAGGACGCGGTCGAACTTTCCTTCGACGATATAGACCTCCCCAAAGAAGTAGAGATTGATGCTCAGCATGTTGAACAGCGATAAGGGGATCAGCCCGAAACCGTAGAGGAACAGAATCTCGTCGAAGGTCCAGCCGGCGATTTCCGGAGCGCGGCTGAACAGCAGAAACACCACCGCTAAGCCGAAACCGGTCGCGACGACCGTCGTGATGACCGAGAGGAAGAAATCGCCCTTGTAGGCCAGACGCACCTTCGCGTACTGAATGAAATACTGGCCGAACAGTTGCAAATACCTTTTCACGTGGGTTTTCTCATTCTAGATCCTCCCCGTACTACGGGGCTCGGAGAGACCCGCGGCCTTCGCTCCCCCGCACACCTAGCGGATGAAGAGCCGTAGCTGGCGCCGGTGCCGGTTTGTCGATCGCGGATGCCCTTTCTCGCTATACTGCAAGAGGCTCCAACTACGTCCCCATGCGATTTTTTAAAATGACATTTACCTGTACGACCGTGCCGGTGCTGGCCGCGGTTCTTGCCGCCCAGACCCTCACCGTCCAAACTCTCGCGGCCCAAACTCTCACGGTCGAGGAATACCAGCCGCGCTCGACGCTCGTGGTTGCCCAACACCCCGTGCCTCGCGCCAAGTTTCCGGTGATCGACGTTCACAGCCACACCCCGGAAAGGAATGCCGAGGGCGGCTTCGAGGGCCTCATCAAGGAAATGGACGCCCTCAACCTGCGAGTGCTCGTGAACCTCAGCGGACGCAACGGCCAGGCGCTAAAGGACAACGTCGCGAAATACAAGGGCCGCTATCCCAAACGTTTCGCCATATTCGCGAACTTGAATTTCAGCGGCATTGACGACCCGGACTGGGGGAAAAAGGCTGCGGCTCAGCTCGCCGAAGACGTCGAAAACGGCGCGCAAGGACTCAAGTTCTTCAAGAACTTCGGCATGAACGTGAAGTATGCGGACGGCCGCCGAGTGCCCGTTGACGACCCGGCGCTCGACCCGGTTTGGAGGACCTGCGCGCGCCTAAAGATCCCGGTGCTGATTCACGTCGCCGAACCGGCCGCGTTTTTCGAGTCCCATGACCGCTTCAACGAGCGCTGGCTCGAGTTGAAGATGTTCCCGCGCAGAGCCCGCCCGCCGGACCGCTTTCCACCCTTCGAACAACTGATGAAGGAACGGGATCACATTATCGAGAAGAATCTGGACGTCAATTTCATCGTCGCGCACCTGGGCTGGCATGGAAACGACTTGGGGCGGCTGGCCCGCCTGTTCGACAAATACCCGAACTTCCATACCGGAATGGGCGCGGTGCTGGCCGAGCTGGGGCGGCAACCTTTCACCGCACGCAAGTGGCTGATTCAATACGCCGACCGCGTGCTGTTTGGAAAAGACACCTATCGGGCCAGCGAGTTCCCCTATTACTGGCGCGTGCTCGAGTCCCGCGATGAGTATTTCGACTACTACCGCCGCCGCCACGCCTTCTGGAAGCTCTACGGGCTTGGTCTGCCCGACGACGTGCTGAAGCAGGTCTATTACAAAAACGCGCTGCGGCTGATTCCCACGATCGACGCCGAGGGCTTTCCGGACTGAGATCCCCGGGCTGAGTTCCTTCGTATCGCGCAGAGTTATCTTATCCGCGGATGGCGCAGATTTCCACACAGAATGGCCGGGCCCGGGAAAACGTGAAAATACCTCGCCTGCTACTGCTTCTTCCGCTGTTGTTGTGCGGCCTGCAAGCTCAGACCCACTACGAAATTGATCTCGCCGAAGCACAATCGGGCTGGCTGAAAATCACTGTAGAGACGGGCTGCCCGGCAGAACAATGCGACTTCCAGATGCCGGTATGGAGCGCCACGTACCAAATCCGCGACTTCGCGAAATTTGTTCAAGAGTTTCGGGCTCGCGGTGCATCGAAGCAGCCGCTCGATGTGGCGAAAGTCAACCCGTCCCGCTGGCGAATACGAACCCAGCCGGGTCAGAACATAAAAGTCCGCTATCGCATACTGGCCGATCGTTCCGGACCCTTTGGGGCCTATGCCGGCGCGGAACATGTGTGCCTGAACCTGGCGCAAGTGCTGGCCTACCCGGTAGACAATCGAGGCGGCCCGTTCACCGTGCGCTTTCGCAACGCGCCCGGGAGCTGGAAGACGGCGCTTTCTTTGCCGGCAAAAAATGGCCGCTACCTCGCACCGAACTACCACCGGCTGATTGATACGCCCGCGCACCTTTCCGACTTCGATGAGACTGAGTTCACCCACGCCGGACGCACGGTGCGAGTTGTCGCTCATCCGCGCGGGGGTGACTTTAACTTGCGGCTTCTCAAGCAAACGGCACAAAAGGTTGTCTCGGTGGCGACGGCCATGATGGATGAGACTCCATTCGACTCCTACACGTTCGTCTATCATTTTTCGGATCTCGACGGCGGGGGAATGGAGTACCGCAACGGCACGTCGATCTGGGGACCGGGAAAATGTTCCGATTGCCGCATGAATTCGCTGACGGCGCACGAGTTCTTCCACCTGTGGAACGTCAAGCGGATCCGTCCCCGCTCGCTTGAGCCGATCGACTTCACGCAGCCGAATATTACGCCGTCGCTGTGGTTTGCCGAAGGGGTGACTTCGAGCTACGCCGAATACATTCAGCTCCGCGCGGGGTTGACGAGTGAAGCGGACTTCCTCGGGCGGCTGGGGCGATCGATCACCAAATATGAAGCGCGCCCGGCAAGCGTCACGCAATCCGCGGAAGAATCGAGCATCGATGCCTGGCTCGAACGCTACCCCGCCTACGGACGCGGCGACCGCAGCATTTCTTACTACATGAAGGGCCAACTGATCGGCTATCTGCTCGATCTGACCATCCGGCGAGCAACCCTCAATCGCCGCAGTCTGGACCATGTCATGCGGACGCTGAACCAGGAATATGCGCGGCGGGGCCGTTTCTATGAAGACACGGACGCAATCGAGCGCATTGCCAGCTGCGTCGCGGGGCGCGACCTGGCGCCGGAGTTTCGCGAACTAGTCCGCACGGCCGAGCCGATTGCCTGGGACCAATATTTTGGACTGGCGGGCTACCGCTTGGACGTCACCGAGAGCAGCCGTTTGGGCGCGGGCCTGACGTTGAGTGATCCCCCGGGGATCGGCGTGGTCGTCTCCAGCATCGAACCGCGCGGTCCGGGCGAGCAGGCCGGCTTTCGGCGCGGCGACCGCATTTACCGCGTGAATCGCAGCCGCATCACCAGCGGCGCGGCCGAAGTTGAGAAGCGGCTGACCAGGGGAACAAGCCGCAAGGTGGCAGTGGCCATCGAGCGGGACGGCGCGCCGATGACGCTCGAATTGCAGCCTCGAGAGGTCATTGAGAAGGTCTATCAAATCGTCGAACTCGAGGATCCAACGAACCTTCAATTAAAAGTGCGGAGGGGATGGCTGGAAGGCCGTACGGAGATGGAGCACGACGGGGAGCTGCCCTCGCACTAGCCTGCATTTCTCACCACGTGGCGTGGCAAAGTGCGTGAGAGGCGCGTCAGTAAGAGGCGCGTTCCGCTTGACACCAACCCCGCTTGATCAAAGGCGCATACTTGACGGCAGCTCGAAAACGGCCGGCAGGCGCAATGAAGGACTGCCGGGCCTCTCGCCTGCCTCGCCCGGCAGGCGCTGAGAAACGCGGGCTGGCAACTCGGTCACGGATTCTTAATAAAATTATTTCCTTTGGTTTCAACAGTTTTCTCCAGGAAGCGCCAGGCCACCCGAGATCGGCTTGCTATCCTAAAAAAGGGGAACCAGGCGATGAATCATTTTCCATGTGGAGACAGACCGGCAGGCGATCCAGGCCTCCTCCGCCGGGTAAAAAACCAGAAACCCTCTCATAGACTCTCAAATCCTCTCATTTGAAAACTTAACCGTTTGTAAATGAACAACTTACGCCAAAACAGCTACAGGCCATTGAGACTCTTTTGCTAGCGAATACGAGGACGATGGCGGCAAAAAAGACCAAAAGAGAGAACATCGAGAAAAAATCCATTTGATCGCTGGATGAAACAGGATCGCCTCCAGAATACCCGAAGAATTGCGCGGTGAGAAATGCGAGCTAGAGCTCAGAGTCGGCGGCGGTGTTCCAGTCCGCCGAGCACGGGCTGAGCAGTGAGCAGACCGGCACCGTCAGGAATACTGGGGTTGCTCGCGATGCCACGTGGCGCACGTCTCCAGACGTGCCGTGTCGCCATTCGTGGTGACATGTCGCACGAATCGGACATGTCGCAATGCAGCAGGTTCTAGTCAACAGAGCGTTGATGCCGCGACGCTGGCATCGCCTATTGGTAACTTATGTGGTACCATAAAAGCGTTGATCGAGGTTCGCGAGTATCTGGATGATCGAGGGCTCAGTCCGTTCGGTCAATGGTACTCCGAGTTAACAGACGCGGTCGGAGCCGCGAAAATCGCAACCGCCCTCTACCGCATTTCGCAAGGAAACTTCGGCGACACGAAGACTGTTGGCGCGGGGGTCTTTGAGCGGCGGGTGGATTTCGGTCCCGGCTACCGCGTTTATTTCGGACACGACGGCGACAAGCTGGTTGTCCTCCTTGCCGGAGGAACGGAAAAGCGGCAGGCGGCGGACATTGCGGAAGCGAAACGCCGCTGGGAGCACTACAAGCGGCGCAAGAAAACGGAAGGATGACGCCATGCCATTGACAAGGGATTTTCGAGAGACGGTTCGGGAGAAGGCCAAGCGAAGCTCCCGGTTTCGCCAAGCGCTGTTGACCGAGTCAGTTGAAAACCTGTTGGCCGGCGACCTCGAGACGAGCAAAGGACTTCTTCGCGACTATATCAAGGCGACCATCGGTTACCGTGCTCTGAGCGAAGCAGCAGGGGTTCCAGAGAAGAGCCTGATTCGAATGTTCGGGGCGAAGGGGAACCCGCGGGCGTCTCACCTCTCCCGGGTGATCGAGGCGCTCCAGCAGCACGAGGATGTGCGTCTTCAGGTCAGCGTCAGCCGCCGCGTGGATGCTGCGTGAGAAAGGCCCACAGCTCAGGCAAGCTCCTAGCTTGTCATCGGTCGGCTGAGAGCCGGGCGACATGTCGTGTGAGCGCTGCCCCCCGTGGCCGCCGAAAACTCACGACCGGCGGGCGGCCCTACTGGCCCAGCTCGGCCTGCCAATTCAGCACGATCGTGACCGGTGACTGCTCGGATTCCTCGGCGGCCACATCGATCAGGAACCGCTGCCCATCCCTAGACACGTCGAAGTGAACCATTGTTTCCGGCAACAGAGTGTTGACGGCTGGAGCGCGAAAGAGCATCTGCGGCACTCCCGGCTGAAATGTCTTGCCGGCCTCGATCTCCGCCGCCATCACTCTGTCGTCGCCCGTCAGATAGAAAAGCTCCTTGCCATCCTCTCGCCAGCGCGGCTGTATCCCTCCATCGGTTGAAACTTGCCATTTGCCCCCGTCCGTCGGATAAGGCTGGACATAGATTTCGCTGCGGCCGGACTCATTGGAAGCGTAGGCCCCCCATCGGCCGTCCGGCGAGAACTGCCCCATCACCTCGGCGAACTCCGTTTGAAGATAGGGGACCGGTTTCTTGTCCCCCTCCAGCGGCAGGACCCACAAGTCCCAGCCTGTTTCGGGACTCTGTTCCACAAAGAGAATCAAGCGCCCATCGCGGGACCAGTCTCGAGGTCCCTTCGTGTTGTTTGTCTGGAGCAGAAGTTTCGCTTCGCCCGCGCCGCTCGTCGGTTTCAAGTAGAGGTTGAAAGCGCCGTTTCGTGTGGAACTGAAGACTAAACGCCGGCCGTCTGGCGACCAGGTATGAGTCATCTCTGCTGCCGGACCGAACGTAAACCTTGATGCAACGTTGCGCGTCAGATCGTAAATCCAAATGTCGCGTGAGGAGTCGAAGAGCGAAATAGCGGCTTTGGTATTGTCAAGAGAAAGAGAAACGGCGGCATGCCGACTCGCCCACCGAGCTGAGCCGTTTGCCGTCACGGCCGAACCATACAAGTTGATGTGGCGGTGAGCCCGTTCCGGTGCGGTAGGCCAGCACACCGGTTTTTGAAACCGAGAAGTCGCCTAACCCCACCCTCAACGTGCTGGCCTAGACCCCCTCAGCGATGGGGAAGGGCTGGCCGGCCGGCTCCAGCCGGCTCGCATCGAACTCCTGTGCCATCAGACTGTCTTCCCGCACGAACAGTAAGTGCCCGTTGGGGTGATCGGGCGGCGGGGGTGCGTAACGGACGAGTGTGTCATTCGGGAGCAGAGGGGTCTTCGTTAGCGATGCAGACTCGCCGCCGGCGCCGGGGTCGAGGCTGCCGGTATAGACCTGCCCGCGCGCGCCGACCCAGTAGAGGAAATGCCGGCCATCCGGCAGAAAATACGGCCACCGATGACTAATGTCTTGGGCAGATTCGTCGCGGACCGTGGCGGGAGCCGGCTCCCCGCCGGCATCTGATACCCGCAGGAGAGCGCTTGAACCTGCCGGCGCAAAGACAACGAGGCCATCACTCCCACTCGAACCTTGCGCCCAGGTTCCACCGCTTCCCTGCGGTGCTTCAGACAGGGTCTGAGCGGGCCCTCCGTCAACACTGATCTTCTTGAGTTTGCCCTCGGCGAAAAAACCAATGAAGCGGTTGTCGGGCGACCAGAAGGGGAGCGCGGCGCCTTCCGTTCCTGCCAGAGGCCGCGCCGCGAGCGAATCGAGAGATCGAATCCACAGGTGTTGCTCGCCAGCATCGGAAATACCGACGAAAGCCAGGTGGCGGCCGTCGGGGGAAATCTCGACAGCGCGTTCTCCGAAGCGAACTCCCTCGGGCGGATGGATTTGGAAGCGCGTGGTCTCTAGCTGTGGGGCCGGTTGGCCGAAGTAGGCGAGGGCCAGTGCGATAGCGGCTATGGCGAACAGCGCGGCGGCGGCCCAGGCAAGACGCTCTCGGTCGGATTTGCGGCTGGGTGTGAGGACGGCCGGGTCTTGTGGCGACGTGCTCTCAGCTTGTTGTGGATCAGTGATCTATACAGGCGCAGGCCCGGAGGGCGGGTGGCTTGGCCCGGCAGGAGTGCTAGCCGCTATTGTACCGGCAACACTTCGCGAGAGCCGCGACTTTCCGGCCTTTAGCTTTTCGCGCTGGTTTTCCAGATCCACCACCAGCTCGGCCGCACTTTGATAGCGGCGGGCGGGGTCTTTTTCCAGGCACTTCCCGACAATCCACTCGAGTTCCATCGGGACACCGGCCCGCAGCGCCGTGACCGGCTCGTAGTCTTCGTGGAGAATCGAGTAGATGATCGCTTGCTGATACTCGCCCTGGAACGGCATCTGTCCGACGATCATCTCGTAAAGCACCACGCCCAGCGACCAGATATCGGTGCGGTGGTCGGTGGGCCGGCCCTCGGCCTGGCCGGGGGACATGTAGGCGGGCGTGCCGAGCGAGGTGTCCTTTTGGGTGAGCTGAGACTGGCCGGTCAGGTGTGCCAGCCCGAAATCCATGATCTTGACCAGATGGCCGCTGGATCCCTTTTCGAGCAGCATGGCGTTCGACGGCTTGATGTCGCGGTGGTAGATGCCTTTGCCGTGCGCTTCCGCGAGGCCATTGGCGATCTGTGCCGCGATATCGAGAGCGTCATCGAACTTCAGCGGGCACTCGGCGATTTTCTGTTCGAGCGTCTGGCCTTCGAGGTAGGCCATGGCGATGAAGGTCTTGCCCCGGACTTCATCAATTTCATGGACGGTACAGATGTTGGGATGGTCCAGCGCGGCGGCGGCCTTAGCTTCGCGAATGAAGCGTTTTTTGGCTTCTTAGTCGGAGAGCAGGTGCGCGGCCAGGAATTTCAAGGCGACCGTGCGGCCGAGTTTCGTGTCTTGGGCTTTGTAGACAACACCCATGCCGCCTTGACCGAGTTCCTCGGTGACTAGGTAGTGCGAGATGGTTTCGCCGGTCATCGTTAGTTGGCTGACTCCGGTTCATGCTGTCCGCGGCTTTCGTCAGTGGAGCGGGTAAAGCCAGCCGCTGCTTTGGGCCGCCGCTTTCTGGTGCTGCTTTTCACGCTAGTCTTGGGCCGCCGTAGCGGGCAGGTTCGAGCGGACGAACTCGTCCAGGTCCGCGACGAGCTTGCTGAGACTTGTCTCGGTTGCGCGGCTCATTTCCGTCACGACCGCGCTGACCTCGCCGACGGAGACTTGCCCTTTGGCCTCACTGGTTCCCTGCCAAAGGGGCTTTCGGTCTTCCCCCGTTACCAGCTCGGCCGACAGCTTGACGTGAACCGCCACGGTGCCGCCCCGGTCGACCTCTTCCATATTTTCGATACGCCCTTGGATGATGTAGTCGGATTTCGAGGGGCCGTCAAAAGCCAAAACCGTCTCGAACGTGTTGCGGG
>Ga0310123_10003375_pt1 | contig 12416 bp, 11 predicted proteins | sample CB6_AW_1057_MG_FD_203505 | JGI IMG/M metagenome (GOLD analysis project Ga0310123, IMG submission 203505) | Marine microbial communities from Western Arctic Ocean, Canada - CB6_AW_1057 | ecosystem: Environmental > Aquatic > Marine > Oceanic | place: Canada: Western Arctic Ocean | collected... | reverse complement strand
ATGGATGAGCCCTGGCGCCTAGCGGCGGAGGTGATGTGCAGGGTTCAGCGCGGAAAGACGTGGTATTCGGGGCAGCGCGGGTGTCTACTGTCGCCGTACCAGGGTCAAAATGGAAATCCTGGATGGAATCGCTATTTTGCTGCTCTCTCTACCGCTTGTACTGACGGCCGAAAATGAGTTGCCGCCTGCCGCTGACATCACAGTGGACTTCGACCAGCATGTGCGTCCTATCCTTGCCGCGAAGTGCCACTCTTGCCACGGAGAGAAACAACAGCAAGCCGGATTGCGCCTCGACAAACGTCAAAACGCACTGCGAGGCGGCGACTACGGCCCCGTCATCGTCAGAGGCAATGGCGCCGAAAGCAAGTTGATCAAGAAGCTGGTCAGTGGTGATGGCGGAATGCAGATGCCGCCGACCGGGGCCCTCGAAGCTGAGCAGATCGGAGTCCTGCGAGCGTGGATCGATCAGGGGGCCGTGTTCGGGGACGTGGCTTTCGAAGTCACCAAGCCTCGCAAGCCGGTCGATCCCAAAGTCCGTGAATTGATTCAAGCCGTACGCAAGCACGACATCGCGTCGGTGAAAGCACTGCTGAAGGCCGCGCCCGAAAACGTCAACGGTCTGGACAGCGGCGGTTCTGCGCCTCTTCACCATGCCGCGGGCTTCGGCACGCTCGAAACCATGAAACGGCTGATCGAGGCGGGCGCGGAAGTCGATGCGCGCAACGACCGGAACTCGACGCCCCTGCATTGGGCCGTGAGCGACACGAATAAGATTCGGCATCTTCTCGCAAACGGGGCGGACATCAACGCCAAGACCGAGCGCGAACGCACGCCGCTCAGCTTGGCGGCGGCGATGCGTTTCGACATGGCTCCGTTGAAGCTCCTCCTGGAGAAGGGCGCCAACCCGAACATCGCCAGCATCAACGGGCAGACACCGTTGATGTTCGCCGCCCGCGCCGGCAACCTGGAAGCGATGGAGTTGCTGCTGGCGAAGAAAGCCGATCCACTGGCTGTCGACGGCAACGGAGCCGTAGCGCTGATGGGCGCCGCCGCGAGCCGCAACGCCGAGGCCGTCAAGCTGTTGCTCGAGCACGGGGCCGGGGTGAACGCCAAGACGAAGCGCAACGGGACGGCGATTTCCGGAGCTGCGTCACGGGGAGCGGAGGACGTCGTGAAGCTTCTGCTCGAAGAAGGCGCCGAAGTGAACATCCGGGACTATCAAGGCCACTCGCCGTTGCTGTTTGCCGCGATGTCGGAGTCGATGTCCGCCGCGACAGTCCGCATGCTGCTGGAGAAGGGCGCCAAAACCGATGTCTCCGGTCATGGTGTTTCTGGCCCCGAAGAGACTCCGCGTAGCTTGGCCGGCAAACGTGGCGAGAATGAGGTTGCGCGACTCCTCGGCGTCTCCGAGGAACAACGCAAGAGCGGCGGGGTCGCTGCCGTTCCCAAGGTTGCCGGGGATCGTTCGGCGGCGGAGGCCGTGGAAGCCGCGATCGCGTTGCTCGAAATGCAGAGTCCGAACTTCATCAAGCGTGGCGGCTGCAATTCCTGCCACAACCAAAATCTGCCCGCGGTGGCGGCAGCGGTAGCGCGCGAGCGGGGAATCAAAGCTCCGAAGACGATCGCGCAGATCCCGCTCGAAGCTCTGGAACGCAGCTCCGAGCGCGCCATGAACCATGCGGTCACTGGTGGCGGCGTCCTGTATGAATTCTTCGGATATGCGGCGCCGCGCCGCCCGCCGGATGAGTATACCGACTCGCTTATCCACTACCTCAAGAGGATTCAGGAGAAGGAAGGCTACTGGGCCAGCGGCCGCGGCACCCGGCCCCCGCTCACCGCCGACGATTTCATTACGACGGCCTTGACGGTTAACGCCCTGAAGGTTTACTCGCCCAAAGCCGAGCAGGCCGATACGAAGAAACGGCTGGTGCTGGCCGCGAGATGGCTCGAGGCGGGGCAACCGCTCAACACGCAGGAACGCGCATTCCATTTGCTGGGTTTAGAATGGGCCGGCGGCAATAACAGCGTCATAGAAAAGGCAGTGAAATCGCTGGCCGCGACCCAGCGCCCCGATGGAGGTTTTCCGCAACTCCCGACGATGGGCAGCGACGCCTACGCTACCGGCCAGGCTCTTTACGCTCTCCATCTGGCCGGTGGAATGGACACAGGCAACGCCGTCTACAAGAAGGGTGTCCGCTATCTGCTGCGGACACAGGCCGCCGATGGCTCCTGGCACGTGAAGACGCGGGCTCTGCCGTCGCAACCCTACTTCGAAAGCGGCTTTCCCTACGGCCAGGATCAATGGATCTCGGCCGCCGGCACAAGCTGGGCCTCGATGGCTCTGGCCTTGACCGTGGAGCCTCAAAAGCTCAGCCGCCGTTAACCTGTCCCGGCCCGCGCAACAACTCACCGCAGGCCGGCGTGGCGCAGGCATTCCCGTGCCGTGCCGCCATTCCCGCGACATGGTTCCGGATTGCCCGCCATCGTGCTTCGACCGTCAGGCGGTGAGAAATACGGGTTAGCGCAAAGAAATACGACGACTCACGAGCCTTCGCCCACTAGGGACCGCGATAGATCTCGCGGAATATCCAACCAGTTGATCGTGTGAGGCTCGTTAGCCGGACGTCGGCGGCGCGAGAACAAACCTCTCTCGGCGGTAGCCGGATACTTGACGGTCCATTGTGCGGTTAAAATGGTTCGCTGGAGCCTTCGTGCCGACAGTCACACTCTCCGTCAGTGCACGCATGCACTGCAAGACTGTCGTTTCGTCGGTATATTCTCTGCAACAGCCTCATGACTCAAATCTCTAATCGCTTGACAGCGCTTCTGCTGGGCCTGAGCATCGGACTCTCCGTTGCCTTGCTCGACCTCGTCCTGGCGACAAACAGCCAGGCCATTGCACCGAACACCCTCACGGCAATCTTTATCCCGCTGCTGGCCTGTTTTCTTCTTTTTTCTGGAGCGTATGCTTGTCTCGCGTTGGCGATATGGGCGGTCTCCTGCCGGCTTAGCTTTTTGGAACCGTGGCGGGCGTTCGTCTCCGGGGGCGCAGTGCTCACCGTGCTCAGCGTCAACTATCTGCTGGACCCCACCGATTGGGGAACCGACGGGTCCTCCGGACGCATCGCCGTGCGCCTGGCCCTGGGGCTGACGGCTTTCCCGCTTACCTATTGGGCGCTCGACGGCTTAGCACGATACCCGCGGGTCCGCGACTCGGTTTTCTACGGCTGCCTGTCGGCACCCGTCTTGTTGCTGGAAGCCGGCGTGTTCCAATGGGCGGGGCGGGAATGGCTTCCCTGGGGCGGCGTGACGGCTCTCTCGGTTCTGCTGCTGTTTGCGGCGATCGGCATCGGCACGCTATGGTTTTTCGCCTGGGCGGGCTCCGGCAAAAGAACCCTTCTTGCCCTCGTGTTCTTGTCGGCGGGCATGGTTGGAGGGACCGGCTACGGCTGGCTGAGCCAGTCAGAACACGTCCATGAAGGTGCTGAGTCCACGCCCGCGCATATCATCCTGCTGACCGTGGATACCCTTCGCCAAGACGCCCTTTCCTGCTACGGCGGAGACACCCCCACGCCCAACATTGACCGGCTTATCGGGGACTCCGTCTTATTCACGAATGCCTACTCCTCGGCTCCCTGGACACTGCCGTCTTTTTCGAGCATCTTTACGGGCGTCTCCCCGTGGATTCATCAAACCACCAAGATGCGCCAACGTCTGCCGGCGGGTTTGACCACGCTGGGAGAAGAGATGGCTGGGGCTGGTTATCTGACAGGCGGAGTCGGCTTCAATTACTTCCTAACCCCAAGGGGAGGAGGCGGGGGCGTAAACCGCGGCTTTGCCGAGTACAACTTCTATCCGAAATTCCACAGCCCCCGTACGGCGGCCATGAACGCCCTGGCCCGCTGGGACCTGAGCGCTTTCGATCTTTGGGCGACGACCGATGATTTGACCCGGATGGCGCGAGACTGGGTGCGCGGTCATGATTCCGCGGGGTTCTTCTTCTGGCTCCACTACCTGGACCCGCACATGCCCTTCCTGCCGCCGGAAGAGTTCTTCCCCGGGGGCAAGCTGAATAAAGAAGCTGCCCTCGAATATGGTTCCGAGGACGCCCTCGACCGCTTCCGGTCCGGCCACATGCCCCCCACGGCCGAAGCCAAGCGTTGGATGCACGATCTCTACCAGGGGGAAGTGCGGTATGTTGACGACCGCATCGGGTCCTTTCTCTCCGTTTTAAAAGAGGCTGGGATCTATGACGATGCGCTGATCGTGTTCACCTCCGACCACGGGGACGAACATCTCGACCACGCGGGAGTGAATCACGGTCACACGCTTTACGAGGAGCTTCTTCGCGTCCCGCTGGCCTTCAAGCTCCCTGGCTCGGTCAAGACGGGAAACGTTGATCGAATCGTTGGGACCGTCAGCATTCTGCCCACGATGCTTGAGCTGGCGGGCATCGATTTTGCCGCCGAGAATTTTTCCGGCCGCTCACTGGTTCCCTATTGGGACGAGAATTTCACCGACGACCAGATCATCTTCAGCACGGGAGCGTTCATCTTTGAGGAACGTTAGTCTGTAGTTTTCGAAGGCTGGAAATACATTCGTTCTTTGTTCAGCGGCGCCGAAGAGCTTTATAACCTGCGCGTTGACCCCAAAGAACGTGACAACCTGGTGGCGGTCGATCACGAGCGTATCGCAAAGGCACATGCGCTGTTGAAGGCCAACGAGGCCCATGCCGAGCAGTTGCGGAAACACTACGGGCTGAAAACCGAGGCGCAGGGAGTCGAGCTGACCGAAGCAGAGCGCCGGCTGCTGCGCTCTCTAGGCTATGTACATTAGGCCGCCCGGCGTGGCCCGATCCATTGAAGCCGCCGCCGTCCGAAACCTGCTCAAGAAGGCGATTTGTCCGACAAGATCCCACATATTGCCGTCCTAGGCGCCGGACCCGCTGGAGTGGGCGCCGCCTTCTGGCTGACTCGTTCCGGCCGTGCACGGGTCACGATCCTGGAGCAGCGAGACCTGCCAGGGGGCAACGCGGGCAGTTTCGAGGTCGAGGGGATTCGGGTTGATTACGGAAGCCACCGTTTGCACCCATCTTGCGATCCCGAGATTCTGGCCGAGCTGCGGGGACTGTTGGGCGAGGATCTATTGGATCGCCCGCGCCACGGGCGAATCCACCTTCTCGGGCGCTGGATTCACTTTCCATTGAAGCCGCTCGATCTCGCTCTCAACCTGCCGCCTTCATTCGCGTTTCGCGCGGCGTGGGATTCCTTCTTGCCTTCGTCCTCGCGAACTTCACCGAAGGAAGAAAACTTTGCCACTGTGCTCGAGCAAGGACTCGGCCGGACATTCTGCCGGGAGTTCTACTTTCCCTTCGCGCGCAAGCTCTGGGGCCTCGAGCCTCACCAGCTCTCGGCGACACAGGCCCGCCGCCGAGTCTCAGCGAACTCGCCCGCGAAGCTGCTGGGCCGGCTGCTGGGAGCCGTGCCAGGTCTGAAGCGTCCGGGGAAGGGACGGTTCTTCTACCCGCGGCGAGGTTACGGGCAGATCTCGGAAGCCTTGCTGGAAGCGGCTCAAAACAAGGGAGCGAACGTGCTCCTGGGCTCGCGGGTCCAATCCATCGAGGGCCAGGCCCAATCACGGACCGTCGTATTCGAACGCGGCGGCAAGGTCGAGCGAATCCACGCCGATCAAGTTTGGTCAACCCTGCCGGTCACCTTCCTGGTGAAGGCCTTGCAGGGGCAAGTCCCGCCCGCTGTCCGAGAAGCCGCTTCGGCCATCTCGTTCCGGGGCATGATCTTGATTTACGTGACGCTTTCCGTGGACCGCTTTAGTGAATACGACGCCCACTACTTTCCCGCCGAGGAAATCCCGATTTCGAGGATGTCGGAACCGAAGAACTACAGTCGCGTAACGGAACCCAGCGATCGCACCGTCCTGTGCGCCGAGTTGCCCTGTGATGCGGGCTCGACTTACTGGAGGATGACGGATGCAGAGCTGGAAGATCTCGTACTGGAGTCGCTCGCCAGGGCCGGTCTCAGCGTCACGGCAAGCGTTTTGTCGGTTGTGACCCGCCGTCTCGGTCAGGCCTATCCGGTCTACTCGCTCGGGTATGAAGATCACCTTGCGACGGTAGAGGATTGGCTCGACGAATTTGACGGCCTGCTGACTTTCGGACGCCAAGGACTGTTTGCTCACGACAATACCCATCATGCCCTCTACATGGCTTCGGCGGCTGTCCAATGTCTGGGCGAGGATGGTGAGTTCGATCGTGCGCGCTGGGAAGAGTTCCGGCGAATTTTCGAAACTCATGTCGTCGAAGACTAGCCTGCATTTCTCGCCACCTGACGGCCGAAGCACGCAATAGGCCCGCCATTACTTCGTTGCGCTTGCTCGCCGTGCTCAACGTACTGTCCGAAGACTAACCCTGCTGGAACCTACAGTCATCTCTCCGATTCGCCGATCTTTAATAGGTCCGAGGACATCACGCTGCTCGACGATGGGCTCCTCTGAGTGCACGAGTGGAATTAATATCCAAACAGACGGCAATCGCGGCAGGCTCCAGGCTGCCGCCGAGCGTCATCCATCGTCTGCGGTGCCCCGTGTGTTGCTCGAAGCTGCGTCTGGACCGCGATCGTTACTGCTGTCAGGCCGCGGCGTGTCGGCGTGAGTTTCCTCTCAAGAACGGCGTCCCCATTCTGATCGACACCCGGCTCAGCGTTTTTGAAGAGTGCGGCCCTCAGGAATCAAGCCGGCAGGAATCAGCCCACCCACCGAACGGCCCGATGGCGACGGCGAAGCGCCTGGCGGCCGCGCTGCTGCCCAGCCTCGGCAGAAACATTGGAGCGAAGCAAGCTTACGCCAAGTTCGCTGAAATGCTGCTGGCCATCTCGACGAAACCGAAAGTGCTTGTTGTTGGCGGCGCGACGATCGGGGCCGGCCTCGACACGATTCTGGAGCAAGAATCGATCGAATTCATCGAGTCCGACGTCTACCTCAGCCCGCGCACGGCACTGATGTGCGACGCCCACCAGATCCCTTTTGAAGGCGACACGTTCGACGGTGTGATCGTGCAAGCGGTCCTCGAGCACGTGGCCGATCCGGCGGCCTGTGTCGAAGAGATTCACCGCGTGCTGAAGCCGCGGGGGCTGGTCTATTCCGATACGCCGTTCATGCAGCAGGTGCATGCGGCCGGACACGACTTTTCGCGTTTCACTCATGTGGGCCACCGGCGGCTCTTCCGCAAGTTTGAAGAGGTAGCGAGCGGCGTAACCTGCGAGCCCGGCATGGCGCTGGCCTGGGCCTATCAGTATTTCCTTCTGAGTTTCGTGCAATCGAAGGCGGCGCGCGCCATGGCAGTCGCATTCGCGCGCCTCACGGGTTTTTGGCTCAAGTACTTGGACTACTATTTGATTCGCAAACCGGAAGCCCTCGACGCTGCCTCGGCCTACTACTTCCTGGGAATGAAGTCACGCTTGTCAATGTCGGATCGAGAGATCATTTTCCAGTACAGAGGGATTCAGCGGAGTTGACGCCTCGCCGGGCTGAAATACGGGCTAGCCTGCATTTCTTACCACGTGGCGAGACGAAGTGCGTGAGAGGCGCGTCAGTACGAGCCGCGCGCCGCTTGACGACCCCCACTTAATCAAAGACACGTACTCGGACAGTACGTTGAGCACGGCGAGCAAGCGCAACGAAGTAATGGCGGGCCTATTGCGTGCTTCGGCCGTCAGGTGGTGAGAAATGCAGGCTAGAGGCCTCGACGGATCTCAACCTTCGAACGCTCAACGCTCGCAGCCATTAACGTCACCGTCGCACTGGAACACCGCTTCCTGCGCAAGCCGGACGGCACGGTGTGGACCGACGGCCCCTTCGGCTATTCCTTCTTTTCCCGCTACCTGACGATTTTTGACAGCGTGCGCGTGGCCGCGCGGGTATGCGACGAATCAGACTCGCCCGGCCATCTAGCCCGCATTTCTCACCGCCTGAAGGCCGAAGGACGCGGTGAGAATTGCGGGCTAGTCCGCGCTGGGGGACCAGGCGTTTTCTTTCTCCCGCTCTCGTACTATGTGGGACCGGCGCAGTATCTGCGGCGATCCTGGAACTTCTACCAAGCTGCTCGAAACGCGGTTCGTTCCGCCGACGCCGTGATCCTGCGCGTGCCATCGCAAGTCGCAATCAGCGTGGCGTTCGCGCTGCGCATGGCCGGACACCCCTTTGGCCTCGAAGTGGTCGGCGACCCATACGATGCTTTCTCCCCCGGCAGCCACTCGCACCCGCTGCGCCGGCTGTTCCGCCCGCACCATGCCCGTCAGCTCCGGCGACTCTGTAATCAGGCCTGCTGCGCTTCCTACGTGACCGAGAGTGTGCTGCAGAGCCGCTATCCAGCCGGTCAGCAGGCTTTTACGACCCATTATTCGAGCGTGGAGCTTCCGCCCGAAGCCTTTGCTCAAAACCCTCGCGCGTACGACGCGCCACACAAGCCCTTTCGGCTGATCACCGTGGGATCTCTCGAGCATCTCTACAAAGGGCCTGACACGCTGATCGAAGCCGCGGCGCTTTGCGTCGAAGGGGGCCTCGATCCGCAGTTGACGCTGGTCGGGGATGGCCGCCGCCGGGCGGAGCTGGAAGCGCTGGCGGCGCGGCGCGGCCTGCGAGAAAAAGTACGATTCAGTGGTCAGTGTCCCGCCGGGAACACCGTGCGTGAATTTCTCGATCAGGCGGACTTGTTCGTGCTCGCCTCACGCCAGGAAGGTGTTCCGCGGGCGATGATCGAAGCCATGGCGAGGGCTCTTCCGGCGCTAGGGACCCGCGCCGGCGGAATCCCGGAGCTTCTTTCCAGCGAGTGCCTCGTTCCACCCGGCGACCCGGTTGGTCTGGCGCGCTAGCTGCGAGAAGTAGCTGCTTCTCCGGGGCGGCTGAAAATCATGTCCCGCGGCAATTTCCTCAAGGCGCGTGCTTATACGGAAGACCAATTGCAGCCGCGCCGGGACGCTCTCTATCGCCACCTGAGAGACCAGACGCAAGCGTGGAAAAGGCGGCGCGTGTCAGTCCCGGCGCCGAATCTCGCCGCCTGGGCGAAGAGCATCTCGCGCTCCAGTTAGGAGCTGCCTGGGTGTTCCCCTTTCTTTCGCCCTAGCTTTTATTGATGGACTAAAGAAGCGCTAAGGGCACGTCGATCGACTCATGTGGACAAGATTCTGGTTGCCGGAGGAGCCGGCTATATCGGCAGTGTTCTGGTCAGGCAGTTACTCGACGACGGTTGCGAAGTCCGGGTCCTCGACCAGCTCCTATTCGGCGCTCAATCAATCCTTGATCTGCCGGAGAGGAAGCATTTTCACTTTATCGAAGGGGACTTCCGGGACAGCCGCCTAGTCAGCGAAGCCCTGCGGGGCGCCGATGCCCTGATCCATCTCGGAGCCATCGTGGGCGATCCCGCTTGCGAGATTGACGAATCGGCAACCCTGGAGACCAATTTCGCCGCCACCGAGCTGCTCATACAGGCCTGCCGCGAAAGCGGTGTCGGCCGAATGATCTTTGCCTCGACGTGCAGCGTCTATGGGACCACCAACACCTTTGTCAATGAACAAACTCAGCTCCGGCCTCTTTCTTTTTACGCCCAGACCAAGACGGGCTCCGAGGAGATGCTTCTGGCATCAACCGGCGGCGCCTTCCACCCGACGGTTCTCAGAATTGGGACGGTTTTCGGATGGTCTCCGCGGCCGCGGTTTGATCTTGCCGTCAACCTTCTGACGGCCCGAGCCTACTTCGAGGGCCGCATCGCCATTTGCAATCAGCGGCAATGGCGTCCTTTTGTGCATGTGGGCGATGTCGCGCGGGCTTTTCGGTTGGTCCTGAAGGCTCCTATTGCCGAAGTAAGCGGTCAGGTGTTCAACCTCGGTTCCGGCGAAATGAACTGCCGATTGGGCCAGGTGGGCGAGACGGTTCGGCAACTCTATCCCGAGGTGAGCGTGGACTACGAAACCAACTCCGACGCAAGAAGCTACCGGGTCTGCTTTGACAAGATCGAACAAGTCCTTGGATTTCGCCCGACTCGGACCCTGCTCGATGGCATGAGCGAGATCTATTCCGCGCTCTCGGAGGGTCTGGTCAAAGACCCTTCCTTGCCGCTCTACCATAACCACAAATTGCTTTCCTTGCCCGGGCGAGAACTCAATAAACAGTTCAGCGCACTGCGAGAAGTCCAGGGCAGGGCCAGCAGCAGCGATGCCGCTGCCGGCGCATAATCTGAAAGCCGCGAAGCGGCGACAGAAGAACAGCCTGGGCATACGATCCCGCGCCGCTTCGCGGCTTGTTGAACTCGAAAGCTCCCAGCCCAAAGGCTCTGAGTGGAGCATTGCCTCTAACCCAGCGAACCCGTTTCATCCAGCGGTCAATGGATTTTTCTCAATGTTTGCTCTTTTGGCCTTTTTTGCTTCTATCACCATCGTATTCGCTCTCAAAAGGGTCTCAATGGGTTTACGCTGTTTTGGCGTAAGTTATTCATTCATAAATGGTTAAGTTTTGCAATGAGAGTATTTTAGAGTATATGATAGGATTTCTGGTTTTTTGTGTCCGGCGGGCCTTGGATCGCTTGCCGAATTACCTCCGGATGGAAAATGATTCATCGCCCGATTGGTCCATTTTTATGATAGCAAGCCGATCTTGGGCGGCCTTGGGCTTGCTGGGGAAATCTGTTGAAAACACGGGGGTTATTTTTATTAAAAATCCGTGACCGAGTTCGCGCGCAGTTCTCGGTGCGTGATGGGAGGCGCGCGATTGGCGCCTCATTCTTTCGTTTCGTTTGCTCGTGGACGTAGTCACCGCTCCCTGACGCGGACCAGCCGCAACCAAAAGCGCGAACGTAGCCGCTGGCGGATGAGGCGCGTCGAAGCGGCAACCGCTCCCTAACGGTCACGGCTCAACGGCGGGGGGCTCGTGGAAAGACATGTCGCCAGGAATGGCGACACGGCACGCACGAATGCGTGCGCCACGTCGGGGCCGGGGTCCCATTTTTCGCCCAACACACTTCTGCCACCGGCTGCTAGTGGGGGTTCTTAATTCTGCTGGCGGTCGCGGAACTCTTCGTACCAGTTCTGCACCACGCGGATCGACGGCTCGGGGGCTTCTCCGCCCGCGCCCACCGGCTCGGCCAAGATGAACCGCTGGCCGTCGGCCGAGACGTCGTAGGGGGCGTAATTGCCTCCTGGTCTCAAACCTGGATGCTCGAACAGGCGGGTTGCGGGGCCTACTGGAAAGCTGGAACCGCTCGATACCGAAACAGCCACCAAGGTCTCCCCCTCGACATAGAACAGCTCTTTGCCGTCCCGGCTCCAGCGCACTCTCGTCCCGCCGTTGCTTGACACCGTTACCTTGCGGCCGCCCTCGGGAAAGGGTTGGACATAGACTTCGCCTTGACCCGACTCGTTCGACACGTAGGCGACATAGCGGCCGTCGGGTGAGAATCTTGGCACGACCTCGTTGAATGGTGTCTGCAAATACGGGTGCGGCTCCCAGCCGCTGTCGTCTTCGTTGCGCTCCAGGTACCAAAGGTCACCCTGGGTTTCCGGATCCTCCAGATGGTAGAGGAGATACTTCCCATCGCGGGACCAGTCGGATAGCCGCTCGGTGCCGGGTGTCGCCGCCAGCACCTTCTCCTCCCCGCTGCCATCGGCCTGGCCAAGGAGGATGTCCCCGTTGCCCGCCCGATCGGAAGTGAACGCCACCTCGTCTCCGGCAGGCGACCAAACCGGCCGATCATCTCTCTCCGAGGCGCTGCTCACGCGAGTCCTCACCCCGCGGGCAATGTCGTACACCCATACGTCCCGATTCGAGCCTTCCGTTGCCGTCACAGCCACCAGCCGGCCATCCGGGGACAGCGCGGGGTCATCGATCGTCTCCTGGGCTTGGCTGATCTCTTCCGTTTTCTCGCCGCGACGGTCCAGCCAAACCAGTTGTCGCTGCCTCGAGCCGGTCCCGTCGAGGGAAACCAGCGTCCCATCCGCCGCAATCGTTGGACTGCGGCTGTTCTCGGAGATGGGGAAGGCCTCACCGGCGGTCCTCAGGGTGTCCAGAGAAAAAGGCAGCGCCCAAAGACGGTGGATTAGCGTGGCAGACTGGTACACAAGATGGCCGCTGGGCGAATAGACCGGCACACTACTGTCCGGTTAACGACTCACTGACGGGCGGCAATTGACTGTTCTAGCATGGCTTAGGGTTGTTTTCCCCTTGCCGCGATTTGAACGGCGAAGGACGGCTGGAACGACTTCGGAGGCGGCCGAGAATGGTTCATGAACCTCGGCCGCACCGTATTCTCCCAATTGATCAGCTTCCTTCCGGATCGCGAATTCCGCCGCTGCGTAAGCCGCTACGACGGGGATCGCAGATGGCGCGGCTTTCCCTGCTGGGATCAGCTCCTC
>Ga0310123_10003374_pt1 | contig 12417 bp, 10 predicted proteins | sample CB6_AW_1057_MG_FD_203505 | JGI IMG/M metagenome (GOLD analysis project Ga0310123, IMG submission 203505) | Marine microbial communities from Western Arctic Ocean, Canada - CB6_AW_1057 | ecosystem: Environmental > Aquatic > Marine > Oceanic | place: Canada: Western Arctic Ocean | collected... | reverse complement strand
GAATTACAGCAGAATGGGATGGTACTCATGTTGGGGATGCTAGAATATCAGGATCATTAATACTTTCTGGTTCTTTAAGGGTGGAAGGACAAACCATAATGGATAGTTTAGATACAAATACAAAAAGTTTGGTAATAAGTGGAGCAATGGACTTGGTAGATCAAACAGTTGGAAACGCAATAGCCAGTGCTTCCTTTAGTATAGTAAATTTAGGTACACTTGCAACACGAGATAGTGCAGGAGTAATAGATTTAGGTGACAGCTTTAGTTAAAATTAAATTAAGTAATATTTATAGTAGAACAATAGTATATTGTTCAAATTGGAGATAAATAATGGCCCAAATTATAAAACATAGACGTGGAACATTAGCAGAATTAAACGGTGTAACCTTAAATAATGGTGAACTTGGTATAGTAACAAGTTCAGTTGCATCTATTGGAGATGCTGTATTAAAGACAGCCGTTGTAGTAGGTAATTCTGATGGTACAAATCGTTTAAGTATTGGTAGAATTATAAAAGGAAATGCAACCCCAGATTTAAGTGGGATAACGGGTGGTGCTGCATTTAATGATATGTTGTATCATGAAACGGATGCTAAAACACTTAAAGTATTAAATACAGGTGGTAATACATCTTTAGATTTAACTGGTAATATTGCTGGTGGAACTGTTGGTGGTACATTAACTACAACAGGGAATTTAAGTGTCCAGGCACATATTAGTTCAAGTGGAAATGTTACGGGATCTGTTATTTACGCATCGAGTGGATTTTATGGGGATGGTAGTAATATAACAGGACTTACATCTGCAGCTATTGATTCAGTTGCAGGAATGACTAATAATTATGTCATGACTGCAACAGCGGCAACTGCAGTTACGGGAGAAGCTAATTTACAATTTGATGGTTCAACATTAACCGTTACAGGAAGTGCAGTAGTTTCATCACATATTAGTTCAAGTGCAAACATTACTGGTTCTGTCATCTACGCATCGAGTGGATTTTATGGAGATGGTAGTAACCTAACAGGAGTTGCACAAGATATTGATACATTAGCTTCATATGGTGCAGCAACAATACATCAAACACAAGATGAATTCTTAATATCTGATAATGGAACTGAAAAGAGAATAACTTTTAGTAATTTACAAGATAGTGTTTTTGCAGATATTACTGGTGATGTTTTAATAGCAGCCGGCGGAGCAGCAACTATTCAAGCAACTTCAGTTGAAAATTCGATGTTAGCAGATGACGCAGTTAATAGTGATGAGATAGCTTCTGGAGCAGTTGATGATGACCATCTTTCCGATGGAGTAGCCTCAGGATTAGCAGGAACAGGAATGACTGCCACAAGTGGAGTGATGAATGTAATTGGTGGAACAGGTATAACTGCAAACGCTAATGAGATAACAACTACTGATGGAGATATTGTCCATGATAATTTAAGTGGATTTGTAGCAAATGAACACATTGACCATTCAGGAGTAACACTAACTGCAGGTGCTGGTCTAAGTGGTGGTGGTACAATAGCCGCAAGTAGAACTTTCGCGATAGATATTTCAGAATTTTCAGATGTACAAATTGCAAGTGGTGATAAATTCTTAGTATTAGATAGTGATGGTGCTAATGAACAATTAGAATCAGTTGATGATGTAGCTACCTTATTCGCAGGTGATGGATTACAAGCCTCATCCGCAGTAATGGCAGTAGATGTTAGTGATTTTGCAGGAACTGGATTAGAAGATGAAGGTTCTGAAAATTTAGGTGTATCAGCTGCCCAAACTTCTATTACTTCTATTATAAATGCCTCACTTGGTAAAATTGGAACAGCGGCAACTGAAGAATATGTTACTTTTGGAACTGCCAACGAGGTAAATACTTTTATTGGTAATTCAGAGATTCTTAGTGTAAGTGCAACTGGTATAGATGTTACAGGAAACGCAACAATTAGTGGCAATCTTACCGTAAACGGCACACAGACAACTATTTCAAGTTCTATTGTAGATATTGGTGATAATATTATACAAGTTAATGGAACTCCTGTTACTTATGGTGGACTTCATGTTAAAGATGCAACGGGTAACCAAACTGGATCAATGGTATGGGATACCGTCAATAATTATTGGAAGGGTGGAATATCTGGATCAGAATATAGAGTTCCTGAACTTGCTAGTGCAACAGAACTTAGTGGAAATGATAATAGAGTTTTGATATCAGATGGTACACGGATAGACGCGTCAGCAGCAATAACTGATGATGGAACTACGGTAGATATTAGTAATAGAGTAGATGCACAAGCAAGTTTACAAGTAACGGGTTCAATTTATGCAAGTGCAGGAGCAAGTGTAGCAGCAAGTTCTGCAAGTTTAGTATCGTTTAGAAATGACAGTACTACACAACTTGGATATTTGGCATCAGCAGATACACAAGCAGTAACTACTGGTTTGGTTGGATATAATACGAGTACAGGAAACTTAACTATCAGTTCAGTAATTGACGGGGGTAGTTTCTAATGGCACAAACTGTAAAATTAAAACGTAGTTCTGCAGCTGGTAAAGTTCCAACTACAAGTAATTTAGAATTAGGTGAACTCGCTATGAATACGGTTGATGGTAAAGTTTATTTTGAAAAAAATGATGGTTCTCCTTCCGTTCAAACAATATTAACAACAGATTCACAAACAACAGGGTCGGTAGATTTAACGGGAGCAGTAACGGCTTCTTATTTTAAAGGTGATGGTTCTGCTATAAGTGGAATTACCGCAGAAGATCCAAACGCAGTTGTATTTAGTATAGTGTTTGGAGGATAAAGAGTGGCTAATACATTTAAAAATGCAGCAACGGGGTCAAATACAACTATAAATCCAATGTATACTTGTCCAGCTGCAACATCCGCAGTAGTTCATGCGATATATTTAAGTAATGTAGATGGAGAAGATTCTGCAACTATAAATTTAAGTGTTAGTGGAAGTGCTAATTTTACCACTCGAAGATATATATTAAAGACAGTAGAAGTTCCCGCAGATTCTACTGTAATAATTGAAAAACCAATTAATTTGGGAGCGGGGGATAAATTAGAAACACAAGCATCAGCAGACGGAGATATTGAAGCGTTTGCAAGTATCTTGGAGATTACCTAATGGCAGGAACAATATCATATATTGGTTTAAATAGATTTGATAGTAAAGTTACTGTAAAAAGTGGTGGTGCAGAAGTTACGGGTTCACTTAATGTTGAAGGGGCTATTTTAGAAAAAGGATATTCAATACCTGTATTGATGCAGAAGATGGTAGTTGATAGATTAGGTGATGATGGTGGATCTGTAGATTTTTTAAATTTTGTACCTATAACTGATAATAATGACGAAGTAGTGGTGATTTAGGAGTATATAAATGGCAAAAAAACATAGTGCATTAACGGGAGCTGATTTACACGCACCCCAGGGGTTTAGCAATGAAGGTTCAACTGTAGTTTGGCATGTAACCCAATCAGCAAATACAGTAAATGTAAGTAGTTCATTTGTACCAACTGATAATTCCTCGTTTGATTTGGGTAGTAGTACCGCATCATGGAACAATCTTTATTTGACAGGAAATATTGCCAGTACTGGTAATGTTAGTGGTTCAGTCATTAGTGGTTCTAAACTTCATATTGTAGGGGATACTTTTATAGGTGGTGATTTAACTCTTGGAGATGCAGATACAGATTCTATTAGTATAACTGCAGATTTAACTTCTAATCTTACACCGAATGCAGATGGTACTTATGATTTAGGAAGTACTACAAAAGGATGGAGGCATATACATTCAACAGGACAAATTTCTGGAAGTATTATTAGTGGAAGTATATTTTTGGGTGATGGTGGTAGTTTAACTGGGATTACATCGACCTTTGTTCCAACAGGTTCTTCATCAAATACTACTGGTGATATACAAATAAGTGGTTCTCTTATAATATCAGGATCAACATTGACCGTAAGAACTGGAACTAATTCTGGACCACCTACGGCATCCACGGCAATTTATACAAATAATATTACTAATGGGTATCCAACTTCTAATGCGTGGGGTGAAAGTTTAGAAGGTAGTTATTTTAATAATTTTGACAATACTACTCACGTGAGTGAAATTTTAAGATTTATGGCAGGAATAATTAGTCATTCAATAGATACAGCATCTCCAACTGCAAATACAAAAACTTTTGCAAGTGTTGATACAAATGATAATAGTTTAGGTAATACAGATACAATTGGTGGATATTTACCACAAGAACATAGTTCATTAAGTAACGCGACAATTAATTATTTGAATTTAAAGGATTGGTGGAGAACAGGAGGAGTTTGTTTTACTGGTTTAACAGTTTATTATCAAAATGGACCAACTCATTATTTAGATTTTGATTCTAATTCGGGTGGTTCGACAACTGTTAGGTCATCTGCAGATACTGAATTATTTGGTGTAGGTGGTTTAACGAGTGGGGCGGCTACAGCCTTTAATGTTAGAGTACATGCAACACAATCTTTTAGTGATACAGGAAGTGTAGCGGCACCAGATGAGAGTACAAATACATTTACAACACAATCTTATATAGATTATTCTGCAACTTCATTTGGAACTACAAGTGGATTAGAGTTGGCAAAAATTGCATCTGCTAATCCTGCAGTTATACCTGCAGCATATCAAGATGGTAAATTTGAAAATGTCGGTGGAACTGCTATGACTGGTTCTTTATCAAGAAAGTATGGAGCATCAGCAACAGATTTTACAAGTGTATCTGCGAGTGGATGGTACAGGTTTCATGATTTAGTAGTTGGAATGTCAAGTGGTTCAGGTTTGTATCAAGAAGTTAATGGAACTACAAAGAATAGATTTTGGGCACCAACTACTACTATAGATACTGCAATCGGAGCTAATACATTGGCCGATGTGGGAACAACTCACAGACCATTAACGGCCACATCAAGAAGTTTAAGTGGTGTTCCTTATTTGATAGATGCAACTTATGAAGTATCTACAAAAATTACGGGATTATTTAATCCAGCATATGCAGCTCATTCAACTTTGGTTGATATGACAGCAGGTTCAGTTGGAACTGGAACAGCAGGTGGTACTGTTTCTTTCAGTGGAGAAGAAGTTTCCACATCTGGCGGAACGGTACAAACAAGTGGTAAAGTTTTTGAGAGTGATGGAGTGAGTGCAGTAAATAGTGGAGTACCACGATATGATGATATTGTAATAATTACAGGATCCGTCACTTACGATAGTGGAAATACTGATAGTATAGATCAAACAGGAGTTGCTGATACAACATTTACAGTTGCAACAAAAGCAAGAAATAGAAATAGTTCACAATCCACATTAGATACCCAAACAATTTTTTACCATTCTGCTAGTACTTTTAGTCAACCGTTAGCGAGTGGTAGTTTAGGGGTATATGGTCGAGCACAAGCATATGATGGTGGTACATTACAAGGAACAACTGAAGTATTTACTGGTGAAAGTTTTAGAATACAATTAGCAGATAATGTTCAAGCATTTAATGGAACTGCTTGGGTTACTACATACGCATTAGGACAGTTAGGTAATTTTGACTTACAAGTGAAACCTGGATATTTGGTAGATCCAGCTGGAGATTATAGATATTGGTTTCCTGAAGATTATGGAACTGGAACATACAAATATTATATTCGAAGATTCCAAACCGATGGTAGTACATATTCAAGTATGACTGTTAATCTTAATAATAATACATTGATAGCTTGGAACGCAACTACAAATGGTATTTCATGTGCAATATTGTTTGAGAGTTCTGGTAATGGTAGTGGTAATAATAGTTCTTTGGGTGTAGCAAGAATTTATGACCCAGTAAAAACCACAAGTAACTTGATTGAAGCAGATATAGCAAATGATAATATTAAAAATCCATTTTCCACAGCAATTAGTTTGTATGGAAATAGTGGTGGTAGTATTTCAAGCGGAACATATACAGTTCCAATAAGAAATGCAGATGGAATGTATTTAGATAGTAATGATAATGAACTTTACGTGATAGTTAGATATAAGGGTGATCCAACACCGTTAGATGATATCACATTAACCTTTAGTTAAGAGATAAGAAATGGGAAAAATAGATTCAGGGTCAAAATCCAGTCGATTATTAGCATCGCGAAGATATACTCATAATACACTTACGGCAGCTCAAGAATCATTTACAAATGTACTTGATTTACAGGCGTCTGAGATTTATACTCAAGCAGGGTATATACCATCTTCGGGATTACCTCATAGTTCAAGTGCAGATATTGGTGCAACTCATACTGTTTCTGGATCAAGTGTAATGAAGTATTGGTATAGACAAAAATTAACAAAATCAAATACTAATAATGAAGTTTGGTTTTTTTTAAACCCAACAGGAAGTGATAGTGGAATTGGAGCACAGTTAATTAGTTCTGACCAACAAACAAGTTTTGTATCACCAAAATATTCAACATCTGGTTTGGCAACTTCTACAACTGAAGATTCAACCCCTGGATATTTAGCAGCTTTATATAAATCGTCTGCTGTTACTTCATCACTTGGTACAGGTTCATTAGATGGAGATGATATAGTTTCAACAAATGATTATGTTTTTGACTATAAAACAGGGATTGTTCAATTTTTAAACGCAGATAAAGATCCAACTAATAGTGATTATCTTTATATGACGGTTTATCAATATACAGGAACTACATTAGCAACAGGACTTGATATTAGAGGTGATGTTTCTGCATCTAATATGTTATTGACTGGTACTATTAGACTTGGAGATTCTGATACTGATTCAATTCAAATACAGGCGGAATATAGTGGAAGTATGATACCAGACGTAGATGACGCATTTGATTTAGGAAGTTCAACAAAAGAATGGCAAGATTTGTATATAGATGGTACGGCAAACGTAGATACGCTAGCCGTAACCGATGCATTTACATACGGAAGTACCACATGGAATGAAAGTGGTGGAGCATTACAAGTAACAGGTTCAGATTTCTTTTTTAAATCAACAGGTGGAGGACTTGATGTGTATGATAATAGTGATGCTTTAATGTTCAAAATTGATAATAAAATGGTAGTATTGGGGACAGTAACAGGAGCCCCACCTACCGCAACAGCGGGTGGAATGTATTATTCAGGTTCAGATGAATGGTTCGTTGGATATTCAGATTCACCACAATAAAACTAACAATTTAAGTAGAAGAAAAGTAGAATAATTTAGAATGTTTATATTTATTAACGATAAACTATATAGTTTATCTAACTATTTAGGAGAATAGAAATGGCAACATGGAGAAAGGTAATAGTATCGGGAAGTTCTGCGGTACTCAATCAAATATCAGCAAGTGGAAACATTGTACCCACATCCGATAATGGAGCCGATTTAGGTTCATCTACATTAGAATGGAAAGATTTATATATTGATGGTACTGCATATTTAGATTCAGCAACAATAACTGCTGGAACGATAAGTGGCATTACAGATTTAGCAATAGCAGATGGTGGTACAGGAGCAAGTACATTAAATGATTTAATTACAATGGGAACACACACAACTGGAAATTATGTTGCGACGATTACAGGTGGAACTGGTATTGATTCAGATGGGGCTACAAGTGGTGAATCAATTGCACATAGTTTAACATTAGATTTAAATGAGTTAGGTACAGAAACAGCTATAGAACAAACTGACTTTGTGGCTATGGTAGATGCAACAGATGATGGTTCACAAAAAATTACATTTTCTAATTTAGAAGATGAAATTTTTGGAAATGTTAGTGGTGATGCAACAGTAGCCGCTGGGGGAGCATTAACAATCGCAGCAACATCAGTTGAAGGTTCGATGTTAAATGACAATGTAATTAGTGGACAAGGTGCTTTAGGTAGTGCAGCCGTGGCACAGGCTGATTTGTTAATGATTGATGATGGTCCTGGTACTATTAAAAGTGTTACATTCTCAAATTTTGAGGATAGTATATTTGCAAATGTAAGTGGTGATATTGCAATTGCAGCAGGTGGAGCAGCTACTGTAACAGGAGCTACCACAAATGCAGCATTAACGGCAGGAGTTGGTTTATCAACAACTTCTGGAACATTCAATGGAGCAAGTGCAGTTACATTTGCACTTGATTTAAGTGAACTTAGTGATGTACAGATTGCGAGTGGAGATAAATTAGCAGTATTAGATAGTGATGGTGCTAATGAACAATTAGAAAGTATTGATGATATAGCTACCTTATTCGCTGGTACAGGATTATCTGCAGCAAGTGGTGTTATTAGTATAGACGCGGCAGATACAACTACTACATCTATTATAAAATCTACATTAACTAAGATTGGAACAAATGCTTCCCAAGAATATATTCAATTTGGAACTTCTAATGAAGTAAATACTTTTATAGATAATTCTGAAGTAGTGAGTGTAAGATCTGGTGGGGTAGATGTTACAGGAGTATTAACAGTATCTTCTAACGCAACAATTGAGGGTAACTTGGTTGTTAATGGCGATACCACAACACTTTCTACAACTAATTTACAAGTTGGAGATGCATTTATATTTGCAGCAACAGGTTCAGCAGCATCCAATGTAGATGGTGGTTTAATTGTACAAGAAGGTGCAGCAGTAGATAGTGGTTCTGCATTATACCATGATACTGGAGATAATAGATGGTCAGTAGCAAAATCAATAGCGGCTACTGCTACAGCAGTTACACCATTACAGCATGTTGTTACGGTATCGGGTTCGGTATCAACTAATCCAAATAGTACATCTGGTTCATATGGTATAGGTGAAATGTGGATAACAGACGCAGAGGATATTTGGGTACGAACTGCATAAATTCAATAAAGAGGTTACAGAATGGCTTTAATTAGCAAAGGTGGTGTTAAAATTATAGAGGGAAAAGCATATGTTCATCCATTGACTATCCCTGAATTAGAATTTTTATTAAAAATAGTAGCAGACGCAGGACACAAATTAGAAGATGTTCCGAAGGTGTTACAAGTGACTAAGAAGCTACAATTAGAATATAAGTTAGTTAAGGAACATTTAAAAAATACTTAATGGTTGGCCCATCTCTATGGCAGATGATGGGAAGTGGGCTTCGAGAGAAGTAACCAACCGCGATTAGGAGATAAATTAAATGCCAAACTGGAAAAAAGTAGTCGTATCGGGCAGTTCAGCCCATCTTAATCAAATTACAGGTTCAACTTTTAGAATTGATGGTAATCAAAGTAGTAATTTTATAGCCTACATTGATAATGATGAAAATAACGATGGCCATGTATTAAAATTAGCAACAGACGGAACTGGTAATGGTTCTTATATACTTGATATGGAAGCTGGTACAGATACCATTTACAGAGCAAGAGCAGATGGTAGATTTGCTTTTGGTAGTTCCGCAGTCGGTTCAATGGGAGCTGGTACATTTGTTGTAGGTATAGATGGTGGACATACTTCAGATATAGCAATATCAAAAAGGTTACAACATTTAGGGGATGGTGATACATACGTAGATTTTGAACCCGATGAGATAAACTTTGTGGTTGGTGGAGAAAAGATGATCCTCATGGTCGAAGGTAGTGGGGGCGACCAAGCGGACAAAGTTACAATTAATGATGACGCCGCCGATGTTGATTTTCAGGTTAAAGGTGATAATGAAGATAACCTTTTCAGAACAGATGCAGCAAATGATAGGGTGGGCATCGGGACAATGACTCCTGGAGTAGCATTTCATGTGGTAGGACATATATCAGGTTCACAAATATCTTCAAGTGGTGATATAGTAGCAGACGGTGATGTTGTAGCATATCATTCTTCTGATGAAAGACTTAAAGATAATTTACAAGTTATAGAAGGTTCATTAGATAAGATTGGTAAAATTAATGGTTATGAATTTGATTGGAATGAAAAATCTCCTGGTTGGGCACAAGAAAGAGGACATGATATTGGTGTGGTTGCACAGGAGGTACAAAAAGTCGTTCCTGAAATTGTATCTGAAAGAAAAAATGGTTATTTGGGGGTAGATTATAAGAGAATAATTCCACTTTTAATAGAATCTATTAAAGAATTAAAACAAGAAGTAGAAAATTTAAAGAAATGAAATGCCAAGCTGGAAAAAATTAATAACATCGGGCAGTTCAGCCCATCTTAATCAAGTAACCGCGTCTGGTTTTTATTCTAAAGATACGCCGTGGGCAGATATTAGAGCATATGGAGCCGCTCCTGGTGAAAGTGCTGCAAATAATGTAACATATATTCAAAACGCTATTAATAGTTTACCAAGTGATGGTGGAACAGTATTTTTTCCAAGAGGAACTTATGAATTGAATGATTCACTTTGGGTTTCTTCATCAAATGTTACTTTTCATAGTGATTCTGCAATTCTTGAATGTAATCATACGAGTCCAGGAATAATGGTTTCACAATCAAGTGCTGACTCAAGACCTTCGGGTTTTTATATGGAAGGACAATTACGTATAACAAGGGATAGAAGTTCTTATCCATTAGGTACTCAAGATGGTAGTAAAGGTATACATTTATCAAACACTACCTATTCACATCTTAGAGGGTTTGATATTTCATATTTCAATTATGGGTTGTATTTAGAGGGTAGTGGTTCTGGAGTTGCATATAATACTTTTGAACCCGTGAGAATGGTAGATAACTTAGTTCAAGTTAAATTTGCAAATTCGTCATCTGCTGGTACAGTTGGTTGGGTAAATCAAAATACAATTAATGGTGGTCAATGGATGTATACTTCATTATATGATATTAGTCCTGGAGCTACAGTTCCACCATCAAGTGGTAGTTTTGTTGATATGACTATTAATGTAGCCGCTCAAAAACAAAATAATGGAAATAATTTTATGCGGATGTCTATGGAATGTAGTCCTTCCATAAATGATGAGAGATGGGCACCTGCAGTTAAATGTTATGGAACTCGAAATGTATTTTTTAGTTGTAGATCAGAAAATAATAATGGGTGGGATTTCAATCATATTAGTTCATCATTTAATACTGTTATGTATGGTAGGTTTGTAAGTGCGAGTATTGCTGGACAAGATATTTTTTCAACGTACCCACATTTGTGGGGAACATCACAGAAGGCACATAATAATTTTATTGGAGTTCCAAAATCAAGTGCTACGGGTGATACTGTAGATAGACAAGGAATTTTTGAGAATACTGGTATAGGTACTTTTGATCCAGATTATCCATTACACGTTTCTGGAAGTCCTGCGACTATAAAGATAGAAGGTGGTAGTGGATCCCCATCTTGGAAAGCCAGACTCCTGATTGATAGAAAGCAAGGTGATAGAGGTGGTGGTATTTGGATTGAAGATTCTGCCGCAGATGAAAGTAAATATTGGATTGGTGCTCCATATAATGGTGGTTCTAATTCAGGTGGGATAAGTATAGGTTATCATGGATCACAACCAGAATATATAGCAAATTCATTAGTTTGGGTAGATAATACTGGTAAATTTGGTATAGGAACTACGGATCCAAATGTATTATTGCATGTAAAAGGAGATACTGATACATCAAATGCGGTATGGGGATGGATACAAAATGCAAGTACAGGTACATCAGCCGACGCAGGTTTGGCATTTACTGGTGGTGGAAATACCTTTAATATTGGGGTAGATGCCACAACCGATTCTTTTGTTATTAGTGATACTGGAGCAGGAGTTTTAGGTTCAAATCAAAGATTCGTAATTGATACTGTTGGGAATATTAGTGCAAGTGGAGATATAGTAGCAGAAGGTGATGTTGTAGCATACTATACATCTGATATAAGACTTAAAGATAATGTAGAAGTTATAAAGGGTTCATTAGATAAAATAGAAGCTATTCGTGGTATAGAATTTGATTGGAATAAGGATTCTCCTGGGTGGGCACGAGAAAGAGGACACGATGTTGGGGTTATAGCTCAAGAAGTCCAAAAAGTCGTTCCTGAAATCGTGGTAGAAAGAAAAAGTGGTTACTTGGGAGTTGATTATAAACGAATTATTCCATTATTAATTGAGTCAATTAAAGAATTAAAACAAGAAGTAAATGATCTAAAGAAAAAAGTGAATTAAGATAATTTACTTGATATTTATAGTATAGTTATAAACAATAATAATAAGGAGAAACAGTTATGGCCGTTACAGAAGAATCCAATTTAGCTAAAAAAGTTGAAGAAAAACAATCTGAAATTAAGTTTAGTGATGAAGAGTTAACATCACTAAGGGAATTACAAGAAGGTTATCAAGAAAAACAAGCTCAATTTGGACAATTAAAAGTACAGAAACTTTTAATTCAACAACAGTTAGATGCACTCGAATCAACCGAAGTTCAGTTTGAGAGTGATTATGCTGGATTACAAACAAAAGAACAAGA
>Ga0310123_10003372_pt1 | contig 12421 bp, 12 predicted proteins | sample CB6_AW_1057_MG_FD_203505 | JGI IMG/M metagenome (GOLD analysis project Ga0310123, IMG submission 203505) | Marine microbial communities from Western Arctic Ocean, Canada - CB6_AW_1057 | ecosystem: Environmental > Aquatic > Marine > Oceanic | place: Canada: Western Arctic Ocean | collected... | reverse complement strand
GTAGGTGGCTCGCCTGCGCAGGCAGTGCAGCGTGCACTGTTTGTGCTCAGTGACAGGTCCCCTGATCTGGTTGTGGCTGGTATCAATTATGGTGAAAACGTGGGTAATGGTGTCACTATCTCAGGTACTGTTGGCGCCGCGTTAGAAGGCGCTAGTTTTGGTATTCCATCACTAGCGATGTCGCTGGAGACCGATTTAAGTTATCATCTCACTTACTCGAAAGAAGTTGATTTTTCCGCGTCCATGTATTTCACCCGCCTGTTCGCCAAGCGTTTGCTGACTTTGTCGTGTCCGCATGATGTAGATGTGCTAAAGGTCGATGTTCCTATGAATGCTGACAGCGAATCTAGGTGGCAAGTAACACGCCAATCGCGGCAGAATTACTGGACCCCGGTCAATCTACATAAATCTGAAGGTATTCAGTTGCGTAAGGAGATAGATTACGAAACGCTTGAACCGGACTCCGACATCTCCGCGATTTCGAAGCTAGGAATTATATCTGTGACACCGATTTCCCTCGATTTGACCTCGAGGGTCTCACTGGCAGATTTCGAGCAGCAGCTGCGCGCTCACGAATAATAGAACGGGCAACGGGTGCCTGTGTGCCCCCAGCATAGGTGCGAATTCAGTATGTGAAGGGTACAGGGGTCAGAATTCGGTTGCGTCCCCATCATCAGATTCGAAGTCAAGCGGGTCGTCGGGGTCGTCGGATTCCTCGGGCCAGCTGTTCAGCCGCAGCCAGAGATGCAACACCTCGCCAGCTTCCACCTCCCCCACGCGCGCAGCCAGTATCAATGCTTCCTCTGGTAACCCAGCCATGTTGGTGAATTCTAGGCATGCCGCGCGTCCTTGCTGCCAGGCTTTGCGACATCGCTGCAGTAGTGCATCGCCGTCGAGGGTACGGAGCAGGCAGCGCCCTGTGAATGGAATCTCTGGCCCTTCCGACATGGCCAGCAGCCATGGTTCGGTGTTCGGCTCAAAGGCCGGGGTTGGTCCTTCCACTACCGTGATTCTTTCCGGTTCGGACATGGAAATCCCTCTTACTAATTCGGTTCAGATGATACCATAAAAAGAAACGGGAAAAGTATCATTGCAGGGCCACAACCAGGACGGGGAGGATAATCAGCATCGCCAGCACGGTCACTCCGAGAAGCACCCACAATCCGATGCTCCGAGCGCGTTTATCCGGAGGTACGGACTTGGTTGTCACTCTGCCGGCGAAAACTCGCCGCGCTTTTTCCATGCGTGAAAGGGCGGCCTGGACCGGGGTTCCATCGGATCGCTCGGAGGGGTCGATGATTTCCCACTGGTCTTCATCGGTGTGGCGGAACTGGCCGCGCTCGCGTTGCCAGCGTGCGAATGCATCGGCCGCGCGGCTAAATAACTGGAAAGCCCACATCGCAAAGAAAAGCAATGCAATGATTTTCCCCATAGTATCTTGCTATTGCCCTTTTTGCTGAGTCCGTGATTGTGAATGTGAAAGCGCACGCATGATCTTACTTAGATACTAGCACAAAATACTGGCTTCTGCCGTACTGATCGGCGACTCTATTACTTCTCCGCTTTCCGCACATCGACTCCGTCGGTTAGCTCATTACCTTTCCGCCGTCAAGGTTGATGGCCTGACCGATGTTGTAACCGGAGGCTTGAATATACAGTAAGCTGCCTTTCAGTCTCACCTTCAGCATGCGGTCTCAATCGTGATAGTCAATGGTGAATAGCGCGTCAGAGAGATCTACACTGGTTTTGTTGATGAGACATGTCAAGACCGCCCCAGTTCGCGTCCACAGGAGTCGCAATTGTCTTTACAGCTAACTTTTTGACATGTACGTCACGCGCGTGGCGTTGTGGTCGATCGCCCGCCATATGCCGAGGCTCGTGCATGTGACCAGCGCGACTTTTCACAGACGTGGCTGTGCGCGTTATTTATTTTCGTTGTCGCTGTTCTCCCGGATTATCTCGGCCTTGTCGCATGCCGTCTCGAAAACTTCGGAGAAAAGAATGGTGGTAATTTCGCTGGCGAAGGTCATCAAGGCATTGCCGGCGCGCACACCTTTTTCGGAGGTCAACGCGCGCTCAAGCGCCTGCCGGTCAGAGAAATAAAACTCGTGTATACGATAATAATCTGAGGTTCCGTCTGGCTCGCCGATGACGTGGCTAACCATGATACGTTCTACCCCGGGCATTTGCTCGGCAAAAGGAAGAAACACGCCTGCCCATAGATCCTCAAACCGCTTTGGATCTTCTGGCTTACGAAAAAGCATCGTCATTTTGTACATCACTGCGATTATACATCGCGGCAGAAGTTCATGCCGATTGCGGCAAAACGATATTTGTCAATAACAGAGAGTGCCAATCGATTTTTGTTACGGATGATACAATCGCCATAATTGCAATGGCTTTAACCGTATATAATTGTGGATGAAAGCGGATCTATATTACACAGTAAAGGGTGGTAAGATAAGAATCGTATGGTGAAAAGAAAGGACGCTAACGCAGAAAACAGTGCTTCGGTGGATTTTGCAATTGCTATTGGGGGTGCTGCAGGTCAGGGTATCGCGACACCCGGGAACATTCTTGCACGGATTTTTGCTCGGAGGGGTCTCAGGCTTAATGCCTACAACGCCTACCAATCAATTATCCGGGGAGGTCATACATTCCTCACTATCCGGGCAAGTGATCGTCCAATATGGAGCATGGGAGATTCCTTAGACATAATGATTCCGTTGAATCAGGATACCATGGATCGGCACCTGCATGTGATACCTTCCGGATCAGCCGTGATATATGATGAAGCCAAGATTCAACCTAGCAATGCACCAGCGGGAGTTCAGCTCTGTCCTTTGCCTATAAAGGAACTTATTGCTGGCAATAAACTGGCTGCGAATACGGTTGCCGTTGCCGTGGTCTTGAGCCTTCTCGGGATAGAATTCGATGATTTGGAGGATGCTCTCGAACGAATATTTGCCCGCAAAGGCGATGCCGTGGTGGCATCCAACCGGGAGATTGCGCAGTTGGGTTATGATTACGCTTCAGCCAATTTCATTGCATTTCCATACAAAGTTCCTAGGCTGTCCAAAGGACTAGCAGTGGTGACGGGCAACGAGGCTGCGGCCATGGGAGCCCTAGCGGCTGGGATGAAGTTTTATGCCGCTTATCCCATGAGTCCTGCTACAGGAGTACTAATGTACATCGCGCGGCATGCTCGAGATTTGGGTGTGATAGTCAGGCAGGTCGAGGACGAATTGGGAGTTATTAACATGGTCATTGGTGCTGCACACGCTGGATGTCGGGCCATGTGTGCCACTTCCGGTGGAGGATTTGCATTAATGACTGAAGCTATTGGCATGTCTGGGATGATTGAGACACCCATAGTTTGTATAGATGTACAGCGCGCGGGTCCTGCGACAGGAGTACCGACTAAGACTGAACAGGGCGATTTGTGGCAAATTCTGGGCGCGGGTCAAGGAGATTACCCGAGATTAATTGTGGCTCCGACCTCACACGCTGATTTATTCAATACAATTCCCGAATTGTTCAATCTGACAGATAAGTACCAATGTCCCGGATTGGTTTTGTCGGACCTTCTTATCTCCGAGGGTACCGCTAGCGTGGACCCAGACGAACTAAATTTTCATCCGACCATTGACCGTGGTCAAATGATATTCCCCGATGGAGATTCGGCAAATCCTTATGGTGGATACAACGATAATTCCTATCTGCGCTATAAGAACACAGAGAGTGGAATATCACCACGGGCGGTTCCAGGTGTGCCTGGACACCTTCATGTGGCGGCATCAGACGAGCATGATGAGGATGGCACTCTTATTAGTGATGAGTTCACCAATCCGCACAAGCGTCGAATGATGGTTGAGAAGCGCGCGCGGAAGATGACAACTGTATTAGATGCCATTCAACCCCCAGAGATTGTTGGTCCCGAAATTGCCGAATTCACCCTAGTTGGATTTGGGTCCACTTGGGGCGTGATATTGGAGGCGATTGAAAAGTTGGCCAATGAAGAGGGAATGATTGGCAATCAGCTTCACATCAAGTGGATTGTTCCGTTTCACGCTGATGTGGTGTCAAGAATTCTTAATCAAGCCAAGAGAGTGATAATTGTGGAGAACAATTTCAGTGGGCAGTTTGCCCGCTATCTGCGGTCAGAGACTGGTTTCAAGGCGAGTGGCTACATCCGAAAATATGACGGTGAACCCTTTATGCCCCACCACATTGTCGATGGTGTAAAGGTGCTTTTAGAGGGCGAGACGGATCTTTACGTGCCTACTCATGAAATGGTAGTATAAATTTCATGTTATTATGCGAGAATCCAATATGATTACTACAGTTGCGGATCCAATTTTAGTTAGTAGTGTTCCACAGTCTACTATGGAAGTTACCAGAGAATCTTACAAAGGCAAAATCCATCCTGATTGGTGCCCTGGATGTGGAGATTTCTCCGTTCTGGCTGCTATACAGAAGGCTTTGACGGAACTGAGCCTGCAACCACACCAGGTTATCACCATTAGCGGTATCGGTTGTTCCTCCAATTTGCCAGGCTTTATCAATACTTATGGTATGCATACTCTCCATGGGCGTGGTCTCGCAGTGGCCACGGGAATGAAAATGGCCAATCACGAGTTGACCGTGATCGCGACCGGCGGAGACGGGGATGGATTCGGGATCGGCGGGAATCATTTCCTTCATGCCATGCGTCGGAATGTAGATCTGACTTACATAGTGATGGATAACCAGATTTACGGCCTGACCACTGGACAGACTTCACCCACGAGTGTTATGGGAATGCAGACTAAGAGCACCCCGGAAGGAAACTTGGAAAATCCGATAAATCCTATTCCCCTTGCAATGGTGGGTGGTGCTACCTTCGTGGCGCGGGGTTTCAGTGGCAAGCAGGCCCATTTGGTTGAAGTTCTTAAGCAGGCAATCGAGCACAAGGGTTTCTCCTTTGTTGATGTCTTCAGCCCTTGCGTGACCTACAACTTGGATAATACTTATAAGTGGTTCAAGCCTAGAGTCAAGCTTCTAGAGGATGAAGATCACGATTCAAATGATTTTCACGCAGCTATGGACAGAGGCTACCAATGGGGTGATGAGATTCCTGTAGGGGTCTTCTGGCGGCGCGATGATCTACTGTCACTCAATGATCTTGAACCTGTTTTATCTGAGGGTGGACCACTAGCCTATCGTTCGCTTGGGCTTTCCGTTGACCAGTCTGATCGGCTGATTGCCGAGATGATGTGACGGTCGTGACGGTCGTATAAAAGAGGTCGCGTCCGAGAGGTATCATTCCCCAATCTAATTGAAGATCCCGAGGAACGCGTTAGTTGTGTAAAACTTGTGATAGATTGGGGGATTTTTCTTTATACTTGCCGCTTTCTGGTGTGTTTAGTACTTGTGCACGTATTCCAACCGTTTTAGGGGATTGGTTGGCCAACTGGCATACTCTTCGGGAAATGATCGGTAGCCCCCAAAGCCGGCGCGATTTTGGCTGAGTACTGGCGAGTAATTCTTTCTGATCCCGGCAACGGCTCCACAAACATGGCCACGGACGAGGCAATTCTGTGGTCGGTTTCGCGAGGCGCAGCCCCGCCCACTTTGCGTATGTATGCATGGGAGCCACATTGTCTTTCCCTTGGGCGCACGCAACCTGTCAGCGAAGTTGATCTTGACCGGCTTCAGGAGCAGGGCTGCGACCTGGTACGTCGACCAACCGGCGGACGCGCAATATTGCATACTGACGAACTGACTTATTCCGTTTGCTTGCATAAAAGTGACCCTATTGCGAAGGGTGGGGTGCTGCCATCATATCGACGTATTAGCAATGCACTTCTGACCGGGCTAATTGAAATCGGGCTGCCTGCCCGCAATGATGCTGTCACGCTCCGCGGGTCTCCTGCACGAGCGGTGTGTTTTGAGCAGCACTCTCATTACGAGATAACGGTGTCAGGCCAAAAGCTTTTAGGCAGTGCACAGTGGCGGCAGGGTGGTGGGATGCTGCAGCATGGCTCATTGCCGCTTCGCGGAGACATCGCACTCATTTGCAATGTACTTGTGTTCGCCTCGGAGTCGGCTCGGAAGCAATCAGAAAGACGAGTGCGACGGCGTGCCAGTACCCTAGCTTCTGCGTTGGGATGGGAGCCTGAGTGGAGAAATGTCGTGGAGGCACTCGCGCACGGATTTTCACGTTCCTTGAAGGTGCATCTGCAGCTTGGTGAGTTGAGTACCGACGAGAAGCAGCGTATCGGTGAACTGCGTACTCAGAAATATGCTCAACCGGCGTGGACGTTCGGAAAACCCTCGGTGCAGTCGCACGCGCGGTCACAAATACACACAACGGCATGAAAATTGGCGCGTGCGTAATCGAACTACGCCTGCCGGCCGCCCGGTCGCTAAAACAGAAGCGCGGGCAGCTGCGATCTTTGCTGGCTCATTTGCGGCGTTAATTCAACTTGGCAGTGGCCGAGAGCGGCCACAATAATTTCTGGCAGTCGGCGCAGATCACCATTGTGGCTGTGAGCAATGAACAGGCCGTCACCGAACAGGTGCTGCGCCGCGCAGTGCTATGTGATTGAAAAACACCGCCCGGACCTGGATGTGGTCGCGGCAGAGATTGAGTGGCGATGAGTTCCGTGTCTTTCGGGCGTGTGTGCACAAACTCCGATGCCTATCTTGCAATTGGTGTCGGCGTAGTGATTATTGGCTGGTCACCTATTCTTATCCGCTTGTCGAGCGCACCCGGTGTCACGACGGCTTTTTTTCCGCGCGGCCATCGCGATGGTAGTGCTCGCTGTGCTATTCTGGCGGAAGCGTCGTAGTGCGGGGCGTATGAAGCGCAGCGCTCTCTGGCTGGCGCTACTTGGCCGGGATGTGTTACAGCATGGATATGAGCCTGTGGGCTACTGAGGTCACTATGAGCGGCGTGGCAAGCCCGACACTGCTGGTAAACACCGCTCCGGTCTGGGTGGGGATATGTGCGATGTTGCTCTTCCGTGAACGGCTGGGGATTGTATTCTGGCCGGGCAGAAAGCGCGCGAAAGCATGGATGCACTCTCTTTTTTCTGGATCACGGCCGCTGTTACAGTATGTGTCCTGGGTGTGAGCACACTGGCTCTGGGAGTGATCATACAGGTGGGTGGATGGTTTTGCGATCACTTATGCTCTGGGTCTGCTGCCGGCTACGACCGTCTCCCCGATGATGCTTGGGCAACCAGTGATACCGGCAGCGCTGGCACACTGTTTTCTGGGTGAACGTCTGGGACCGTGGCAGTCTCTGGGAGGGCTAGCTGTGGTTTTAGGGGTGTTACTGGTGCATCGTCAGGGCAGGCGGATATGACGCCGGCATAGCGGCATTCTTGGTTGCTCTTCGTTTATATCTTGAATTGACCGTCTTTGTAAAGTAGATCGCCGTCCACCGTAATTTCACTTTCGGTTTTCATGTCGCAAATCATGTCCCAGTGAATGGCACTGACATTGCGGCTGCCGGTCAGAGGGTAGCCAGAACCAACTGCGATGTGCATGCTGCCTCCCATCTTCTCATCGAAAAGAATCTGTTTTGTGTGCCGGTCGATCCCAAAGTTGGTTCCGATGGCCCACTCACCTACATAGCGCGCGCCCGCGTCGCTGTCCAGCATCTGTTGTAAATAAGGCTCGTTCTTGGCCGCGCTAGCCTGTACCACTTTTCCTTCTTCAAACCGTAGTTCAATGCGCTCGATCTCGCGACCGGCCACGGTGACTGGGTAATCGAAAAGCACGCGGCCGTTAACCGAGTCTTCCACTGGCCCGGTGAAAATCTCGCCATCGGGCATGTTGCGATGGCCGCACGCATTGATGAAAGTGCGTCCCTTGATGGATAGGGTCAAATCGATGTTCGCGGCGCTTACGCGCACTCTGTCTCGGCCGCGCAGCCACTGAACCAGTCGCTGCTGCTTATCATGCACCGATTGCCAGTGAGCTACCGGGTCGTCATTCCCATGCACGTGGCAAGCGCGGTAGACGAAATCTGCGTAATCATATCGGCTCATGTCTGCTTCCTGTGCCAGCGCGTGCGTCGGGAACAGCGTGACATTCCACTTGAGCTTTCCTGCGTCTCCGCGCTTTAGATAGGATTGCAACACCGGTTCGTACGCTTGCCGCTGGCGCACCTGCTTTGCTGGGTCCACTCCGGAAAGCGCACGCGTGTTCGCCATGCCCTCCACGCGAATAATGGCATCGAAAGTATCCACTGCCATCTGGTAAAACGGTGAGATGTAGTCCAACTGGTGCTCCTGTGCGAAGCGGAAGAAGATGTCGTCCGGGCCTCGCAGAAATGGTGCCAGGTGTGGGTGCCCGCCTCGTTCCAGCACGCGTTCATATAACGCCAACATGAGCGGCATGCCGGTGGTGCTTGCTGGTGCCCAGATGAGCACCTGGTCATCACGCTGGATTTCGGTGGAATAATCCACCAGTAAATGTGCAAGGCGGGTCACGCGTGGGTCGGGCATATGACATCCTTTTCTGTCCGAGTGGATGCAATTATAACCCGCGAGTGCCCGGATGCGCACCTTGCATTATTATCTGTTGCTCCCAGCGTCCATATGCACAAATGGACGCTGGGATGATAGAATCGGCGCTATGGCAAATTCAGCTCTGAGACATCCGCTACTTAGCGGATCAGTGACTGCACTCGGACTTGCGCTGCTCTGGCTAGGATATTTTCTGCCGTGGGTGCCGCATCGTGCTGCTGCACTCAGCATGGGGGCTTATGACCTCGCTGATTGGGTCACCCTGTTACCGCAGATGCAGGACGGCAGCCGTCCGGTAAGCGGGCTGCATTTCCTCGCGCTGTTGGCAGTGGCGGTGGCGTTGACGGCTGGGCAAGCATCCCGTAAGGGGGTACGCCGATGGTTGCTTTTGCCCGCTGGATTGGGTGCCCTTATGCTGCTTCCCGCTTATCCCTCCATCGCGTGGTATCGCACGGACGTGGATGTGCAGGCGCAGCTTGGGCTACTGGCTGCGACGCTATTGGCTGCAGTAGCTTTCTGGTTCTGGCACAGCTGGCGCTGGTTTGGCTTGGTTCAGGGCGTAGTGACTGCGGTGTTAGGCGTGCGGGCGTTGTGTGGTTTTCTGTTGTTGCGGCCGGTGGTGGGGGAGCTGTACGGCGCACTGCCTCCCATCGGCCCGGGTTGGTATGTGACGCTGGTGGCCTGCCTGTTGATATTTTTGTCCGGCGCACCAAGTGCGGTGCTTCGATTGCTTGACAGGAAGTGAGCGCGGATTATAATCTTGATTGCGCGGGTGTAGTTCAGCGGTAGAACGTCAGCTTCCCAAGCTGAATGTCGTCGGTTCGAGTCCGATCACCCGCTCTACTTCCGTAAGCAGCATCCCCCTGTTGCTGCACGGAAACCCACTCGGTGGAAATCATTGCAGCAGCAGCTTCACAGCGGTATCAAGCTGTGGGTCTAGACCGGCCTGATACTGCTCGTGGCTGTGCTCCACTTTCACATCTGGGATGAGGCCTTCTCCATCTACCGAATTGCCGTGCGGGCTTAGCCATCGCGCGAAGGTTATCCGTACCGCGCCTTGATCGTCGCTTAAGTCCATCCAGGTCTGTACCGTACCTTTTCCGTAGCTGCTTTCGCCAACGAGAGCACCGCGCTGGTAATCTTTTACAGCACTGGCAACAATCTCGGCGGCGCTGGCGCTACCTCGGTTTATTAAAACCGCGAGCGGGATTTTGGTGGCGAGACCTCCGGGGCGGGCGCGGTATTTGCGCTCGCGCCCATCTCCGACCCGCTCGATCATCACCACTCCCTTGCCAATGAATTGTGAGGTTACGCTGATGCCTGCTTCAAGGAAGCCGCCCGGGTTGTTGCGCAGGTCCAGAATCAAGCCGGGCGGTTCATCGGCCAGTTGTGTGAGCAGCTGTGCTCGTAGCTCACGCGTGGTGCTGTCCCCGAAGCGATTAATTTTCACGTAAGCGAGACCACTGCTGAGGATTTCACCTTCGACAGAAGGTATGGTGATTTTGTAGCGCGTAATTTCTAGTGTGAATGGCTCGGGCAACCCTTCGCGTAGCACGGTAATACTTACGGATGAGCCAGCCGGGCCGCGCACTTTTGCGATGACGGTGAAAGCATCCAGCCCGATCACATCCTCGTCGTCCACCGCGATTATGGCGTCGCCCGGCAACATGCCAGCCGCCTCAGCGGGGGAACCGGGCAGCGGCGATATCACGCGAAGCAAATCTCCGTTTGCATCGACCTCCGCGCCGATACCCTCAAGCTCGCCGGACATGTCGCTGCGCATAATCTTTCTCTCAGCGGGGCTCATGTAATTGGTGTGGCTGTCGCCGGTGGCACGGAGCATGCCTTTGATTGCGCCCTGAACCAGCTTTGTGGTATCCATAGGCTGATCAACGAAATTCTCCTGCAGTAGCTCCCACGCTTCCCAGAATGGCCTAAATGCGGTTTGTAGTTTCTCGGGCGTGTTGCCAGCACCCGGGTCGATTTCGAGTTTCTCCACCCCAGTAACCGGGGCAGGCAGCGGAATTCCCGCCGGGAGCATATCGTAATAACGTGCGCCGGTGACGAAACCGCCGGCAAAAATGCCTGCGCCGATAAAGAGCGAGGCCACAGCGATGATCAGGTTGCGAAAGAACTTCCAGCTCATGCAGCAAGGGCCTCCTGCAGGTATTGCTCGAACTCACCCGCTTTGCAGCGTTGGGTGTAGTCCAGAATTGCATCCCCATCGAGCGAGTAAAGCGGGTGGCAGGAAGTCGGCAACGCGCCCTGCGGAGCGAGAGCTACTGCCTGTACCAACGGGCCGGGGATGTCGGCCTTTTCGAGATTCTCAACCACATCCTCGGTGGTGATCAGCGTGATGTCGGCAAGCAGTGCCAGTTCCAGATCTATGCCCGGGTTTCCGCCAATGACCGCGTTTCCGGCAAGGTCGGCGCGCAACGCATGGAGAACAGCCACATCACAGTGAATGGCCGGAAAGGCCATCAGCTCATCGTCGCTGTATGGGTCTTTAATTGTCTTCACGTCTGGGCGTAGAAGTGGCAAATCGGTTCCAAGCCAGGCGCGGCTTGGCATGAAACCGACGTCCGCCAGTGCGGCGCGGATGCCAAAGGTGATGCTGGCTTCACTCTCTTCGATAATCTCGATGGTGCCCTCACCGGCTGCCTGTGTGAACATGGGCGCGAACCCAAAAGCCTCTAGACCGAAATAACAGGAGCGCACGCTCCGAACACGGCCGGCTCCAACTAACAGGTCGGATTCGATCCCTGCAGTGAAACATAGTAGGGTGAGATCCCGCGCTGCGGGATTGTCGCGCAGCAGGGCATGCGTAAAGGCGAGTGGGCGGCGATAAAGTGTCATGCCCCCGAGCGCAAGTGTGCTGCCGGTTGCTACGAGCGCGGCTGCCTCTGAAAGCGCAACGGTTTTATCCATCATTCGTCCACATAAACGCGGTATTCGAACACGTGAGTGCCGGCTTGATAAAGTTGGAAACCGTCGTCGATTTCATCATGGAAGGTGACCTCGATGCGCAGCCGGTGCTCGCCACGTGGCCAATCGTTGAGCCCGGCTAGGTGGTAGTGGCAGTACTGCCCGTTGAAATCGCCCTGCAGGGCGAGAAGATTGTTGCGCTGTACCGGCAGTCCATCCACGCTGAAATTGAGTGTCATGGCCTCGAGATTGCTTCCGGCGATCACCTGGGTGGCGGCGCAAAAGCTGTGCAGCCAGAGAACCTCCTGTGAATTGCCAAACGACACAGTGTAAGTATAAACCTCGCCGGCGCGGCTGAGATTGTCATACGATTCAGGTGCGAATTGCTCCAGAACCGGAATCTGATCCTGCACCGCAGCGCGTGTTTCGGCAGAACTCATCACGGTTGGTGGTCCAGAGGGTTGCACTCCTGCTACCGCGGGCTGCAACATCAGCGCGACTGCCTGCTCCAGCAGCGCATCGCCCCTATCGAACAGTGTCTCCTCAGTCACTGGCACGAGCATATCAGGTTTTACTCCGACACCCTCAACGATGATGTTGCCGTCCATGTCTTGATCCATGCCGGTGGGAATCTGAAACGAAAGCTCGCCGGGCAGCTCATACTGCCCGCGGCCGACCTCACCCATAATTCCGTTGCTGGGATAGTGCCCGAGCACGGTTACCTGCGGAAGCTGGCTGAAGACCCAGGCCACGTTTTCGCAGGCGCTGGCGCAGGCCGGGCTGATTAGCACAGCTATTCTTCCTTTGTAATGCAACTCCTCATCCGGTTCGATCGTGTCCGGAGGGCCGTGCGTGTCGAAGCGCTCCAGCCCTTCACTGTAATAATAGCCGCGCATCACCTCTAGTTCCTCGGTGGTGAAATATGCAGCCAGTCCGGTGCCCATGGGAGAGCCGCCCATATTGTCGCGCATGTCCAG
>Ga0310123_10003371_pt1 | contig 12422 bp, 11 predicted proteins | sample CB6_AW_1057_MG_FD_203505 | JGI IMG/M metagenome (GOLD analysis project Ga0310123, IMG submission 203505) | Marine microbial communities from Western Arctic Ocean, Canada - CB6_AW_1057 | ecosystem: Environmental > Aquatic > Marine > Oceanic | place: Canada: Western Arctic Ocean | collected... | reverse complement strand
ATCGGCTCAGCAGGAGCTTCGCCCTCCCAGACGAACCGCATGCCCATTGTTTTGAAACCGCTTCGAGGAAACAGATATTCGGAAAAGACATGGTTTGAGATGAACAACGCGGCCTCAACATTTGACACTGTCACGGGACTTTTCCCGTGAGCGAAGCCAAAGCGCGTTGCAGTTTTTTCCGTGCCACTTTTGCCATCGGCAATTCCTTCACCGTGCTGACGACCGTCTTCTCTTCGGGATCGTTCGCCAGATCGAACAACCGACCGCCATCGTACAGTTTCCACCGCTGAGTGCGAACCCAGCTCTTTCCGCGATGCTCCGAGAAGGCCCCTTGACGAGACGATGCTGACTCCCCACGGATTCGAGAGGCAAAGCTCTGCCCGTCCGTTCGGAATCCTGCAGGCAGCTTTGCTTGGGCCAAATCTGCCAGTGTCGGCAGAAAATCGCTAAAATCCACCAGATCATCGATGACCTGTCCACGTGCAATGGTGCCTTGCCAACTCGCGATCAGAGGGACGTTCGTTCCAGCGTTGGTCAATTCCCCTTTGCCTCCGCGAACGCTCCGTCCGTCGATCTTCGAGTACACCGGCCGGCGAATCATTTGGCCGTCTTGTGCTGAGTGAATGTAACTTTTTGAGGTCCCGTTGTCGCCCGTGAAGAGGATCACCGTCCGTTCACGCATTCCAAGCCGCTCCAGAGCGTTCACGATTCGACCGACACGAAGATCCATCGCCTCGATCATTTCTGTGTACGTTTGGTAGCGGCCTTGGGGGCCAAACGGAACTGGTTCCTGCAGGTCGTCGGTGACGTCGTGGCACAAGGCCATCGAGTAGAAAGCGAAGAATGGTTACTTTCGGTTCGCTTTCATGAAGTCGATGAGAAATTCGACGTAGACGTCGGGGCCGTAGCGGTCTTGGACGTCTATGCGAATCTTGCCATTCTGCCAGACCAGCGGTTGATGGTAGCGTGGTCGCTCATGCCAGCCAAACAGGCAGGATTGATCGAACCCCAAACGATGCGGATGCCGCGAATATCGCTTGAGCAGCGTCAGTTGCCACTTACCGGCGATGGCCGTGGCGTATCCGGCGTGCTTCAGCATGTGGGCCACGGTTCGCTTCTCTTCAAACGGGAAAAACGTCCCCCACCCCAACCCGGGTGCTGCAAACGGAAGGGGTATTTCCCCGTCAGCAGCGTGATGCGCGTGGGGTGGCAAACCGGCATGCTGTAGCAATACCGGAACCGCATGCCGCTCTTGGCCAGCGCATCGAGGTGTGGCGTTTTGTAGGATTCCCCACCGTAGCAACCCAGTGTTTCGGTGCCCACGTTGTCTGCCATGATCAGCACGATGTTCGGAAGTCCGTCCTCAGCGGCTCGGACGCAAACTGCCTGGAAGACTAGGCATCCCAATAGGACCGTGCCGAGTACTTTGTGATTCATCATAGTCTTCATCTCGTTCCTTTCTCAAATCAGAAGGTGATCAAGAAACGCCAGAGTCCGGCACGTTTTTCTGAGCTATCACGGATCACGCCAGAACGCCGCCGCTGGAATCAATGGGTTGACGGTCAGCGGCAAAGTAGCGCACGTCGACGGCAGGATCGTCCGCGAGTTCGACGCTGGTCATCATACTGCCAATCAAGGCCCCGACCGCAGGACCGAGCTTGAAACCGTGACCGGAAAAACCATTGGCCACGAAGTATCCTGAAGGACCGACCGCGTCGATGATCGGATGCCAGTCGTCGATGTTGACGGTGTAGAGAGCGGCATAGCCCCGCACGTTACCGCGGCCCTTCATGGAAAATCGGTGGTGTAGCTTGTGCATCATTTTTTCGCGGAACTGGGGCGAGGCATGCGTGTCGAAATGATCGGGGTCGTCGACGGTTTCGCGTTCATCTTCTGCATCAATCGAGCCGACCATCAATTGCTGTCCACGTCCTTCAGGCCGACCGTAGATCTGGTCGGCTTGGCTGACAAACACCGGGATCTCGCCGATCACCTCGACAGGACGGTCGCGGAGGGCAATCTGAACTCGCGTGGGACGAAGTTCCATGGGCAGGGCTACGCCGAGCATCTGGTTGACGCCCAAGCACCAAGGACCAGCAGCATTCAGCAGCAGACCCGTGCTGAACACTGTGCCGTTGCTGCAGTGAACGGCACGAAAGCCACCACCGGCCGCCGTTTCAATTCGAGTGACCTCGTGCCGGACAAACAGCTCGACCCCCCGAGCCCTTCCCGCCTGAAGAAGGTCTTCCGTTGTGCCTTGCGGGTCAGCAAAACCTGCGTCGGACTCCCAGAAAACTTTCTGAGGATCGGCACAGTCATGATCAATTCCCGTCATATCCAGCGCCCGCATGCAGAAGTTTAGCGAAGGGTACCGGCTGCGCAGGTCATCAACGGCGTACAGATCTCCGGCTGCTCCAACCTTCTGAAACTTACGGATCGAGTCGGTTTGGTCTTCGGGTGTTTTGTCAGGGAGCCAAACCACTCCCACTGGCGAGAAGCCGCTGCGGTCCTCGGTCAACTCCAGCCGCTCGCACCAGCTTTGAAACATCTGCAAGCTGGCATAGGCCAACTGCATGAGTTCGATGTTGGCATAACGCTGCCGAACGACAGCGGACGATTGGCCGGTCGAGCCCGAGGCGACGTGCGGGCCTTTTTCCAGAATCGCGACCCGCCGCAGACCGCGCCGAACCAACTGATACGCCGACGAAACACCAATGATACCGCCACCGATCACCACGGCGTCGAAGGTCTTGGTTGCCATACCAGTCACCGATGATTGAAGAGTAGCCGGGTCGGTCGTTCAGAACCTCTGACTTGCGAACCCGAATGGCTGGGTCAGAGCGATGGCCCAGGCCAACAGTCGAAGGTTGAAAGTTAAGAGACATGCTGCGAGTCGAAAAAGGCAGCACGACACCTGTCGGGAGTCTACACAGTTCGTGGACGGTTCCGAAAACTCCTGAAGGCTACGGCGGCCGTCCACTCAAATCGTCCACTCAAGCTGTCGACAGTCCGCTGGCTTTCAGGATCGTTTCCTGAACCGTCAGATCATGCTCATACGAGAAATCAGCATCCTTTTCACCGCGGATGATCTTCGCCATGTCTGCTGCATCGGCGACGTAACGCTGATACGGCCCGAATGGTACGTCCTGGTAGCCCTTCTTATACTTGCCGCGATCCGTGGAAAGGGCGACGCGAACATCGGGCCGGTCGAGAGGCTGAAAGTGGAACGTCCCTTCGCTGCCACAAACCACAAAATGCCGGCGGGCGCCCCCTTCTACTTCCATGGCACTCGACTTGACGGTGGCCAGCGCCTGGGGATAGGTCAACACGGCCAGCATGTTGTCGAGCAATGTGTCGCCGATTTGGGAAGCGTGCTGCCGATGCGCTATCACCTCAACCGGTTTGCCGAGCACGCCGATGACCAAATCGATAATGTGACAGCCGAGTTCGAACATGATACCGCCCGGATAGTCATTCAGGCCGCTGCGGCTTGCGGCAGAGACGACTTTGCTCATTACCGTGTGGACCTCAAACGGTTCGCCGAGCCAGCCTTTCTGCAGGAACTCCCGCATCAGCACGACAGCCGGGTTGTAGCGATACATGTAACCCATCTGCAGCAGAAGATGCTTTTTGGCTGCCGTGTCGAGAATGCGTTTGAATTGGGGCAGCGATTCGCCGGCGGGTTTGTCCAGATGAATGTGCAAGCCGACGTTGAGACAGGTTTCGGCGGTGTCGAGCAGGTCTCGCACACGGGTTTCGCAGCCGACCACCTGCAGTCCCGGCATGTTGAGCAGTTGCTGTTGGGTCATCCATTTCAGCCCGTTGTAAGCGCTGCTGCTTTCTGCCCGTCGGCGCAGTTCGGGGTCCGGCTCGACGACCCCCACGACTTCAAACTCGTCGGACCGGCGGTACACGGAAATTTTTCTAGCGTGCGCGTGCCCAACACCGATCTGCCCGTACTTGATTCTTGCCATCGTTACCGCTCCTTATCTTCGATTTGTCGAGTTGTGGGGGGAAATCTGAGCTTGTGCCGGCTGCCCTCCTCATAACCGTTTGCAGAAATTCCGGAAAATAGACCAGACAGCCGGACTTCGCATACCAACGTTACAGTAACCGATTTCACCCGACGAACACCAGCATTCAGAAAAACGCCGGGCCTAGGATTTCCTACAGACGTACACGGCGCGCAGAAGTCAGGACAGAAGTCTCTCAGCATCTTGTCGGCACTTCCGCTCCCGCGTAGACTGAAGGAGTGGGCTATGTCCTGCACGTCTTTTCTTGACATACATCTTCTCTGTGAGATGTTGTTCATGTCTGTCGATTCTGAGTGGATGCCCAAATCGGCACTCGTCAACCGGATCGTCCGTGGAGACAAACAGGCGCTCGCCGAACTTTTCTCGCTGAACCGGGACCGCCTGTGGCGGATGGTGAACTTTCGGCTCGATCGCCGTCTTTACGGAAGGATTGACGCCGACGACGTCTTGCAGGAAGCCTATCTCAACGCGGCACAGCGGATCAACTACTTCCTCATCGAGGCTTCACAATCCTGTTTCGTCTGGCTGCGGATGATCGTCAGTCAGACGCTGATCGACATTCATCGGCGTCATCTGGGAGCGCAGCGGCGGGACGCGAAGCGCGAGGTTTCCATTCATGGAGGCTGGGACTCGCAGTCGACGTCTTTTTCTTTGTCGTTTCATTTACTGGCTCATCTCACTTCCCCCAGCCAGGCGGCCGTACGGGCCGAACTCTCTGAGCAACTGGATGCGGCACTGGGCATAATGAGCGACCTCGACCGCGAGGTGCTCGTTTTGCGGCACTTTGAAGAATTGACGAATCGCGAGACGGCCCTAGTGCTGAACATCACTGCGCAAGCCGCCAGCATTCGTTACATTCGCGCCTTGGGGCGGCTGAAGGACGTGATGGCGGCCATTGCCGGAACGACGAATGATTGAGCCCGGGGATGAACTCTGCGGAAAGAAGCCGCCCATGACCGAAAGCCGCGACAAGTACGAAGGGGAAATCGACGGTTTTCCGTTCACACCCGAGACGTCTCGTGATTGGGGGCGCGATCCGCTCGAGTTTCTGCTCACGGAAATTGCCGAACGCCGGCGGAATGGTGAGCAGCCATCGGTCGAGCAATACGTTGCACGACACCCTGAACTCTCCGAGCGGATTCGGGAATTGTTTCCCATGGTGGCCGCCATGGAACATTGGAAGACGCGCAAAGAAGCGACGATGCTCAAAGGCCGCATGTCGCAGCAGCTAGAGGTCCGCAGGATCGGCGAGTGCCGGGTCCTCCGTGAACTGGGTCGCGGAGGGATGGGGATCGTCTACGAAGCTTTCCACGAAAGATTGGACTGCCGCGTGGCTGTCAAACTGCTTCCCTTGCGGTTTTTTGGGGCGTCGAAGTTCAGGCAGCGATTCGAGCGCGAAGCCGAATTGGCAGCTAAGCTGCAGCACACGAATATCGTGCCCGTCTTGCAGTTCGGAGTGCACGAAGGGTTTTGCTACTACGTGATGCGGTACGTCGAGGGCGTCAGTCTCGATTGGATCATCGACCGGCTGCGGGCCTCAAACGGCATCGTTTACGCCGAAGAGATTACTCAACTTCGTTCGGGAGCGGTCACTGGTGAACTGACGGTGACCACAAATGCAAATGCAGGAACGGCTCAACCGCCGGCTGGCTCGAGCAGGTCTGTCCGCGATGCCGAGAAGCCCGGACATTGGCTGAACGTGTCGACATTCCAGCATCGCAGTCTGCGCCGCAGTTCGTGGCGGAAGTTTGCAAGAATCGGGCTGCACGTTGCCAATGCCCTGCGGTATGCCCACCGTCAGGCGACCGTGCACCGAGACATCAAACCAGCCAACTTGCTTTTGGACAAGAACGGACGAGTCTGGATCACCGATTTCGGGCTCGCCGAAGGGCTTGAACGCGACCCTCACAACGACGAAGCGGAACTGAGTGGAACGCTGCGGTACATGGCTCCCGAGCAGTTCTCCGGCCGCTTCGACGAGCGCAGCGATATTTATTCACTGGGAATCACGCTTTACGAATTGATAACGTTGCGCGCTGCGTATGCCGCCGAGACTCGTTTAGAACTCGTGCATTCGATCACGCAGTCGTCGCTTCCCCGGCCACGGCAGCTCATTCCCGACATCCCCGGCGATCTCGAAGCGATTGTCTGCATGGCGACAGCCGGTGACCCTGACCGACGGTACCAATCGGCAGGCGAAATAGCGGCCGACCTGATCTGCTTTCTGAACGAAAAACCGGTCAGGGCGCGAAGACCAGGCTGGGATTTCCGCAAGTTTCTTCGTCAGCGACTGTTCGCGAAACGACAGGGCTAGCCCTCGGAACCGGTTGGCCGGAAGAGAATCATTCCGTCAGCTTTTGCCGGTAGAATTCGGCGCCGACGGCCAGAGCGTCGGGAAGCTTCTCGACGAACATGCCGCCCGCTTCGGCTATGTCGGGACGGCCGCCACCGCCGCCGCCGACCACTTTCGCTGCAACCTTGATACAGTCCGAAGCTTTCACACCACGATCGATCAGCTCTCGGCTGACCGCCGCCGTCAACGCGACTTTGCCGTCGATAACCGCGCCGAGCAGGATGGCCACCGAAGCGGAGCGCCGCCGCAGTTGGTCGGCGAAGTCTCGCAGCGTTTCGCGGCTGGCCCCGTCGGGCGCATGGGCGATGATTCTGACGCCGTCGATCTCTTCGGCCGCTTGAAGCAGATCTCCGACGGTTCCGGCAACAGACCGGCTCGATTGCCGGGTCAGCTCACGTTTTGCATCGCGGAGTTCCTGCTGCAGCACGGCGACGCGGTTGGGCAGGTCGTCTGGTTGCGGTGTTTTGAGCAGGGCGACCAATTGTTTGAGCAGGTTCTCGGACTCGCGGATTTTTTGGATCGCCCGGGGGCCGGTCAGCGCGGTGATTCGCCGGACACCTTTGGCGACCGGTTCCTCAGCAACGATCTTGCACAGACCGACCTGGCCTGTGTTCTCCAGATGCGTGCCGCCGCAGAGTTCTGTGCTGAAATCGCCCATGCGGACGACACGAACACGGTCGGGATATTTCTCGCCGAACAGGGCCATCGCGCCCGCCTTGCGGGCCATGGCGAGATCCATCAGTTCAGTCGTGACCGCGGCGCCCTCGGCAATTCGAGCGTTGATGTGATCTTCGACCTGCAGGATTTCGTCGCCGGTTAAGGCCTGGCGGTGAGCGAAGTCGAACCGCAACGCATCGCGTTCAACTTTGGAACCGCGCTGCGTTGCGTTATTGCCGACGGTTTGATGCAGCGCGTCATGTAACAAGTGCGTCGCCGAGTGGGCGCGGCGAATTCCGGCACGCCGCCCCGCATCGACGCAAGCCGTCACCTGGCGGCCGACTTCAAGGTCGCCGCTTTTCAGGTGCCCGATGTGCAGCAGCAGCGCGCCGTCGCGTTGGGTGTCGATGACCTGGAACTGGCAGTTGTCACCACCGATTGTTCCGGTATCCCCGACCTGTCCGCCGGCCTCGCCGTAAAACGGAGAGCAATCGAGAACAACGGCAATCGGCGAAACCTGCCCGACCTCGGTTAACTGGTCGACAAGTTGCTTGTTCGCAATGATGCCGACGATCTCTCCGTCGGCATCGGCCGTCTCGTAGCCGAGAAACTCGGTGCCGCCGGCGGTTTTTCGCAACGCGTCGAGCGGTCCTTCGGCCATAACGGTGTCGAGAAAGGCGCCGCTGCCGCTGCCTTGTTTATGCTGCTGCATGAGCGTCTGAAAACGATCGATGTCGATGGACAGGTTTTTGCGGGCCGCCATGGCTTCAGTGAGTTCGATCAGGAATCCATCTCTCTGGTGCAAGTCGAAGGCGTCGTCTCCGGAAATGACCGAACTGCCGCCGACGAGCGCTTGCTCGACGAGCCGCTCGAACTTATGGAACCCCTTCTCGACAATCCCCAGGAATTGGTTTTCTTCTTCGTGGATGACGTCGGCGACGGACTGCGCCGTTTTTGCCAGCTCGGGATACGGTCCGCGCATGGCTTCGACGACCGCCGGGACCAGCAGGTGCAGAAACGGTTCATGCCGGCCGAGCAGGTATCCCTCCAGCAGCGCCCGCCGCAGAAGCTGCCGCACGACGTAGCTTTCTCGTTCGCTGCCGGGCGAGACTCCTTCGTGAATGCAGAACGTGACGGCCCGGACGTGGTCGGCGATTCTCCGCAGGGGACGACCCGCGGGGGCCTCGAACCTGTATTGAACGCCGACTGTCTCGGCAGCGGCCAGACACAACGGTCGGAGGATGTCGATCTCAAAATTGCTTTCGACGCCCTGCAAAACGGCTGCGGTTCGTTCCAAACCCATGCCGGTGTCGATGTTCTTTTTGGGCAGCGGACGTAGATTGTCCGGCGGATCGCCCACACGGTGGAACTGCGTGAACACGAGGTTCCAGATTTCGACTTCTTGGTGGCTGCCGGCGGGATGATAAAAGATTTCGCTGCAGGGACCGCAGACGCCGTCGGGACCTTGGCTCGGGGCGCCGGCGGGCCAAAAATTTTCGCTTTCGTTGTCTCGGCGAAGGCGATCGGTGGGAAGTTTGATTTCGTCGTGCCAAATGCCGTACGCTTCCTCATCGTCCAGATAAACGGTCGCAGAGATTCGATCGGGATCGAGCCCCAGCCAGTTCGATGCGGTCAAAAACTCCCAGGCCCAGTGGATTGCTTCGCGTTTGAAATAGTCGCCGAACGAAAAGTTCCCCAGCATCTCGAAAAACGTATGATGATACGCGGTGGCCCCCACGTTTTGGATGTCGCCGGTGCGCAGACACTTCTGGCAGGTGACGGCACGCGTGAACTCCAGCCGGCCAACGCCGAGAAACTGATTCTTGAACTGGTTCATGCCGGCCGGCGTGAACAGCACCGTCGGATCGCCACGGGGAACGAGCACGTCACTAGGGCGGCGAACACAACCCTTCGATTCGAAAAAAGCGAAATAGCGCTGGCGGAGTTCGTCGGTGTTCATAGACCGTTTGCCGAGGATGTTGCAAAAAAACGGTTGGGAAACGAACGCTTAGGATCCGCAGAGGAATAAGTTGGTCAATCACAGTGTTGAAATCCGAAACAAACTCAAAACACCAATGTCAAAAACTCTCAAAAGATTGAAAATTTTGACATTTGAGATTCGAATTTTGAAATTATTTCGGATTTCGGGCTTCAAATTTCGTTTTTCCGACCTTGTGAAACTGGTCAACTTATTTCTGCGCAGATCATTATGGTCGAAGCACGACGCGGCGGCCATCAATGAGTTTAACCACGACGTCACCTTTCAGCTTCGCGACCTCGGTGTCAAACTCGTCGGGAGTCTCCACGGACCTCTGATTCAGTTGCGTGATGTAGTCACCAGATTTTAGCTCGGCAAGCTCAGCTGGGCTCTGGGGAGCGACGTTCGTGACCAAAACGGCCTGGTAGTAGCGATTCAGGCGGTACGGCAGATATCTGGCACGAGCGGTCGGATAATCGACGCTCAATCCTCGCCACTCCGGAAACCGACGCTTTGTGGCGACAATGCCTTCATCATCGCGGACGGGCCATTTTCCGAGTTTCACTGGCAGCGTCAACTCTTTGCGCTCCCGGTCGCGCCAGATTCTCAGACTTGCCGTCATCCCAGGGCCGAGCTGGCCAACCTGACGCATCAGATCATAACTGTCGTAGACCGCAGTCCTGTTGACGCTCAGAATCATGTCATTTCGGAGCAATCCGGCCTGAGCGGCCGGCGAGTGACTCACCACACGAGTGGCCCGGGTGGCCGTGGGTTGACCAAATTCATGACCTAAACTCCGCATTCCCTCCAGGCTGACCGTCTTCAGCTCGATGCCGAGAAATCCATATTCGGCTTCGTAACCCTGAACAAGCGAGTCAATGACGCGTCGGGTTGCAGCGTCGATGGGAATCGCGTAACCGACTGACTTTTCGTAGCCATCCAAAGCCGCCAACGAGGTCGTGATGCCGATCAAGTCACCGCGCAGGTCGACCAAAGCGCCACCACTGTAGCCGAGGTTCAGCCTCGCGTCGATTTGCAGCAGCGTCCCAAAGTGATGAATCGTTTCCAAGATCCGCGGATCAGGTTCATTCTTAGGGACTGCGGGCGATGCCGGACGACGTGTGATATTGGCCACGATACCCCATCCGGCACTGGAAGAACCGTCGCGGGCCAAAGAGTAAGGGTTGCCGATGGCGACCACAAGCTTCCCTTTGCGAATGTTGGTGGCGGTGCGCAATCGGAACGGTGCCAGGCTGGCAGGTTTGATTCCGGTTTCGGTCAGATCAAGTTGGAGGACCGCGAGATCGCTCCGGGGATCGGCGGCGAGAATAGCAGCCGTTGAGAGGCGGCGATCGGAAAAACGGATCAACAGGCCGGATGTTCCCGCGACGGCCGGACTCCCCACGAGCGGACCACCCCGAACGACATGGTAATTGGTTAGGACCACTGGCTGTGTAGAGGCGTCACCGGCGGCAATTAAAACGCCTGAACCGAACTCGTTGGGGACGAAATCGTCGGAGGGAAACCCGACCGAAGGGATCCTTCTCAAATTTTCGCGAAAACGCCCACCAACCGTACTGGGGAGTTTGTATCGGGCGATGCTAACGACGGACTTTTCGGCCCGCTGGATTGCGCCGATGAAAGCCCGCTCCAAGGTGAGGGCCGCGGCCAATGCTTCGTCATCTTGGGCCTGTAGCTGCTGGCTTTCGGCCGAGGGCCAGGGAACAGAACCGATCAGCAATATCAGGGCGAGAGCGGCCCCCAAAGTAGGCTTAGTCTTGGACATGGGAGGCAACCTTCCCTTTGACTCGGAGCAGTTTCAAAACCTCTGGAAGAGACATCAATGGGCGCGAACAATTCAGGCGGGCGGGGGGTGTCTATCCACTGATGCGTTTAGTCGACTGTGTGTCCGCGGTTTTTTGGAATCAACAGCCGGCTGACACCGGCCGCTCGCCAGCAGTCTGTTTGGCAACACTTGTCGGATTCCACAGCGCTCATGGTATCGGGAGAACAGATTCGTCCCAACCCCAAGGGTTCTCAAGAGACTAATTCGGTCAACCGCCATAACGTGAAGACGTAGTGAATCAAAGTCTCAAAGACGAAGAAACGAACATTTTGCGAGCATACACGAAATAAGTCTCCGATTTCAGTTCCCCGGATGATCACAGTGTCCGACGGTGGCCTTCCTCGTAATCAAGACGCTGGCAGAACTCTTCAGGCTCTTCGTCGCATCTTCTAGCGGTGTGATCGGGCCGGTGAACGGAGTCTTTCCGAAACAGTCGCAAGAACCGGCTAAACCCGAACTACCGGGAACCCTTCCAGTCGTGTCGGTCATAGCAGGTCATGTCGGTCGTAACAGGGTTGCGGCAGTGAGGCGTGAGAATCGAAATTTTGCGGATGGTTTCACGATATTGGAGAGAGGAGATGTTCTACGATTGAGAATCAAATCGATATTATATGACCGATCCGATCGCCAAAACGATGCAACTTTTGACAACGACCGCGAACTCTCACGTGGTTGAAGTGTTGATTTTGACGCTCGACATCAGCAACGAGCACGTCCAAAATCTGGCCGCTGTCACGTTGCTCAAGCGGGACAGCACACGCGGACAGATCGAGGTCATTCGACGCCTGCATACGCTGTGTCCCGAAACGCATTCCAGCATCGAATCCGAGATTTCTCGGCTTTCAAACGCGCTGCGGAAAAGTCTGATTCATGGCGACGACGAACTTCGCAAAAACGGCCTGGAACTCATTCAGATGATCGAGAACTACGGCCAGATTTCGACGTTGCTCGAAATGCTCAAAAACGACCGCAGCGAGCTGAATCAGCTAGCCGTCGGAACATTGCGCGAGCTGATCAATCGACTCTATGAGCAGAGTCACTTTGACAAGAAGTCTGGAGGCCCCGGAAAATTCCTGCGAAACGCCGCTCAGATTCGTCACGCTGTATTAACCAGCTTTGACTCGGCCTGCGCCAGTCTCGACAAACTCGCTCATGCTGAAGAGGTCATCGAAGGCGTGTTGATTCTGGGCAACGTCCAGAACTTTGCCGTCAAAAAAGTGCTTTGACAGGGTGATGAGAAACATCGCGAAATAGCCGGACAATTATTGCTTCACAGCAAGCACCCAGGGGTGATGCAGTTAGTCCTCGACTTCCTGTCGATGAACTATCCGCACCCGCGGGCATTCGAGGCGATTAGCACTCGTCAGGACCCAGAGTTTATCGCTCATTTGTTGCGGTGGTTTCCAAAGATGCCCTTGCAGATGCAGCAGAAAAATTTTCGACAAATCGAATCAGTCGCCTGGATCGATCCGTACAGAATATCGCTGAAAGTGATGCCTCCGTCTCTGATGGCCTTCATCTCAACCACGAGATTGCCGAACGAACAAAAAACTG
>Ga0310123_10003369_pt1 | contig 12423 bp, 7 predicted proteins | sample CB6_AW_1057_MG_FD_203505 | JGI IMG/M metagenome (GOLD analysis project Ga0310123, IMG submission 203505) | Marine microbial communities from Western Arctic Ocean, Canada - CB6_AW_1057 | ecosystem: Environmental > Aquatic > Marine > Oceanic | place: Canada: Western Arctic Ocean | collected... | reverse complement strand
TAAAGAATGAAGGGCTTGCCTCCTGAAAACTGGGTACTCAACTCCTTGAAGTTGGTGGATAAGCCAATACTGGCAAAAGCAAGACAAAACAGCCATGCACGCACATCGGAAGTAAAATCCAGTACGCCATTGTCTATCAATACAATGGCGACATCGCTGTTTAGTACTTCATAAAGCAGAGAAAAAAACAAACACGTGCCGATAAAACCCAGCACAAATGTTGGAAAGCGGTTCCAGATTTCAATTGCCGTCACATCCTGGCTATCGCTCCGATCTACTTTAGCCGTCCAATAAACAGCAACCCCAAATGCCAGCACGCCTATCAAAATATTCTGAATCATTTTGATAGTGGCAGCGACATTCAATGCAGTATCACCTAGGAAAGCCCCTGCAGCTACCACAGCGCCTGTGGCATCAATGGTACCCCCCAACCAGGCGCCGCCCAATATTTCAGGCATCCCAACTGCGTTAATAAACGCCGGCAATGCCACCATCATGATTGAGGTGAAAATCATGGAAAGACCAATAGCAGTAGTGAGTTCTTCCTTGGTCGCCTTGCATGCTGCGGCTGTCGCAATTGCTGCTGAGACCCCACAAACGGACATATCAGCGCTTATGGTGATGTTTAGGGTCTTAGAGCCAATCTTGAGTATCCTTTGCCCAAACCAGAAGGTACTGATAAGTACCACGGGGGTCACAATCCAGGCGACAAAAATACCTGGCACACCTATAGCCAGGATTCTGCCAAAGAGTACTTCTGCCCCCAGCAGTACCAGGCCGGTTTTGATAAACAGTTCGTGTTTAAGAGCCGGCCTTATAAAATCCGGGATACCGAATGCATTACCGATAAACAATCCCAGTACGATAGCCCACAGGGCATAACCCAATCCGATACTTCTAAATTCAGTTTGTGCAGCTAGCAGATAGGCCATCACACCTACCAGAAAAACAAAGCCAAAGCCTTTCACAAAAGGCTTGAGTTTCTCCTTCATGAGCATGACGCCCACACCAAGCAATAAAGCCAGCAGTGCAAATAGCACCAGCGCATAAATAAATACATTCGGTGGGAAAGCCGTCAGGGGATTCGATCCCCAGGACGAAGGTCTGGAACCTGAAAGCAGAGTCTGCAGAAAGCCGGAAATGCCACTGCCAAAATCGGCTGTGGTCAGCCATGACTCAAGATTGCTAGCCAAGCCCGGTGTGATCGACAGAACTGCCTGTGCTACTTCTGCATAGGGCATTAGCAGAAAAACCAGAACCGCAATGCAGAGGATTATTATCCCCAGTAATATTGCTACGGTATCTTCTGACCAGTTTTTCATATTCACAATTCCGGGAACCGAGCCTGAAACAGCTAAAAAGTTCGTATGGTAATTTCCGCTGCTGCTGCCAGGAGAGCTTCCATTTCATCATCAAACTGCACCAGAGTCATGGAAGCCCCGGCCATCTTAAGGGAAGTACAATACTCGCCAACGTCATTGCGAGCAAACGCAATACCTTTCGCAGCCAGTTGCTCATGGGCCATACCATCGTCCGGATTCACTGGCACCTCCCACCGCCTTAATCACAAAGAAATTTCCAGCAACACCACGAGGCCCCACAGTCCAGGTGGAATCAGAAACGGCGCCACCATGCAGGAGCCACCCTTGCGAGGACGTGTCCAGGCCAAAGTCCATTCTCACCCTTCACCCATGTAAGGATCGGACGACCGGATGCGTGGATGGGCAAGAGATGCCGAACGGACCCGACCCCCGCGTCAGGGGGACGGCAGGTCCGTGGGTCCGTCGAGTGATGTCTCACTCGGGTACGGACTGATCGAACTCGTATTTAGGAATGGGTCCGGGGTGGGGCGGGGGCGGGAGTCAGGAGAGGAGGCGGACTGGGAAGATCGAGGCAGATGAGAATGGAGCACTCCAGGGGGTCAGATCAATTTGACTTCCACGCAACCACCAACGTAAACTATCACGATAATTGAACGAATTTGCGCCTTGATGGAGGAGCGCCATTAAGACTCGTCATGGGCTACGTTGGCGGTCGTGGCAATCACCGTCCCTTTCAGCCTTGATCAAGTCGATCTCGGTCCTATCGACCGTTGCTGTCGTTGTGGTAGGCTGCGCACGAGGCGGCACCTACGACGTTCTAGCTACTCCTCGGACCCAGGCTACCGCTCCCGCGACCACAACTGCGACCGCGTCATCGGTGCGTGCTGTCCTGGATCAGTACTGCGTCACCTGTCACAACGAGCCAATGGTTAGTGCCACGGGCGAGCAAACTTCTTTATTGGTTTCTCAACTGCGGGAGACGGGGCTCGCATTTGACATCCTGGACGTGACCCGACCGAGCGACAATCTGGAAGCGTGGGAAGCCGCGATCACGAAGCTCCGGGCGGGCACGATGCCGCCGGGCGGGAGCCCACGGCCGGACGAGGCGACCTATGACATGGTGGCGAGCTGGCTGGAGAACGAGATCGACCGGGTCGCGTCAGCGAGTCCCAATCCGGGCAGAAACAGTTCGGTGCACCGCCTGAACAATACGGAATACACCAACGCGATTCGTGACCTCTTCGTGCTCGAGATCGATGGGGACGCGCTCCTTCCCGGAGATGAGACATCGGACACGGGATTTGACAACAATGCCGACATCCTCACGATCACAACCTCCCACCTCGAGCGCTACCTCTCTGCGGCACGGAAAATCACGCGCCTTGCGATCGGCCTGCCGCCCGCGGCCGGCTTCGTGAGGTTCGAGAACTCTGTGCTCCTGACCCAGTCCGATCGGCAGAGCGAGGAACAGCCCCTTGGATCCCGTGGTGGGATCGCCTCCCGCTACAACTTCCCGGCCGATGGTGAGTATCGGTTCAGGGTCCTGCTCGCATCGAATTGGCAAGATTACATCCGCGGGATGGGGAGACGGCACGAGCTCGACCTCCGCATCGACGGCGAGCTTGTGCGGCGATTCACGGTGGGAGGAGAAGCCCCCCCCGGTGCCGCTGCGACTTCGTTCTCCCCAGCGGAATTGGGCTCCCCTGAGTGGGAAGAATACATGTTCGGGGCCGACTCCGAACTGGACATCCCCGCACCCGTGAAAGGGGGACCGCACGTCGTAGGTGTTTCCTTCGTCCGATCGATGTGGGAGTGGGAAGGGGTCCTCCAGCCGCAGATGGTCGGCGAGCTTCTGTCGAATGACGAGATGTACCACGGAGACGCGCAGGTGCTGGCGCTCGAGATCGAGGGCCCGTACGACGCCACCATCCCCGAAGACACCCCGAGCCGCCAGAAGATCTTCAGCTGTTATCCGACCGATGCTTCGGAGGAGGGGGCGTGCGCGACCCGGATCCTGTCGCGGTTGGCCCGCCTCGCCTATCGCCGGCCAGTGACGGACCAGGAGGTGCGGACGTTGCTCGCATTCTTCGAGGACGGGCGGGAGAGGGGTGGCAGATTTGACACAGGCATTCAACTTGCTCTGGAGCGGCTCTTGGTCGACCCGGCCTTCCTCCTGCGTGTGCAGGAGGATCCCCCCGACGCGGTGCCAGGACAGCCTTACCGCCTCAGCGACATTGAGCTGGCCACGCGCCTCGCCTTCTTCCTCTGGAGCAGCATTCCCGACGAGCCGTTGCTCGACGCGGCCGAGCGCGGGGAGCTCAGCGATCCGGCGATTCTTGATCAACAGGTGAGGCGGATGCTTGCCGATCCTCGCACCGAAGTACTGGTGAGCAACTTCGCCGCCCAGTGGCTCCATCTGCGCAATCTATCGGACGTGAAGGGCGAGCCCGCGATCTTTCCCAGCTTCGACCAGGATTTGGTGGAGTCGTTTCAACAAGAAACGGAGCTGTTCATCGGCAGCACCATAAAGGAGGACCGGAGTGTCCTCGAGCTCCTGGGGGCGGATTACAGCTTCATCAACGAACGGCTGGCGCGGCACTACGGGATTCCGGGCGTCTACGGGAGCCGTTTCCGGCGGGTCACGCTCCCGAATATGGATGAGCGGGGCGGATTGCTTGCACACGGGTCGGTACTGTCGCTGAGTTCCTACCCGACCCGGACATCGCCCGTCCTGCGCGGCAAGTGGCTCCTCGAAGCGATTTTCGGCGCGCCTCCACCGGCCCCTCCGCCGGATGTCCCTGACCTCCCGGAGCGCGGTGTGGAGGGTGAGATCACATCGGTACGCGAGCGGTTGGAGCAGCACCGGAGCAATCCTGTATGCAACGCCTGTCACGAGAACATCGATCCTCCCGGCTTCGCGCTCGAAAATTATGACGCCATCGGTGCGTTCCGACTACTCGACGAAGCAGGGCGACCCGTGGACGCCGTTGGAGTCATGCCGAATGGTATGACGGTCGACGGTCTCCCTGGGTTACGGTCGATGCTGCTCGACAAACCGGAACGGTTTGTCAACACCCTGACGCAAAGGCTTCTCGCCTATGCCCTCGGACGTCAACTCGATTACCATGACCACTCCACTGTGAGAGAGATCGTCCGGAAAGCGGTGGCCGACGATTACCGATGGTCGTCGATCATTCGAGGGTTGGTAGAGAGTCCGACCTTTCAGATGCGGATGCCAGCGGAGTGAAGGCACCGCACATGCTGGTCTAGCTGTGCCGTATGTTCCATAATGGAGGAGAGCGGTTCTAGATCGAGTCGAACGACAAAGGAGATAAAAGTCATGCGTATCATCACTGGAAAATCACTATCTCGGCGGACCGTTCTGCGTGGCCTGGGAGTGACGGTCGCGTTGCCGTTCTTGGATGCCATGGCCCCTGCGTTGAAAGCGCTCGAAAGGACCCGGGCTGGGCTTACCCGTCGCTTTCAGGCGATCTATACGCCGAACGGCATGGCGATGCCGTATTTTACGCCGGCAACGGTCGGGAAGGCGTTCGAGCTCTCTCCTATTCTCGAGCCTATGGCAGCCTTCCAGGATCAGATGCAGGTCATCTCTGGGCTGGACGCCTCGTGGAACTATGTCCATGCGGGTGCTTCCGGCTCGTTTCTGACTGGCACGTCCCACGGCGCCAAGAACGAGACAGAGGTCGTCGCGGAGAAGTCGATGGACCAGATCCTCGCGGACGAGTTCGGGAGGTCGACTCAGCTTGCCTCTCTCGAGCTATCGATGGACAAGGAGGCTAACGCCGGCCAGTGCACCGCCGGCCTCAGCTGTGCGTACACCCAGACGATCTCCTGGCGGACGCCGACGATGCCGCTGCCGATGGAGAACAATCCGCGAGCGGTGTTCGAGTTGATGTTCGGTGACAGCGGGTCCGCGGATCCTGCGGTACGAGCTGCGCGCCTGCAGGAAAAGAAGAGCATTCTGGACTCCGTGTCGGAGAGGCTGTCCGACCTCAACCGACGACTCGGACCTACGGACCGAGTCAAGGTAGGGGAGTACACCACGGCCGTTCGCGACGTCGAACGGCGCATCGAGTTGGCGGAAACGCAGAGCGACATTGCGCCCGAGACGACATGGAAGGAGCCGCGGGGTGTACCCGTCGACTTCGAGGAACACCTCGCTTTGATGTTCGACCTTCAGCTCCTGGCGTTTCGGAGTGATCTGACGCGCGTCGCGACCTTCATGCTCGGTCGAGAGCAGAGCACCCGCGCCTATCCACAGGTGGGCGTGTCCGACGCGCACCATATGCTGTCGCATCACCAGAACAACCCAGAGCGAGTCGCGCTGATGTCCAAGGTCAACACCTATCACGCGAAGCTGACTGCAAAGTATCTGGCTAACCTTCGGGCCACCGAGGACGGAGACGGGTCGCTCCTGGACCACATGACCATTCTGTACGGCTGTGGGATGTCCAACAGTACCAGGCACTCCGGGATCGGCATTCCGCTCGTCCTTCTCGGCGGCGGAAACGGGCGGCTGAATGGCGGCCGTCACCTTGAGTACCCCGCCGGTACTTCGCACGCCGACCTCCTGGTGACGTTGATGGACAAGTTCGACGTCCCGGTTGAACGAATCGGATCCAGCACGACGGGTCTGCCTCTCGAAACGCTGTCCGACATATAGGCGCGTCGAGCCCGTGTATCGAGGAAGAAAAGACCTGGGGGGAGAGATCGTATGAAAGTGATGTCATCCGTTGGCCAATACGGATTGGCCCTGGCTTTGGCTGTCGTGACCATCGCGGCCGGAGCCCCCGAAGCGCCGGTCGCCGACGCAGCCAAGGATGCCGACTGGACCGCGGTTCGCGCTCTGGTCGTGCAGGGGACGGACGTCAACACGCCCCGTGGGGATGGCTCCACAGCGCTTCTCTGGGCGAGCTACTGGGACAACGGTGAGATCGCGGATCTGCTGATTCAAGCGGGTGCAGACGTCAATGCGGTGACCGATCTGGGCGTCACAGCGCTCTGGGCCGCCAGCGAGAACGGAAGTCCGGGTATGGTGGCGAGGTTGTTGCGAGCGGAAGCGAACCCCAACACGGCGCATCGGTCTGGCGAGACTCCTCTCATGACGGCGGCTCGAACCGGCGATCCGGACGTGGTGAGACTGCTGCTCGTGGATGGTGCTGACCACCGCGCTGCCACGCGGGACGGCCCGCGTGGACAGCAGACCGCGCTCATGTGGGCTGTAGCCCAGCAGCACCCAGCGGTCGTCGAAGTGCTGCTCGAGCACGGTGCGGACGTCCACGCCCGGTCGAGCGTCTTCATGCAGACCGTCAAGACCATGCGGGAAACGAGGGCTTTGGGCAGGCAGTGCCTGCCCAAAGCAGAATGCTACCTTATCGACATTCAGCAGGGGGGCTACACACCGCTTCTCTTCGCTGCACGGGTGGGCGCTCTCGCTTCGGCAAGGCTGCTCGTAGCCGCGGGCGCCAACGTGAACGATGTCGCGCCCCAAGGAACCAGTGCTCTAGTGGTTGCGGCACACAGTGGCCACGGAGATGTCGGGGCCCTTCTGCTCGAGCACGGAGCGGACCCCAATGCTGCCGGCGCGGGCTATACGCCGCTACATGGGGCGATTCTGCAAAAGGACGCCCGCCTGGTGGCCGCGCTCCTCGCCGCCGGGGCGGATCCTGAGATCCCTCTTGCAGCTTCGACACCTACCCGCCGCGACAGCGTGGACTTCTATCTTCACCCGTCGTTCGTAGGAGCAACACCCTTCTGGCTCGCGGCACGCTTCCGGTCGGCGGAGATCATGCGCCTCCTGGCGGAGCACGGTGCCGATCCGCTCTTCGTTCACATTCCGGAATACTGGGTGGGTGACGGAACGAACTACGGATATCAGGAGTTTGTCACAGAGGGTGAGACGACGGCTCTGATGGCGGCGGTGGGAATCGGAGGGCAGAACCCGATCATCTCGATCGAACATCGCGCCCGAGTTGAGGAGGACGCGCGGGTCGGCGTCGTCACTCGGGGGTTCGACCGGGCTGTGTTAGCCGCTATGACGCTCGAAGCCGTGAAGGTGGCGGTGGATTTGGGCGTCGGCGTCAACAAGGCCAACGTAAACGGCGAGACTGCGCTTCGTGCCGCTATGGCCGCCGATTACGACGCGGTAGTCGAGCTTCTTGTGGAGCAGGGCGCCACGATCAACTAGAGAAGAGGTCTGCTCTTTCTCCTTTAACCTACGTTCGGGGGCGACCCAGTCGCAGCCCCCCCCCCCACGGCCCTCCCTCTAACCATACGGTCTCCACTCGGCTTGTTCCTCCCGAGGGTCTCTCCTACCTTGCCTTCCGGCCCCAGAGGGTCGGTGGGGTTCGTTCCATTGCCTTTATCCCGCCCTGATCACTTCGAGCAATCCCACTCATTGGGAGCCTAAAGGAGCAGGCCATGACCACCCAGCACTGGTATTCGTGGATACACTCACCTTGGTTACGGGGAGCGTACATCGCGCTGATCGTGACCGTGGCATTCCGGGTGGAAGCCTGGGCCCAGGCGACCGCTCTGACACTCTCAACTGACATAGTCCCCGCGAGCGGCGGCAACGTCGAGATTACGCCCATCGCGCACGCAAGCGTGCAGGTCGAGCATGGCGGCACGGTGATTCATGTCGATCCCTGGCGCCAAGGCTACTACACGAATGCTAAACTCGCCGACCTGATCCTCGTCACCGAGGGAGCGGGCGACCACCTCGACCCAGAAGCGATCGCGGCGATCCGCAAGGCGGGCGCGACGGTCGTCGTTCCTCCGAGCGCCAGGGGCATCGTTTTCAACAACACCGTGCTCGCCAACGGGACGACGACGAGAGTGCGGGGTGTCGGCATCGAGGCCGTTCCGAGCTACGACCTCAAGCCTGGCCACACCTTTCATCCCAAGGGACAGGGTAATGGCTACGTCGTAACGTTGGGGGGCGTGAGGCTCTACTTCTCTGGAGGCGGCCTCGAATGCGTCCCCGAGATACAGGCGCTGACGGATATTGACGTCGCCTTCCTCGCCATGAACCTGCCCAACGACAGGATGACGCCGCTGGCGGCCGCCGAGTGCGTCAAGATCTTCAAGCCGAAGATCGTCTATCCATATCACTACCGCGACGCCAATCTCAAGGTGTTCCGGGACGCCCTGGAGGGCCTGCCGATCGATGTCCGGCTGGCCGATTGGTACCCGGAACAGTAGGCACTTCGCCATCCTAGAGGACTAACCGGAGGTCGACATGTACAGATTGACGCGAATGCCCCCTAGGCTTCTGACGGCGGGCCTGGCGGTTCTCATCGTAGCCTGTTCGCTGGAAGTCGATGAGAGCCAGCTCTCCGGGGGAGCAGGCGTGACTTTGTTCGAGGGTGCTAGGCTCATCGTGGGTGACGGCAGCGCACCTATCGAAAACTCGGCGTTCCTCGTCGAAGGGACCCGCTTCGTGAGGATCGGCCGGGCGGGCGAATTGGAATCTCCGGACGATGCAGTTCGGGTGGATCTGACCGGTAAGACCGTGATCCCAGCGTTCATCGACATCCACAGCCACGTTGGGTATGAGAATGTGCCAGAAGGCACCGAGCTGAAGGAGAACTATACCCCCGAGAACCTCGTCGACCATATGGAGCGCTATGCCTACACCGGACATGCCATCACCGTAAGCTTAGGCTCGGATCCACCCGAGGAATGGGTCTGGAAGATGCGAGATGAGTCCGAGCAACCCACGTTTTCCGGGGCCCGATTCGAGACGGTCGGCCGCGGTTTGGCCTGGCCGGGCACTGGCCCGGCCCCACGCGCGAGAAACGACGCTCCGTATGCCATCTTCACTCCGTGGATGGCCGAGGCGGCTGTCCGCGAGCTCGCGAGTCACGACGTTCCGTTCGTGAAGCTCTGGGTCGAGGATCGGAACGGGTTCCGGGTCCCCGGACAGAAGGGACCCTTCGTGTTGAGCCCGGACATCTCGGGGGCTGCCATCACCGAAGCGCACAGGCTTGGTTTGCGCACGATGGCCCACGTCAAGACCGTTACTGAGTTGAAGGACCTGCTGCGGGCCGGTGTGGACATGTGGACCCACCCGATTGCCGATGCGCTTGCCGACGAAGAATTGTTGGCTTTGATGAGGGAGCGGCCCGGTCTTTGGTACGTTCCCGTCTTCACCCCAGTCGGATTCGGTGGAGGTGGAGCCGTGCAGCTAGCGGCGGGGGAGCGGCCCGGGTGGCTCGACGATCCACTCCTCGGGGCCATCAAGTGCCCAGACTTCCTCGAGAACTGGGGTCGGCAGTTTGAAAGCCGTGAGTCAGTGTCGCCTCCTAACGGGGGGATCGGCGGAGAAAACGCCAGGATCTTCCTCGAGACGGGGGTGCGTTTCGCTCTGGGAAGCCACGATGCCGGGGGAAATAGGATCCACGGATGGGGAAGCCACATGGAGCTGGAGTCCTTCGTGCACTGGCTCGGCATGACCCCCCACGAGGCCATCGTGACGGCGACCAGTGCGGGTGCCGAGTTGCTTGGGCGCAGCGATCTCGGCTCTGTGGCAGAGGGTAAGTCGGCGGACTTCGTTGTGCTCGATGCCAATCCTCTGGAAGATATCCGCAATACGCGGGGGATCTCTCAGGTCTATCTCAGGGGAGTGGAGGTGGACCGCGCGCCGATGCGGGCTCGCTGGGAGGCCGAGTGTGCTTCTGTGGGAGCGGCCTGAGTTCTGCGGTATCGATCGCTGGGAAACTCCACCCGCCCGATCCAGCCCCCGCAGCGTGTGTCCTCAACGTCCGTAGGCGTAGGCCCCCGCGTGGCGTGGGTTGGTGTTGTGCAGCACCACCGCCGACACGCGACTGTCCGTCACCGGGGCCCTACAGGATGGCTTCCTCATCCGGTCACAGTGAGTTATCTGGGCGAGCGCTACGAGCGTGGAGGGGGGTCTGGCCGATGTCAAAGTGAACACCGGCGTGGCCTTGGAACGAAGAAACGGCGGAGGGGATAAACCCTCGTGGTTGGCGGGAGCTGATCTGTAAGGAAGCGGGCGTCAGGTCTTCGCTGGGCTCCGCCTACGAAGCCGCAATCTGCGAGAGCTTCACCACCGTGCCACCCTCAAGTGCGAACTCATCAATCTGATGTCCTGGTGCTTGTTCAGTTTAACAAGCAGGGGATCGTAGCCAGGGCGTCCCACGAACGCTGCCACACCGTTCTCGCTAGGATCCTTCAGCTAAGCTGGCTCCAGATTCAACGAGAAAGGTTACCACGGACTCGTACCCCTGATCCTTGGCTACATCAACCGCCGTCCGACCAGACGCGTCCGCGGCGTTCACGTCAACACCTGACTCAACTGCGACCATGACGGCTTCAAGCATCACGGACTCAGACTCATTGGGTCCGGGACGATAGAAGCCCCTCAACCTACTGCCACCCATTCCAACCGCTGCCATCAATGCCGTCATTTCACCCTCTCTCTCTACAAACTGCCTCGCGCTATTCCCCCCAGGGTAGCTGACGTCGTGCACGAACAGGGGATCGACGTCGTACTCCAGAAGGAGTCGCATCACGTCGGGCTGAGAGAATCGGGCAGCAAGCCAAAATGGCGTCGCTCCAACGAATGCCTGGTGAAAATGGTACTCCTCTGACCCGCGGAGGGTTGGCGTAGCCTTTTGAACTCGAGCACTCGGGCCGGCTCCATGGGCAAGAAGAACACGTACAGCTGCTTCGTTCCCACTAAGAATCGCCGCATGCAGCGCCGTATAGCCGCCGTCATCCGAGTTGGGATCAGCCCCCTGCTCCAGGAGGTATTCCACCAACCTGGCATCACCACCATGAACGGCGGTGATCGTAGCGCTGATTCCGAAAGCTGCAGTATGGTTTACTTCGGCACCGGCTTCTACCAGCAATTCCGTAGAGCGGAGGTTGCCAGATCTGGCCGCAAACACCAAAGCTGTATTGCCGCCCAGCTCGACCCAGAGGTGGTAGTCCGGATTACTTTCCTGACCCTTGTCGGTTTTCATGAGCTGCGTCCGGACGTCCGAACGCGCAAGGACATCCGCTCCGTACTCCAGAAGCGCCTCGACGACCCCCGAGTGTTCTTGCCCCGCCGCCCACATGAGCGCGGTCTGGCCGCGTGTGGCACTCGCATTCGGGTCGGCACCCGCAGCGAGCAACCCCCGGACCACATCCGGGTTTCCCGAGCGAGCCGCCGTCATGACGAGCGTCTCACCTGACAAGAGGGCTGCTCCCGGGTCCCCACCCGCCTCTAACAGCCTTTGCACCATGGGCGCACTTCCGTTCTGGGAAGCTGGCCAAAGCGGGGTCACCCCGAGATCGGTTGCCGCGTTTACATCAGCACCTGCGCGAATCAGGAAGTCTGCAATCTGGACGTTATCCCAGTAGCTCGCCCAGTGGAGGGCGGTCGTACCGTCCCCATACGCTGTGTTGACGTCCACTCCCTGACCGACCAGGGTACGAACTGCATCCCAGTCTGCGTCCTTCGCGCCAGCCACCAACGGCGGTATGTCACGGCCGCCAGCTCCGAGGAGGACTACGGCGGATCCCAGAGCCATCAACCCTCGCCATCCAGTTGGCATCCTCAATTCTCCCTTCATTCCTAGATACCGGACACCAGGTCGATCGGAAGGCTACCCGTGCTAGCACCGATCCGGTCGATCGGCATGTCGAACTTATCCATCAGCGTAACCAGCAGATTCGCCATCGTAGGCTGATCGGTATACTCCAGATGCCGACCTGAATTCAGCCGCCCCGCCCCACCACCAAGCAACAAGACGGGCAGGTCCACCCCCGAGTGCCTGGTGCTGTTGGAAATACCAGCGCCATACAGGATGGTCATGTGGTCCAAGAGCGTGCCATCCCCGTCTGGCGTCGTGCGAAGCTTTTCCAGGTACTTCGCAAACAGCTCGACGTGATGGCGGTTGATCTTGGACATCTGCTCGACCGCCTCCGGAACGTTATTGTGGTGCGACAGCGGGTGGTGAGCCTCGGGAACACCGATATGCGGGTATGGGCGAGCGCTCTGTTCCTTGCTCATCATGAACGTGATGACGCGCGTCAAATCCGCTTGCAGTGCCAAGACCTTCAAGTCCTG
>Ga0310123_10003368_pt1 | contig 12423 bp, 13 predicted proteins | sample CB6_AW_1057_MG_FD_203505 | JGI IMG/M metagenome (GOLD analysis project Ga0310123, IMG submission 203505) | Marine microbial communities from Western Arctic Ocean, Canada - CB6_AW_1057 | ecosystem: Environmental > Aquatic > Marine > Oceanic | place: Canada: Western Arctic Ocean | collected... | reverse complement strand
ATCGTCCTAGCCGGCATCGCTTGTGGATTCATCATCATCATCATCATCAACATCGTTCGGGAAAACTATTCGGTGAATCAATTGCGGGTGGAGTTGTTCGACATAGCCGGCGGCATGAAGGAAGATCTGTCGAACAAGGACAAAGTCATCGACGATGTCATCGCGGCCGCTGCCCAACGCCGATTCGAGGTCGATCGGCAGTATATAAAGGTGGACTCACACGTGACGGGAAGAATGAACACTGCGCAGTCGATCATTTCCAACATTGTCAAGTTCACGAACTACGAGAACACCATCAAAACGCGAGTCGTCAGCAAGTGGCTCTTCTGCCGCAGCAAGAGTTTCGACATTGACGTCTATCACATTGTGCAGAAGCAGTCCGAGCAAAAAATGCATCCCATGGTGAAGGAAATGCTGGAGGAATAAAGGCTAATTGCGTCCGCGCACGGTCGGAGATCCACGTCATGAACTACGGAGTCATTGGAAGACCCCGAACTCAGGCACCGTCTCGCCATCTTTATTCACTTTTCCTGGCTTCCCGTTTCTCACCAGCGCCAGAAAGATATCTTTTAGCGAGAGAATTCGTGGCTCGACGGTCGCATCGGGGAATCGCACACGCAGTTCGGTGATGATCTCATCAGATAAATTGTCGACGATCAGTCCCCGTTCGTGTTGACCTTCTTTGACGGATATCCGACCTCGGTCGGCTGGACCGTCGGGAATAATATCCGGGATCCGATCGATCTCACTCTGAACTTCCGTTCGCGTCATAACCGTCCGCTGGACCTTGCCGATTACCCGTCGGAGTTCCTGGCGAACACTCTCGCGGCGCGCCGTCCGGCAGGCGTCCGGGGCCGTCGCCGCGATAAAGGCGCCATGCCCACGACGCGTATATAACACGCCGTCGCGCTCGAGATGGCGATAGGCCTTGGCGACCCACCGTGTTCGGATTTTCCAGAAGATCGGTCGCCATCTGCCGGACAGAGGGGGTCATCTCGTCGGGAACAGAGGCGTTGCGGGCGATGGCAGATTTAATTTCCTGGACGATCTGCTCGAACACGGGGGTGTTTGGTTTGGGATCGATTCGAATCAGCATTTGGCTTGGCGTTCGTGAGAGTATGTAAGTTCGAGAGCGCAGTGTACTATTGTAGTAGTGTAGTAAACTCCGCGGGCGTCAAGCTGTCATTAAAATGGACATGGAAATTATTTTTACGCGAGTCCTTACTCCAACCCCGGAAGGCGCAGGCGCAGGCCGATGCGCAGGCGCCCGGGAGCGATGATTTCCTGCCGATTCGCTTCATAAATATGCTCCCAGTAGCGACTGTCGCCATAGAGGCGCTCGGCGATTCGGGACAAGGTGTCCCCCTGGGCGACCACGTAAAAAGGCGGCGCCGCCTTTTCCGCAGCTGCTTTCGATGTGGACAACTCCCGATAATCGCTATCGTATGCTTCCGCATCCAGATGTTCAACACCGGCATCGGCGGTCGCCACCGGATCGGCCGGACGCGACAAGTCTGAGGCGCCAATGTCGGGATCGTTGTCCGCCTCTCCGGCACTCACCGAGTCCGGCCCGGCCGCCTCATACATGGCGTGCAGTTGCTCGTAGTACTGCTTTTCGGCCCGCCGCAACCATTCCTTTACAATGCCGGCGTTCAAGGCCTCTGGTTGCAGGCGCAGGTATGCCCGGTAATGGACAATGGCCTGGGGAAAATCCTGCAGGTGATCCTCATAAATCATCGCCAAGTGCAGGTGGGCGCGACTGGATCGCGGACTGTGCCGGAGACACGCCTGAAACGCTTCCGCCGCCTTTTCAAACTGCTCGTTGTCACGGAACTCGACACCCTGAATAAAATAGGGATTCTGTTCGTTGATCAATCCCCGATCGCCGTTGCAGCTGGTCAGAAACACGCACTCGGGAAACAGCAGTATCACGCAAAGGAGTGCGCCGGTTCCGGGTCTTTGCCCGGTACACATGGCGAAGATCATGCCGAAGCGGGATGGCTGCGTGGTAGTCAACATGGGGGGGGGGGCAGGGTATGGTCGGCCGCCCGTATGGGTACGCGGCCGTAGTTGATTGGCGGCGGGAAACAGCGTATAATATACGTTCGTCTCATGGTATTTGAAATGGGTCTGCGGTCGCTCATCGCGATCGGACCCAATCCGCAGACGATTATGCAACAGGAATTATGCGATACGCACTGATTATTGGAAGCGTCCACCGCCTCGCGGTTCGATCCGTCAGCCGACGGATTATTACGATGTGAAATCCTACCGTACGGTAGAACCGGACCCACCTCTGGAGGGGGATGACTGCAATCTATGGCCCCCCCCAACACCAAACACGTAAAACCCAAAACCAAGTTTCTCAGGAGTACACGATGGGTTCGCATACGGTGGAGAAGATCGGCGGCACGTCGATGAGTCAATTCGAGCGGATGCTGGATAATGTCATTATCGGCGATCGCAAGGACGCGGACCTTTACAACCGCATCTTTGTCGTATCCGCGTATGGCGGCATTACCGATTTTCTTCTCGAGGAGAAAAAGACAGGGGAGCCGGGCGTCTATTGCAGGTTTGCCGACAACGATCCGTCATGGGAGGCGGCTCTGTCGGCCGTTGGTGATCGAATGCGGCAGATCAATGCGGAACTCGGCGCCATCGGTCTCGATGCGGCCGCCGCCGACGAGTTTGTGACGGAACGCCTCGAGGGAATACGCAACTGTCTCCTCGATCTGAAGCGACTGTGCTCATACGGGCACTTTCAAATGAGTAATTACCTGCCGGCAGTCCGCGAAATGTTGAGTGCCGTCGGCGAGGTGCACAGCGCCTACAATTCCGTCGATATTCTCAAGAAGCGGAACGTCAAAAGCCTGCTGGTCGACCTTTCCGGGTGGATGGAAGCGGAAAATCTGCCGTTTGACGAGAAGATTACATCCACTTTCGTCGACATCGACGTGACCGCGGTCCTGCCGATCGTCACCGGCTATACAAAATGCGCCGAAGGCATCATGTCGACGTATGACCGCGGCTATAGTGAGATCACGTTCAGTAAGATCGCAGTACTGACCGATGCGCGTGAGGGCGTCATCCACAAGGAGTTTCACCTCAGCAGCGGCGATCCGAAACTTGTCGGTGCGGAAAATGTCGCGATCATCGGTCATACCAACTTCGACGTCGCTGACCAGTTAGCGGATCTGGGCATGGAGGCCATTCATCCAAAAGCTTCCAAGCCCATGGAAGCCGAAGACATTCCCATTCGTGTGAAGAACGCGTTTGAGCCGGATCATCCCGGCACCTTGATCAGTCGCGATTACCTGAGCGATTCACCTCGCGTCGAGATCATCACCGGGCGCCGGAACATTGCCGGTATTGAGGTCTGGGATCCGGATATGGTCGGGCAAAGCGGTTATGACTATCGTCTGTTGCATTGCTTCAAGAAGTACGGCATCAGTTACATTACCAAGAACACCAATGCCAATACGATCACCCATTACGTACCCGATACGGCAAAGAACCTCGATAAATGTGTGCATGACCTCGAAGAGAATCTGCCGACGGCCCGGGTTACAGTATCCAAAGTGGCGATCGTCAGTGCCATCGGCAGCAACATGAAGTTCCCGGGTTTTCTTTCTAAGACGGCGAACGTTCTTGCAGAGGCCGAAATCAATATCCTGGCATGCGATCAGTGCATGCGCCAGGTGAATATGCAGTTCATCGTTGATGGCGAACAGTTCGAGGCTGCCATCATTGCATTGCACCGCGGTCTGATCGAAAAGCAAGTTTGAAGTGGACAGAATCGGGCCTTTTCCGGGCCCCGTTCGACCGCATAGTCCTTCGACACGCTTGCGTGATCATGTCGCCGTCGGCGGCAGCCCTTGACTCGGCGGCTGCGTGTTATTCAGCTGCCCGGTTCCCACGCCTTTCAGGTCTGCATCCAGCGATCCCTTTAATAGTTTCGGGCGTCACCGACCCGAAATTGCTCCCGAGACTTTACCATGCCATTGACTGTTGACTGTTCCCAGTGCCTAGTGCAGCTACCAGATTCAGGCCGATCCTGAACTTGCCGTCGGCAAGACCGAATGCCCGTACTGCCGTACCAATCTGCCGTCGCTGAAGACGTTTCTCGAACCGGGGACAACGCAGCGGCAGTTTTAAAATTGAACGTTTCCTCGGCACCGGCGGCATGGGGGATGTCTACCTTGCCAATCAAAAGCCCATCAATCGGCAAGTAGCCATCAAGGTTCTTCCCCGAAAATGACCACGGATCGCGAGGCGCTGGACCGTTTTTTTAACGGAATGCGGATGACGGCGAAATTCGACCATCCCAATATCGTCACGGCGTTCGAAGCTGGAAAGCAGGAGAATTACCATTATCTGGCCATGCTATACATCGATGGCGAGGACCTGGATGTTCGTCTCGGGCGCGGTGACATCCTGCCGGAGCGCGACGCTCTGTAAATGGCTCGGAAGATCGCGGGCGCACTCGCCTACGCCTGGGAAAAGGGCTGGATTCTGCATCGGGACATCAAGCCGGCCAACATTATGGGCGACAGCGATGGCGAAGTGAAGCTGATGGATCTGGGCACCTCCAAGAGCATGGCGGAGTCTTCCGCCCGGCTGACCGCCGACGAAAGGTCGCAACGGGCGTTGAACACGTGCGCGGCGTATCTGAATCGTTACCGAACAACAACGAACAACCAACCCGAATCGGGGAATCTTGCAGCACCATGCCAGAATTGACCAACATCGCCCTCGGGCTGGGCAGCAATCTGGAGAATCGCACGGCCAATCTGAATGCCGCTGTGGGTAGATTGAGCGGTCGGATTGTCGAGGGTCTCGTATGTTCGTCGTTTTTTTTGACGGACCCTGTTGATTGCCCGGCCGGTACGCCATCATTTCTGAATGCGGCCGTCGCCGGCACCACATTCCTCTCGCCCGCGGACCTGCTCGATCGTTGTCAGGCGCTCGAACGGGCTATGGGCCGGCCACATTATCATGCCTGTCACAGCGACCGGATCATTGACATCGACATTCTCCTGTATGGGCAGCTGACCGAGGCGAAGCGACGTCTGACGATTCCCCATCCGCAACTGATGGGACGAGCATTCGTCCTCGAGCCGCTTTGCGAAATCGTACCGGATTGGCCGGTCGGGGCGGAAGGTAAGACGGTCGCGGTCTGCTGGGCAGAACTGTCGGGCAAGAGACCGTAAGCGGCGAAGCGGGGCGCACATGCCGTTGCCGTCGATGGCCATGTACAGCGCGATACCGACGGCACTTGTTTTAAGCGCTCGGCAAATCCAGCGCTCCAGCAGGGGCGGTGTTCCTACGCTAAATCGTCGGCATTCTGCCACGGCCGGTGGTCCGGCTCACACACCAGCGGTGCATCGAGTACTTTCCGCACCTTGTGCCCGAGATTGATCAGGGTGGTCTGGATGTCTTTGGCAACGATGTTCTCGTCTTCGACGGCGAGGATGGTCGGTCTTGTCATCGTCGGCTACCTTCCAATTCGGGAATAGTTCAAGTGGGCGTCAGAAGCATCGAATCCACACTATACCGAAAACACGATTTTATATCGGGTCCCGTTCTCGACGTGACGTTCCAGACTGCCGCCGAGCTGTGCCGCTAACGCATACACGACTTTCATTTCAAACGTCTCGATATTCGACGTGTCCCAATCCGTCGAGTACGGAACACCGTCATCAGCGACGGTGAGGACATAACGGTCGCCTTCTGTGAGAAACTCCACCGCAATCTCTCCGGACCGGTCGTCTGGAAACGAGTGTTTGAGGGCCATCGAGACTAACTCGTTGACGATCAGCCCGCAGGAGTACGCGGTCTCCAGACTGAGCCGAACGTCAGCCACATCGAGGCGGACCGAGATAGACTTAGGATCAATGTCGTACGAATCCATAAGATTCGCTACCAGATTCTGTATATACTGCGTGAAGTTAACACGCTCCAGATCTCGATATTGGTAAAGCTTGTCCTCGATAAACGGTGTGGCCGCCGACCGATCCTGGCAATCCATTATTATTATGACGCCACCCGGTCGCCGGGCCGAGTCCTTGAGCGGTCTGATCGTTGTGCTGTTGATGTCCAGTTCCTTGCGCCCATCGGCGATCAGTCGCCGCTTGCCGAGATTGACACTTCGTCCTTCCCGGCGGACTTCGTCGATCCCCTCTTTGAGGTCGACGTCAAAGTCCTGACCGCCGCCCCCCAGAAACTCATCGATTCGTCGGCCGATGCTCTCACCTTGTTTTCTGCCCGATAGAACCTCGGCAACCGGATTCACGTAGGTCACCACGTTGTCCCCGTCGACGGCGATAACGGCATCGCCCAGGCAACGGAGAATCGCGATCAACGACTGCTCGCGCTCGCGGACTTTGATTTCCTTCTGAAACTTATACAGCGCCATCTCGATCGTTGTATATAACTCACGTTCTTCAAAAGGCTTGAGAATATAACCGAAGGGCTCGGTGTGCTTTGCGCGATCCAGTGTGGCGTCGTCTGAATATGCGGTCAGATAGACGATCGGGATATCGTAGAGCTCCCGCATTCTTTCTGCGGTTTCGACCCCATCGATATCTCCCTTCAGCATGACATCCATAAGAACGATATCCGGTTTTTGCGCCGCCGTCTTCGCCAGGGCGTCCTGGCCGGTTGAGGCAATCGCCAAAACGTTGTAGCCTAGGCTTACCAAACTCTGTTTGATATCCATCGCCACGATGTTTTCATCTTCCACGATCAGGACGGTGGGTGCGGGCATTGCGTTATCCTTCTCCCGTACGTACAGCGACGCGCCGGTCGCCACATTGGCATTGATTAACGACTCGGATTCACCCATAATCTAAACCATTGTCAATTACCGTCTTCATTAATGTTGTGCAGGACGCGGCGCGTTATCGCCAGCGGCGCCGCAGATTCCCGATCCACACCCACCTTGCGGGATCAGTCCGCGACCGCGACGATTGCATCCCGGATGTATGTGCCGCATGCGCTCATCGGCAGTGCGGGCCGACCAACATCGGTCTCATCTATTCCGGGTGCGTCAGAAGTTCCAGGGCACGATCGTCGTCCGTCGTCGAAAATACAAGCAGCGCCTTGTCTCCGCCCGGTACTCCCGAACCATACATATTGAAAATGTCATTTTTTTTATGTTTCAGCCGGTTCGTGATATAACGCAGGATGCCGGGCGTATGTTTGATCTCGGCCAACAGCACGTTGTTTTCGATGGCCTCAAAACCAAATGCGTTCAAGGTCTCGATCGCTCCCAGGTTGTCATTGGTGATGATCCCGATTAAGGCGAAATTTCCTGATGCATGCGCCGAAATCGCATCGATGTTGAAACCCTTCTCGCTGAGGATCTCGGATATGTACCAGTAATAGCCCCATTCGGTTTTTTGTACTGATAAGAATTTCCTTAACTGTGCTCGAATTTGCTCATATGCTGTCCCTTCCGAACAAGTCGATGTTTGTTGGATATAAGCCGTCCGGAATGATACGGCTTAAGTAAAACTTTAGTGCGGTCGACCGTATAATTCCAAAGGCGGGAGGCAAAAAAAGAGAGAGCGGCCCGGGGAAAGGCCGCTCTCGTGGGGGGGGAGGTAGGACAGCTTTTAGGCTGTCTTGGGACATGGGTGAGAACGCACTCGCTCTTGTTGGATGCTATCTTTGGTTGTAAGACACCGTAAATCCGAGAAAGTTGCAACCTCGAGCAAAAAAACTTCGCAGTCTTCACCCGGCCGCGCACGTGGTTTGAAAACTCGGCAGGCATCGCATTCCGTACCCCGACTGTCGCTTTTTTCTATCTTGCCTGGCCAACTCCGACCGAAGCCGCCGGCGTCGTGTGGATGTGAAGACTAATTTTCCTCATGGCTGTTCACACTCACAGACTTCCTGGTAAATATCCTTTCCGACCAACTCGCTCCAGCGGTCGAGAACCTGCCGCCACATGGCGCCCGGCTTGCCGTCGCCGATCGGCGTGCCATTGATCTTGACGACGGGTGCCAGGCAATACGGCGTCGTCGGCACCCAGGCCTCGTCCGCGTTGACCACGTCGTAGAGCTGAATGTCGTCCTCAACGAACGGCACACCCATGTCCGCCAGAATCTCGCTGAGCACCTCGACGCTGATGCCCCAAAGGATATTACGGCGCTTCGGCGAGACTACCGTGCCGCCACGATAAATCACAAAGTTCGAGCCGCCGGTCTCGCTGACATTGCCGTCCATATCGAGGAAAAGCGACATCGCTTTCGGATCGGTCAACTGCGTCTGTTTATCACCGATCCACATGTGTAGCCGGTTCCGGTGTTTGATCTTGCTGGTCAACGTCTCCGGCGGCACATGCCGGATCGACGGCGTGATGCAATGAATCCCGTCCGTAAAGAAATGGGTCCACAGGTGAAAGGGCAGGGGAAAGCAATGCTGCACGTAGGTGGGTGTCAGCTGGTCGGCACCCGCTGCCGCGCCGGCATACATCGAATTGACACCGGCCGTCATGTAATAGACAATCGCGATCTCGCGATGTTCATACACCGACAGATTCCGTTCAACGAGCTCCTCGGTGATGGCAATGGAGTCGTCCAGTGAAACCGTTGGTTCGATATAGGCATGCTTGCACGACCGATAGAACCGCTCGATATGGTCCTGCAAGCGGTACGGTCTGCCGTTGAACGTACGTACCAGGTCGGTCACGGCGGCACTCAATACGATACCCAGATCGAATACCGGCAGTTTGCAATCTTCCGCAGCAACGAAGTCGCCATTGAGATAGGCCGTCATCTGTATCGTCACCTTTTTTCTCCTTTTGCATTAAATGGTGGCGCCTCGAGACCAGAACTCTCCATCCCAGCCTGCCAAAACTGGCAGCGCCAGAACCTCACTGAACATCCCGTGACCATTCCGCATGCGGGACTCACGCGGCTGATCACTCTTGTTCCGGCCCGACTCACCTATTATGGCTACCACCGTATAACGCCGGGATTTCGACGTCGACTGCCATTGGATCGGCAACCTGTAATTTTCCGATATCGGGCAGTGCCGGCAGGATCAGCCGGACGTTCCTGGGCGGCTGGCTACCGGTGTAGCTCAGTGTCGTCCAACGCCCGCATCGGGACTGATTGATAACGAGCGTCAGCGTTTGCCCGCCAACCACATAAATCCCATGGGGCTGAACCGCGGCATCCGACGAGGTGAACTGGGCCGGCGGCTCGTACACGCCGTCGATGAAGAACGGCTCGAACCGTTCAATTAATTTGGCCGCTTCGGCGAGGAAATACAAGCTGCCCTTGACGGCCACGGTTTCCGCCGATGTCTCCCATTTAATCGTGCCGCAGCGGCCGTAACGCCGCCGCCCGAATGACAAAAGTCCGCGCATGCGCGGGTCATCCGGATAGCAGCCGTAGCGGGAGCCGCCGAGGGCCGTGTGCCCTTCGCGCAGGCGCCGGTCCGTGTCGGCCAGCCGGGCCATGATCCCGACCGTGACTGTCTGGGATGATCGCGGTGCCGCCGTTCTCTTGCAACATAGAACGAAATAACCGCATACCTCCGTTCAGGACCCCTGTCCTCAATTGGGGCAGTACTTCCCTGAATCTCTGTACGAGCGCGGACCCGCACAGGCAGGATTCGGTACTGGTTTCCGAGCGCCGCACCGTTTATATTAAGCCTGAGCGAGCCATGCCTGCGGCTCAAGCCACGACCCCATCGTTCCGCTGTCCGATTCAGGACAGTTGTGATTCTCACCATGAACAACATCATCAGACTCGGAATTGCCGGCGCCTGCAGTCGGGGCTCGGCCTTCAAGGCGGCGTGCGATGCACTTGCCGATCGAGTCACTGTGCAGGCTGTTTGCGATACCAATGAAGCCGACTTGCCCGCTGCCGCCGAGCGGCTGGGTGCCGGTGAGCAGTATACCGACTATGAGGCCATGATCGACAACGGTAACCTTGATGCGGTCATCATCGGCACGCCGATGCCGCTGCACGTGCCGCAGGCCGTTGCCGCACTGGACCACGGGATTTCCGTTCTCAGCGAAGTGACGGCGGGCGTTTCTATCGACGAATGCCGGGTGCTCGTGCGGGCCTGCCGGCGCAGCGACGCCGTCTATATGATGGGGGAGAACTACACCTATCTGCGGAGCAATATTGCGGTTCGCGAGATGGTCCGCCGTGGCATGTTCGGCGAGGTCTATTACGCTGAGGGCGAATACATACACGAACTGAAGAAACTGAATGAGTTGACGCCGTGGCGGCGTAAGTGGCAGACCGGCGTTAATGGCGTTACGTACGGGACCCACAGCCTCGGCCCGATCCTGCAGTGGTTTCACGGACAACGCGTGGTGGCTGTGTGCGGCGCCGGCAGCGGTCACCATTATCGGGACCCGCGCGGCGACGAATACGAGAATGAAGACTGTTGCCTGATGCTGTGCCGGCTGAGTGGCGGCGGGCTGGCGACGATCCGTGTGGACATGCTAAGCAACCGGCCGCACAATATGGCCGGCTATTCGTTGCAGGGCACGGACGGATGCTACGAATCGGCCCGCGGTCTGACGGACAAGGACAAGATCTGGCTCCGCGCTCGTGATCCGGACGGTGGCCCCGGTGCATCCAGCCACGACTTTACGTACCAATGGGAAGCCCTCGAATCGTTTGACGGCAGATACCTGCCGAACTGGTACAAGGCCGGTATGGAAGCCGCCCGCGAAGCGGGTCACGGCGGCGGCGATTACTTCGAGATTCTCGACTTCATCGAGGCGATTGCCGGCTGCCGCCCATGTCCAATTGGCATCCACGAGGCAATGGATATGACCCTGCCGGGGCTGGTCAGCCAGCGGTCGGTGCGCCAGGGCGGCAGCTGGCTGCCGGTGCCCGACTCCCGGGAATGGACCGATGTGTAGTGTCGAGTACCGCTTAGAAAAAGGTAAGGGCACAAGGCCGTCGTGCCGCTTGTACCGCCTTGCGGATCCGGCAACAATACCTGAATCTCCAAATCCGACAAGTCCGACACGTTTGATTTGACACCACCACCATGGCGCAAGATCTTACGACTATGATATGGAGTGAGGAAAACCGTGGAGCGGCAGCGGCGCATCATCTAACAGGACGATGCCGCGGCCGAGAAGCCGAGCCACAATCCCGATGCGACGGTGGAGAGGCTTCCTCACGACCGTCCTCGCCGACTCGGGCGGTAGGCGGGTCGATACATGGGCGTACATCGTGGCAACTGCTGGCTCAACAAAGACGGTACGCTGTACCCTTGGGGACAGAAGCGGCGGCAGACGGGGCACGTCTTCGGCGACGTTCATGTCGCTGCCCGCTCGGTACGAGCCAGGTAAGTGGTATCACATCGCCTTTTCGTACGACGGGAACGGACACTGCAGGTTCCTCCGGGACGGGGCGGGGTTTTCAGGCGCGGGCGGCCGAGCTGGGCCGCCAGCTCGATCCGTTCTACCGGCGCTACGCCGATTTTTCGAATCCTGAAGTCGTGACCCGTGTCGGCGCGGCTTGAAACTGGCTCGCTGTTTTCGTATCATATTAAGGTCCAGGGAGCAATGATTTTTTACGCCGATATGCGTTTCGCTGATTTTTTTCAGGAGACCGAAATATGGTGATCAGAACGGCAGAGCAATTGTACGACGCAATAGTCAAGGTGCTGACCGCTGCCGGCGCCGGTGAACGGCATATGAAACTGGTGGCGGACCATCTTGTCGCCGCCAATCTCAGCGGTGTCGACACCCATGGTGTCACTCAGATGACACGCTACGTGCGGGACATCAAAGAGGGGCGGATCGATCCGGTCATCGACGCGGTCGTGCTTCGTGATGCAGATAATCATGCACTGATGAGCGGTCAATGGACGTTCGGCCACGTCGCGGCCTACGATGCAATGTCGCTCGCCATCGAGAAGGCCCAGGCCCATGGCATCGCCGTCGTTGGCCTCGTCGAAACCACCCATATCGGACGGGTCGGACACTACGTGGAAATGGCGTCGCGGGAGCAGGTTATCGGCATGGTATTCGGCGGTGGGTACTGCCGTAGTGCACCACGAACGATCCCGTACGGCGGCCGGATCGGCGCTCTGGACACCAACCCCATCGCCATGAGCTTCGCCGGTCCGGACGAAGATGCGCCGGTCATGTTCGACTTCGCGACGACGACAGCTGCCGGCGGTAAGGTGGCCGTGAAGGGCCGACGCAAAGAAGAGCTGCCGCCAGGCTGGATTGTCGACAAGGACGGTAACCCCAGCACGCGGCATGAGGATTTCGCGAACGGCGGTTACTACATGCCGTTCGGCCTGCACAAAGGCTATTGTTTGTCGCTGGCCGCCGAACTACTGGGCAGCGTTTTCACCGGTGCGGACAGCTATGTGTCATCGGGGCCAGACTATCCCATGTTTGATCATCAGGGGATCGCGATTATCGCAATG
>Ga0310123_10003367_pt1 | contig 12425 bp, 13 predicted proteins | sample CB6_AW_1057_MG_FD_203505 | JGI IMG/M metagenome (GOLD analysis project Ga0310123, IMG submission 203505) | Marine microbial communities from Western Arctic Ocean, Canada - CB6_AW_1057 | ecosystem: Environmental > Aquatic > Marine > Oceanic | place: Canada: Western Arctic Ocean | collected... | reverse complement strand
GCCTGATCTGCCACCAGCTTCTTCAGCCGGGTGTTCTCCTTCTGGAGGGCCTTCAGCTCTTTGGCCATCTCCGGAGCCATCCCGCCGTACTTCTGACGCCAGCGGTAGTACGTCTGCTGAGCGATCCTCAGCCGTTTGCAGACCTCCGGAACCTTCTTTCCCTTACCGAGTTCGACATCGGCTCGACGCAACATCGGGATAATCTGGTCAACTCCATGCCGTTTCTGTGCCATCTAAAAAAATCCTTTCCGGGCTAAAGCCCGGGCTGGACTCTCTCACATGCACTGGTACTTTTCACGGGGGGAAGGTCACTTGGTGATTGCTTCATCCAGATTCAATATCATACGTGCGATGGTCGTCCACGCCGCGTGTTCGGTCGTATCGAGCGTTGCGTCAGGCGGGGACTTTCCGACGTCCAACAGCGCACGGGCCGCACCCGCGTCCTGGCGGAATTCGGCCAGCAGCTCGCTACGTTCGGCGGCACGCATCGCGGGGATCATCCGTTCGTTGATACGCGCTGTGCTTAGCAAGCCCCAGCGGGAGATTTTGTCCGGCATGTCTCGACCTTGACCTGAATGTAGAACGCTGGTCTCAGTCATTCCGGAACAATTGAGACAATGGTTCTGCTACTTCACGAAATTCTATTCCCTGCGTATCGTCTCCACATCTTCCCAGCTTTCTGATTCCCACGAACGTTGAATCGCGTTCTGAACGTCGGCGACGGCCAGGGCCTCGGCAAAGCCGGGCTCACCCTGCTGGCTGGCGGCGACCGAACTGGCGAACCGGAAGGCTTCGATTAGCTTGAGGTCTTCATAACTCATGCCGAGCGCCGGCCCCGGATAGAAATCGGCGAAGCCTGGATGCTCGGGCGCCGCATACAGCTGTACCGGACCATCATGGATGCTGTCGTCCTGGGGAATATAAACGTTCAGCTCGTTCATCCGTTCAAAGTTCCAGCTCACCGACCCCCGCGTACCGTGCAGCTCGAACGCCATCTCACAGCGACCCCCGAAGATTACACGACACGCCTCGATCGTGCCCTGCGCGCCGTTGGCAAACTGGGCCAGCGTACTCACGTAGTCTTCATTCGTCACGTCGCCCGTCGGCCCGCCCTGGCCGACAGAAAAGTGTGTTCCCTCACCCTCGATCGCCAGCGGGCGCTGCTTGATGAAGGTGTGGCGGTTCGCCGTGACGCGACCGATGGGACCGGCGATCATGTGCGCCATGTCGATCGCGTGTGACATGAGGTCCCCCAACGTCCCCAGCCCCGACAATTCGTGCCGGAAACGCCACGACAACACTCCGGAGGGGTTCCTGCCATAGCCCAGCAGAAATCGCCCCCGATAGTGCGTCAGGTCCCCGAGCCTACCATCCTGGATCAGTTGACGCGCGTACTGCACGACCGGTGCCCAGCGGTAGTTGTAGCCCACCCCGCTGAGCACGCCGGCTTGGCGCGCGGCGTGTTCGATATCAGCTGTCTCCTGTGGACCTCGGCCCACAGGTTTTTCACAAAAGATGTGCTTGCCGGCCTCGGCAGCCGCACAGGCGACCTCCCGATGCATCATGTTCGGTGTGGTGATGATGACCACGTCGACCTGCGGGTCGTCAATCACTTGCTTCCAATCGGTAGTGTGCCGTTCAAAGCCAAATCGCTCCTGCGCCTGACGTACACGAGCCTCGACGTTGTCAGCACACACGATCAGGCGAGGTTGAATTCCACTTTCCACGTACCGATCGAGGATTTGCCGATACGAGCGGCTGTGAACCAGCCCCATCCATCCCATCCCGACCACACCCACGCCGAACGTTTTCCCCATGCTTGGTTCCTTTTGCGATTGCCGATATCAACGCGATCCTATTACTTGCGTCGGCCACGCGTCAACCCACCAGGGAATGACCTGGAAAACACTAACCAGGGAAACTAGTGTCTGGTATTATGAAGACCGTGCAGCACGATGTTGCCGCGGCTCCGCAGAAATCTTTCGTAAACATCAACTGGCCGACGCCGAGGTCGGACCCGAAACGCGCGGGCGCGGACAGGGTCCCCTTGGCGTGTTCTTGAAAGGCGCGCTCCATGCAATCCACGGATTCCGCCATGGTCAATTTTTCCGTCACCATCGAGTCGTCAACAACCGGGATGTCGAGCATGGTATCTAACTTCCAATCAAGTTGTATGTCCGTCCTTGTTTCTGTGCGCGCAGGGCCCGCATATTTCTATCGCACACCGATGAACACACGTGGAAACGGGAGCCCAAACAGGTATCCTATATCTTCACTTTTTCATTTCAAGTAGGTTGCGTGGGGGTTGGAACTAAGTTCAATTAAAGGTCAACTTGTGTTGCGCGGCGCAAATCGACCAAGTGATGGCCGTTGCCACAAGCAGTCCTCGAGTTATTTTTGTTTGGGAGAAGCATCCGATGGTCAGTCTCGATATCCCGACGGTAGAGTATGAAGAGCGCTACGAGAAAATTCGCGAATTCCTGCGGCAACAGGGGCTCGGAGCGCTGTTCGTATATTCCCTGCCGGCGGAACACAAATGGGGACAAACAGCCCACGTCGCCTACCTGGCTGGGCGAATCACGACCGCATCGTCGATTCGGTCGTGGTAGTTCCCGTCGTCGGATCACCCGCGCTGTTGTTTGCCGGATTGCCCTACATGAGAGAACAGGTTGTGGACGTGTCGCCCATTCGGGACATCCGCCTGGTCCGGGCGATCGATCCGAACGCCGTTGCGATGGAACGAGTAAAGGGCGCCAAGTCGGGTCCTCATGACTTCGTGAGCGAGACACTGGCGATCATGGCGGAAAACGGCGTCGTCGGAAAAGACGTCGGGATCGTTGGGATCGAGCGGGTGCCGATCCCTTTTTTTGAATCACTCGCCGCAGGATTCGCAAAAAAACTTAAACGGGTCGACGATATCGTCGATCAGCTGCGCGGCATGAAGAGTCCCGCTGAAATCACGCTGATGCGCCGGGCTGCTGAACTGAGCGACCTTGGATACCAGACCATGCTGGAGGTCGCCCGGCCCGGGATGCGCGGCATTGAAATCCTGGCCGAAATGGAGCGAGCGGTCCGACGAGATGGAGCGGACCACGCCAAGTACTGGATGGCTTCCGGACCGGCGACCGACTGGAATGATACTCGTCTGGATATCAAACCGCACATGCGCGTGCTCGAAGAAGGCGATTTAATGGCGTCGTGTTCCGATGTCGTTTACAAAGGATACTGGTGCCACGGTCAGCGTACGGGGACGTTGCTTCGTCCGTCAACGAATCTGGCTGAAACTTTCAAGATCGCGCGTCAGGCACAGGACGCCGGACTGGAGTATTTGCGGGCCGGTGAACCGATCGGGCGCGTCGCGCGGACGATTCGTGAGACAGCGGAAGAAAATGGCATGTCCTTGCAGGGCGGACGCATTGGTCACGGAATTGGAATGGATTACAGCGAACAGCCCGTGCCATTGACCGAGGCCAATGAAACCCTTCTGGAAGAAGATATGACCTGCGTCATTCACGCGGCATACTCGCTCCCGGAAACCGGTAAACTATTCGTTCCTTTGGGTGACGTCTGCCGCGTAACGTCGAATGGTCCCGAATTCCTCATGGATTTCGGGCGCGATTTATTTCTTGCGGGAAAATAGGTCGATGAGCGCTTCCCCACACAACGAGTCTGTGATCCGACGTTTTATCGAGGAGTGCATCAACGGCAGAAGGCTCGAGCTTGTTGACGAGCTGTTTTCGCCGGCATACGTGAACAACGCTGCCACGCCGGATATCTCGCCGGACCTGCAAGGTTACAAACAACGGCTCTCGTACATGATGCAGGGATTCCCCGACCTTCATATCGACATCGAAGACATCTTCTCCGCGGAAGACAAGGTCGCAATCCGACTCACCGCCAGCGGCACGCACCAGGGCCAGTGCATGGGCATTCCGGCCACCGGCAAGGACGCCACCTGGACCGCGACGGCAATCTACAAAGTCATCGACGGACAGATCGTCGAACGCTGGGAAAATCGCGATGATCTGGGACTGCTACGCCAGTTGGGAGTCGTGGCGGATTGACGGCGAGAGAAACCCAGTGGCAAACGCGGATTTCCGTTTAGCCGTCGTCCGTCCCGGCGGCAGTATTCCTGTAATCGACATTCGACGTCAGTCAAACCACAACTGGCGCGCCGTCCCGCCCATCACTTGCTCGACCGCCTCCAGCGGAACACCCAATCGACCGGTGCGGACCAGATCTTGCTCGGCTTCGTATACGGCGTCATCTTTCATCACCGGATAATTGCTGCCATAGACCAGTCGATTGGGACCGAAACATTCAACTAGCTGCGCGATTAGGGGAACCAGTTCGTCGTAGGGAGGCTTGGCGAACATGTGCATTCCCGATATTTGCACGAAGACATTGGACCGGGTGGCGAGCGACATGATTTTGCCATGACTCGGGAAACCCGGGGCCTCAACACGATCCGGCATGCCAAGATGGGAAAGGACCAGCGGCGTCGCGGGATGTTGCACGGCGAACGTGGCCAGCTGTTCCGTATATGAAGCCAGGGTCGGCTCGTCGTAAATCACGAACACCAGGCCCAAGCCGGCAGCCTGTTCCCAAATACCCGAGTGAGTCGCGAGCGAGCGAGCCAACAATCGTATGCCCCGAAATGCGTTGGACGCGGCCCAGCGGTCCAGCTGGTCGCCCGCTGCAGGATCGTCGACGTCAACCAGCAACACGCCGGCAAAACGCCCGGGTTCGACGGCAACGATGTTTTGTATATATGTATTGTCGTATTCCCCAAGGTGTTGCACGAGCACTTTTCGCGAGACTTCGAAACGTTCCATCACACGTTTCACGTCGCCGATAGGCCGATACTTTGTGAGGCCGCAATGACAGTACGCGTCGACCACGTCAAACATCGCGCTCAAAACTCCCGATCCTCCAGCACCCAACCGTCGCGCCAACGCATGACCTGGTCGCCACCCGGGCGAATCGGGGCATTAAAGATCTCGTCGATCTGCGACGCGTCTTCGGCGGGAACCACCCGCGAGGAAGCGGCAATGGCGGCGTCCATCTGCGACGTATTACGAAAGCCGAGGATCAACGACGTCACCATGGGTCGCGAAAGCAACCAGGCAAGCGAGTACTCGGTCATGCTCATTCCCGCACGTTCAACGATCTGGTTGTACTTCTCGAGCCGGTCGAATAGGGCCTCGTCGCGCGGCGGCACCCAATAGCTGCCTTCACCGGCACGCGTGTCGTCGGCCGGAACCTGGCCGCGTTTGTACTTTCCGGTTAACACGCCCCCCTTCAGGCCCTTGTACGTTACCAGCGCGACGCGGTAGTGCATACAAGCGGAAATGTGTTCCAGTTCGACATCCCGACTCAGCAGGCTGTACTCGGGCGAACTTACCGCACAGTGCGGCAGACCTTGCCGTTCGGCCAATTCGCAAACTTCGGCCAACCGCCACGCCGGCCAATTGGAGACGCCAACCGCTCGCACTTTCCCGGAACGGACAAACCGATCGAGTGTCGACCAAATGTCTTCCGTGGCCACCGATGGGTCTGTGCGGTGGCACAGTAAAATATCGACGTAATCGGTTTGGAGACGCTTGAGGCTTTTATCCAGATGGTCGGTCAGGTGCCGACTGGAGAGACCGGCGTCGAGCGGACCATGGCCTACCGGGTTGCCCAGCTTGGTCAGAACAACGGCCTCGTGGCGGCGGCGACTCAATGCTTTGCCCAGCAACTCTTCGCCAACCCCGCCCGGACTGCCGAACGTACGCGCGTAGCCTTCATAGCTGTTGGCGGTGTCAAAGAAGTTGACGCCGTTGTCCAACGCGTGTCCCACAATCTCCGCCGCACCGGCCTCATCGACAGGCGTTCCGAAGTTCATTGTCCCAATACAAATCGGGGATACGTGCAGTCCCGTCTTGCCGAGCGAACGATAGTTCATGATGTCTTCCTTAGACGTCTCTTACAGCGGAGAAATTACAGCAACCTTACACAATGCCAGGCCGCTTCGGTTTGCGAAATTCACAATCGTACCGGTTGGATCCGTGCACGTTGACGCTGTCCAACCAGCTAGTAACCCAACTTCTTGTCACATACGTTAAGTAAATTTTCATCGGAAAGAAACCGGCGAAGGTTCTCTTTGAAGACCGCTTTCCGGCGTTCCCACAATTGTGGCGATTCTGCGGACACATGCGGTGTGATCAATAGGTTGGGTACATCCCACATAGGGCTTTCAGCCGGAAGGGGTTCCTCGGAAAAGACGTCCAGGCCCGCACCCGCCACTTTTCCCGAGCGCAGGGCATCGACCAGCGCCTCTTCGTCGACGATCGACCCCCGTGAGATAACCACGACAATCGAACCGTGTTTCAGCCGTTCAATCCGACCGCGGTCGATCATCCCGCGAGTCTGCGAAGTCAGCGGGGCGGTGACCACCAGCCAATCGGAAATCGCCATCAGATCGTCAATCCGCTCGACGCCCCATACCTCCCGGACACCGGGAGGGGGATCCATCGTTTTAATATCTACGGCATAGACGTCGATGTCGAAACCACGAGCCCGCTGGGCGACGGCTCTGCCGATGTCACCGAGCGCGACAATCCCCATCGTCGTACCGGAAAGTTCCTTCGTCCGGCCGAAGTATTTCAGCGTATCCCAACGATGCGCTCGCTGGTCTTCGATTAATTCAGGAACGTGGCGGGCAAGCGCAAGCATCATGGCAAAGACGTGGTCCGCCATCGGAACCACGTGGGTCTGGCGGGCGTTCGTCATCAGGAGATCGTTTGCGACGATTTCCGGAACCTTTTTCAGGATCGTGTCAAAACCGATACCGATAAAATGAAACCACCTCAACTTCTTCCCCGCCAGGTAGACTTCGCGCGAAATTATGCCGAATTGAACCTCGGCATCGGGCACCTCGCGCAGCTGTTCCTCAACCGTGTAACACGGCCGAAAGTCAACCGACGGAAAGGTCTTCCTCAAGTCTTCGACGAAGGCCTCGCCAAGGTCGTAAGCTACAACAACTTTCATGATCCTGGACAAACTCGTAAACGATTTCCGAACATGAATGGTTAACGTTGCTGCCCCGGTTTCCCGGATGTGCGGACCCGCCGATCAGGAATCCGGCAAAGGGAATTGAGACAATACACATATATATATGGTTCCTGGAAACAGCGGGCATGCAGTGCCGCCTCCGCTCGACGGCGATTTGTAACATCATACCCTGCCACGGTTTTCTACGCGAGGAGGCCGGCAGAAGCCCGCTTCCCGGCCGACCACCTGCCAGGGCCGTTCGACCCGAGGAATGAAGCGACTCCATTCGAAAACCGGGCTCAAAACGACACCCGTTTTGTGCCTTCAGAGACCATCAATGGTGATCCGTCGACCTACCCGGTAATGAAGCCGCTGCCGGCAAACGCCAGGTAACTGACTGCCTCGGGTGCATGGCGTATCTCCGCATCGAAGGTCGTGTCCTCGTTCACGTACACGCGGACCCCCGTTTCGCTCAGCGTGTCGTAACGCAACGCGGCCGCGTCGGACCCGTTGAAGCTGGCCAATGACGACAACAGACCCGGTGCCTGGTCAAAACCCTCCGTGAACGTTAACGTCACTCCCGTTTCGTCGTGAAGGGATCCCGTCGTGAATGCCTCATGCTCAACAACCCCCACCCGGCCTCGCCCGCTCTCGATCGCCAGGTAACCGATCGTCTCCACGCCGTGCGCCGTCAAATCGTCCTCCTCCCCCTCCAAAGCAAGCTGGAATCCGCCTGTCGTGGCGTCACGTTGACGGGTCTTCACAAAAGACGTGTCATTGGTCGTCTGGACTTGAGATAAAACTGTCGGAGTGTTGTCGAACGGTGTGTTCAGAGATATCGATTCCCACTGGTCGGCCAACTGGCGACCCACCGTAGAACTGCTCGATACGGTCCCCACCTCCACAAGCGTACCGTCCGACAGTTGCCAGGAACCCGCCTCCAAAACAAGGTAACTGACCGTTTCAGTACCGTGGCTGCCGTTCAGATTCGATGGCTCCTGAAGGTAGATCGCAAAACGGTCCGACTGCACGTCCGTCACGCGCACAATCACAGGGTCCGAACCGTTGCGGGACGCCGATTGAGCGAATACCACCGGGTTGTTGTAGGATGATCGCAGCAAGATCGTTTGCTGCTGGTCCGTCAAATCCGTGAGCGTGCCCGTTTCACCCAGCACCTGGCCCACAACCGAGTGGCCCGACAAAAGACCGCTGCTGCCAAATGCCAGATAACTGATCGATTTCCGAGAGCCATGGGTCGTCTCCGAGTTCGCCGTCGTGTCCTCTTGCACTGTCAAGTCTACAAGGCTGCCCGTCAGACCGCTGTAGCGCAGCGACGACGGGTCCGTGCCGTTGTAGCTGGCCAGGGAAGAAAGAAAACGGGGAGACTGTCCAAAGTTCTGGCTGAAAGCCAGCAACAGACTCTGCACGCGGGGCAGTCTGCCAAACAGGATGTTTTCGGCCACCGTCAGTTCGGGGATCAGGCTCATTTCCTGGTAAACCGTGGCGATCCCGTTTTGAAAGGCATGTTTCGGCGAGCGCAGCGCGACTGTCTGCCCATCGATCTCAATGGATCCGGCGGTCGGCTGCGTAGCGCCGGAGAGAACCTTGATCAATGTCGACTTTCCAGCGCCGTTTTTGCCCAAGAGAGCGTGAACGCGACCTGCTTGACCAACCCGGGCATTGCCCTAATCCACTCGGTTGGACTGGCCGGACGCATCAAGACGATTCGTGGTGTCGAAACAAACAGTCGCCAATTTTTTCCCGCGACCAGTGCGCCAGAAAAGAAAGTTCATCCAGGAGTTTACCAACTCACCGATGGCAAGATCAACACGACAACCATTACTGGGTCGGGGTTGGGATATCGGTGGGACGAAATCGGGCGCACATTTAGTGTTGGCTAGAGCGAACATTTCATCAACTCGGGCACCGAAACTTGTTTTAGTCGGCGCGAGGCCGAAGAGTGCTGTGGATGCTGGCAAAAGTTATCGATTGGGCCGAAGGACGCGCAGCCATACGAAACTCGAAGCAGGACGGCCCGCCTCCTCGGCCTCAACAAAGATGATTCGATCTTGTGGCTCGACCCATGGTTCAGCGGTTAAATAGGCGCTGCGCTGCGTTTCGTTCTCTTGAAGTTGCATTCCTTTCAGACCAATGTTATCGACGTAGATACCGTGCGGTGCATTGTAAGCAGCGTCCTGATTGCCAAATGAGACTCGACCCTTGTATCCATTGCGAATGGCTCGAACAACAAAGGTGGTTGTGGTACCTGCGGTAATTTCGATGACAGGCAAGCCGTCTTTCTGAGGTGGATTGTCCTGGTGTGGCGCCAATTCGACTTGTAACTCGCCTTGGGGTTTGAGAGTGATCTTGCCAAAACCATACGGCCATTTTCTTAATTCGCGGCCGTCAATCTGGGTCACCGCAATGAGCTTCGTTCGGCTCGCTTCCTGCTCCGATGGGGCAACCGCATCGGACTCCGCAAAAATCGTTCCATAAGCACGCAACTGGCCTGCCTGCACGATCAAGGGTGTCGAGACCAAAAAACCTGCGGGTAATCCTTCGAAATGAATTGCTACCGGTCCATCGAATCCGTCGTCACGTTTGATCGTGACACCAAACTTATATCCGGTGCCGGCCATGACTTCGCCCTTTTCTTGCATGATTGAGACGATGCCAAAATCGGGTTTTGGTGATCGAGCGACCAGTTCATACTGGAAGTCGCTGCGGCCACCTCCGCGTACGTCCGCAACCCGCACCAAATATTCGCCGTCCGCGGGAGTGACAAACGACAGATAGGAGTCGTCACCGAATCGGCGCAAGCTATCGTCGTCGTTCTCGTAGTTGACGGTAAAGGTGGGAAGCCCGTTGGGAACAATGGGTGTGCCCGGCCTGTGAGGTTCGACTACGTAACAGGATTCATTCAAGGGGTGCGTCAACGGTGTTGTCCCAAAAAAGGCGTGGCGCTTGTCAAAATCTGGGTAGACGTTGAATCCCGAGTCGGGGCCACGTGGATAGTGATAAAAGCGGACAACCTCGCCATTACAGAATAGATACTGATTCAGACGCAGATCTTCCCAGTTGTGCAAGCGATAGTCACCCGTTTGCATTGAGTCTTTACCTCGAAAGGTGAAATAGGATTCGTAAGTTGCCTGCAGAACAACCCGGGGAATGGGATCTCCTTGAGAATCGAGAACCTCCAGGTGGCTATCGAGCTTCGATTCGTTGCGCGCCGCCACCACTTCAAAAATCCACTGCTGGCCGGCCTTGCCAGCAAAGCGAAACAAGTCCACATCGGAGCCATTGGCAGTGGTGGGGGAATGAATAAGACCCTTCACGCGAACCGGCAAACGAACCATCTGGGCCTGTTCGGGAGAATCGTTCGGTTCTGATTCGACCAATTGGCTTGCCACTCCAAGGTCCATCCTTATTGGCTCACTCGATGGTTGTTTGCTTTCGATTTTTCCCAATGCGTGGAGTTCCACAGGCAGTGGATATCGCTGCACAGAACCATCCATCCGTCCCACGGCCACTAATCCTGCAGCAGAAGAAATTGACAAAGCCTGTGCCGGTGCCGGTTGCTTTGGCCATGAATGCACCTGCTGAAAGAACTCCGTTTCCCAAAGTTTTACGGTGCCATCTGCGCCCGCAGAAACCAGCAGCCGGCCATCTTCGCTGAACCGCAGCAAGTGCAATGCGCCCTCGTGCGCAAAGCGCGTAAAGAGAATCGGATTGATCGTTGGCTGATCGGTTGAGATGAGTCGCCACACACGGATACGGCTGTCTTCACCACCGGCAACCAGGAATTTCCCGTTGGGGCTGATGACTGATAGTGATTTCAATCCCTATCACCCCTTAAACCTAGCCAACAGCCCTCCTTTTTTCAAGATTCTGCCCCGTTGTCCGTCCATTTCTCTCCGGCATGGGGTGGTCGGACAGGCTTGTGCTACGATCCGGGCCGCCCTCTTGGCGCGGGAACGCTCCGAACACGTAGTGTATTTGAGCGACGATTCTCTTCAAGCCATAGCTGTTCGATGATGGATCGTACAATGGAAACTATATTATACGAAATGGCCCGGTGGAACTCTAACCCCCTAACCGAAACAACTGTAAAACTGATAACTTACACAATCACAACAAATCTCGTGGTGCAGAATCTGGGGCGCTTTCTGACATTGGCAAAGAAGTAGCTCGAAGCGATGACGGGCAAGTGCCGATTCCATAGAATCTGTTTTGATCGTGACACTTCGTGTCAAAGATCGCCATCGGCCTTGAGCATCCGAATCGTTTGGCGAAACGCTTCGGCGGTCAGATAACGATCCTCGTCAGAATGCACAGCGGACACGGGGCCGCCGGGCCACGGCATAATATCCACGCCGTGCAGCAGGCAGCCGACACGAATTTTCATCTCGGTGCCCGGCCCTGCTGGGGCGCACAACGTGTCACAATCGAACTTGCCCGATTCGATCTCGTCACGCGTCGTGACGATCTTGTTCGGGTTTAGAAAAACATGAAAGCCCCCATAGGTTCCGTACGCGATCCAGTTCACGTCCTCCTGGCGGAACACGTCGTTGAGCGTGTCCTGCACGCCCCGACCATAATCAATCGCACGCTTGCAGGCATCCGTCGATCTGATGACCTCAAGCGCGGTAACCGCGGCTGCGCAGGTGGTCGGCATCGCGTTGTACGTGCCCGAGTGAAATACTCTCTCGAACCCGGCGGCGGCAGCGGCGTGATGATCGAGCATGTTCATGATGTCCTCTCGGCCGACCAGCCCGGCGCCGGGCATCCCACCCGCCACGATCTTGCCCAGCACGGTCAGGTCCGGTGTCACTGCCATCGCCTCCTGCGCCCCACCAGGTGCACAGCGAAAACCTGAGAGTGTCTCGTCAAAAATCAAGACCATGTTGCGCTTCGTCGCTGTCTCCCGCAGGGACCGTACAAAATCCGGCACCACAGGAACCTGCCCCCACGTCGAGCCCGTTGGCTCGATTAGGACCGCGGCGATGTCGTCGTGCTCGTCGATAATCCGCCGCGTCGCGTCCCAATCCCAATGCGGCGCGAACACAACGTTGTTCGCGATTTCCGACAGCACACCCGGCGCCGGCGGTTCATCAGCGTGCGAAGTGGCATTGAATAACACGTGATCATGCCACCCATGAAAGTGGCCGATGAAACGAAGTATTTTCTTGCGGCCGATGAATGCCCGCGCCAACCGAATACCAAGCAGCGTCGCTTCAGTAAAATAAAAAAAGACCCCTGCTAGCGGTATCCTCTCATCCGCTCGCGGGCCCTGGATTGGCGTGGTGGAGTATGGATCGTGCGAGAGAGGGCATCTCGAGGGAGCCGCTGAGGCGGTCACGGAGATAGGCGAAGGCACTTATGCCCAGCTT
>Ga0310123_10003366_pt1 | contig 12426 bp, 9 predicted proteins | sample CB6_AW_1057_MG_FD_203505 | JGI IMG/M metagenome (GOLD analysis project Ga0310123, IMG submission 203505) | Marine microbial communities from Western Arctic Ocean, Canada - CB6_AW_1057 | ecosystem: Environmental > Aquatic > Marine > Oceanic | place: Canada: Western Arctic Ocean | collected... | reverse complement strand
GGTGTCTGACCGAAACCCCGCGATTGCTCGACTCGGCGCCTCCACGATCCCGCATGCGGGATCGTGGGGGTCAGGAATCCGAAAATAAAGCTTTCCCTGGACGAAGCCGTCTCAATTCTGACCGCACGGCTCTCCAAGGCGGTCGACAAAGTACTGCCATGAAGACTTGCGTGCGAGATTCCCTCTTACTCCGCCACTGAATACGCCAACGAGACAGTCCTGGCCTCGTCCGGTTCTAGGACGATCAGTTGCACGCGCTCCTCCCACCCAGCACCGCCGAGGTTTTCGAACATGCCGCATCCACGTGTCCAGGGCTCCAGGCACAGGTATTCACCCGAGCCGTCGGAATAGGTAACGAAAACCTCGATACTCTCGTCGCAATCGATATGTAGCGTTCGCCCGGATGCGGGATAACGGATTGTCGCGCGCCTTCCGGTCGGCCCGGTGTAGCCCATGTCGCACGAGTCTGTGTTCGCGATAACCAGCCGCGACGATGTCAAGGGTTCTGTGCCGATCGGGATCAGGAGATCGGGTTCCAAAACCATTTGGTAGGCGCACGGCAGGTCTACGTCCAACCTCTCTTCGCCTAGAAATCGGAAGTACGGATGAAGCCCGAATGCCATGGGCGCCGGCGATGTGCCCTGATTTTGAAAGGCGGCTTCGAACGCAATTCGCCGCCCGCTGAATATGAACCGCAGTGCGAACGAGATGTTGAATGGATAGTGCTCGTCAAAAACGTTTTCCGGGACCTCGAATGCATAGTCCACCTGGACCGACGTATCGGTCACCAGCTCGAGCCCCTTGTTCCACACGCCGAACGGCACCACGCCGTGACAGGGCATGGTAAACGGGTCCTCCATTCCGGCAATTCGATAACGATCGGGAACCGGCGTATCGCCGCTGCGGTCCCAGGTGCGGCCGACCGCAGGAAACAGCACGGGATTGCCGCCGGCGAAAAACCGCGTGCCAGGTCCCGGCACCCCGGGCGGACAGTACAAGATCTCCTCGCCGGCAATGACCCAGGAATAAAGATTGCACCCGAATTCAGAGGCGATACGGATGATACAATCATCGATCCGGTAACTGTCAAGATTCATTTCACGATGCACGTTTCACGCATTAGGTTTCGCGTTTATTCTTTCTCGCTTCATTCAGGAGAACCAACATGAAAATCCTGGCCATTGCCGCACATCCCGACGACATTGAATTTCTGTGCGCCGGCACGCTGGCTTTACTTAGACAGCGCGGTCATTCAATTGCCCTCGCCACTGTAGCTAATGGCGGCTGCGGTTCCGCGACACTGACGCCGGCCGAGATTGCGTGCGTGCGCGCCGAAGAAGCCGGAAACGCGGCGGCGGTGCTCGATGCCGAATATTATGGTGCCGGTGTTGACGATCTGGAAATCGTGTTCAGTAACGATATTCGGCGACAGGCCGTCGAGATCCTGCGGATCACGCGCCCGGACATGATCATCACACATTTCCCGGAAGATTATATGCTCGACCACGAGATCACATCAAAGATTGCTCGCGACGCAGCGTTTTCGGCGAGCGTGCCAAACTACCCCACGCACGCGGAGAATCCGGCGCCGCCGACGGCAAAGATCCCGCATCTCTATTACATGTCGCCGCTGGACGGCATCACCATCTTCGGCAAGCCCGTCGAATTTCAGTTTGTCATCGACATTTCAAGCGTGATGGACACGAAGGTCGAAATGTTGGGCTGCCATGCTTCACAGCGCGCGTGGCTGCAACGCCAGCACGGGATGGATGAGTATGTCGAGCACATGAAACGAAATTCGGCGGGGATGGGGCGCCGGCAAGGCTACGAGTTCGGGGAGGGGTTTTGCCAACACCTCGGGCACGCTTATCCGGGGGACAATTTGTTAGCCAAGCTACTGGAGGGGTGATCACAAGGTCAGGGGTTTTCAGCGACTAACAACTGAAGAAATTCGTCAGCCGCCGGATCGGCGGGCAAAAATCCGCAACAGTAAACCGGCTATCCGGCGCCGGCACGGTCGGCCATGTTCGCCCAGCGCTCTTTGCCCGTGGTTCTCAGGTTCCCGGCAAACAGCTCGCTGTTGGACACAAGCTTAGCAAAATTTGTCTTGTTAAGGACAAGAAGATCCGTGTCTTTGAGCGCCCGCACCGTGGCCGTGCGCGGCACGTCGTTCAGCAGTGCGATTTCTCCGAAGAAATCACGCACCCCGAGTTCGCAGATATTGACCTCAACACCGTCTTGCTCGGCGAGCACTTCAACCTCACCCGATTTAATCAGATAGAAATGACCGCCGATCTCGCCCTGCTTAATGATCACGTCGCCTTGGCGACACGTCAAACCTTCAATACTGGGCAGAATCGAGCGCAGTAGATTTTTGGGAAGATCGCCGAACAGCGGGATTCGCAACAGGATCTGCAGGGGTTGAAGCCGATCTCGAAGGTGATCCATCATGCGTGGATGCGTATCAGCGAAGTCATTAAAGTCCTTTTTATAAAGTGTCAAGACCCGGGTTTCCCGGACCGCACGGATGCTGGCCATGCGCGGTGTGTTCTCGAACAAAGCCGCCTCGCCGAAGAAATCGCCCTTTGCCAGAAAGGCGATGATCCGCCGGTCGCCGCTGATCTCCTGCTCTTCCACCTGGATTTGACCGTCAATAACGATGTAAAAGGCATCGCCGATTTCCCCTTCGCGGACGATCAGGGATCCGCGTGCGAATCGGTGATGAACCATGTGCCGGACCAAGTGCTCTTTCTCGCCATGCTGCAGCTCATTGAATATGCCGATGGCATTGACGAGCTCGGTTCGCTTTTCCCGGTCGAGATCCGCGTCATCCGCAAAGCGGCTTTTCCATCGACTGCTGGCCAGGGAAAATGTGTGCAGGAGCTGTTTTCCCTCCCAATTAATGGTCTCAAACACGGCATCGATCGCCTTATCTGCCAAGCGGATGCCGTAACGCTCGGTAGTCACATCATGGGTGACCGCCACAACCGTTTTCAGGTCGTTTCCGATCTTGTCCTGATCGCTGTCTTTGGCCGCATAACCGCCGGCGAAGGAAAAACCGGCCGGTGCCAGGGCTTTCGTCACCTGTCTCTCGATGATTCCCAGCGTGTGCTCTCCAAATTTGGCGCCGAGGATCTTCCCAAGGGCATCGCTTATATGATTCAGAATCCGGCTCAGGGTTGCCCCGACATCATCCTGGGAATCGTCGATACGCATTGCATCGAGGGCGATATCGATTCGCATCAGGTTGATGTAGAAGGCGGTCGTCCCGAGAGCGACCAGAGCAAAGCCGATCAAAACGCCCATGTCGATCACCGTTGGCAACGCCGGATCCAGTGTCCCGACCCCAGGACCGCCAATCCTGCCGCAATAAGCGGCAATGGTAAGGAGAGCACCGATGGCCGTTGTCAACTCCGGCATCAGAAAATTCGTTCGCAGGTACGATGCGACATGCTGATTTTTCAGGATTGTCGTCAGCAGGTAAAGGACAAGAAACAGTATGATAAGGGCGTCAAGAATCGGGAATGGACCGGCGGTCGGCGGTGAACCGGGGGCGACGATGACCGAGACAAAGCCCAAGGCCAGTGCCAGCCAAAGGAATATGATCTTGAGTCGCAACACAGATTTTCCGATTGTCGACGCCAGTTTGAACAGCGTCAGAATCCCGCCCAGAGTGACGAGCGCAGTCGCCAGTAGAAAGATCGAATTCATCGCCCACAGCGCCAAGACTCCGACCCGCGTCAGGCCCACAGTGCCGGTAACGAAGACGATAAGCGCCAAGATGGACAAATTGATAAGTGTCTTTGCATCCTGCAGTACCGGTTGGTGTGAAAGCCACTGACAGAGGACATAAAAGCTCCAGGCAAGCGCGAAGACAATGCTGATGAGAATCGGCAACGCAAACAACAACAACAGCAGCAGCGGCAGAATGCCTTGCGGGCTCCGAACGACAAAACTCAGCAGATCGTTGATCACCTGTTGATTCGCGATCACCGCTTCGAGGCTGAATTTCGCCGCCAGGACGATCCAGATGACGCAAACCAGATTGTACGTCAGATAAAACCGTTGATCCTTGCCCAGCTCGGCTTCGCCAAACATGGCATCGATGAAATTGTACCGGAGGAATCCCAGAGCCTTGCGCCGAAACTGTGTCAGATTACCCCAGTCCGCCATGATCGCATTGAGATCGCTGACTGCCAAGGGCGACAGATGAATGAATGTTCGAAGATAAAACAGCCACATCAGCTTGTAAATGACCTCGGCGCCAAAGCCCGCACTCATGAATAGGAGAATCAGCGCACAGATTCCCCCGGCGACGAGCTCGAAGGCAATGCCGGCGCAGCCCGCCACAAGCCGCTGTCCAAAGGGAAGTGCCCGGCACCAGTGCCCCGGCGCGCGCAAGCACGGAACACCGTAATTCAAAACCAACTGTAGGGAACTGACCCGTCCGGAAAACGATACTTCGACACAAAGGCGCCACATCTCCCGGCAAAAGGAACAGACAAGATGAAGGACGATCAAAAGGAGAATGCCGTTGACGTAAGTGTCATTCAGCTTGAACTGCGCGGCACCGAGCTGCAGCTCATAAGTCTGCGAAATTGTGAAGACCGGATAGGTGACCGCCGGATCCAGCTGATCCGCGAGCAGAAGACCGATGGCGACGATGGCGCCGAGGCCAATAGCCGTGACAACATAGTCCAGACGCATCGCCCGGGCGATTGGGGCGAGAAGCCGGGCGAGACCCTCGGTGCCGTACAGCTTGATCCGTAACCAGTTGATCAACTCGATCCGGCGAACACCCGTTCCACTAACAGGAACATCGCACGGGGCAAACTTTGGGTTATCCAGCAGGAAGCCATTGTCCCAAAGCCTCTGGATCAGCGAATAGACGCGCGTCAGGACCAACTGCCGGTACTGCAGCAGGTAGTCGCTGCAGATGTCCTTGACGCTCCGTCGGCCGTCGATCATGTCCCAGATCAATTTGTCGCTTTCCGACAAAATGATCGATGACTCCGTTGCCTCGCGGATCAGGACATGGCGCGATTCCGGCTCGTCCTTACCGCGGTCGCAGAGCGTCAACTCGGATACTTTGGTCGGGCGGTAGGCGTTCGAGTAGAAGCCGCTGCTAGTATCGTCTATACGATCTTGCGCGGCGCGCGCGTTGTTGTCGCCCAATGTTGCCACAGGTCAGGTGATGGAAAAATGGCTTGGTGAAGTTTTGGAACTGTAGGATTGTCGAATGATGGAAAACTGGATCGATTGCAACAACGGACCCATTAAGGCCGCGATTTCGGGATCCCTATCTCCCGGTGTTCCCGCAAGATGGTATCCCGATTTCGGAATCGCTCTCAGTACCCGCATCCCGGATAACGGTGTTCTGCATGCCAGAACATATAGCCGCTGGTTCCGGAGCCGAGCATGAATTCCGGCCAACTCTTTTTCGGATCGACATGTCCGTCGATAAACAGAAAATTGCCCGAGTAATCAATGTGTCGGAGAAACGGAAATGGCGGCGCCGGATTGGGAGGCAGCCCGTCAGCAAAGGTCCTGCCGTAGCGGCTTATACCGGCAACCGCGGGATCACGCTCGGCAATCTCAAAAGTGTTACTACCACTGGCATCGGCAATCAACAGTTTCGATGACGGATCCTTGATCTGCCGGATGTTCATCTGCGACCATTGCGGCAACGGCCGGTCGTATGGGCCGGTGAGACGTGAGGCGATGTGCTGATTGATGCCGTAATTCGTCCCGCGCCAATATTCGGCGGGTGTATAACCCTTGGCAAGAGCGACAAACGGCTGGCTGGGGCAGGCAAAGTCGTCCACCGGCTTGGCGGCCGGATCCACGACCACCTCGCCATTGGCTGCGATCAGCGCAACCCACCCGTCTTCATAAGCCGGGAGAAAATTATTGGAGCCGCTGCAATACATGCTGGACCACACACCCAGCCGGCTTAGGTTGCTCGAGCACAGGAGCGATTTCGCTTGCATACTACCGCGATAAATTACCGGCACAAGTACTGCCGTGATGCTGATCACGATGGTGCTGATCACGACAAGCTCAACGAGATTGAACTGCGCGGCGTGCGGGCTCTCACTGGATTTCATTTCGTGTTGATGGAATCGCTTTAGCAAAATACGGGATTGAGTCTATTTTAGCGTGCGAAATATACTCGTAATACCACCAAAAACAATGCCTTGCAAACCCCCTTATTGCCATGCATGATATTATTACCGACATTCAAACATGGATCGAACGTAATGAGCCGTTCGCTCTGGCAACCGTCATTCAGACATGGGGCTCGTCACCGCGCGGCACCGGCTCGACCATGGCCGTCACCGCGGACATGAAGGTCGCCGGTTCCGTCAGCGGCGGCTGCATCGAGGCCGCCGTGATTGACGAAGCGATCCGGGTGATTCCGAGCGGCGCAGCAAAGGAGTTGTCATTCGGGGTTACCGACGAAACGGCATGGTCGGTCGGCTTGAGCTGCGGCGGTACGGTAAAGGTCTTTATCGAAAGGCACCCCGCGTTCTCCGAATCGGCGATCGAGGTCGCGATCTGGCGCGAGCTGAGTTGTGCGCTCGCCGATAACCGCCCCGCCGTTCTGCTCACCCGGCTCAGCCCGGAGAACCCGACGCACCTGCTCGCCTACCCCGATGGATCAGTGACCGGTGACTGGGGCAGCCTGACTGAAGCGGCGGTGCATTGTGCCCTGGACTGTTACGCCCGCCGTTCCAACGAGGTCGCTGAGATCGCGGGCGAAGCCGTCTTTAACCGGGTATTCCCGCGCAAAGACGAACTGATCATCATCGGGGCCGGACATATCACCATACACCTCGTCCGCCTGGCATCCGACCTCAACTTCAATTCCGTGGTCATCGATCCGCGTCGTGTCTTCGCGGCGCCCGAGCGCTTTCCGGTCAGGCCAACACTACTAACCGACGAGTGGCCCGAGTCGGTGCTGAGCGAGCGCCAACTGACCGAAGACACCTATGCCCTGTTGTTGACTCACGATCCCAAGATCGACGACCCGGCACTCCATATTCTCCTGCGCAGTCCGGTCGCCTACATCGGTGCCCTGGGAAGCCGAAAAACCCATGCGCGACGGTGCGAACGGCTGCGGGAGGCCGGGTTTAGGGACGCCGAAATCGCCCGCATCAGCGGTCCGGCTGGACTGGCTATCGGGGCGAAATCGCCGGCTGAAATCGCTATCAGCATGATGGCTGAGGTCGTTAAGGTGAAGCATGAACCGTAAGCCGGACATGCCTGGCCGACGCATCAGTCTGATCGTTTTGGCTGCCGGCCGATCGCAGCGCATGGGATCGCGCCATAAATTGCTGCTGCCGTTGAACGACAAGACTGTCCTGGAAACGCTGTTGGATACACTGACGGACGTTGGCGGCCACGAGATCATCGTCGTTACCGGCAGCCGGCGTGAAAAGGTCGAGCGGCTCCTGGAGAATTACCCGGCGCGCGCCGCCTTCAATCCGTCATTCCAGGAGGGCATCGCCGCCTCGATTCGTACCGGCGTGCACGCCGCCGATGACGGCAGCCATGCCTACATGTTCTGCCTCGCGGATATGCCGCGGATTCAGCCGGGGACCTTGCGCGTACTGATCGATGTTTTTGCCGCCGGACCCGCGGGCGCCATTGTCCGACCGATCTGCAAAGGCCGCCCGGGGAATCCAGTGACCCTCGGCCGCCGATATCGGTTGGCTTTGCTGCAGTTGCGTGGGGATTCGGGCGCCCGAACGATTTGCAACGATCATCGCCAGTCGGTCATCGACGTGCCGGTGGCAGATCGCGGCGTGCTCGAAGACTTCGATACCCTGGAAGACTACCAAAATCTCGGCGGCGATGGGAAAAAACGTGTGACGGAACGCAGACATTAAGGGCTCGCGCCACGTCGCCGCGGCGTAGCCAGTGTTCAGTCTCTTAAAGACGTTGGCAATTATTGCCAACGTCTTTAAGAGACTGAACACTGGCTTTGACTTCATCATCCATGAAAACGCGGCTGCCGACGACCCGTTCCTGGCGCTGATACTTGCCCTGATACGGTGCAAGCGCAGGCATATCCATGCGGCAAAACACAAGCTGGCAGATCCGGCGACCGGCTTGCAGCTTGATTGGCAGCGAGTTGGCGTTATACAGCTCCAGGGTAATCCGGCCCTCGAACCCCGGATCGACCCAGCCGGCATTCTGAATGAACAACCCGATGCGCCCGATCGAACTGCGTCCTTCGACGAATGCCGTGACGTTGTGCGGCAGCCGAATGTACTCTTGCGTTGTCGCCAACAGGAATGAATGCGGCGGCAGCGTAATGCTGTCGCCGTCGAACTCCCGGTAGATGATTTTGGTGTCGAGCGCTATGAGGCTCATGGCCTTGTCTTCGACGACGAGGAAATGGCTGCCCAGCCGGCAATCCACGGATGCCGGCTGGATGGAATACTCGCTGAGGGGTGAGATGTGGAGTTCGCCGTCGGCGAGCATGCGGGAAAGGGTCTGATCGGAAAGAATCATTGGACGTCTTACCATCGCAGCTTCGGATCACCGAGAAGATAGTCTAGGCGTTCGTTACAGATGGTCGCCTTGTTCGCCTGTCGGATCTTCAGTATGATGCTGGCATCATTGATCTGCTTCTGCAGCCGCTCGAGGTGTTCGTTATGGATCTCGGTCTTTTCATCAAAGCTCTCGTTCAACAATTCCAGCAGGGCGGCCTTGATCTCGTCTTTTTCGGCCGCGCTCTCCGTCTGATGGTACTCCTTGGCCAGGTCATAGGTCTTCTGATCGACGGTCCGATGGCGGTCGTCCATTTCATCGATATCCGTCATCAGTAATTCGTATACGAGAGTCTCCAGTGAGACATTGTCCCCGCGCAAGATTCGTTCGAGTTCAGTCTCCTGCAGAAGCTCCTGCAACTCCTGCCTGCCTGCCAACTGTTTCGATAAATCAGCACGTTGCTGACGACCGCGTCGTGCCTGTACGAGATAGCGGCGGTACTCGTTATAAAATCGGTCCGGCTCGGTCTTCTTGAGGCGCAGCATCTCGGTGTACCGTCGCGGGTCCTTGTCCTTCAAAGCCGCCAGGAACTGTTCGATTCGCCGCTCATGGCCATGGGGACGCAAGCCGGTGCGCTTCGCAGCTTGCCCGTCGGCGCCGTCAGCGGCGGCGGGCTGCGCCTGTCCGCTGCAAGCACAAAGGAGGAGGCCGACGACCACATATGTCAAAAGCAGTCTGTGCATGATAGATAAACAAGCAGTAACCGTCGATCGAGAATCTGATTGATAATCTCGAGGTTGGTGTCCATCGTGTCCGACCTGCTATGACGTGGGCAATCCGAGTGCAATATAGTTTGTCTATCAGCCGTGTGCAACGATTCCGCAGCACCCGGCTGACATAAATAATTGGGACGGTGTGATAAATGCTACGGGCCACCCACGAACCCCTGGACCGTCGCCAGCACATCATTGGCAATCTGGTCGAGCAAACCCAAAGCCGGCATCCAGCGACCGAATCCCCTGTTGCTGCGCCTCCGTGCAGAATAGATCAAATACCGTTGCCGTGACGTCAACGCAGGTGTCGTTGCAGACCGCATCGAGTATTATCGCAATAAATAAGAAAAGAGCGCAGCCGATCATGGTTCGCCATGGGAGCCAGGGGAAAGCACCCGGGATGGCCCGCCAAGTATCATGCGGACTCCGCAGCTCCCGCGGCTTCCTGACTGTGGGGGATGCTCTGGTACAACTTGGGGATCAGGTACTTCATGATCGAAGCGGCGGGCACCGCAAAGATCACGCCTGCCAACCCGGCGACAAGCCCGCCGATCAGCACCACAATGATCGTTTCCAGCACGTTCATCCCCAACGCCTCACCGACGAAGCCGGGGTAAAGGAAAAGCTGCTCGATGATTCCGTTTATAATGAAGTAGATGAGGACAATGATGAGCACTAGGAGAACGCTCGGCTGGCCGACGGCATAGGTGACCGTTATTGTCAACAGGGCGCTGGCGATCGGCCCGAGAAACGGGAGCAGAATCGTCAGGCCGGCGACAATGCCGAGCACCGGAAAATACGGCAGGCGAAGCAGCATGAAGACGAACGTGTAAATGGACGCCTCGATGATGATGATCCAGAGGTAGCCGCGCACCCACGTTTGCAGCATGCGGATGATGTCGTCGATGATTGTCCGTGCTTCATTCCGCGCTTCCGGACTGGTGACCGGCAGCCAGCGACTGCGGAAAATGCTCTCCACCAGGTATCGGCCCGTCGTTTTGCGTCGCGGTCCCTGCGAGTTGTACAGGGCGATCTTCTGCAGAAAAAAGGTAAAAAAGAAAAGCGTCAGCATCACGTTGAGGAGAAACGATGCAATGTTGCCGACGAAGCTCGTGACCACGGTCAGCACGCCGCCGGACTTGCTCACAATCAATACCAGCAATTTGCCGCGGTTTTCTTCGTCCTTCAGATAAGCCGCCGCCGTGTCGCGGGCCCAGATGAACCCCGGCAGTTTCTCGATTTCCGGCTGCAGCCGTTCCAGTCGCGCGGCGAGGCCGGCGAGCTTTTTCTTCCAGCCGGCGGGATCTTCAGCCGTCACCTTGGCGCCATCTTCGTCAGTGACTACGGCCGGCGCGTCGGTGACGGATGGCCCGCCCGCCACAGCGGATTCGGTTGCCCTATCGACACCGTCTGCCGATGCCGATTCGTCCGGCTCGGATTGGGACGCCTCACCGATGATGCCCGTGTCGTGAAGCTTGGCCACAACGCTCTTGTGGACACCGGTAACGTATATCGCGGAAATCCATGTGACAGCGAGCGTAATCAGAACGACGGCCACGATGAGTGTAATAAGCGTCGCGTGACACGCCTGCCGGGCCCGCTTGTCGCGCTGTTCGCGCTCGAGGACCTCCGGCGCCGGCTCCACACTCCCGGACGCGCTGCGCGATACCAGTGATTTGGCCGTTGTCGCCACTCTCCGGAACGGGGATACGATCCCCGCCAGTATAATGCACACCATCTGCCCGATGGGACCGGGAAAGAACCGGGTGTGGTACCATCGTTGGAGCGGCAGACAAAAGTAGGCAAGCATCAAACCAAAGAGAACCGATTTCAGGAACGTGGCCGTCAAAATGAAAATCATGATGACAACCAACGCTACGCCAACGCCGGCGCCTGACTTGACCATTTTCGCCCGGCGGCGGCGTTCGCTCGATACGAAATCGCATATCGCTGACACTGTCGTTGCCTCGACTTCGAGTTCGCCGGCAATCTGCTCGATCACCGCGCGTTTCTCGGGCGAGAACTCATTGTTGGCCGCGGCGACTTCCACCAGGCTCTGGATGATCTCCTGCTTTTCCGAGATCCCAAGCTCACCGAGATGCCGGCACTCGTCGCTAACGTCTATGGCCTCCCGCCCGCCGATCTCGTCGCGGAGCCGTCGCCCTTCGCTGCGGCCGAAACACTGCTCGAACAGTTCACCGATCTGTTCCAATTCGACGGGTGCAACCTCGCCGTCGGCGCGAATGACCGCGAAAAATAGCGCCGCAATCGCGCCATTGAATTGCTTGCGCGAATCGCCGCCGAGATCGGCTTGCTCCGCAATCGTCGAAATGACGCTGAAGGCACGTTTGAACGGATTCCCCAGTTTCGAGACCTTGTCGCCAAGTTTCATCCTGGGATCCTCCCTTAATCACCGAGGTTCCGGGCACCCCATTTTTTTGTCCCCGGATCACAACTATTCAGGTGGAGGGAGAAGATCAGTCGTATGCTCACGGAAATGGCCTTTGCGAAATTAGCGTTAGACGCTGGAACTCGGTCGCGACCGTCCACCGTCCACCCTCCACCGTCCACCTGATTAGTTACCCGGGTTTGACAGTATGCCTTCGCGTAAGCTTGAATCGGAGCGTCCGCAATGCGGAACGTACCAGGTGCCACGGACTGAAGCTGATGTGGATTTGGTAAGATTGCCGGAATCCCTCCGCGGCCCGGAACTCCGGCCTCTCGATAATGCCGCGGCAAGCCGCGGCCAGTTGCCGGCGACGGTCGGCTTCCACCGCCTGGAACAACGGCGTCGCCAAGGGATCGAGTCCGATCATCGCACAGAAAAGCCAGTCGAGTTCCAGGCAGCTGTCGCTGACCACGATGGCATTCAACGGATACATTTGGCCGCCGCGCGGCCCCGTGGCGTGGATGCTGCGAATGCCGTCTCCGATGTTGAGGACAGGCGCCGCCCGGGAAGCATTGGCGAGAATCATCTGGGCGAAAGTGATCGGATCGTTGCGGCATATGTTGTGACGGAAGAACTTTTGCTTGCTGGTGACACAGCCATACAGATTCTTTGTTGCACCGGCGAAAACGAACTGCTGATGGACTTTCAGTTTCGGCAGGTTTATCAGCGCATCGAACTGCTCCAGCTCGGCGGCGATCGTCAGTT
>Ga0310123_10003364_pt1 | contig 12429 bp, 11 predicted proteins | sample CB6_AW_1057_MG_FD_203505 | JGI IMG/M metagenome (GOLD analysis project Ga0310123, IMG submission 203505) | Marine microbial communities from Western Arctic Ocean, Canada - CB6_AW_1057 | ecosystem: Environmental > Aquatic > Marine > Oceanic | place: Canada: Western Arctic Ocean | collected... | reverse complement strand
TCCTGTCATTAATTACGAACGTGGAATTCTACTTTACTCATTAATTGCAAAGTATAAGCCAAAGAATGTATTAGAAATTGGAACTGCGGAGGGTTATTCCACATTATGCATGGCATGGGCTATGGCGGATTATGATATCAACGGTAAAATTTTCACAATAGATCCAAAACCATTTGATATACCCATCGAACGAGAGATTACTTGGGAAAAAAATCTAGAACATAACACTGTCTCGTTATCAACAAAAGAATTATGGAATAAATTTGCAAATAAAGAATGGATTAAAAAAATTGAAGTATTGACTGGTTTTTCTGGCGAGATACTTCAAAAAAAGACCAAAGAATTACCAAAAATGGATATGGGATTCATTGATGGTCATCATGCATACGAAGCCGTAATTCATGATTTTTATGCATTTTTACAAATCGCTTCAGAGAATTTTTATCTTTTGTTTGATGATTATAATCCCAATGAGAATCGAGATGTAACTAAGGTAATCAATGAAGAGATTGTTCCTAATTTTGATGTAACATTAATCAAAACGAATGCAAAACAACAAAGAAAAGAAGCAAATGAATCAGAAAATGAATTAGATATGTGTTGGCTGGAGAGCAGCTCATTAAAAAAACCATTACATGAGATTTACCCAAAATCTAAATCGGATCAAATAATTAGTAAATATGTCAAATGGGAAAAACGTTGGAAATTGAGAAAAACCCTGAATTCAAAAATACCATTACTGGGTAAATTCAGATTTAGATCTAGGGTTTGAACAAAGCGTAGTTTTTATTTATAGTAATATTTTAAATCACCCGTTTAAATCTCATGTATGAAAAACAAGATCTTAATCTCCATCTCAATTTTCTTAATAGCAATCATATCTTTTTATGGATTATTGGTTGGTGTGTACGAGGTTTCTCCCTACGAATTCTTGGATTCATCTAAGGATGATTTGTTAGGACAAAAAACTATAGAAAATAATCAATTTGTTAACCAGGCGGATGTAGGTTCTTTGATTAAAATTGATAATAAATCAGACATTGATGAAAAGAGAAATTTCTTAACGAATGCTTTCTGGAACGTTGGAAGTTCGACTTTCAAGCATATTCCAGCGGGATATATCCCAGTACCTGAAGTTGAATCTGATATATCTGATTCTAGATACAGCGATTTTCAAAATCTAAAGCGCATTGATCGATTAACCGTTGAAATGAAGTATGGAATAAATTCAATTTCTTATCTTTTCATACCAGAAGAATCTAACGAAAGATTAATTTTCTATCACCAAGGACATGACGGGGATTTTATTTTAGGTAAGGATACTATTCAATTCTTTCTTGATAGAAATTTTACTGTGCTTGCTTCAACTATGCCCTTAGTTGGAATGAATAATCAGCCAGTTGTAGAAATGGACGGATTAGGAAAAATAAAGTTAATTTCTCACGACCAACTTAGGTTATTGGAAGTAAATAATTTCAATCCAATGAGGATATTTCTAGATCCAATTCGAATTAATTTAAATTTTATAGAAATGGAATATGATTTTAATCGGTATTCAATGGTTGGATTATCAGGCGGTGGTTGGACAACTGTAGTATATTCTGCCATTGATGAAAGAATTTCAGATAGTTTTTCTGTTGCTGGTTCAATGCCATTTTATCTAAGAGTCGACGAGAGAGATATAGGTGATTATGAACAAACAAACATCGATCTGTATCAAAACGTAAATTATTTGGAATTATATGTTTTGAGCGCATATGGTGATGGAAGGAAGCACGTTCAAATTTTTAATAAAAATGATCCATGTTGCTTCTCGGGAAACGGATATGAAACTTATGAATTTGTTATAAAAGAAAAGATATTGCAGTTAGGAAATGGTGATTTCCAAGTTTTTGTTGATGATACGCATAACGAACATAAAATTTCAGATACTACACTAGAGTATATTGTAAAAAATATAGGCTGATTTTTTTAAATATTCACATCTAGTCATTTTAGAAACATGTTAATCAACTTCAATTGGTGGTGAAATTGATATACTTGATTTTAGCGAAAAATTTGTGACAAAACATATAGGCTTTAGAGGTTGGTTTTATTTTAGACAGGGATGGAGTGTATATTTTGCGTTTATTTTTGCAGCAATTAATACACTTACAGTCACTTATTTTCTTGCAATTGAAAATTATTCATTTTTGAAAGAGGTTTTTCCTAGTTTCATTCATTATGTTATTCTTGTATCTGCAATCGGAATTCCTTGTTTAGTACTTATTGGATACGCACATTACAAAAGGACTGCATCATTCAAAGCGGAAGCAGATATTCAGATAGAAGCAAATCCGCATTTAAGACGAATACTTCAAAACACTGAGGTTCTTTTACCATCATACGTCAAAATTACTGAATTAATGATAAAGTTATCAGAAAACAAAAAATTAACAGATAAAGAATTAGAAGAAGTTTCTAAATTACAAAATCAGTTAAACAAGCATATAGACAAACGGCAAGTTCCATTAGACTGAGCTTTTATGAAACTCGATAATAGATTAATACTAGTTTTAGTTGCAGTTGTTGGAATCTATGCAATTTTTTGTATTATTTATTATTCCAAAAAATAAATTCTAGAATAATTAATTTGGTTAAATCCCAACCTACTGGTATTGGTTCCATCTTCCTTTTCTCAATTCGTGTTTTGACCTTATGGTTTTCAGTTTCTGTTGGATTTATTGTATTGAAATTTACTGATGTATTATCATTTAAGAATTAACTTTTCCATTATAATTTTTAGAAGCATGAAACCAGTCTATTGTTCGCCTTAAACCTTCTTTTAATGAAAATTGAGGTTTAAAGTTTAATTTTTCTTCTGCCCTTTTATTACTAACACATCTTCGTGGTTGACCATTAGGCATCGAGGCATCCCATATTATTTTACCATCAAATTTCATAAGATCAGAAATTAGTTCAACCACTTGTTTGATTGAAATTTCCTCCTCCGAACCAAGATTAATGGGAAGAGGATCGTCATATTTGTCCGCAGCTAGTATGATTCCCCTAGCTGCATCTTTTACATACAAAAAATCCCTCGTTGGTGTACCATCTCCCCATAATGTTATTGATTTAGAATTATTTTTTTTAGCATTATAGATTTTTAAGATTAATGCTGGAATAACATGAGAACTTGATGGATCAAAATTATCATTAGGTCCATACAAATTTGTCGGAATAACAACAATTGACTTGAAATTATATTGTTTTCTATAAGCTTGTGATTGAACAAGTATCATTTTTTTTGCAAGTCCATAAGGGGCATTAGTTTCTTCGGGATACCCATCCCAAATAGAACTCTCCAAAAAAGGAATTTGAGAAAATTTAGGATAACTACAAACTGTGCCCAGAGCAATAAATTTTTGAACTGACGCATTTTTTGCCTCATGCAATAATTGAGTACCCATTATCAGATTATCATAAAAAAGCTCTCCTGGTTTTTCCTTGTTAAGCCCAATCCCACCAACATGTGCTGCTAAATGAAAAACTACGTCAACGTTTTGAACAGCTTTTTTACAATTTGAGTTATTTCTTAGATCAAGCTCTTCTGAAGAATAAGATAAAATCTTCTTTGGACAGAGTTTTTCAAGCTCTTTAACTACAAAAGAACCAAGAAAACCTTTACTGCCTGTTACAAGAACAATCTTTTTTTCCCAGTTCATAACAAACAATTAACATCTTTTATCATTATAAATATAATAGGTACAAATTATATTTTCAAAATTAAAAACTATTTTTATCGTTAAAAAAAATAGGAAATAAACTTGTATATTAAAGTGGGATTGTGAGATTAACATGAAATTACACGTAGGTTGTGGAAATGTAATTCTGTCAGGCTGGACTAATTTAGACATTGATAATATTCCTGGCGTTGATATTGTTGATGATGCTGGAGTGTTATCAAAAATTTCAGACGAATCGTGTGATATTATTTATGCTTGTCATGTCTTGGAACACTTTGGTAGACATGAGGTAGGAAATATATTAAAAATATGGAATAAAAAACTTAAAAAAAATGGAATACTTAGATTAGCGGTACCAGATTTTCAGAAAGTTATTCAATGGTATCAAAAAAACCCTGAGTTAGAAGACGTAACGGGTTTGACTGTGGGTGGTCAGAAAACAAAATATGATTTCCATAAGGTAATTTTCGATAAAAAAAAATTAACTAATTTACTTACTAATTCAGGATTTTATGATGTGAGGGAATGGGATTGGAGAAAAACTGATCATAATAATATAGATGATTATAGTCAGGCATACTTACCTCATATGAATAAAGAAAATGGATTGTTGATGAGTCTAAACATAGAAGCAAAAAAAATTAATTAACTTCATAGTCTTTATTCATGAATACAGTTTGTAATTTTAGATTAACAGCTACAACGAGTTTTCTACATTCATCAAATTAAAAACGTAGAAAAGTGTTGTATAAAATTTATACTAGCTAAATACTCAATCCCCATATGCCAAACTCATCTCAATTATCTCAATTAAAGGATAAAGAGGTTCTTATTACTGGAGGTTGTGGTTTTATTGGTTCTGAGATAGTCAAACAACTATCATTAATTGGTGCTAATGTAACAATTTTAGATAATTTATCATCTGGTAAAGAAAAATATATTAAAAAATTTTCAAATGTTAAACTAATTATTGGAGATCTGGTTGATTATGACCTGGTTAAAGATGTAGTAAAAAATAAAGAATATATTATTAACAATGCAGCACTCCCTTTTATTCCTGATTCTTTTCATATGCCAAAGAAATTCTTTGAGGTTAACGTGAATGGTACTATAAACATAGCACTTGCTACAATCAAGGAAAAAAAAGCAAAGAGGTTTGTACATATTTCATCAAGTGAAATTTATGGAACTGCAAAGTATACACCGATGGATGAGAATCATCCAACAACACCTCAATCTACGTATGCTGTTAGTAAGCTCGCAGGGGAACGAGTTGTATTTACCATGCATAAGGAACATAATTTTCCAGCAGTCATAATTAGACCATTTAACTCCTTTGGACCAAACATAACACAGCCTTACATTATTCCAGAAATTATAAGCCAAATAGAGAGGAGCGATGTAATAAAATTAGGAAATTTGAACGCCAAACGAGATCTGACTTATGTCTCAGATACCGTGAATGGAATAATCCTTTCATTGGTTAAGGAAGGAATAGTTGGCGAAGTGATAAACATAGGCAGTCAAAGATCATATTCTATCAAAGATCTTGTATATTTGATTTCAGATATTATGGGAAAAAAAGTCTCAATTGAAATAGAGTCATCACGATTTAGACCATATGATGTTGATACGTTAATTTGTAACTATGAAAGAGCAAACAAAATACTAGGATGGAAACCTGAAGTAACAGTAAGAGAAGGTCTTAAAAATACTATTGAATGGTCAAAGAAGGAAGGAATTGACATAGGTCCACCGTTTAGTGAAAGATATGAAACTGAATGATTTTGCCTGTAAATTAGTGTATGAAAAGTGAATTCTAACATGTATAGCCCTGAACATCCAAAATTATCCAAAAACGCATTGCCCATACCAGATCCTGAAATTATTTCGTTTGTGAAAAAAACTGATAGTGCTAATTTCTTGTTTAATGCGTTACAAAACTCAGAATTAAAGGATCAATTTTTAAATGAATATTTTGGGTGGATACAAACGTCAAAATTAAATACGTTAAATGGCTTGGAAAAATTCAAAAACCTTTCCTATGTTCATGGTGCATCACAAACTTTTGATTTGTTTTATGCTGAGAATAAAAATTGCAGATTCAGATGTTTTAAAGGAGATTTTCTTTATCATGCATTAAGCTGGAGAAATAATTACACATATTCTTATATTAACGAAGAAAAATTACAACCAAATGATGCAGTAGTAATATCTGTTCCCTTTTCTGACAACGGATATCTTCACCCAGATACCGAGGAAGTAATTGAAACGTGTAATAAATTAGAGATACCTGTTTTAATTGATCTTGCTTATTACAATTTGGCAAGAGAGATACATTTCAATCTTGATGAACCATGTATATCTACAATAACTTTCAGTCTTAGTAAGGCATTCTTTTTGCTTAATAGACTTAGAGTAGGTATTAGATGTAAAAGAGATTTCAATGATGACCCTATTGACGTCTTTAATTCATTTGATATGTTCAATAAGGCTGGAGCGGCATTAGGACTTGAAATGATAAAAACGTTTTCGCCTGATCATAACCAAAATAAATTTTATAAAAAACAAAATGAGGTTTGTTCGAAGTTTGGATTAGAGCCTTCAAAATCTATTATTTTTGGACTTGGAGATGAACGATATTCAAAATTTAACAGAGGCGCAATGTGGAATAGGGTTTGCATTTCAGATTTATTAATAGAATAATTAGAAAAAATAAATTAAGATGAAGCGCTCTTTTTACTTGCCAGAGAAGATTCCTAAAAAAACTAATCCATCAGATCCAGTTGAATGGTACTATAAACCGTTATTTGGTTACGGTTACAAGAAACGTTTAGCTTTAGCTTTAGATGCGCTAGGAACGAATTATAATAAACTGCTTGAAGTAGGTTATGGGAGCGGTATTCTTTTACCTGAACTCTCTCGTCATTGCCAAGAATTACATGCAATTGATATTCACAGCAACATCACACTGGTTCAAGAGATGTTAGAATGCGAAAATGTACGCGCATGTCTTAAAGTTGGTAGTATACTTGATCTCAAATACACTACAAATACATTTGATGCTATTATGTCTCTGAGTGTTCTAGAATTTATTGATAAAAATCATTTGCCTATTGCACTAAAAGAAATACATAGAGTTACTAAATCTGGAGGAAGAATTGTTTTGGGTTTTCCCCGATATAGTAAACTTAGTGATTTAGTTTTTAGATTATATGGGCTAAAAGCTGATGATTTGTACAGTTGTAGTTACCATGACATGGTAGCGGCAGTTAAGAACGAATTTCCTGATGCTGAAATCTATCTGTGGCCATCCATACCAAACACTATGGCGATTTATGCCATATGTCGCTGTCAAGCCTAATCAATATAGCGAAAGATTATTTCTTGATCTATACTAAAATTAAAATTTGTAGTATGTTTTTTATAGATACCGTAAAATTATTTAATTAATGAGTAAGTTCTGGCAATCTTATGTAGAACGGAATAAGAGTTTGTGGCATTTTGATCCTTCTATTAATTCACAGGATTTTACTTATATTGGAAGACTGAAGACTGACTTTAAACCATTGTTAGAGCTTATGGCTGATGATAAAAACTTCAAAGAATATATTATTGCACAACAAATTAAGGAACACGAAACAGAACTTAGTGAACGCATTAAAGCATTTAATGAATGGGGATTTAATGAACATAACACCAAATCTTTACAGATAACAGATTCTGAATTTCCTGAAATATTTGAGCCATACATGAAGTTTGCAGGTTTTGGAAATTGTAAAGCAGTCGCATTAAAACAATATCCTGGACAATTTCTTCCATGGCATGAAGATACGTATGTTGGGTTCAAGAAAGAATTTAACGTTCCAAATGATGTGAAGGTAACAAGATACTCGATTTTCTTAGAAGATTGGAACTGGGGACATTATTTTGCTGCTGGTAATAGTGTAATGCACCAATGGAAACAAGGAGATTTTCTAGAAATTAAATCAAAGATGCCTCATGCTACATGTAACGCTGGAATGATTCCTAAACTAACCATGACTGTTACTGGTACTATTACTGATGAGTTTTTACGCAAAAAAGAAGCAGGAGTTTTTGAGTATTAATTAGGAAAAAACCTATTCTGAAAAATTTGACAGTGGTAATCATATAAAATCTTAACAAATATTATAAACTCTTCATTTGGAGAATCTTGTGTCAACATCATTACTTATTACAACTCTTGATGAAATAGATGGAATAAAGAAAATTCTGCCTGAGATTAAAAAAGAATGGGTTGATGAAATAATTATTGTTGATGGTGGTTCTACAGATGGAACAATAGAGAAAGCAAGAGAAATGGGTTTTAAAGTTATCAAACAAAAAATTCTGGGTTATGGCGGAGCAATACTTGCAGGAATTGAAGAATCAACTGGTGACAAAATAATCATTTTTGGCGCTGATGGTAGTAATGAAACAAGCGAAATTCCACAATTAGTAGAAAAGGGTTTAGAAGGATTTGATCAAGTAACTATATCACGTTTTGGTAAAACATCAATAAATGAAGATGCTGGGATTATAGATGGATTTGGAAATAAGATGTTTTCATTCATTACAAACATTCTCTTCGGAGGTAAATTGACAGATGCTCTTACTTCTAGTCGCCTTTTCACAAGAAAAGCACTTTTAGAAATTGCGTTGGATGAATTGTCTTTATGTGCTGTTGAACAAATAACTATTAGAGGACTGAAAAGAAAACAACGATTTTATGAAATTATAGGAAATGAACGTGCTAGAATTGGTGGTGAGAGAAAAATGCGTAGAGTTCCTACAGGTGCTGCTTTAGTCGCACTGATTATCAAGGAATTTATTTTTTGGAAAATTTAAGATGGAAACATTCCATTATGTTAGTACGGATTTAGTAGGATTTAATTAAAATGAATTATATCTCAAAAAAATATATTATATTTTTTTTAATAATAATTATTATAACAATTTCTTTAGGATTTAAACTACACACAGTTGACTTAACTGTTCTTCCAAGCGAAGATGTTTTCGGTTATACTTTGTTTGCTACAGCTATTAATAATGGTGATTTCTCGGAGCGTCCTAGAAATACACTGGGATGGCCAATTTTCATGTCACTTTTTTTTAATCTAGTTGATTCAGACAATTTTCTAGACTATGTAAATATTGCTCGTGTACTGGGTTTGGTACTTTCCACAATTACAATTATACCTATGTATCTTTTGTCTAGAAAATTTTTTGACGTAAAATATTCATTGTGTGCAACAGGTCTTTTTGCATTTGAACCACATTTGAATTATATAGCAGGACATGGTATGACAGAACCACTGTACATTCTTGTTATCATTATTTCGCTTTATTTTCTGCTTAACAAGAATTCAAATCATTCGTATTTATCATTTTTAGTCATAGGATTACTTTGGTGGGCAAAATGGCAGGGCATAGTTATGTTATTAGTTGCTTCAGTAATTTTCTTTAGAAATTTCAAAATAACACCTAAACTACTTTTAAAATATTTTGCATGCTTAGCCATTTTTCTGATTATTGCCTCGCCTATGTTGATGCATAGATATGATCAATACGGTGATCCGTTTTATTTTTCACAAACTTCACTACTATTTACTGGTGATTATGCTACTATTTTGGCAGATAATATGAAAGGCGTTGAATATTCTGCTTCTGATTACATTAGTGATCACGGTATTGAAAAATTTATAGTAACTTTTGTGTTGATGGGAATTTATAATTTGCTTTTCACACTTTTCAAAATGTCGTTCCCATACCTGATATTTTTGTTAATACCAGGAATTATTTTTTCGTTAAAGGCATTTGATCAAGAAAAAAAATATGTTCAGAGTAATTGGATTCTAATTTTAATAACCTTGACTCCATTTATTTTATATTTTGCAATTCTGCCAGAAAAGAGGCTAATCTATCATATTTATCCATTTTTGATAATTTTTGCAACAATCTCACTACAGAGACTAGTTGAGTATGGTTTACCTACATTTTCATTCAATGAAAAACAAAAAAAAATCTGTTTAGTGGGAATCATGTCTTTTGTAGTCATTTTAGCAGGATTGTATACGCTACGATACGAAATACCGGATCCTATTCTTAGCAACGAAGAAATTTTGCTTGCCGAAACCTTGGAAAACAAATTTGACGGAAAAATATTGGATGCTGGTGGTTCTTTGATGGGTATGTATTACACACATGTAACAGACCCTCAGGGTGTTTTTAAAAATTATAAAATTAGTCAGGATCACGGTGCATATCACCTGTTTGATTTCAACCAAGAAAATATTAACTTGATGCCAACTACACTTTATGCAAAATCACTTGAAGAATTTATTGAGGTTTCTTCGGAACATGAATTGAATTACATTTCTATTAACAAAAATGGTGTAAGTGAGGTTTTTTACCCATTTCTGGATGAAATTTATGAAAATGAGGAAAAGTTTCCTTATTTAATAAAGATTTTCGATACGGAGCAAGAAGGATTTGAAAAATTAAAAGTAAAGGTCTTTGAAATAGATTATAAAAAATTCTATCAACTAAATAATTAAAAAATATTTAAATTAACTTATTTTATAGAATCAAATATTTCATAATCTATTTTAAAAATTTTAAGGTGATAATCATAACCTTGTTCAGAAGAGTCATACACTTTGATTAAATAAGGAAATTTTTCTTCATTGCGGAAAACATCCTTTAAGAATTGTGGTCGATTTTCGTTTTCATCAGCAACAATATGCGATAACCCTTCATTTTTACCATAATCAATAAATTCGTTTAATGAATCAAAGCAAGATAAGTCAGTTGTTTTGCATACGCTTTCGCCGTTAACTAATTTTACTTTTTGCTTTATTTCAGAACTTAAAATAGGGAAAGATTCTAAATTTACAGCTGCATCTATTTTATTATGAACATATTTTACTTCTGGATAATAATCATTGATCACTGATGTTCTTTTACTAACTTCTAATCCTATATGATAAACATCTAGTTCATGTTCATAGTCAATTTTGTTGTAATCCAGATAAATAATTGATGATAACAAAATGGCAGCAGCAAACATCATTAAAATCAATTTAGTTTTATCAAATTTTTTAATTATTTCTCTTACAGTGTAAACTGAGATAATAGAAAATATAGGAAATAAAGTAAGTAAATATCGTGGTTCTGCAATATCTCTTGAGGCAGCATAAATAATTGGTAATGACATGAAAATTAAAAATGATAAAATCACACTTTTATCAAAATTTCTTTTTCTAAAAAATGCAAAAAGACCTAATGGCAAAAAAATAAAAAATATTGGAAAGACAGCCAAAGCAATAGATTTGATAAAAGATATTGCACCTAGATACACTGAGAAATCAGACACATAATCTGGCTGACCAAACTTAATTCCAGCTGCAACAGAATGACTAACAATTCCATCGTAACCCATTGTATCCATTTTTACAAAAGCCATAGGCAACAAAATTAGCAGAAAAATAGATACCGCTATGGAATATCTAATAATGATTTTTTTCTTTCTATATTGTAAAATAAATAAAATTGATAATGGAATGATTAACAATATACTTTCATAACGAACAAGACAAGCTAAAGCCAAAAATCCAAATGATAGATATTTGAATTTTAGATCATTCTGTAAAAATAGAACAAGACATGTTAATTCTAATAAAATAAAAAGTGGTTCAGTAACACCTAACAATGAATTTTCTATAATTCTGGGTTGAAACACAAACAGCGAAGCAGCAAGAAGTGATAATTCATTTCCACAAAACTTTCTACATAGGATGAAGACAGGAATAATTGTAGTTACAGAAATTATTATCGTGATATATCGTTGCAGATCCATATACTCCAAAAAATTCTCTGAATTGAAAAAATAGAAAAAAACTGACAAAAATGTAGGCCAGCCGTTATTTGGAATATCAAAGTTACTTGGAAATGTGCCAGAAACACTTAGATCATTTGCATACCAAAAGTATAGTGCACCATCAAGTGTAATCGGTATTCCTTCTGGAAAATAAAATAATCTAATTAAGAAACCAGCTAGTGCAATTATTCCAAGACAAATTATAGTATTCTTGGAAAATATCTTGGATTTACCATCAATCAAATTTTGCAATAAAAAATCATCTCTGATTCATTATATTTTCTAAATTTAGTTTATTTTGGTTCGTAACCAAAGTTTCTACTATAAAATTACTCATATTATGAAATCTTTCAAAATCTTGTAAAAATAAGACTTTGGACTAAATTAAACTATTAAAGTAATTTGTTATGATCTTATACAAGATTTTATTAAGAAACAGATAACCAATTTCATAATGAAACTTCTTGTAACTGGAGGACTTGGATTCATAGGCACTAATTTCATTTTGAAAATTCTAAATGAACATAAAGATTTTAGTGTAATTAACGTCGATGCTGAGCTTTTTGGTTCCAACAAAAAAAATTTAGAAAGTCTTGAGTCATCACCAAATTATCAGTATGTAAAAGGTAACATAACAAACCGTAATTTAATGGAAGATTTAGTGTCACAATGTGACGCGGTAGTAAATTTCGCAGCAGAATCTTTTGTAGATAGAAGTATCTCAGATCCAAATCCTTTCTTAATATCAAATATACGTGGTACTTTTACGTTATTAGAAACTATCAAGTCTACAAAAAAACGGTT
>Ga0310123_10003362_pt1 | contig 12430 bp, 11 predicted proteins | sample CB6_AW_1057_MG_FD_203505 | JGI IMG/M metagenome (GOLD analysis project Ga0310123, IMG submission 203505) | Marine microbial communities from Western Arctic Ocean, Canada - CB6_AW_1057 | ecosystem: Environmental > Aquatic > Marine > Oceanic | place: Canada: Western Arctic Ocean | collected... | reverse complement strand
TCTTTCTTCAAACCGTCGATTTAAGGCGGCATTACGAACCAGCTTCGTGGTAAACCCTCGCGATCGTTCCGACTTTATCAGATATTCCGATTGACTGGCTCACGGAGTAACGTCTCGGAAATGACTGTTCTGCTAGTCGAAGCAATAAAAACGGTGACTAGTGCCTTGTGAGATCTAAAAGGGACGCAGAACCGGAATCCATGCAGCGAACTCAAACGACCAGAGACTGGTGGATTACATTTTTACTTTGTCTGCTGTTGTGTTTGTTGACACTCGGCAGCAGTCTGACAAACGTTCGAGCTCATGACCCAGAACGTATAATGTCAACTAGACACAGGTCGTGCAGTCGATCTATGAATGGCCGACTGCTGTCCCTGATAGCTTGGTACCACCTACTCACAGCGGTCGCCCAGATTTCTTTCCCGAATCCGTCGTGCCAATTGCTAGTTGGTCGGAAAATAAAATACCGAACACCTGTAGTGTAAGGTGTTGTGCAGCGACTTTACGCTCCCTCGCCTCACCAACGCTCATGGACGATCTGAGTGCATTCAACGGGAGATACAATCTTTCGATTCAGAATTGGCAGTCAAGCAATGGAAAAATAGATCACGCACTGACTTCATCCCGTCTTAGTTTCAAAGAGGACTGCAAGAACTATTCGCAACTTTTACTGGCAGATGCTCAGGGGGCACTCGATTGGAGTAACCTTGTGCTGCTAGGCATCGCAGCTGGCAGTGCGATTGTGGTCCGCCAAGATCTTGACCGCGAGTTCCGTGACAACACGCTACGGCATTCGAAGCGTTGGGGTGCGGCGAGTACAGTGATCGGCAGACTAGGCGATGCGACTTTTGAGCTGCCCGTCATGATGGGAGTCTACACCTACAGCCTGCGCAAAGGGAATCAGCGTCTCCACCAAACCTGTTGCTCGCTGATCAATGCGTATACCTTGACGGGAATCGGAACGATTGCGGTTAAGGCGGCCATCAACAGTGACCGCCCGAGCAATGACTGGACCGGCGGGCAATTTGGATTCCCGTCAGGCCACGTCTCAAGCAGTTTCACAATCGCTGCGGTTCTGGAAGAGTACTATGGAGTTAGAGCAGCAGTTCCGGCATACATATTCGCGGGCATGGTTGGCTGGAGCCGCATCGATGAATGCGACCACGACCTATCCGACGTCGTGTTCGGCGCTGCGTTGGGCTACGTGATCGGAAAATCGGTCTGCGGCCGCCATTTGCGCGGCGATCCTCGAGTTCACATTGAACCGTACATCCATCCGTTGGACGGAACGATCGGTATGATGGTCTCTCTACCATTTTGATCGAGCGGTCGCGAGATCCAGATTTCACGGTAAATGGCCACCACTTGACGCTGTTCTCGGCCCCTCATATACTCGCGCAACAATTGATAGCCGCGCCTAAACTGAACCTGCGAAACGCATTATGAAAAGCCAACATCGGCATGAGCTGCAGACCAACGAACTGGGGAAATTGTTGGGACGGGTTACACCAGTCGTCGAAAAGTTCGGCACTACGCGCAATCTGTTTATTCTGTGCGGGATCATTGTGGCGGTTCTCGCGATCATTTGGCGGGTACTCGGTTCGCACTCCGAAAGCGAACTCATGTGGACGCAGTTTATGCGCTGCCAAAACGCCAAAGATTTCGGAAATTTGGCCGACACCTTTAGAGATACAAATGCGGGAGCTTGGGCGAGGTTGAACGAAGGCGAATTACTACTCCAGTCGGGAATCGAACTTTGCTTCACTGACAAGAAAGGTGGTCTGTCCGATTTGAAGCAGGCCCAAAAGGCATTCAACGAACTCCTGAATGCAAAATCGATTTCGGTCGAAGTTCTTGAGCGAGCGTTGATTGGAAAAGCGAGGCTCCTGGAAACAACGTCCGACGAAAATACGCAGCCCGCAATTACAGCATATACGAATTTTATCAAGGACTTTCCCAATTCGGTTCTGACAAAGATCGCCCAACAGCGAATTCACGCACTCTCGCAGGAACGTGCTCAGAAATTCTATGCCTGGTTCAATAGGCAAAACCCTAAGCCCGAGGACCGCAAGAAACCTCGTGACAGCACGTCAACCGGTGACGTCCACGCTATCGACTCCGATTCGTTGGCGCTGCCGGAGAATCCAGAGAAACTTTCTCCGTCGCAACCGCTCGATACGCTGGAGCCCTCAAAATCTTCGTCCACCGACGACGGCAACGAGCCGCTTCTAAAATTGCCTGCAAGCGAGCAACCCGCTAGACCCTCGAAAGAGGTGCCGTCCAACAAGAAGCCATCATTTAAGACGCCTCCCGGCGACGCAGATTCGAGTGCTGCTCCGAGAAATCGTTTTCCACAAAGCGGCGCAGCATGACCAGCTCACTGTCTAGCAAACCGATCGAACTGACGGTCGAGTCGCGCGCACACGGCTGGCGAGTCGACTATTACCTGAGCCGATTATTTCCCAATTACAGCCGCCAGCAGTTCAAACACGCGATCGAACAGCAGGTGGTCCTGGTCAACGGATTGCCGGTCAAGTCGGCCCGTCGATTACGCGTCAATGACTGCATTGAAGTCCGTTTACCGAAACTGCCGGAGCGAAGCCTACCTCCCGAAGATATTCCTCTCGACATCCTGCACGAAGATAACTCGATCGTCATCATCAACAAACCAGCGGGCATGATCGTGCATCCTGGAAAAGGCAACTACGGTGGCACATTGGCTGGGGCGCTTCAGTTCCACTTCGATCAACTCAGCAACGCGGCCGGAAAATTTCGGCCGGGAATCGTACATAGGCTCGACCGCGACACCAGCGGAGTGCTAGTCCTCGCTAAGAACAACCAAGTCCACGCCCACCTGAGTGGTCAATTCGAACGCCGAGAAGTCGGCAAGGAATATCAAGCCATCGCATGGGGCGTTTTCGAACTGGAAAGCGACTACATCGAAACTTACATGCGAGTGCATCCCAAGAGCCGCGAAAAAATGCAGGTCTGCCGCGCCGGCGGAAATGCCCGCGACGCAATCACATTTTACGAGGTCATTGAACAGTTCGGCAGATTCACGCATGTTCGTTTAAAACCCCACACTGGCCGCACGCACCAACTGCGCGTACATTTGCAGTATTTAGGACACCCAATCGTCGCGGATCGTCCTTACGGTGGACAGGCTGCTTTGCGTCATTCCGACCTACTGAAATCGTCAAAGGCGAGAGTTCACGAAACTGATGAGCCATCCGACTGCGACACGTTGATTGCTCGTCAAGCGTTGCACGCATACCGGCTCAAATTTTGCCACCCGGAGAGTGGACAATCGCTGACTTTTGAGGCACCATTGCCGAAAGATTTCCAAGCCGCGCTGAACGCTTTGAGGCAACACAAGAAAGAGGCATCATGAGACTTGCAAAGGTGGTTCTCAGTGACGGCGAGCAGCGCGTCGCCAAAGTCAGCAACACAGACATCCAACTGCTAAATATGCTGCAGGTCGACAATTGCCGCCGTCTGGCTGACATTCTGCACGCTCCCGATCCGATCGGACTGGCTGACTTCTTGATCGATCACAACGCCGCCCCGATCGCGGCCACCGCGGTCACCTTTCTGGCGCCCATCGACCACCAGGAGGTTTGGGCGGCCGGGGTCACTTACAAACGCAGCCAGGTCGCTCGGATGGAAGAATCGGAAACGGGCGCCAGCCATTACGATAAAGTGTATTCGGCCGAGCGCCCCGAACTGTTCTTGAAAGCAACGCCAAATCGCGTCTCGGGACCGGGGCAACCGGTGCGAGTGCGTTACGACAGCACATGGTCGGTCCCCGAACCGGAATTAACTCTGGTTGTCACGCCGGACGAAAAACTAGCCGGTTTCACCATCGGCAACGACATGTCGGCTCGCGACATTGAGGGGGAAAATCCGCTCTACTTGCCGCAGGCGAAAGTCTACAACCAATGTTGTTCATTAGGCCCATGCGTTCTGATTCCTGAGGAACCATTGGATCTGCCGAACACAAAAATCAAACTCCGCATCGAACGCAGCGGCAGCGAAGCCTTTCGAGGTGAGACCGACCTCAACCAGTTGGCCCGGAATTTCTCCGAATTAATCAGTTGGCTCTGCCGGGAAAACCTGTTGCCAAACGGAGCTTTTCTGCTGACCGGCACCGGTATCATCCCACCCGATGAATTCACTCTGAAAAATGGCGATAGCGTCTCCATCGAAATAACAGGAATCGGAACGCTGACGAACCCGGTGGTGAAGGATTGACTGACGCTTGTCGGAAAGCCCCCTGACATCATCGACCGCCCACACAATGAAACCACTCATTCGAATCGACAGTTGCGGGATTCCATGAAGTATGTCTTGATCATTCCCGATGGTGTGGCAGACGAGCCGCAAGACGCACTAGGCGGCCGAACGCCACTACAAGCGGCACGCACGCCCAATCTCAACGTAATCGCCCAATGGGGCGTCGTCGGACAGGCAAATCATGTTCCGGCCTCGATGCCCTCAGGTAGCGACGTCGGCACAATGAGTCTGTTCGGTTACGACCCACTTCGTTATCACACTGGCCGAGCGCCGCTGGAAGCAGTCGCTCAGAACATCGAACTGGGTGCAAACGACTGGGCAATACGCTGTAACCTGGTGACGATTGAGAATGGCAACATGCGAAGCTTCACCGCCGGTCAGATTCCGAATGATTTGGTCCGAAATCTTATTGAGCAATTGCAAAAGGATTGTTGTGGAAATAAACAATGGAAATTTCACGCCGGAGTCAGTTATCGTAACCTACTGATCTATCGTGGCCGCGATCATCCGGACCTATTCGATTCGCAAACCGCGACTGTGGCGCCCCACGATATCCCAGGTCAACCGATTCACGATTTCCTGCCCACAGGAAATGGTGCCGACGTGTTGCGAGATCTGATGGACCGCAGTATCGAACTGTTTGCCAAGTCCGCAGAGAATCAGGCGCGTTGTAGTCGCAACGAGTTGCCCGCCACCCAAATCTGGCTGTGGGGCTTAGGAAAACGTCCCTCTCTAGAACCATTTTTCGATCGGTTTGGCAAGACAGGCGCCGTGATTACGGCCGTCGATTTGCTGCGCGGCATCGGGATGCTTTTGGGTTGGGAATCTGTTACCGTCCCCGGCGCGACTGGCTACACTGATACTGATTACGCGGCTAAAGGCCGTTACGCAATCGCGACATTGAACGACGTCGACTTTGTTGCTATCCACGTCGAGGCAACCGATGAAGCTTCTCACGAAGGAGACGCCGACGCGAAAGTCGCGGCATTGGAACAAATTGATACGGACATCGTCGGTCCGGTGCATCAGTTCTTGCAACAACACAACGACTTTCGCATCTTGATTTGCCCCGATCACCCAACCTTCGTGCGTACAAGAACACACAGCCACGGTTACGTACCATTGGCCATGTGCGGCAGTGGAATCGAAGCTGATGGGGCACAGACGTATGACGAAGTTGCCGCGTCACAATCGCACCTAATTTTTAAACGAGGACACGAATTGATGCCCCGCTTTCTTCGAGAATCCAACCTTTGACGACGGGCCCCTGCGAAAGACAAGGGCTCGCTGTGAAATGAAGTCGCTGATCGGTCAACTCTTATGTCACCGAACACGTTCGATCCGGATTACAATTGGCTACGGCGGTTTCGCCGAAATCTGAGATCTTGGTATCAGAGACACGCTCGCAATTTTCCATGGCGGGCAACGACTGATCCATATCAGATTTGGATTAGCGAAATCATGCTGCAGCAGACGACGGTGACGGCTGTTGTGCCTTACTACGAACGGTTTCTGCAACAATTCCCGACGGTTCGAAAGCTAGCGCAGGCAAACGAACAAGACGTTTTGAAACTCTGGGAGGGTCTGGGCTATTACACTCGCGCACGCAACATTTGCAAAACAGCAGCATTGATCGTTCACGACTATCACGGCCGTTTTCCTGACAATCTCGACGCGCTAATCCGATTACCTGGAATTGGACGGTACACAGCGGGAGCAATTGCGTCGTTCGCCTTCAATCGCAGGACACCAATTGTCGAAGCAAACACGCTGCGGTTGTACTGTCGGTTGTTGGGTTTTCGTGACGATCCACGTTCCGGTCCCGGGCAGCGGCAGTTGTGGCACTTCGCCGAGCGGATTCTGCCTCGACGGGCACCGGGTCGATTTAACCAAGCATTGATGGAGTTAGGCGCGATGGTCTGTAAGCCAAACGAGCCGGATTGCGGACACTGTCCGCTGCGATCGTGTTGCCGCGCATACATAGACAATGCTCAGGCAGAAATTCCCGTCCCGCCGTCACTCCCCAAAATTACATCAGTGACCGAAGCAACCGTTGCCATTCATGGCGAGGCTGGCTACGTGCTGATACGGCACTCTGAAGGCCAAAGGTGGTCCGGAATGTGGGACTTTCCGAGATTCTCCATCGAATCCGTGGTCGACTCATCTGTAACTTCCAATCCAATGGCAAAGAACTCGTTGGTTTCAGCTCGGCTAAGAAAACACATCGAACGGAAAGTGTTGACGATAACCGGACTGTCAGTTGGCGGCCTCGATCTGTTGACCAAGATTCGGCATAGCGTGACCCGTTTTCGAATCACACTGCTCTGCTTCCGGGCTGAGTTGCGATCCGAAGCACTTAACAGGGCCACCCAGGATTGCCGATGGATTCGGACCAAACGATTTGGTGATCTTCCGTTTTCAGTGGCCGGACGTAAATTCGCAAACTTATTGGCAGAAGTCGACTGAGTTGAATAGACGACTGCCAGTTTTCCGGGCGAAGTTGAGTCGAGTGGCAAGATTCATTGTGAAATGCGGCATTATCCGTTGTATACTCTAGATAGAATTGGAATGAATCTAGACAGGCCGGCGTTTGCATTCAGTCTTTCTGCAGCGACAGTTGGTTTGAGTTGACTGAAGGTGTAACAATTCCGTACACCGCCCACTCAAGAGCTCACCGGCAACGAAATTATCTCCGATTCTGGAATGCCCGGCTGATTCGCCAGCAAGTGTGCTACGTAAACCAAACAGATGTCGCCACAACGTGTAAAGCCATTAAATGATGTTTCGCAGATGAGCAAGAGAGACCCGACATTCGCACGAAATTGGATGGCGACCAATACCTGCCGTGGAAATAGAAAATGATAGTTCGGCTAAAAAGCATCTTGACTGCCGGCTACGCCGTTTCTTTCTTGTTTCACTTGCTATTGTTGATCAGCCTATCATTCATCGTGCTCAAAGGCTTCGACAAAAACCAAGCTTTCAGCACGATTCTTGGCGAAGCAGACAGAGAGCTTACCGAGTTTGACGAGTTGGTCGACACGCAACTGGAATTGACCAAAAATGAATCCGACGTAACACAGTTGCCACAACTGCAACCATTGTCGACCCAATTGCCGAATCAACTACCTCCGACCAACTTGGATCCGACAATCGCCTTTGCCAGCAACGGCAACGCTGACGGCGGAAACGGGTTCAAATTCCGTATGCCGAAAGGCGGCAAGGCGATCAGGAAAGGCAGTTTCACCGTCTGGACCGACCCCACGGATCCGACTCCGGGGGAAAACTACCGCATCATTATCCAAATAAACCTGCCTAAGCGAGTTCGCAGGTATTCCTTGCAAGATCTGACTGGAATTGTGATCGGCACCGACGGATATCGAAAGCGAATCCCCGACGATCTGCCCCGCCACTTACAATTTCCACAGATCAAGAACCACCAAACGCAATTGGTGATCCTGATCCCGGGAGCGGAACGGCTTGTGGAAGACACCATCGAAATTAACTCGAAACTTTTGAAAGAAAAACAGAACTTGCGAATCGAGTTTTAGTTGGAATTGTGGATATTAGGAAGTTCGAATCACCGCAATATGGCGGCATTACGAATGGCAGAGCTCGATCATCAGTTCGTGCACTGATGTCAGCTTCGCGACGACCGCATTGGCGCCGCATGCTTGAACGAACGCTACGTCCTCAGGATGTGCCATTCCCATCAGCGCGACCACTCTCGCATCGGGATTTCTCGCACGAAAACCGCGCAACCGGTCAGCCGTTTCATTGTTCCACGGATCGGCGTCCCAAACGACCACTTGCGCCGAAGGAAATTCAGCCTCTCGCAGAAGTCGGAATCCAGCTGATCTAAGTTGTTCGTGCAGCCAGATGCGTAGTTCACGATCCGACGTCAAAATGAACACTGGCGTCAATAATGACTGCATCCCTGTCTGACACTCTATCAAGATCGGTTCGGCGGAATCGAAATCATAGATTTCATCACGCGAGGCTGTGCGTGGTAAAGGAGTTTTCGTTTCACTCAAAACGTGTAATTCGTGGCGAATTCGAGCAACGGCGCTACGAGCCGGAATTCGGACCGACAGCGGCCAAATGGCACGGCTACGGCCGTCCGACTCACACCATGCGCCAAAACAGCAGACCAAGCGAGCTAGAGGGAATACGCGGAGTAGTTCCTCAACATCTGACCGGCTGAATTCATCGGACCAACTTTGGCAGACAACGACCAGATCAGGGAACCAGTTTTCGACGGTGAGTAAACGGACGGCCGCACCGATATCATGGGCGAATCGAATTCGATTATTGCAAAGCGGAGACTTCAAGAACTCCACAATGGGACGCATCTGATCATCGTCCCATTCACCAATCAGCAGGACCTGAATATCATGATCCATCATGATTCTGCTCACCGCTTTGACCGCGTCCTGGTCATTGAATCCTACGGTTCGCGTTCCGCACAACGAACCCAACGGAGATCGCCCGACGAAATAATCATCCGGTCTGCGCACTGACTTCGCCAAACTGCTCGTACAGATATCGCAGAATGTCCCGAACCGAAATGATGCCGGTTGACCTTCCTGTTTCATCGACGATGGCCATGTGCCGGTAGCCGCCCAAGTCCATCGCGTGCAGCGCGTAGGCAATCGAATCGTCCTTGGTAATCGTAGCCGGCGATGGGGTCATAAAGTCGGAAACTGGCCGGTTCTGATCATCTTTATCCACGCGGATCTTGTTCAAGACGTCGCGTTCCGTAAAGATGCCGACCAACTGCTTGCCTTCTTCCACTAGCAGACAACCAATCTTTCGAGCCACCATTTCCGCGACAGCGCCGCGTACAGCCATTGACGCCTGGACTGTCAACGGCTGTTTGGGATTCAGAACGCCAATACTTTGACTGGTAATTGCCTGTTCCAGATCACTGCCGACATGATCGAATTCCACCAATGGCTGCCCACACGATTCACAGTCATCAACGCCTGCAATGTTGTCAAAACTACAATGCGGACAAAACATTGATCGATCTCCTTTCCGTGATGCCGGAACCGGATCGCAAATATGTCTAATATTCTATTGCCAACAGCCTATTCGATGGTCCACGTGTCGCCGCTTTGAAAGAGTTCGTCAAGATCGCCTGCTCCCTGCGTCTCGATCGCGCTTTGGACTTGTTCGTTCACACCACGATCATATATCGGACGTTCGACGTCGCGGAACACACCCAGCGGTTCAGGAAACTCGGGATGACGCATGCGAGCCAATAGAAACGCTAAGCTGGATCCCGGCGCCTGTTCGTCGTGAAACAGCAAATCGTCCTCGCTAATCCCACTTGACAATTCAACGACTTCAGGACGGTTACCTTCGTTGACACGGATTCCCTTGTCTCGCTTCGCGCCGAAAATTAGTGGCTTGCCGTGTTCCAGGTAGACAATATTGTCTTCCTTTACTCCTTTCTTCGAAGCGTAATAAAACGCTCCCGAATTGAAGACGTTACAATCCTGATACACTTCAATAAACGATGTCCCTTCGTGTCGAGCCGCACGCTCGAGCACCGTTGTCAAATGCTTGATATCTACATCTACTGCTCGAGCGACAAACGTGGCTTCGGATCCGATTGCGATGGACAACGGACTGAGCGGATTATCGATCGACCCAAACGGAGTGCTCTTGGTCCGTGCTCCCAGCGGACTAGTCGGTGAGTACTGACCCTTCGTCAACCCGTAAATTTGATTATTAAACATTACGATCTTCAGGTCGACATTGCGTCGGATGGTATGCATCAGGTGGTTCCCACCAATCGACAGGCCATCGCCATCACCGGTGATCACCCACACCTGCAAATCCGGACGGCACGTTTTCACACCCGTGGCAATGGCTGGAGCTCGTCCGTGAATACTGTGGAATCCGTACGTGTCCATGTAATACGGAAAGCGACTTGAACAACCGATTCCCGAAATGAAGACGAATTTTTCCTTGGGAATCCCCATTCCTGGCAGAACTTTTTTCATCTGAGCCAGAATGGAATAGTCACCGCAGCGCGGACACCAACGAATTTCTTGGTCGCTTGCAAAGTCTTTCGACGTTAAAACAGGAAGTTTAGCGCTCATAAAGTTCACTCTTACAACAATGAAAGAATCCTTTCAACAAGTTCACTGACGCGGAACGGTTTTCCCTCAATCTTGTTAAAACCGATCGCGTTGACCAAAAATTTTGCTCTTATTAAGAAGCGGAGTTGCCCCGTGTTCAGTTCGGGGATCAGCACTTTATCGTAGCTATCAATGACGTCGCATAGGTTCTTCGGAAATGGGTTCAAGTACCGAAGATGCGCATGCGCCACGGAGTGGCCATCCTCGGCGACTTTTTGCACTGCCTGTCGAACAGATCCATAGGTACCTCCCCAGCTCAACACAAGCAATTTTCCTGACTTGGGACCATCGATGTCCTGTTCGGGAATCGAGTCGGCAACTCGCTCGACTTTTTCAACACGAGTTTTCACCATGTGCTCGTGGTTGGCCGGCGAGTAATCAACGTGGCCAGTCACGTCCGCTTTTTCCAAACCACCCACCCGGTGTTCTAATCCGGGCGTCCCAGGAATAGCCCAGGGGCGAGCCAGCTTTTCATTGCGCTTATACGGCAGGAATTCGCCATCGCCGTTCGTTTTGGCAGGATGCCTGACTTGCAATGGCCTCAGTTCTGACATATCCGGAACCCGCCATGGTTCGGCGCCGCTGGCGATGTAGCCGTCGGACAAAAAGAGGACGGGCACCATGAACTCTACGGCAATCCTCATCGCTTCCTGAATCATATAGAAACAGTCACCAGGTGTGGCTGCCGCAACGATCGGCACAGGCGAGTCACCGTTCCGGCCGAACATGGCCAGCAGCAGGTCCGCCTGTTCGGTCTTTGTCGGTAGGCCGGTACTGGGACCACCACGTTGGACGTCAATAATGACCATTGGCAGTTCGGTCATCAATCCCAAACCGATCGCTTCACCCTTTAAGCAAATGCCGGGACCGCTGCTGGCAGTCACTGCCAGCTCGCCGGCAAAGGCTGCGCCTACGACGGATGACATCGCCGCGATTTCGTCTTCAGCTTGAAATGTCCGGATGCCAAACCGCTTCAGTCGGGCTAGTTCATGCAGGATATCACTGGCCGGCGTGATTGGATAACCAGAGTAGAACAACGAACGGTTGCTCAGTTTCGCCACCGTCGCCAGGCCGAATGCAACGGCTTCGTTCCCCGTAATTTTCCGATATCTGCCCGGAGCCAGTTTTGCTGGTGCGACCTGATAGTGGACAGTAAACGCTTCGGTAGAAAAACCGTAATTTGAGCCAGCCTTCAATGCTCGCAGGTTGGCCTCAGCAATCTCCGGCTTCTTGTCAAACTTTTCTTGGATCCACTCTTCCGTCGTTCTGGATTCACGCTCGTACAACCAGTAAACCAACCCCAATGCGAAGAAGTTTCTGCAACGGTCAGCTTCGCTTTGCGACAACCCCAGACCGTCGACCGCATCACGCGTCAGTCGCGTCATGGGAACTTTGTGCACCAGATAGGACGACAATTCGCCCGCGTCATCAAGTGGATTGGACTTAAAGCGGGCCTTCGCCAGATTGCCTTTGTCAAAGGCATCTTCGTTGACAATTAACGTTCCGCCACGTTTCAGGTCGCCCAAGTTCGTTTTTAGCGCGGCTGGATTCATGGCGACCAGTGTGTCAACTTCGTCGCCTGGTGTAAAAATATCATGACTGGAGAAGCTCAACTGAAAACCGCTGACACCCGCCAACGATCCGGCCGGTGCACGAATTTCGGCAGGAAAATCCGGCAGAGTGCTTACGTCGTTGCCGAAGATGGCCGAGACGTTCGTCATCTGGGAACCCACCAACTGCATCCCGTCGCCACTGTCTCCACAAAAGCGGATCACGACGGTTTCCAACTGCTCGGTCTGCTTCTCGTGGGTGTTGTCTTTAGCGGCAACGTCGATCGATGCCATTAGTCGTTGACTCCTCTCAGCCAAACCATATTCGCTACCGACGTTTTCGGAGAAAAATGGTGTCGTTGTGGGGTACACGAACCGCTAACGGTACAATCAAGGTGCATATTGGAGTGCCTAGGCTCCTTCACGGTTCTTAGTAACCAG
>Ga0310123_10003361_pt1 | contig 12438 bp, 10 predicted proteins | sample CB6_AW_1057_MG_FD_203505 | JGI IMG/M metagenome (GOLD analysis project Ga0310123, IMG submission 203505) | Marine microbial communities from Western Arctic Ocean, Canada - CB6_AW_1057 | ecosystem: Environmental > Aquatic > Marine > Oceanic | place: Canada: Western Arctic Ocean | collected... | reverse complement strand
ACATGACCTGACAAGTATGGATCTGCCGCGCGCATACGTTTTTGGGACATGCTGATTTCAGGTATGGCCAGCGTTTCGACACAGCGATCATTGTTGCGTTATTACCGGCCCTTGATCAGGATGAACTAGAAGCACCGCTGGATGTTGCGTCTCTGGATTGTGCTGTACGTATTTGTGGGAATCCAAATGGCCTGGGTCCTCAGACCGTTTGTCGGCGCCCCTAACGTGCCGACTCAGTTCTTTCGCGAGGAAACCTAGCGGGAGAACGCCTATGTCGTGGTATTCCGGCTGTTTGGGGACGTGCTGATGAAATGATCGGCGGCAGTGCGTCCTTCGGTGTCACCCCGCACTCGGAAATTCCCAACTAACCCAACCGACCAACCGTTCCGCATTCCGGACGGCCAGTCAATCGACGGGTTGTTCGCGTGACCGGATGCGGTCGGCCGCTCAAATCTCATCCCGCCGATTGTCATCGTCGGTGACGGTTGGTTATCATGGGGCAATCCGTTCTTGTCCGCAGCGACAGAAATAGGGGAACCGTCCATGTCTACGCCGATCACCGGCCGTGCCGATTTTCAGAAAGCGACTCGCCGTTCGTTTCTCAAAACCGCCGGCGCTGCCGTGATGACGGCTGCTGTCGGACCGACGATCCTGCACGCTACGGACAAATCATGCAGTCGGGCGCCGATTTTGGGGACTGGCGGATTTCAGTACGAACCGGTCCACGGCTGGGGAGAGCTGCCCTCACATGTCGTTTGGGGCGAGACGCACGGCGTCGCCATCGACGAACAGGGGCTGATTTACATCAAACATCGCTCCCGCGTGCCGGAACCGATCGACGCCATCGTCGTCTTCGATCCGCAGGGTCGGTTCGTCCGCTCATTCGGCAAGGAATATCACGGCGGCGGACACGGCATCGACATCCGTAAGGAGAACGGTGAAGAGTTCCTCTATCTGTCCGACGTGAAGAACGGCATCGTCGCCAAATCGACACTGAAGGGCGAAGTCATTTGGCGAATGGGCCGTCCCGAAGAACCGGGCATCTACAAAGATAAACAGAACCGTTACAGTCCGACGAATTTGGCTTTCGGGCCAGACGGCGGCTTCTATGTCGGCGACGGTTACGGATCGCATTTCATACATCAGTACGACAAGAACGCCCAGTTGGTCCGCACCTGGGGCGGCAAGGGATCGGAACCGGGCAAGCTTAGCACGCCGCACGGCATTTGGCTCGACGACCGGCCGGGACGATTGGGCCCGGGTGCGTCTTCGTTTTGGAAGGAGGCGGTCTGCTGCTACGATGTCGCAGGCGGAGCACCGCTTAAGGTCTCGTACAACGAGCCGACCCTCGTCGTCGCCGATCGGGCCAACGCGCGGCTGCAATACTTCACCCTGGACGGCAAGCACATTGGTTTCGTCAAAGATGTCAGTTTTCCCGCCGACATCGATATCCGGGGCGATATCATGCTCGTTCCAGATCTGCATGCCCGCGTCACGCTGTTCGACAAAAACAACCAGGTGATCACTCACCTGGGTTATGATCCCCAGTGGACCAAGAAGGTCCTGGAACGCGACGACGGCGGATTCATGGTTCGCCGCGATCCCTCGGCCTGGCCGGCGGGCCGCTTTATCCATCCGCACGATGCCTGCTTCGACCATGACGGGAACATTTTCGTGGCCGAATGGGTCCCCACCGGTCGGCTCTCGTTATTGAAGAAGGTGAGCTGACTGGGCCGCAGCACGGACATCTTTGCAGTCGAACTTTCAACAGCAACAAAAGCTTCTCAACGCAAAGCCACCTGGAGGGGAAAGAAGGTTGTATAGAGAAACCAAAGGCCGGGGCGACATGCCCCAACTCGGAACCGAGACAGACGGATTGGGCAGAAAAGGGTCCGGACGCGTCTCACCGTCAAGTCGAGTTGCGAACGCGAAGGAACTCTTGATGCGCGATTTTCTGTGTAGAACGATTTTCTTGCTGTTGCTTTTCGTTACTGTGGGGTGCGGCTCGGATAAGAAGCAACTGGCCGCCGGAGGGGTTGCTGTGGTTAACCTCAAAGCGGTGGCAGTCCGGCTCGGGCGGGCGAACAATTTTCAGCAGGCCTTCCAGGACAAACAGGCCGACGTCAAGAAGCAACTGGAAGAGTTTCGCAAGTCGCTGAACGACGATTACAACAGGAAAGTCGTGGCATACGGCGAGCAGCCAACCAATGAGCAGAAACAGGAGCTACGGACTCTGCAGGGACAACTCACCATCAAGCTGAATCAGCAGTACACTCAGTTGCAGCAGGAACTCAAAGGTTTTGTGCAAGACAAAGAACGGCAATTCCGCGAACAAATCAAGCCGATCGCCCGCGTAATCGCCCAGGAACGAGGACTGTCCATCGTCGTCAACAAAGACGACAATCTGATCCTCTCGTTCGAGGCGGCCGTCGATATCACCGAAGACGTGATCGGACGGATGGCGGACAGTTCGGCAGAGTCAGCCAAAACCAAACCGAAATAAAACAATGAACCACGGAGTCACACCGCGGTCGTAGGCCGCGGTGTGACTCCGTGGTGACTCATTCCGCCAACTGACAGCTCGACGCGAGCCGTCAGTTTTCCAGTTGCAGACCCTGGTTGACTCGGCTCTGCAATCGAGACTTCGCCGTCGCCAGCTTGTTCACCTGCGGACTGCGGGCCGCCTGGATGGCCGCCTCGACGTCACGGTCTTCCAAGAGCGGCAGCACGTCGGCATCGGCACGCGGCCTCGACACGCGGATATCCGGCTCGACTCCCGCACCGGCCATCTCTCGACCGGTCGGCGAGTAGAATTTGGCGGTTGTCAGTTTCAGGCTGCCGGCCGTCGTTCGCAGTGGAAAGTATGTCTGCACCGTCCCTTTGCCGTGCGAACGCCGCCCGACAATCAGGCCGCGGGCATTTTCCTGAATAGCCGCAGCGAAAATTTCGCTGGCACTGGCACTGTCCCCGTCCATAAGTACCACCAGCGGAATCTTCCATGTTCGCTCGTAGTTGGCAGTTTCGGACGAATTGTCGGCAGAAGTTCTGCCACGTGTCGAGACGATGGGACCGCTCGGCAGAAACTTGTTGGATAGCTCAACTGCCGAGGTCAGCAGTCCTCCGGGATTGCCCCGCAAGTCCAGAATAAGCGACTTCATGCCGGCCCGGTATAGGTCCCACAGCACCCGGTCCATTTCATTGGACGATGTTTTGGAAAACTTATCGAGCTTGAGATACGCGACCCCCGCTGGCTTGTCGATCATCCGCACGTCGCTGACGCTGTGAATCTCGATGCGTCTGCGGATCAATGTCAACGGCGAACGCTGCCGGCCGTCGCGGAGGGTTATCAACAACACGGGGCTACCGACCGGTCCGGTAATCAGATCGACCGCGTAATCCATGCTCCGACCAGCCAGTTGGCGTCCGTCAACTGCTGTGATGACGTCACCCCGCTGCAGACCCGCAGATTCAGCCGGACCGCCGAGAAGGGCCTTCAGCACAATGGCACCGTCATCGTGCTGTTTGATCTCGACACCGATTCCGACCACGTGCTCTTCTAGGCTGACGCTGGGCTCACGGCTGTTGTCGTGTGGAATAAAGCTCGAGTACTTGTCGAGCGACTCGGCGGCGCCGTACACGAATTCCAGCACGACCGTCGTCGGCCGAATGCCCATATGCCCCTGTGCCAGTTGCATCACACGTCCCATCAGGTTCCGGGCATCTGTCGCGGTTCTGATGGAAGCACTGGAAGCCAACCGACTCAGTGATTCGCGAAAGGTATCAACCCGAGATCGTGACGGTGACAAACCATTGGTCTGCAAGAACATCCGGTTGCCGACCGCATGCAGCAGGTTTTCGACCGCTTGCCGAGTCCGAGCAGAATACGAGGTCGGGTTTAGATGCCGGGTATCGATCAACTGCGTCGTCTCGTTGTACAGATAAAAGGCCCGGTCAGTCGAAACCGACTGCAGAAACCGCCCCAGGACCGGATTGCCGTACCTGCTGGTCAGCCGTAGTTGAATCTTCTCCGATTCCGACAGTTCGCTTTCGGGACGGACCGGAGAAGTGCGGTTCGGTGGGGAGCGAAAATTGGGATCTCGCGTCCGAATAAGTTCTCGGCCGCGTTGGGAAGGAAACGAGTTCAGGCGATCGCTTTGTTCGAAGTCAAAGCCGGGAAACGTTCCGTTGGAAAACCCGCGTGGCAATCGTTCAAAACCGACCGGTTCGAAGGCCACCCGTACATCCACGTCGTTTACCTGCGTTGGTTCAGCAGCCGGTAGCAAACCGGCGTCCCCCACCAGCAAACCAATCGCAATGCAGATCCATGCCTGTTTAATACGGAGACCCGTTGTTGCAGTTTTATAGAACTTCCTGAATTTCCATTTGATTGATTTCAGCAACATTTCAGTACATCCTTTCTGAGAAATCGGCAAGAGTCATGATTTCTACCGGATCACGATCGCTACGATTCCGTTTGAAACCTGTCAGGCAGTAGGAATTTGCGGGAACTGGTCGGAACAGGCAAATATCACGTGGTCGTAGTCCGGATCTTTCGTATCGCGATTGCCGTTTGACTCTACCTTTGGTGGCTGGTCGTAAATCTCGGCTCTAAAGACCCGGACATTTTCCGGAGCCTCAATGCCGATTTTCACAGTTGTGCGTCCTATGCGAAGCACTTTGACAACAATGTTGTCACCAATATGAATCGTCTGGAAACATTTTCGACTCAAAATCAACATTTCGACTCCCTTCTGAATCTTAAATACTTATTACAAGTCCATTTAAGACTTTTAAAAGTGTTCGTAATTACACAGATTCCATGCATTCTGACTCAAACTGAATCGATACAGAGCGACAAGCGTGCCAAATCGAATTCTGCGACCTACCTAAAAATATTTTATCATCATAAAATGTTATTTAATAACAATTTATGATTAATAATTTTCGTTAATTTTCGCATTCTCTTGTGATTGCTTTCCCAAATAATATCCGAGAGGTCTTGGCAAAATTACAACACTTCATGTGCGTAATATTGTAAATATGATACTTAAAATTACAATACGAACAATATGATACAGTCTCATGGAGATATTTTATTTGAATACGCCCTTTTGAGTTTCCCGGACAAATACGGTCACATGTGATAAAGTCGAACTGAATCGAGTTATTGTTTCAATGGTGCGACGTTGTTTGGCATAAATGTTGCTAATTAGAAACACTAAGTTTCATTGGAGTGCAAAAATGGGACGCTTGTGATGTGTTCCGGATGACAACAGCACTTCATTCTTGAAGGAGCAGAAGAAAAGGAGCTGAAGAAATGAGAAGCACGACGAGAACCGCTTTGGCAGCAATGGCTGCATGCGTCGCTTTGATGGCTGGTGAAGCAATGGCCGGACACCGGGACAGATGCCAGCCAATGGGCAGGGTTGTGAATCCGTACTCGTCCGGAGCAAGTTACGGCTTGGGTGGCGGGCACGTCCCAGCGATGGTCGATTACCCCGTAACAACGTACCCAGTGACGTTGCCGACAGCGCCGGTGGGAGTTTGCGGGCGCAGGATTTCGCCGTACCATCCGGCAGGCGGAATCATCGCTCCGTTGAGAAGGCCCGTCGTACCGGGAGCCGGATTTTTCAGCGTGGACGATGCAATTCCGTTCGGACACTCGCCGCAATCCGGATTGCTCTATCCTCCTGGGACGGGCTCTCCGGTACAGGAAATCCCATTCTACTCACGGCCAGCGACAATCCTGTTCTACTCACGACCTGCGACAATCCTTCCGGCCGACAGATTCGTACCGGCTGGTTTGCCCAGCCGACGTTACGTGCCGTTGAGTTCTTCATGGCGGAACATGTCCGTCGATTTCAACGGCGGCGGCACGGATTCGACGGTCAACAGTCCTTTCTATCGATAAGGACCGACAACGTCGGAAAGTATGATTCTGCCGCATCTTCGCCGGGCCGCCGAAATACAAATCGGCGGCCCGTTTGATATCCCTTGCATTCGCACGTTCGGCGAATATACTTATGCCTGCTTGGTTTTCGCGTTGCACGCCAGAATAGCCAGCGATCGAACAGAGGGCGAATTATGAGCCAGAAATGCGATATCTGCGGCAAGAGTGCCGCCTTCGGCAACCGCGTTTCGCAGCGCGGGAAGCCAAAATATCTCGGCGGAAACGGCCGCAAGACGACCGGCATCTCGCGACGTCAATTTCGCCCGAATTTGCAGAAGATTCGTATCCAGGAGGGGGGCGGTGTGAAGTCTCGGAGAGTTTGCACCGCCTGTATTCGCGCCGGCCGAGTGCAAAAGGCGGTGGTACGAAAGCCGTTCACCCTGCCCTCTCAGTGATTTAAGGACCTGCGCAGAAAAGAAATCAATTGACCAATTTCACAAGGTCGGAAAAGCGGAAACATTTTTAGTTTCTTGAAATCGAAATTGGCAGACGACAGGCACGCTTTGGGCATCCACATATTTTGATCGTGAGTAGTCACCGGGGGGCGCATGGAACGTGCTGACGTTGTAAAAACGGCGATGCTGGCGCGGCTGAAGCTCAGCGACGCCGAGATCGGCACGTTCGAGTCCCAAATCGCGCGGCTGCTGGATTACGTCGAGATTCTCAACGAGGTCAATACGGAGAACGTCGAACCGATGGCTCACGCCGTCGAGTTATCGAATGTTTTCCGTGAGGATGAACCGCGGGAGTCCCTGGCGCGCGACGACGCTCTGGCGAACGCTCCGAAGACTGACGGCGAGTACTTTCTGGTGCCGCCAATCCTTGGCGGAATCTGAGCCACGCCGCGGGGAAGGGACGCGGGAACGATGTCCATCAGCGGTGCAACGGCGGTTGAGCTCTTGGCGAGAATGGAGCGCGGAGATCTCAGTTCGGCCGAGATCACCGGCGCCTTTCTTGACCGGATTCAGTCACACGACGAGCAGATCGGTGCCTTTCTGTTTGTTGATCGCGATGCCGCCCTCGGCCAAGCCGAGCAGGTCGACGCCCGCCGCAAAGCAGGCCGGCGAGTCGGCAAGTTAGCCGGGCTGCCAGTGGCCGTCAAGGACGTCCTGTGTGTCAAAGGGCAACCGACGACCTGTGCCAGCCGGATGCTGCGATCGTTTGTGCCCCCCTACAATGCTCACGTCGTCGACCGGCTGAACACTGAAGACGCCGTGCTGATCGGTAAGACGAACATGGACGAATTCGCCATGGGTTCGTCGACCGAGAACTCGGCCTTCAAGCAGACTTGCAATCCATGGAACGTGCAGTGTACACCGGGCGGATCGAGCGGCGGGTCGGCGGCGGCTGTGGCGGCCGAGTTGGCGCCAATGGCCATCGGCTCAGATACCGGTGGGTCGATCCGGCAACCGGCCGGCTTCTGCGGCGTCGTCGGTCTGAAGACGACTTATGGCCGAGTGTCGCGCTACGGACTCGTTGCCTTCGCCAGCTCGCTGGATCAGGTGGGTCCTCTGGCCAACGACGTGGCCGGAGCGGCATTGCTGCTCGAAGCTATTGCCGGTCACGATCCGCGCGACTCAACCTGTGTCGATCGGCCGGTTCCCCAGTTCAGCCGGACCGTCGATGAGCCGTTGCGGGGACTGAAAGTCGGCGTTGTCAAAGAACACTTCGTCGAAGGTCTCGATCCGGAGGTGGAATCGGCCGTGTTGGCGGCACTGGGCGTTTACCGGTCGCTGGGCGCGGACGTCAGGGAAATCAGATTGCCGCATGCGAAGTACGCGGTGGCCGCTTATTACCTGATCGCGTCGTCAGAGGCTTCCAGTAATCTGGCCCGTTACGACGGCGTGCATTACGGGTTTCGCGCCGAAAAGTTCGACGACCTGATCGACATGTACGCCGCAACGCGCGGCGAAGGTTTCGGCGAGGAGGTGAAGCGGCGGATCATGCTCGGAACCTATGCGCTATCGGCTGGCTATTACGAAGCCTACTACCTGAAGGCCTTGAAAGTCCGCCGGTTGATCCGCGACGATTTCGACCGGGCCTTTGAATCGGTCGATGTGATCGCCTCGCCGGTCAGTCCGACACCAGCCTTCAAACTGGGCGAACTGCTCGACGATCCACTGGCGATGTATCTTTCGGACATTTATACCTTAAGCGCTAATTTGGCCGGCATCCCGGGTATCTCGGTGCCGGCCGGGAAAAGCGGCAACGGATTACCCATTGGGCTGCAGTTGCAGGCACCGCCGTTCGAGGAGGAGCGGCTGCTGCGAGCAGCACGGATGTTTGAACGTGAGAAGGGTGAGGGTTGAAGGTTGGTTAACTTTTTCTGGAGTTGACGGTCGGATTCAAGACGATGAACTACAGCATCATTATCGGCCTTGAGGTTCACGTGCAACTGCTCACGAAGACAAAGCTCTTCTGCGGCTGCCTGAACCTCTTCAACCCCGACAACCCCAACGTACAAACCTGTCCGGTCTGTCTGGGTTTGCCGGGCAGCCTGCCGGTGATGAACGGAGAAGCGTTCCGGCTGGCGCTGAAGACGGGTCTGGCGCTCAAATGCGACATTTCTCAGTTCACCAAGTGGGACCGCAAACAGTATTACTACCCGGATCTGCCGAAGGCCTATCAGATTAGCCAGTATGATCTCCCCTTCAGTCACGACGGCTGGCTGGAGATTGAGCTCGATGCCAAGCCGGGGACAACCAAGAAGATCGGCATCATCCGCGCACACCTGGAAGAGGACGCCGGCAAAAACATGCACGACGAGTCGGGTCGCGGCTTGGACAGCCGGGTCGATTTGAACCGCTGCGGCACGCCGCTGGTGGAGATCGTTTCGGAACCCGACCTGCGCTCGCCGCAAGAGGCGAAAACGTTTCTCGAAGAGCTGAAGCTGCTCCTGAGGTATTTGGGTGTCTCAGACTGCAACATGCAAGAAGGAAGCCTGCGGTGTGATGCCAATATCAACCTGCATATTCACACTGACGACGGACATCAGTATGCGACGCCCATCGTTGAGATTAAAAACCTGAACAGTTTTCGCGGCGTGGAAGCGTCGCTGCAGTACGAAGTCCAAAGGCAGATCTCCGAATGGAACAAAACGGGCAGGAAATTGGACGATCCCGGTGTGGAAAAAGAAACCCGAGCTTGGGACCCGAACCACGGAGTCATCTTCAGCCAGCCAGGCAAGAAGCAAGCGTCGGATTACCGCTACTTTAAATTGGACGACCCCACTCTGGCAAAAGAAACTCGGGGTTGGGATCCGAACCGCGGAGTCACCTTTAGCCAGCGAGGCAAGGAGGAAGCATCGGATTACCGCTACTTTCCCGATCCCGACTTGGTACCGGTCACGGTCAGCGCAGAGCCAATCGATGAAATTCGGGCAACGCTGTGCGAATTCCCAGCCGATCGGCGAAAACGGTTCCGCGAGGCGTATGATCTGTCGGCCTACGACGTTTCGGTCATCGTCAGTCAGGGCCGAGCGTTTGCCGATTATTTCGAAGACGTCGCACAGGGCTGTGGAAACGGCAAACAGGCGGCCAATTGGTGCACACAGGACGTGCTGCGCGAGTTGAACGAGCGTCAGCGAACCATTGAACGTTTTCCGCTTCGGCCAGAGGTTCTGTCCGGATTGCTGGGAAAGGTGAACACACAGGCAATTACCGTCAAAAGTGCGCGGGAAGTGTTTGTCGAGTTGATCGCCGATTCAGAAACGAAAACGGAGCAGGCGGCACTTTGGAAAATTGATCGGTTGATCGAGGAACGCGGTCTGGCCGTCGTTTCAGACACCGGGGAGTTGGAAGCGGTCATTGGGGCTATCATCGAGAAAAACCCGAAGGCTGTGGCCGATTTTCAGGCGGGCAAACAGGCGGCCGTCGGATCGCTCATCGGACAGGTCATGCGTGACGTCAAAGGAGCCGATCCGAAGCTCGTCCGGCAGATGCTCATTGAGAAGATGGGCTGAAAATCACCGTGACTTTCAGTCCAACGGTCACTCGGCGATCTGATCGAGCACGGTCGTGCTCGCCGGCATTTGTCGACGATGTGAGGACATGCCTGCTCGCAGAGTATTTTGTCTATTTAACCCAAATTCACAGTTTATTACTTCCATTTGTTGATCAGCCGACTGCGGTCCCTTAAAATTGAGCTGGCTGGGTAGAATGTTTCCAGCGTCATTTCGACTTCTTGAGTCGTCATCGAAAGCGGCATTCTGGTCAGAATGGCCGCACGAGGGCGATTTGAGAATGAACCGAACACGGTGTTGGATGTGTTGGTCCTGTGAATGAACGTAGAATCTTCAAGCGACCGAGCAACGTGATTCACCCGTTCCGAGACGCAGCGGCAGCGAGCCGGTCAGAGACCTTGTCAGCAGCCCCGACCAGACTGTGGCACCGCCCAAGAATTGACCGCCGGGTGGGGGTCATGGTGTTGATCGGTCTCTGCTGCATTGGCGAGCCGCTGATCTCGGGACCGCGCAATTCGGTCGTCACGCTTTTCACGGCGGCTGACTTCCCCAACGGCTGGTCGCATCATTCGGCTGAGAAAGAAACCAAGCTGAGCGAGGTTTGGAAGCCGGTCAAAGGGGAAGAGGCCGCGAACGATGAACTCATCTGCCTGGGCAAGCCGTTCGGCTATCTCCGTACGAACAAGCTGTACGAAAATTTCGAGTTCCGGCTCGAATGGCGGTATCCAAAAGAAAATGCGAACGGAAACAGTGGGATACTGATTTACACCGCTAAAGAGGTCAAAATCTGGCCGAACGCCATTCAAGTTCAATTGCATAGCCCAACCGCCGGCAGCGTGTTTCCGAGCGGCAAGGCCGAGGCCGACAACAAGCTGATGGTCACAGACCTCTCGAAGCCGGCTGGCCAGTGGAATAGCTGCGTCATCACTTCGAAAGCGGGGCGGGTCACCGTGGTGGTCAACGGCAAGAAGGCGGGCGAAGTGACCGGCTGCAAACCGGCCAAGGGGGGCATCGCCCTGCAAAGCGAGGGATCTGAAGTTCACTTTCGTCGAATCATGCTTAAGTCTCTGAACTAACGTGCTCTGCCACGACGGCCGCCGTTGTTTCGCGCAACAGCCGACTGCTCGCCTCAGAAGAGTCAAAACGGCCAGATCAGCGGGATGCCAACGACTGCGATGATCCATACGATTAAGCTCAGCGGGACGCCGATCCGCAGGAAGTCACTGAACCGGTACCCACCAGGCCCGAACACCATCAGGTTGGTTTGGTAACCGATGGGTGTGGCAAAGCTCGCCGCTGCGGCCATCATGACAGTAATCGCGAAAGGCATAATATCGGCGTCGAGGCTCCGGGCAGCCGCCATCGCGATGGGAAAGCACAAGACGGCGGCCGCCTTGGCGGTGATCAGGTTCGTCAAGACCATCGTGATGCCGTAAACAATCGCCATCACCGCGTACGGGTTCTGTTTCCCCATGGCAATCAGGCCGTTGGCGACCATCTCCGCGGCGCCGCTGGTTTGCATCGCCTTGCCGATGCCCAGCCCTGCGGCAATGATCAACAACACGCTCCAGTCGACCGATCGCTTTGCCTCGAAACCGGAGCAACAACGGGTGATGATCATCAATCCGGCCGCTAGCATTCCGGCTTCGAGCATCGACAGTAAATTCGTGCTGACGGCGGCCACCATCGCCGTCAGAATGCTCTGCGCGATCCAGGCCCGCTCGTGCCGGGGCGGAGTCGAGCCTTCGACCCGGCTGACGAGAAAGAAGTCGCGGCTGTTGCGCTGCAGTTCGAGGAACGACGGGTGCGCTTCCAGAAGAAGCGTGTCGCCGGGCAGCAATTGAATATCGCCGATCTTCTTGCGGATACGCTGCCCATTGCGGGCGACGGCGATGACGGCCGCGTTGTAATGGCTGCGGAAACGAGCGTCGCGAATCGTCATGCGGATCAGCGGACAACTGTTCGAAACGACCGCTTCGATCATGCAGCGTTCGGAACGAGGCCCCGCCAGCTTGAACAACTGGTCTGTCGCCGGTTTCAGGCCGGGAATCTTCTGGAGATCGACGATCGATTCGACAATTCCGACAAACACCAGCCGGTCGTTGGCCCGTAATCGTTCGGCAGAGGAGACCGCTGCCATCACGTGTCCGTCGCGATCGATCTCCATCAAATACATGCCTGCTAGGTGCCTCAGCCCGGCCCCTGCAATGGTCTGACCCACCAACGAGCAGTCTGGCGCCACGAGCATCTCGACGGTGTATTCGCGTGGGTCGTCCAGCTCGGTGATGGCCGGCTTTCGTTCGGGGAGCAGCCACTTCCCGAAGATGAGCAGATAAATCAACCCGGCCAAAGCGGCCGGAAGTCCGACCCAACCGATTTCGAACATGCCCAGACCCGACGATTCGGGCTCGTCGATCAGCAACCCGTTGACGACCAGCGTGGTACTGGTGCCGACCAGCGTGCACATACCCCCCAAAATGGCGGCGTAACTCAAGGGTATCATCAAGTGCGAGACCGAAAAACGGTG
>Ga0310123_10003359_pt1 | contig 12446 bp, 9 predicted proteins | sample CB6_AW_1057_MG_FD_203505 | JGI IMG/M metagenome (GOLD analysis project Ga0310123, IMG submission 203505) | Marine microbial communities from Western Arctic Ocean, Canada - CB6_AW_1057 | ecosystem: Environmental > Aquatic > Marine > Oceanic | place: Canada: Western Arctic Ocean | collected... | reverse complement strand
TTTGGTGTGGAACCGCTCGTAAATCATGCCCACACACAGAAAGAGTGCTCCGGTCGATAGACCGTGGTTGAGCATATACATTACCGATCCAATTGCGCCGATGTCACCGTCATCCAGTGCGAACAAACCCAAGACGCAAAATCCCATGTGTGATACCGAGGAGTATGCGATCAGCTTCTTCATGTCCTGCTGTACCCAGCACACCAGAGCCGCGTACAGAATGCCAATGATGGCCAGCGTGGCGATCCACGGCGCAAAGTCGATTACCGCAATAGGACACATCGGGAGGGCGAATCTCAGCAGTCCGTACGTCCCCAGTTTCAGCAGCACTCCTGCCAGGATGACTGAGCCCGCAGTGGGAGCTTCCGTGTGGGCCAGCGGCAGCCATGTGTGTACCGGCCACAACGGCACTTTGACTGCGAATCCGGCCATTAATGCTGCAAGGACCCATGCCTGCTGGCCTCCGCTCATTCCCTGCGCGCCGCGATACAGGTCAGCAATCGCGAATGTCCAAGTACCGCTTTCGGCAGAGGTAAACCACGCCACATAAAGGACACCGGCCAAAGTGAGCATTGAGCCGGTGAAGGTGTAGAAGAAAAACCATCTGGCCGCTTTGAGCCGATTTGCGCTGCCGAAAATCCCGATCAAGAAATACAGCGGGATGAGGGTGAATTCGAAACAGAGGTAGAAGAAGATGATGTCGGTGGCGATGAAGGTGCCGATCATCGCTGCTTCAAGCAAGAGTAGCCAGAAGTAGTACTCTTTTTCGCGACCGGAAGTTGCCTTCAGTGATGCGGTAATGACTAATGGCATTAGAAAGGTCGTTAGCAAAACTAGCCAGAGTGAGATCGAGTCGATCCCATAGGAAAAGTGCAGTCCAAATCCGGGCACCCAAGGGATATCAGCTCCCAGTTGCATGCCTTGGCTGGAAAAATCGAATTTGATTGTCACCGCCAAGGAAATAATGAAGGTGATCACGGTGCTGATCAGGCTGAACGACCAGATGTTCTTACGATCATTCCATACGGCTACAGGCAGCAGTAGTGCTGCAGCGCTTAACGCGGGCAGAATCACCAGGATCGGAATGAGAAGTTCCTGGTATCTCATGGGTACGAGGTCCGTGGGCAATGCCATGGCATTTGAAGGGTCACTCTCTGGGACTGTGGGGTGGGGCTCGTAATGTTCAGGATGGCCTGCATACGATCTTGTTCACATTCATTGGGCGTAGGTCACGGCATAGAAGATTAGCAGGGCAATGATTCCCAGTCCGAAGGCCATCGCCGCACCGTATCCCTGCAGCTTGCCGCTCTGCGTCGGCCGAATCGTGATACCAGCCACTCGGGGCATCCACGCAACGAGGATCACCAAGCCGTCGATGATCAGTTGATCGAAGTAGTAGCACACATATGCCAGGCCTCGCAGCGGCTTGGTGATGAGCTTGTCGTACAATTCGTCTGTGTAGTATTTGTGATAGAGCAGCGTCACCAGCGGCCGGATTCTGGCCGTTACCCTTTCGCCGAGGTCACGCCGATGGCAGCAGAACAGCCACGCCAAGGCGATGCCGCCTAGGGCCATGAAGATGCTCAGGACCATGGCAATCTTGTGTGGATCGAGGCCGCTGCCATGATGCCCGCTGTGGGGGTCGGCGGCGTGGGTCACCCCAGATTGGGTTGCAAACTGCGTGGAATGCTCGAGCATGGTGCCAATCCATTGGGTGCCCCACTGACCAAAAATCAGCCCAAACCCCAAGGAGCCTGCTGCTAGAACTACCAGCGGGGCATTCATTGGCCACCAGGGCATTTCGTGAGGTTCGTGGGCATGATTGTCATCTCCCGCATGCTCCAGGTGTTCAGCTGCTACGGCAATCATGGCCCGTTCGAGTTCGTTATCGGGTTTGTGCTTCTGTCCGTTGTAGCTGTAGCGCTCTGGGCCAGTGAACACCAGGAACCACAGGCGGAAGCTGTAAAAAGCGGTCAGTCCCGCGGTGAGAAGGCCGAGCACGGCCGCAAACAAGTACCACCTACCGAATTCATGCGTCATCGCCTTAGCTAGGGCATCACCAAGAATCAGATCCTTGCTGTAGAAACCGCTGGTAAGAAAGGGAACCCCAGCCAGGGCGGCACAACCGATGAACATCAGCCATTTGGTTACGGGCATCTTACGCCCCATGCCGCTAATCGCCCGGATGTCGAGAGTACCTGCCAGCGCATGCATCACCGAACCGGCAGTCAGGAACAGCAATGCTTTGAAGAAGGCGTGCGTGAATAGGTGAAAGACCCCGCCGACGCTGATGGCACCTACTCCGATGAACATGTAGCCTAGTTGAGACACGGTTGAGTAGGCGAAGACACCCTTGAGATCACAGTTGCACATGGCGATGGTTGCCGCAAACAGACAGGTTATCGCACCGACGACCGCCACCGTGGGCAGGGCATAGGGTGACAATTCGAAGATCGGTGTCAGTCTCGCGATCATGAAGACGCCTGCGGTCACCATTGTCGCCGCATGAATCAGAGCTGAGACTGGTGTTGGCCCCGCCATTGCATCTGGCAGCCACACATGTAGGGGTAGCTGTGCTGATTTCCCAAACGCCCCTAACATCAGGAGAAATGGGATCCATACGAGCCAGGATTCCGGGGCCTGTTGGGCATGGCCGAATGCCTGCATTGCAGCTGTGGTCAGATCACCGTGCTCATGGGTAAGCATCGCTTGCGCTGCAGGAATGATCGCATCGTACTGGATCGATCCAAAGCTCAAGTAAGTCAAGAAGATGCCCAAGGCAAAGCCCAAATCTCCGATCCGATTGACGATAAAGGCTTTCTTTGCCGCATTGACTGCCACCGGGAATTGGTGGTAGTAACCGATCAGCAGGTACGAGCACAAGCCCACTCCCTCCCAACCTAGATACAGCAGCAGCAAGTTGTCGGCCATGACCAGATTAGTCATAGCGAAAATAAACAGCGAAACCCCGGCAAAGAATCGAGCATAACCCTTTTCGCCACGCATATAGCCCATCGCGTAGGTGGCGATGAGCGTTCCCATCCCGGTGACCACCAAGAGCATGATTACCGTCAGCGGATCGTAGAAGTACCCAAAATTGACGGACAGGTTATCAACAATGATCCACCGAAAGAAAAGGCGCACCTCAAAGCCGCCGTCACTGGGAACCGTTGCACATACAGCGCAGGTGATCAGGAAGCCAATCAGGATTGACCCCACGCAGATCGGGCCGGCAAAGCGTCGAAGATTTTCTCGCGTGCAGCAGAACAGGCAGGCTGCGGCGGCGATGCCACTGAGCCAGGGAATCAAGTTTGCCAGTCCTAAGTCCATCATTGTTACGTCACGCGTTCGTTAACTGCATCGTGGTGATCCGAACCCGGCAGAGGGCGGGCCGTGTGATGGTTTGTGGTGTGGGAGAAATCCTCTTTCGCATTGGCCTATCACCCGATCAGCTAGCCACTGAGTTGGCTCCATGCGGTGGCGTCCAATGTCCGCTGTCTTCTGAACAACAGCACGATCAATCCCAAGGCTAGGGCCGCCTCCGCCGCAGCGATCGTCAGCACGAAGATCACGAATGTCTGTCCCGTATCGTTTGAGTGGAAACGGCTGAAGGCGACCAGTGAGACCACGATGCCCTGAAACATCATCTCGGTACAGAGGAACATGATGATCAGGTTTCGGCGGCTGATGAATCCAACGACGCCGAGGACGAACAGTATTGCGCCGGTCATCAGGAAGTGCGCCAATGTCATGCTGTCAATTGATTCAGGCATACTTCCTTCGTTCAGTTCTCTGCCCCGGCGGGATCGGACCTGACATGCTCTGAGGCACTTGCGGCACTTTCAGTTTGCGTATCTTCGTTCGGTACCCGTGTTTTGGCGATCACTACGGCCCCGACCAGTGATACCAGCAAGATCACACCAGCCAGTTCCAGACCCAGCGGGTGGGATAGGAACAGGTCGATTCCGATCCGCTCGGCATTGGTCACTGATTCAGGCTTGGCTGCCGGTGGCAGTGTGGTCGCACTGGCTCCGATGGCATGGGCCAGATTGGTCGCCGGCCGCCGTCCCAGGATCGGACCGGTACCAGTGGCAGGATCGCCCAAGATGATCTGCTGATTGCTGATACCGACTGCATCGGGGTTAGGGGTCCGATCTTCAATGAAAATCACGCCCAGCAAGGTGGCCAGCAGCAGAAATCCAGCCAAGCTGGCCCAAAACGGTTCCCGGGAAAAACGGTCATACATCGGTAGCTCGGAAGGATTTTCAGCATAGCCGGCATGGGATGCGAGCATGATGACGAACATGTAGGTCACTAGGATCGCGCCTCCGTAGATAATGACCATCGCAAACGCCATAAACTCTGCAGACAGGAGCAGAAACAATCCCGCCGTTGCAAGCACGACCATGACGAACCACAATGCCGAGTAGATGGGCTTCTCATTGCAGATCACGCGCACCGCAGCGATGATGGCCAGTGAGCTGAATAGGTAGTAGTAGACAAACGGCCCTTGTCCAATCCCCAGATGCTGCCAGGTCGGCCCCAGGGCCAGAAACAACCAAAGTCCGCCAAGTGTGGCCAAGCCGACCAGGCCGCCCAACTTGCGCAGATTCATTATTGCCGAGGGCATGAGCAGCCACACAGCTATCGCTCCAAGTGCCGACGTAAAGTAAATCGCCAGAGCAATCTGCATGGAGGCCGCACAGGATAGAGACGGCGGCGGATGCTTGCAAACTGCGATGGCCTACAGCGGCCCATCGCGAAACCGGTGCGGTTAAAGATCCACGGTCGCAACGGTTCGCTCCGCGGCACTGATGCCGGTAACATGCGTCGCCCGAAATCCCAGACGCGAGTCACGATTCAGATGCCAACGATCACCATTGACGGGAAACGGTGTGAGTACGAGGGGGAGAAAACCATCCTCCAAGTCGCATTGGAAAATGACATTGAGATTCCGCACTACTGCTACCACCCCGCCATGAGCATCGTGGCCAGTTGCCGGATTTGTCTTGCGGAGGTAGCCCAACCCAACCCGCGAAAAGATAACCAGGTTGAGTTGTTACCCAAGCTCGTGCCCACCTGCCAGACGATGGCGGCCGGTGGCATGGAGATCTATCCTCAGAGTCCCAAGTCCGTTGCGAATCAAAAGGCGGTGATGGAATACCTGTTGATCAACCACCCGCTGGATTGCCCGGTGTGCGACCAGGCGGGTGAGTGCTCATTGCAGGACTACAGCTTCAAATACGGACGATCAACCTCGCGATTCAATGAAGTCAAGATCAAGCAACCAAAGAAGGATCTCGGTCCCCACGTGCTGCTGTATGCTGATCGGTGCATCATGTGTTCACGTTGTGTGCGCTTTACGCGAGAGATCACCGGTACTGCCGAAATCGGAGTGTTTGGCCGGGGGGCCGAGGAACAGATCGATATCTTTCCCGGCAGATCGCTGGATAACGCCTTGTCGGCAAATGTCATCGACATCTGTCCGGTGGGGGCATTGCTCGACAAGGATTTTCTCATGTCGATGAGGGTTTGGAATCTGGCTTCCACTGCCAGCATCGACGGTATTACCTGTTCTGGTGACAATATCTCGATTGAGCACAACGAAGGCCGCATTTATCGGGTGAAGCCTCGCACCAATCTGGAGGTTAACCAGTGGTGGATCTCAGATGAGATCCGTTTTGGCTGGAAATTCGTTCATGACGAAGCACGGCTGCATACACCCATGCACCGTATCGAAGCTGGACACGACCCCTGCGGCTGGGACGAGGCCTATCGCCAGATCGCCGATCGGTTGCACCAGATTGTTGAAGCCAGTGGTAGCGGCAGTCTTGGTCTCCAAGTCAGCCCGATGCTCAGTTGTGAGGATGCCTTCCTATTAGGTCGGCTTGCACTGGCGCTGGATCCACAGGCAATCCTTGGCGTGGGGCCGATCCCCCGTGTCGGACAGGATCAGAACTTTCCTGGCGGATATACCGTGTATGCGGAGAAGTGCCCCAATGCTCGCGGTGTCCGTCGCGTACTGAGTGGCCTGACGGAAACAGTGCTGGATCATCAGCAGTTTCTCGAAGCCGCCGTGGGCGTGCAGGCCATTCTCCTGACCGGTAATTACCCCAGCCAGTGGGTGACCGATTCAACCGCATCGCTGATCAGCGATAAGTACACGGTACTGATCGACACTTTGACAGGCCGCGGCCTCACGAGCGCTGATGTGGTGTTGCCGACGGCAACCTGGGCGGAGAAGGACGGGACTTTTGAGAATGTGCACGGACGGCTTCAGAGCTTTCAGCAAGCCGTTCCCGTGATTGAGATGGCCAAATGTGAGGGCCAGATCGCTTTGGATCTATCAGTTGCCTGTGGCCATGGGGTCCATACCCGGTTTAATGCAACTGAGGTCCGCCAGGAGATCGGCGGGGCTTTGCTGACCGATGTGCACCATCCGGATCGCTCATCACAACCGACCCCAGATTTACAGTACGTGGCGTTGTAGAGGGGAAGGCCCCTTATCGCCATCTCGACGTCGATGCGATGTGGCGTTGCCAGTCTATATCCGAATCCTGGGCGAAGGACCGATCTGCCTGCTGGATGCAATCCCAACAGATCACAGCATCAGTATTTGCATTTTCCGGAGGATCAGGATGGCGCCAGAGTTTCTCCGGTGGCTCCAACGACCGCCGGCACATTGTGCATTCTGCGGACTCAATGGCCGGCGCTGCTTGTTCGATCGCTAGGGCCAGAGCCTCCAGGCTGATGACCGATCCCCGATGCCCCTCGATCATGGGGATCTGCTCATCCCAATCGACACCGATAAAGTCGCAGGCGATTATCACTTTATTGTCCGTAGTTTTGCGTTGCATAGCTGCTGAAACCACTCGTTTGAAACTAAGCTGGGTCATCACCGGCCATGCCCCATGGATGGCATCGTCCGATCCGCTTGATGCCTCGCCAGGCGCCACGCCACGGGCCATATTTGGCAACCGCATCCAGCATGTACTGGCTGCAAGTGGGGTGGTACCGGCATTGGCCAGCGCAGAGCCAACCGAGTATGCCACGGTAGCTCCATACTCCTGCAGCTATCAATGCGGCGGCAACCCATTCTATCACTTCAAAAATTTGTTTCATACTGTTTGCCACAGGATTCGACAACCTTGTTGGTATCCCGGTTAACCTGCCCAATTAGCCGTCCTCTTGCCCGTAGATTTTTTTGGGGTCAAACACCTGTTGCGCGACGAACTGCAATTGGACGGGCGCACCGTCGGTGGGCAAGCCACCCACGGGTACCTCACGATAGAAGCAGGTGCGGTAGCCCACATGACAGGAGGCTTCGACTTGGTCGTCCGCGGTGGCTCGCCCCAGATCGACACGGAGGACCAGGCAGTCCTGGTCACAGTCGATCAGCATCTGCCGAACTTGCTGGGTCAGGCCTGAGCTCTGGCCCTTTTTCCACAGCTCGCCCCGCGATCGCGAGTAATAATGGACCTCACCAGTCTCGATGGTCCGGGTCAAGGCAACCTGGTTCATGTAGGCAAACATGAGTACCTCACCGGTCCCGGCATGGGTCGTGATACAGGCGATCAGACCATCTTGGTCAAACTTGGGCGACAGTTCATGGCCGATTTCGACCTGAGAGGAGCTGGTTTGTGGTGCAAAGATAGAATGCATTTGGTACCATCGGGAGGGTTTTGCGGTCATGCGGCGTGGCAACCGGTCGCCTCGCAAGAGGCTGAGGTTTGGATATCATACCGAACCTCTATGGTGTCGGCTTCGTAAGGGATTCCAGCTCACGATCTTCACGGTTGCAACATGACAGAAAGCCAGAGGACGTTCAAGCGTGCTGCCGTCGCAGCGCTGATAGGTCTTTTTGCCCAAGGCTTACTGACATTAATTACGGCACTGCTGGGCATTTACGCCCGATCGGAGGCAATCTACGCCGCGACTTGGCACCTGCTTGGTGGGGTGCCCATCTGGATTGCCCTCTGGCTGCTGTTCAAGCAGCACCAGCTGGAATGTCAGGAAGCACTGGAGGCTGAGCAGATCGCCGAGAGTGACGCTCAGGCCGCGGCCCTGTTCCAGGAAGCCGGTGATCAGCTGTCACTGGCCCGTCGTCGGTTGGCAAGTTTTTATCGCTGGGGGCTGAATATTGTTGGATTGCTGGTGGCGATCTATTTGGCCACGTTGGGGATTGCACTATGTTGGCTTAACGTTCATGGGCTGAGCCACGACGGTCCGAGCTCTGCTCCACTGCGCGCGAATGCCAATCTGGGTATGGTTGTTCTGTTACTGTTCGTGATGGCCTTTGTGGCTTTCCTCGTGGCTCGATATATCGCGGGCATGACCGAGGTCCGGCAGTGGCAGGCACTGCGCGCGGGTGCGGCCTATCTGATGGGCAATGCCTTAGTCGGGCTGCTGCTGCTGTTGGCTAGTGGGGGACTGTATCTTGGTAATGACATCGTACTTCGTATTCTTGCGGTGGCCATTCCCGGGGCAATGGTCCTGCTTGGTATCGAGATTATCTTGACGCTAGTGTTCAGCCTGTACCGGCCTCGCCGCGATGATGAGTTCGTTCGGCCGGCATTTGATAGCCGTCTCTTGGGCCTGCTGACAAGGCCGGAATCGCTCGGCAGTATCATCTCTGACACCCTCAACTACCAGTTTGGCTTTGAGATCTCTCGCAGCTGGTTCTATCGCCTGCTCTCCCAGGCGACGCTTCCTTTGGCCTTGGTGTGCGGCCTTGTGGTCATCACAATGTCGGGTATCGTTTTTGTTCCTCCCCAACAGAATGCGGTCATCACTATTTTTGGTCAGCTGGAGGACATCAAACCCGCAGGTGTGTGGCTCAAGTGGCCATGGCCGATTGGCCGGGCCAAGAAGTATGACGTCAACCGGGTACAACAGATCACCTTAGGCTCAGCAGTAGGGAAAGCGATCGAGGACACACCGACATTGTGGACCAACCCCCACACAGTAGACGGGGTTGAGAACTTCCTGGTCACGGCGCCATCCCCGACCATCGACGAACAGGTACAGACCCGTATCGCTGCGGGCGAACTGGTCGGTGTTAACATAACCATCAGCTATCGCATCGCGGATCTGGATGCGTATGTCCGTAGTGCTGTGGACCCGGAGGCGATTCTCATGGTTATCGCCGATAGACAGATCGGCGCCTATTTCGCCGCTCATGATATCGATGCCCTTCTGACAACAGATCGGATCGGGGCCGGGAAAGCGTTACGGGCTTCCATTATGGAATCTACAGAAGAGCAGCGGTTGGGGTTTGACATCCTTCTGGTCACAATTCCTTCGGTACATCCGCCGCAGGCCGGAGATGTCGCCAAATCATTTCATGAGCAGATCGGCGCTTTGCAGGAGAAGCAGAGTACTATTCAGGAGGCCCAGATCGAAGCGATCGCCATGCTCGCTGAGGTCGCCGGCTCGCGTGCGAAGGCGCTGGCCATCAGTCAAGCCATCAGAGATATGGATGCGGTGCGGCAGTTAGGCAGTGGCGATCTTACCGAATTGTCCCGGAAACAAGCCCAGATTGAACTGCTGGTCGACGAGGCTGGTGGAGAAGCTGCGGTGCGCATTCTCGATGCGAGATCTGAGCGATGGAGGACCGCGGTTGCTGAACGGGCCCGAGCCGAATCCTTTCAATCCGCTCTGGACGCCTACCGTAAGGTGCCACGATATTACAAGATGCGTTTGTATCTAGAGGCACTGGAAGCAATGGCGGACCGCCCCAAAACCGTTTTGAGCCTCAAAGGCGGTTCCACGCCTACTATTCGGCTTGACCTAAAGGATAACCTGACCACCTTGGACAATCTGGTTGGGTCAGACCAGAAGTAATCATTGTTACGGAACAACCTCACCTGCCGGTAAAGTTGCCATGAAAAAGCTAATGACCATTTTGATCGGGCTGATCGTCGTTGTCGTGTTTTTACTTTACATGGTTAGTTTTCAGGTCCGTTACGACCAGGTAGCCGTTCTGACCACCTTCGATCGTGCCGAAGATCCTACAACCAGCGACCGGAATTCCGGCAGCGTTTACCGTGAGCCGGGCATCTATCTGAAGGCCCCTTGGCCAATTCAAAGCGTCCACACTTATTCGCGCAAGCTGCAACTACTTGAAGCCGAGTTATCAGAGATGCAGACTCAGGATGGTCACTCGGTGATCATTAAGACCTTTCTTATTTGGCGGGTGGAGGATCCAATTGCATTTTTCCGCAGTCTAGAGCGCGTGGCCAATGCCGAGAAGCAGCAACTGCGACCAATGATGGGCAATCTTGAGGGAATCATCAGTCGATACCGTTTTGACGAGATGGTCAACACTGATCTGGATCGCCTGAAGCTGGCCGAAATCGAGCAACGATGTGGCGAATTCCTGCGCGAAAATCTGGCTGGCAGCGGGCTAAATTTTGGTATTGCCATCGAGAGGGTGGGGATTCGACGGCTGATGCTGCCCGAGGATGTCACGGAGAAGGTGTTCGTTCGCATGCGTACAGCCCGCCAGCGAATGGCGGCCAAGGCTCGCCATGAGGGCGAGGCTGAGGCGACAACCATTCGTAGCAGTGCCGAGAACGCCAAGGACACCATTCTGGCATTTGCGGACCGGCGTGCCGCCGAGATTGTTGCCCAGGGCGAGGCCGAAGCGGCTAGCTATTATTCGGCATTTAAGGCCGATCCTGACTTTGCAATTTTTCTTAAGAAAATGGAAGTTCTCGAGAATATCTTGCCTTATCGCACCAAGTTCATCCTTGATTCCGGTGACCTGGACCTGACACGCCTGTTGGAGGCCGTGCCATCGCTGACACCTGCCCCACAGCCAGGGAGATGACCCGGTATGACGCAGCTTGAGCCACCGCCTACCGAGCCTGTGCCGTTTGCGGCGCCGGTTGACGAACAGATTGAAGCATTGGACCCTGCTCAGCGTTCGCTCTCTGATGCGTTGCGTGTGAGTTTCGGTATTCTGAAGTTGCTGATTATTCTCCTGCTGATCGCCTACATATGCAGTGGAATCTTTCGCGTTCGGGAACAACAACTGGCGGTGCTGCTGGTATTCGGGCGGATTGTTGGAGAAGCCGGGGCCGAGGTTTATGGTCCGGGCTGGCACATAGGCCCGCCGCCGCCGATTGGCGAGATGGTGCCGATCCCAGTTGCCCCGCAGCAATTGAATATCGCCCGGGCCTTTTGGTACGAGGTACGCGACTCTGATCGGGCTACGACGGTGCAAGATCGGGTACGCCGGGCGGGGCCACTAAATCCGCTACGGGATGGTTCTTTGGTCACTGGTGACGCCAATATCGTCCATGCCCGTTCTCAGGTGACCTACAAGGTCAGCTCAGAAGGGGCTGTGGACTATGTCGAAAATATTGGAGACATGGACCTGGCCCGTCAGATCGTTCGTAATGCAGTCGAAAGTGGCATTGTGCATGCGGCCGCACAGATTGAGGCAGATGAGTTGATCAGTGGCCGGGCCGGGGCATCTGTTGCTCGCCGGCGTGCTCAAGAAGTGCTCGACGAGATGAGAACCGGAATTCAGATCACAGGGTTCAATACTACCGGCAGCGAGATGCCGCTCTCGGTCCTGCTGGCCTACAAGGATGTCAGCAATGCGGAGAACGAAAAAGCATCTCTGATCGACGAAGCCCGAACACAGTTTGCCGAGATTCTAGGTAAAACTGCCGGTGAGGCTTATCAGGATCTGTACGATCTGATTCAGCAGTACGAGGTCGCCAGTTCCCAGCAGCATCCGGGCGAGGTTGAACGTCTGACTGAGCAGTTGAACCGGTCGATTACGGAATTACGTATGGATCCGGAGCATGGCGGCAAGGCCATCGGTGGTGATATTGCTGCGGTAATCAATCAGGCCCATACACGTCGCGCTGAGATGGTGCAGTCTGTCAAGTCGGAAGCTGATCGGTTTAACCGATTGTTGCCGCAGTACCGTGAAAATCCAGATTTGCTCCTCCATCGTCGGTTTGAGCACTTGCGGGAAAGTATTTTCACCGGTGACGTGGAAGTTATTTATACCCCCACTGATGCGAATATCTGGCTCGAGGACGCGACGGATCCTGAGATACAGCAGCAGCGCCAAGAAGATCTATTTCGCAAGAATCAGGAACAGGTTCGAGATCAGAACCGTCAGTAGCTCGCCCCCATACAGTTATTGACCTTTCGCTGGTTGTCAACGATTTGCCAATAATGAGGCATCGACTACGCCCACGCTTCTGGAGAGATTGACACCCTCCTTGACGTAGGAGTATGACGGCTCAATCAGATGAACCAAACTGGATCGGTGGGAGCAGGCGTTGGCGCTGAACAGAAGTAGTGCCATCACGAGAATTAGTAGGGAGTGTCGCAACAGATCCATGGTTTTGCTCTTGATTGACGTCAATCTGATCGCCAGATCAGGTGGTAGTGGCTGTGAGGGCCCCGTCCATTCGGCGTTA
>Ga0310123_10003356_pt1 | contig 12448 bp, 11 predicted proteins | sample CB6_AW_1057_MG_FD_203505 | JGI IMG/M metagenome (GOLD analysis project Ga0310123, IMG submission 203505) | Marine microbial communities from Western Arctic Ocean, Canada - CB6_AW_1057 | ecosystem: Environmental > Aquatic > Marine > Oceanic | place: Canada: Western Arctic Ocean | collected... | reverse complement strand
ACTCGGACACTCCAGATAGACATTCCAAGTCGTCGAGGGTGTCGTAATCTACTTCGGCGTCGGGCACTGTCAGCATGTTATGAAAGGCATTGAAAATCTCCTGGGCCCGCTCCACACTTTGTCCCTTGACGCTCTGGGTCAGCATGGATGCCGAGGCGCGGGAGATGGCGCAGCCGGTGCCCTGGAAGCCCACGTCGACGATGGTATCGTCTTCGACTTTGAGATAAAGCTGAATCTGATCCCCGCAAAGGGGATTGTAGCCGTCGGCGGACCGGTTGGCTTCCTCGACCTTGCGGAAGTTTCGCGGTTTGCTGTTGTGCTCCAGGAGGATTTCCTGGTACAGATCGTTCAGGCCGGGCATTAACTGAAGACCTCGATGACCCGGTCGATCGCCTTAACCAAAAGGTCTATCTCGTCTTTCGTGTTATAGAAGGACAAAGATGCCCGGGCGGTGGCAGGCACCCCGAACCGGTGCATGAGGGGTTGGGCGCAATGATGTCCGGTGCGTACGGCAACGCCTTCAGTGTCTAGGATGGTGCCGATGTCGTGGGGGTGGGCGCAATCCATGACGAAGGACATTACGCTGGATTTTCCCGGAGCGGTACCGATGAGTTGAACGCCGCCTATACCGGAAAGACACTCCATGCCGTATTCCAACAGATCGTGCTCGTAGGCATCGATTCGGTCCAATCCTATGCCGTTCAGATAATCGATAGCCGCGCCCATTCCGATCACACCAGCGATGTGGGGCGTGCCCGGCTCGAACTTGAAGGGCAGGTCGTTGTAGATTGTGTGTTCGAAGGTGACCGACTTTATCATTTCGCTGCCCAGTTGGTAAGGCGGCATTGCCTCAAGGAGTTCGGCCTTGCCATAAAGAACACCGATGCCGGTGGGACCGTAGATCTTATGGCCGGAGAAGACGTAGAAGTCGCAATCCAGCTTCTGTACGTCCACCGCCATGTGAGGAACTGCTTGGGCTCCGTCAACCAGCACCGGCACTCCCCTGTTGTGAGCAATCTCCACAATCTGCTCGATGGGATTGACCGTCCCCAGCACGTTCGAAACATGGGTGATCGCCACCAGCTTGGTGTGGGGGGTCAACAGTTTTTCGTACTCGTCGACCAGCAACTCACCGGCATCGCTGATGGGAATGACGCGCAGGTGAGCACCCTTTTCCTGGCACAGAACCTGCCAAGGAATGATGTTGGAGTGGTGCTCCATGGTGGAGATGATAATTTCATCTCCTTCTCCCAGATTCGGGCGTGCATAACTCTGGGCTACCAGATTGATTCCGTCGGTGGTGCCCTTCACGAAAATAATCTCTTGGTCGGATGCGGCGTTTAGGAATTGCCTAGCCTTACTCCTGCCGATGTCGAAGTCCTCGGTGGCGCGTTGACTAAGGGTGTGCACGCCCCGGTGGACGTTGGAGTTGTCGTTGCTGTAGTAGCTGACCAGAGCGTCGATCACCGACTGCGGTTTCTGAGTGGTGGCGGCGTTGTCCAGATAGACCAAGGGTTTGCCATTGACCATCTGATGTAGGACCGGGAAATCTTCCCGGATCCGCGCCACGTCAAAGCTGGCGGCGTTGGTAGTCATTATCGGCCCCCAAACTCAAGACTGGCGGTCGGCATAGCGGTGAGGAACAGGTCGTCTAGATAATCCCGCAACGGTTCTAATTCCACCATTTCGATTATCTGGCTGGCGAAGGCGTGAATCAAGATGCGGCTGGCGGTCTCCCTGTCCAGTCCACGGCTCTGCATGTAGAAAAGGGTTTCTTTGTCGATATGACCTGCAGTGGCTCCATGGGCGCACTGCACGTCGTCGGCATAGATCAGCAGGCTGGGTTTGCTGTCTACCTCAGCCTCTCGTGACAGAAGCAGATTCTTGTCGGTCTGCTGGGCATCGGATTTCTGAGCGTCCTTGCGGACCAATACGGTGCCACCGAAAACGGCTTTAGACTTTCCGTCCAAGATGCCTTTGTAGTACAACCGGCTCTTGGTATGAGGTTGAGCGTGGTCGATATCGATCAAGTTGTCGATGTGCTGCTCGCCGGTGGTCATATAAAGGCCGTTAAGGGAGCAAGACGCGCCGGGAGCATCCAGAGTTACCTGAATGTCCTGCCGGGCCATTGCGGCGCCTCTGGCGAAGGAAGCGGATGATATAGAGCTGTCTTTGCCCTGCTGTACCCGGGTTGTGCCGACGTGAAATGCGTCGGCATTCTCCAAGAGTAATCGGTAATGCTCGACCTCGGCCCCTTCTTCCAGCACAATCTCCGTGACGGCGTTGGTGAAGTAGGGCGACTCGGCAAGGCTCACGTAGCTTTCCAGCACGGTTACCTGGGAGTTGGCCCCTGCGATCAACAGAGTTCGAGGATAGGATGCGGCATGGTCTTGTAGGCCGGTGGTGACAAAAATCAAGTGTACGGGGGTAGCGGCGATGTGACCGACTGGGACGAGAACCAATGCCCCGTCCCGCAAGAACGCAGTGTTCAGAGCAGTGAATCCGTCGTCGTCAACGATGGCATGCTTGGCCAATTGACTTTGGAGAATAGGATTCTCAGATGTGATGGCATCGGCCAGGCTGGTTATCCCTATCTGGCCTGCGCTGGTCGCATCACCGGAAAGGTGCTGGGCATAGTGTCCATCCAGAAAAACCAGATTGGTCCAGCTATCGTTCCAAGGGGCTACACGGTGGAGGTCATCGACGGTGATATTCTGTTGCGCGCCGACGACAGGAGGGTTTTCGAAATTGGCTGCCGCCAGAGGCCGGACGTTGGTGTACTTCCACTTCTCGTTGCCACGGCGCGCGGTGGGAAATCCCAACTTGTTGAAGCGGGACCAAGCATCCTGCCGCAAGTCACGGAGCCATTGTGGGTCGGTGGCCTCGGCTTCTTGACGCAGAGCTTCGAAGCCAGTGCGGTATGTCTCTAGTTTCGCCGGTGCTTGAGTCATGATTAGTACGCCAAGTGAATGCGGTTAAACCCCGGCATCAACGGCTTCCTTGATCCAGTCGTAACCCCGTTCCTCCAACTCATGAGCGAGTTCAGGGCCTCCGGAGCGGACGATACGTCCGTCGATCAGGACGTGGACCTGGTCGGGAGTGATGTAGTTGAGGATGCGCTGATAGTGGGTCACCAGCACGACGGCGTTGGACTCATTACGCAGCTTGTTGACACCGTCGGACACGATGCGTAGAGCGTCGATGTCCAGGCCGGAGTCAGTTTCATCTAAGATGGCCAGCTTAGGCTGGAGCACGGCCATCTGTAAGATTTCGTTTCGCTTCTTTTCTCCGCCAGAGAATCCTTCGTTGACCGCCCTTTTCACCAGTTCAGGGTCAATCTCCACCAACTCGATCTTTTCCTTGAGCATGCGGTCAAAGGCCCGGGCGCTTAGTTCTTCTTCTCCGACATGCACTCGCTGTGCGTCAACGGCGGCTTTGAGAAACTGCCATGCCCGAACGCCGGGAAGCTCCAAGGGGTACTGGAAGGCCAGGAAAACCCCTAGCCGGGACCGAATCTCGGGTTCCATGGCAAGCAGGTCTTGTCCCTGGAATAGGGCCTGTCCGCCGGTTATCTCGTAGTCAGGCTTGCCAGCCAGAACGTTGGCGAAGGTGCTCTTGCCCGACCCATTGGGGCCCATTATGGCATGAACTTCACCAGTCTTGACGGTAAGGTCCGCTCCCTTGAGTATCTCCAGCCCGCCGACTGAGGCTCTGAGGCCTCGTACTTCCAGAAGAGCGTGTCCACCGGATTCCGCAGATCGAGTCATCTAGCCTACGGCTCCTTCCAGGCTCACCTTGAGTAACTGGGAAGCCTCCATGGCGAACTCGAAGGGCAACTCTTGGAAGATCCCCCGGCAGAACCCATTGATTATCATGTAGTGGGCGTCTTCCACCGAAATGCCACGTTGCTGGCAATAAAAGACCTGTTCGTCGCTAACTTTGGAAGTGGATGCCTCGTGCTCCATCTGAGCCGTTGGGTTGCGTACTTCGATATAGGGCACGGTATGGGCGCCGCACTGGTCGCCGACCAGCAGAGAGTCGCACTGGGTGAAGTTTCGAGCCCCGTCGGCCGTCGGCATAATCTTGACCAAGCCGCGATAAGTCGCACTCCCATGACCCGCCGATATTCCCTTGGCGACGATGGTGCTCTTGGTGTTCTTGCCGATATGAATCATCTTGGTGCCGGTATCGGCCTGCTGGTAATTGTTGACCAACGCCACCGAGTAAAACTCGCCGACCGAGTTATCACCTTTAAGAATCACACTGGGGTACTTCCAAGTGATGGCCGATCCGGTTTCTACCTGGGTCCAGGATATCTTAGAGTTCTTCCCTTGGGCGATGCCTCGCTTAGTTACAAAGTTGTACACCCCACCTTTTCCTTCCTTGTCGCCGGGGAACCAGTTCTGGAGGGTGGAATATTTAATCTCGGCGTCGTCCATTGCTACCAACTCCACAACTGCGGCGTGTAGTTGGTGGGTCTTACGGGCGGGGGCAGTGCAGCCCTCCAGGTAGCTGACGTAAGCGCCTTCTTCGGCGATTATCAGTGTCCGCTCAAACTGGCCCGAGTCGGCCTGATTGATGCGGAAGTAAGTCATCAGCTCCATGGGACAGCGCACACCCTTGGGGATGTAGGCGAAGGAGCCGTCGCTGAAGACGGCGGAGTTGAGGCTGGCGTAAAAGTTATCGCCGTAGGGAACCACCGATCCAATATACTTCTTGACTAGGTCGGGATGGTTCTTGATGGCTTCGCTCATGGAACAGAAAATCACACCGGCTTTTTCCAGGCTTTCCTGGTAGGTGGTCGCCACCGACACACTGTCCAGCACTGCGTCAACGGCCACGCCAGCCAGTTTTTCCCGCTCCGCCAAGGGAATCCCAAGCTTCTCGAACGCCTCTAGGATCTCCGGGTCTACTTCATCTAAGCTCTTGGGGGCGTCGTCCTTTGATTTCGGCGCAGCGTAGTAATAGATGTCATTGAAGTCAATCTCAGGGTGGTGAATGTTGGCCCACTTGGGCTCGGCCTGATTCAACTTGACCCAGTAGCGGTAAGCCTTCAAACGCCACTCCAGCATCCACTCAGGCTCACCCTTTTTGGCGGAAATCAACCGTACGACATCTTCACTCAGCCCTTTGGGAGCCAAGTCCGAATCGATGTCGATGGTAAAGCCCCACTTGTAGTCTGTGTCCAACTCCTCGGAAGTGGCGCCGGTCCGGGAAATCACCCTGGGTGCGGTCATTAAATGCTCCTCCGAGTTGCCTCGAAAGTTAGTATGGAAAATCGTGTGGCTGTCCGGTGGCTGACCCGGACGATATTAACATTGTTGACTAAATTGGTCAACAATTATCCTAGCACTATTTTGAGCCTGATGTCAACGATTTTCGGTGCCTCGGTCCGGAGAATGGACGATTTTCCGGACCAGCGGCTGGCGTCAATAATCTACCTATTCTCACACTATTTCTAGATAATCCTTGAAGGTATAAAAACGCTCAATTGGCTGATGGTATAGTGTTAAGGCGGTGAGACATGACGAAGCCGCTAAATCCAAGCGCGCGGGGCGATAGGAATGGCAAAGAAGCTGGTTTTAGGCGACTGCCACACCCACCTGGACCACTACCCGGCGAAAGAGATACCCGAGATTTTGGAGCGGGCCCGGGAAGTGGATGTGGAGTTCGCAGTGTGTGCCGGTACGACCATCGAGTCCACCAAAGAGTGCATCCAGATGTCGAATCAATACGACATGCTGTACGCTGGCGTCGGGATCCATCCGATGCACGCCGAAAAGATTGTCGATGAGGCCACGTACGCAGAGCTAAAAACGCTGGCGGAAAGCTCCCCAAAGGTCGTATGCATCAGCGAGGTTGGGTTGGACTTCTTGCCTGAATCTCCTGACCACGAGATTCAATACCAGGTGTTTCGTGAGCACATACGCCTGGCTCTCACCCTCAAGCTGCCGATAATTTTCCATTCACGGGAGTCCCATCCCCAGGTTTTTCAGACCCTCAGGGAAGAGCATGCCGAAGAAGTTGGCGGCATCATGCATTACTTCCAGGCCGATGAAGCCACGGCACGGGAAGCTATCGATTGCGGGTTTTTTATATCATTGGCCCGTCCTCTGCTTCGGCTGCCCGAGTTACAAGAAGTAGCCAAGATAATCCCCCTGGACAACATCGTCCTTGAGACCGACGCTGCGCCCCAGCCCTTCAAGAAGTACCGCCACAACTGGACCGAGCCCCGCCACGTGTTGCCGGTGGCTCAGCAGTTGGCCGAGTTGAAGGGAATCACGGTGGAAGAGGTGGCCAAAGTCACCACTGGCAATCTGACCCGGCTACTGGGCCTGGAACACCTGGCAGAGTCCGAGTAGATGCCTTGACCGGCGCCCACCGGGACCTGCCCACTTCATCTCCGAGCGGTTCCTACAGGGGCCCGCTAAACCTCCATCATCTCTACATATTTCACGCCGTGGCGAACCATCACAGCTTTTCCAAAGCCGCTCAAGCCTTGGACATCACCCAGCCGGCGGTGTCCATCCAGGTACAAGAATTGGAAAAATCCTGAAAAAACCTTGGGCGTCACCCTGTTCCATCGGCGTTCCAGAGGTCTGCGCCTCACCGAAGTGGGTGGGGTGCCCTGATGAAGCATAGATCCTGAGTTCGGATGAACATCATAGCGCCAGTTGGATCAACCAATCCTAATTCTCTGTGTCTCTGTGGCCACCCACGGCGATACCGGGGATTGAGTATCGCAAAGGGTGTTGATAACATTAACTTAGATTCGCTGAAGAAGCGCTACTGGAGACAAGCATTATGTTGCCCAGCCAATGCCAAGTCGCTCTGAAAGAGTGGGCGGTAACGATACAAGCACTATCCTTGGGTCAGCAGATTTTGCTCGTACGCAAGGGAGGGATCCACGAAGAGGGCAAGGATTTCCGGGTGATCCATCCCGACTTTCTCCTTTACTCAACCTTCGAACACCAGCGTGAAGACCTTCTACAACCGGAGAGCCAGCCCGCCCTCCGCGAGTTGCTGGCCAAACCCCGGGATGAGGGGCAGATAGACTTCACCCACTACGCCAAAGTGGAAGAACTCATCGAGATTTCAGACCAAGAGAAGGTGGACGACCTATCGCCCCACTACATCTGGACCAAGGAGTACGCTCAGTCGCGCCTGCACTGGAAGCCGATGCTTCCCCTAGCGGTCATGCTGCTTCGAGTGTACCGGATGGAGAAGCCGGTTTCGGTGCCCTTCCTGCCCGAATACAAGGGCTGCACATCTTGGGTAGACATACTGGCCGATGTACCTCTAGGCCAACTCCAATCGGTCCTCAGCGACGAGGAGTTCCAGCGCCGGGTGGACGCGATCAAGGGCAGTTTGGGCATGGCCGTCGGCGCGGCCTAATCACGGTTGACTCCGTTGAGGGAACTCGACCGATTGAACTAAGAAACACCCTGATACAGGACTAACAAATGAAATACCGGAAACTACCCCGTACCGACCTTGAACTTTCCGAAGTGGGCTTCGGCGTTTGGACCGTGGCAACAAATTGGTGGGGTGAGCGCACCGAAGCAGAGCAAGCTTCTCTTCTGGAGAACGCCTTAGAGCAAGGTATCAATTTCTTCGACACCGCCGACACCTACGGCGAAGGTTACGGTGAAGAAGTGCTGTCCAAGTTCATGGGCCACCGCCGACATGACATGATTATTGCCACCAAGTTCGGTTACGACTTCTACGACAAGTCCGTGCCCCGCATCGGCCATCAGGAGCGCCCTCAAAAGTTCGAAAAGGAATACATCAAGTTTGCCTGCGAGCAGAGCCTGAGGCGCCTAGGCACCGACCACATCGACCTTTACCAGTTGCACAACCCCAAGGCCGAGGCCTTGGACCGGGACGAAGTCTTCGAGACGCTGGAACAGCTTCAGTTCGAAGGCAAGATACGCTACTTCGGCGCCGCCCTTGGTCCGGACATTGGATGGTATGAAGAGGGCGAGATGTCGATGCGCCAGCGCCATCTGGACAGCATTCAAATCATCTACAGCATCCTGGAACAGGAACCCGCTCTGGACTTCTTCCCCATCGCCGAAGAAGAGAACATCGGACTGCTTTCCCGGGTACCCCATGCATCCAACATGCTAACCGGTGCGAAACTGGAAATACCCACGTTTGACGAGAACGACCACCGGGCATTGCGCAAGGCCGAGTGGATGCGGGAGTCGATGCTCAAGGTGGAACGGGTACAGTTTCTCGTTCAAGAAGGGGAGCGGACCATGGGGCAGGCGGCCATCCAGTTCGTACTGGCCAAACCCACCATAGTCTCGGTCCTACCCAACATCACCAGCATGGACGACCTAAAAGAGTTCACCCAAGCGGTGAACGTCCCTGGACTGACTCAGACGGACCAGGATTACATCTTGGAGTTGTGGCACAACGGATTTGACCTGAAGGAACCGGAGAAAGAATTCCGGGAGATTTAGGTTTTGGAATAACGGCTTTGATTCTCCGGTCTTCCTGGATCCTAGTAACGAGGCTTAAGCGCTCCCAACGTTAAGCCTCGTTCAGCACTTCGCTTCCCCCGGGATTCAGGTTCATGCTCGGGTCCGAGCGCATGAACTCTTCGAACAACCTAAAGAACTTATCCTGGTCCACCGGCCCCACCACTTCTACCGGTCCCGGCCTCCCGCTGACTTTAGTCTCACCCAGCCGGACCGGATCAAATGTTTCCACCGCCACCTGTGCGCTCTGAGTGGTTACGATTTCCATATCCAGAGCTACGGCTATTGCCAGGGGGTCATGAAAGAAAAACCTCTGCCGACCGGCGTCGCGCCGGAACCAGTTGTTCAGAATCTGGACGGCCAACGTCGCCAGGGCATTCTGGGGTTGCAACGATCGAGCCTCTTCCCGCTCGATGCCTACCTGCCGAGTAGCGGCTAGATCGATCAGAGTTAGGGGAACTCCTGAGGATAGGACCATCCGGGCAGCCTCGGGGTCACTGAAGAAGTTGAATTCGGAATGGCCGGTAACGTTGCCGGGAACGTCGACCGCTCCACCCATGACCACCAATCCTGCCGCCTGCTCCAACGACCCAGGATGCCTGGTCGTCAAGTTAGCTAGATTGGTCAGCGGGCCTAGAGCGACCAGGAGGATCTCACCGGGCGCTTTCCCAAGCTCCTCCGCCAAAAAGTCCACCGCTCGCTGGTCTATCGGACGGGCAGATGGGTTGGGCAGCCTTCTGGTCAATCCGCTGGCGCCGTGAACCGGGAACGCATACCCGTATTGACCGCGAACGGGGAGAGCGCTGCCACGGGCTACCGGTATATCGGTGCGACCCGCATATTCCAACAACGCCAGAGCATTTCGGGTGGCTCGGGCCAGGGGCACGTTGCCGCCTACGGTGGTCAGACCCAGCAAATGTAGCGAAGGCGGCGCCAGGGCCATCAAAATGGCAATCGCGTCGTCCACGCCCGGATCGGTGTCGATAATCACCTTTTTAGGCCTAGGGTTCGTCAAGCAGAGTCCTGATAAAGAAGGCTGGAGTTGGCGAAGGCGGACAGGGTTTCCAGAGAGGTGTGCCAGTACCGGTACCCCGTAGCTTTATTCAACTTGCCGGTACTTAGCACCATAGGGTATCTCACAAGGTCCAGGCCACAAGCCGTGGACTCCCTTTGGATGTGGAGATTCCAGGATGCCTGCACCAAGCCGTAGGCCAGAAAAGCAGGTAGATTAATCAGCCTGCTTTTGATCAACTCCGCAAACTCCTTGTAGAAGACCACACCGTCTCCGGCGACGTTGAAGACCCCGGACAGCCTGCGTTGGACGACGATGGTCAGGATCCGGGCCAGGTCATCTTCGTAAACGAACTGGAGCGGAGGATTGTAGTCAAGAACGCCCAGCAACCAAGGACGAAAGAACGCCCTGGTGATGTAGTTCCCGGCGGATGGACCGAGCACCATGCAGGAACGCAGGATGGTGACCGCAATGTCCGAGTGTGTCTCTTGGAACTCCTGAAGCATCTGCTCTGATAGAAACTTATCGTATCCGTAGGGAAAGTCGGGTATGGGACGCAAAGGCGCTGTATCGGTGAGAGGTACGGGGTTATCGGCATGGGCGCCATAGACGGTATGGGAGCTGAGATAAACGATGTGGTTGACTCCAGCACGGGCGCTAGACTCCAACACGGATTCCAGAGCGGCAAGATTCGTCTCTCGGATGGTCTCGACCTCACGGCGGTTGGACCCCCGCCTGGCGATAAACGCCAGATGGACCAAAGTGGAGACGCTATGCTTGGTCAACGCTTCGTCGATAGGCTTGGTGACATCCGTGCGGTAGGCGGCCATGTTGCGGATGGGCACGACAGGAGCTAAGTTGTCGAAGGCCACCAGTTTGCTGATGCCTCCTTCGTCCTCCAACTTTCGAAGCAACCGTGCTCCCACATAGCCCGATGCCCCGGTTATGGCCACCGATTTGGGAGACTGCTCCATCAATCAGCCTCGGGTTGGTCCCCAGCGGGTTGGTCTCCATCGGATTGATCCCCCGCAGGAGGCTGGTCAACGAAGTCGAACCGTAGCATCCCAAGTCCCGGCACTTTGAAGCCCATGCCGACCTTATGGGGTCCCGGGCTAAGAGAGGTGTTCTTTATGGTGATTACCGTATCCTGGTTCAACAGTAGGGAAAAAGGGTTTTCCCGGGATACGGTGTCGAAGCTCCTGGGTTCGCCGTCCACGAAGAAATAGGTGTCCTCCAACGGCATTTCCAGGCCGTCCAGCGTTAAGGGCGACATCGCCTCGGCGTATCCTGACCCCAAAGAGTTACGCAAGCGGAATGAGACGCCCTGGGGAGTGTTTTGCAGACTCCCCTTCACGTAAAGCTTCCTAAGCAAAAAACTGGGGACTGAGAGCATCGATACTTCCTTCGTGTTGGAGTGAATCTTGACGGCTTAGGTTTGGCTTTTCTCCGTCGGCTGGGTTTTCAAACCTAGCGACATTCTGCGTTTCATCTGAAACAGTTCCTGCTCGGCTGCTATTACATGCGGCGGCAATGGGTTAGCCCCCCCGGTGCCGAAGGCTTGGGCCAACACGAAGATCTGAGCGGCGCGCTCGACCAGATCGCAGGCCTCCAGCGCCTCCCACACGCCGGGCCCCACTCCCAAAACCCCATGGTTTCGCAACAGGACCGCGTTCCGGTCTCCCATAGTCTCACATGCCACTCGGGCCAATTCTTCCGAGCCTGGAAAGGCGTAGTCTCCGATGGGGACACCGCCGCCGATGTGGAAGACCATTTCATCCAGGATAGGCGGTATCTCGCGGCCAGCCACCGCCGCTGCCGATGCGGATATGGAGTGGGTATGGATCGCGGCAACCACGTCCTCTCTTTCCCGGTATATCTGCAGATGCATAGCCGTTTCCGACGACGGAGCCAATCCCTCTCCCACCGAATCGCCATTCATGTCAACGACTACAAGGTCTTCGGGCTTGAGGCGATAGTAAGGCAACTGGGTGGGTGTGACCAACAGTAGTCCCTCGCCCAGCCTTCCTTCCAAACGCAAACTGGCGTTGCCGCTCAATGCGCCCACCAACCCACGCCGGTACATCTCCATGATGGCAGCATGGAGTTCTTCACGCTCAGACTGCCAACTGTTCAACTCGGGACTCCTCCCCTGTACGGAATCTGGCCCCATAACAAGAGCTTGATGGTGAGCCCTTCGGCAGGCTCAGGACGGGTTTGTCGGACCATCAGCACGACCGGCAGACCGGTTTCCAAGGGATATTGTAATGCCTTTTAGGAACAGTCAGGGCGATATCGCCGGAGATCAACAGGGCAGTCGCGTCTTATTCTGTCTCATGGTGATAACGGACACTACGTAGATGGCACCCAGCTCGTCGTTCCAGCGAAGGCTGGAACCCAGAAACTTTTCTTTCTCCTTCCGGTTCGCTTTCGTGCCGAAACGTCTCCTGGATTCCCGCCTGCGCGGGAATGACGATTGTCAGCATTGGGACCGCCGACCCGGCCACTTGGGAATCTCTCTAGCTGCACTAAGACGCGATTGCCCTGCGGAGAACGAGCCATACTTCCGTTGCCGTCAGTGTTCACTCTTTGGGAGTAAGACTGTGGAACGTTTCCACCCACCGGTGGTAGTGTTCTAGATACTCGGCGGTTTGGAGTGGCTCGGGAAGGAATCGATCGAAATCGGGCTGTTGATTACCCACGGCTTCTTCCAGACAGGATGACTCTCCTGCCGAAACCCAGGCGGCAGCGGCAACTCCTTTGGCGCTTACCTGGGGGTCTCGGGACCGATACACCGGAATCTCGAGTACATTCGCCAGGGTAGCGGCTAGCACATCGCTCTTTGACATGCTGCCTCCTAGGCACATCGAAGTAGCCCGTATTCCGGTCACTTCCGAAATGGTGTCCAGATTCGATTTGATGCTGTAGGCCACGCTCTCCAAGTAGCTGCGGA
>Ga0310123_10003355_pt1 | contig 12451 bp, 4 predicted proteins | sample CB6_AW_1057_MG_FD_203505 | JGI IMG/M metagenome (GOLD analysis project Ga0310123, IMG submission 203505) | Marine microbial communities from Western Arctic Ocean, Canada - CB6_AW_1057 | ecosystem: Environmental > Aquatic > Marine > Oceanic | place: Canada: Western Arctic Ocean | collected... | reverse complement strand
TGGATAGATCAACACAGGTACCCACAGATAGTTCTTTGTATAAAAATCCTGGCTTGCCAGTAATGGACCGCGTCCGGGATCTGCTGAGCTATATGACTCTCGAAGAAAAAATTGGTCAAATGACTCAAGTAGATAGACAATTTTTGGAGAGCGATAATGATGTCGGTACCTATTTTTTAGGGTCACTATTAAGCGGTGGCGGTTCCACCCCGCCAAAAAACTATCCGAAATCATGGGCGGAAATGTATGATGGCTTTCAAAAGATTTCGTTATCCACCAGGCTTAGTATTCCAATAATATATGGTATCGATGCTGTGCATGGTCATAATAATGTAATTGGTGCTACTATATTCCCACACCATATCGGGTTGGGGTGTACAAATAATCCACAATTAATTGAAGATGTTTATCGTGCAACTGCTGAAGAAGTAGCAGCGACAGGAATTGATTGGGATTTTGCTCCCTGTCTTGCGGTGCCAAGAGATGAACGCTGGGGACGGACCTATGAGGGTTTTGGTGAAACCCCTAATATTGTTAAATCAATGGCGGCGGCGGCCGTAAGGGGTCTTCAAACTGATCGGCTTGACGGCCCAACTAGTATATTGGCCTGTGCAAAGCATTTTATAGGTGACGGCGGCACCAAATGGGGAACTGGATTAAAGGAAAAACTTGATCAGGGCGATACACAAATAACTGAACAAGAATTACGTGAAATACATTTACCAGGTTATTTAGCCGCACTAGAAGCTGGTGTGTGTACAATTATGCCATCATATAATCAAGTAAATGGTGAATACTGCCATGTAAGTAAATATTTATTAACAGATTTATTAAAAAAGGAATTGGGGTTTAAAGGATTTCTTGTATCGGATTGGCGAGGACTTGAAAAAATGGGTGATGATTATAAGTCTAATATTATTACCAGTATTAATGCTGGAATGGATATGGTTATGGTCCCTGGTGACGTAAGAGATGGCGGGCAAAAGTATACAAACTTCATAAATCTATTAATTGAGTCTGTCAATGAAGGATCCATAAGTGAAAATAGAATTAATGACGCAGTTGCGCGCATTCTCAAGATCAAATTCGAAATGGGGATTTTTGAGAGACCATATAGCGATAAATCGTTGTTGAGCAAGGTCGGCTCTAAAGAACACAGAAATATCGCAAGAGAAGCTGTTAAGCAGTCTTTAGTTGTATTGAAAAACGATGGTGTTTTACCACTTTCTAAAGATCTTGGCCATATTCATATGGCCGGTAAAAACGCAGATAACCTGGGCAATCAATGCGGTGGCTGGACAATATCCTGGCAAGGTGAGAGCGGTCCACTTACAAAAGGAACAACAATTTATGAAGCTATTCAGGTCGCGGTAAGTTCCTTTACAAATGTCACCTATTCAAAAGATGGCTCAGGGGCCAAAGGAGCCGATGTTGGCATTGTTGTCATCGGGGAGACCCCTTATGCAGAAATGGAAGGAGATCGAGAATCTCTAGCATTAGATAAGAAAGACTTGGCAGCGATAGACCGGATCAAAAAAGCAGGCGTACCGGTCGTAGTGATCATCGTGTCAGGACGCCCACTTATAATCGCAGATGAGTTAGATAAATGGGCTGGATTAATTGCAGCCTGGTTACCAGGCTCGGAAGGTAAGGGCGTTACAGATGTTATTTTTGGTGATTACAATCCTACTGGGAGGTTATCAGTATCATGGCCGCGCAGCATGGAACAAATTCCCATCAATTTTGGGGACAGTGATTACGACCCGCTTTTTGAATACGGTTTTGGTTTAAGCTATTAACAAGTAATGGTTAAAAAAATCCACTCGCCTGAATGGATTAAGATAATGTATATAAAAACACAGATAACAGAAGTATTTCAAATTCTGCTTTTAATCGTTGCGAGAATCCGGTTAACAAATACTATTTTTGACTGAAATATAATCTTTAAATTTAGTTTCTAATGCAGAAACTGTAGAATCAGATATAGTTACAAGGTGTAAATCATATGAATAAACGAATTGTATTAATTGGTGCCGGCAGCACAAACTTTGGTTTGGGCACTGTAAGTGATCTTTTTAAGTCTCAGGTTTTTCAAGGAAGTACTATTATCCTACATGATATTAACAAAGAAGCACTCCGTAAAACGGAAAAAATCGCACTGCAATTTAAAGAACAGAAAAAGATCAATATCAACATAGAAGCTCACCTCTCAAGAAAAGATGCACTGCAAGATGCAGACTATTGTGTCATCTCTATTGAAGTTGGAGACAGGTTTGAATTATGGGAACAAGACTGGAAAATCCCACAACAATTTGGCATAAAACAGGTGTTTGGCGAAAACGGCGGCCCAGGGGGCATGTTTCACTCAATGAGAATAATCCCACCTATATTGGAGATTTGCGAAGATATATCGAGGATTTGTCCAGATGCAATTGTTTTTAGCTACAGCAATCCGATGCAGCGGATATGCCATGCAGTAACCACCAAGTACCCCGATTTAAAATTTACAGGCTTGTGTCATGAGATTGCTTCAATGGAACGTCATTTACCAGAAATGTTAAATACACCCTTTTCTAATATTGAAATAAAAGCAGGAGGACTGAATCACTTTAGCATTTTGGTAGAAGCAAAATTTAAAGACACTGGTAAAGACGCATACCCAGAAATAAGAAAAAAAGTACCAGAATATTTCAAAGATCTCATCAATACTTGGGATGGTCAAGTTTCTAAGCCAGGAGCTGAAAGGGGTGTTTTCTTTGAGCTTTTTAACCGTTACAATTATTTGCCAATTACAACAGATAGCCATCTTGGTGAATATTTACAGTGGGCTTATAGTGTTGCTGATCATGAAGGCATATTAGACTTCTACAATAAATACAAAAAGAAATGTTCAACGTTCTATGATTCTGAAGAGACATATAGAGATTATTTTGAGATTGATGGAAAAATGAACGAGAGAATTGTCCCAATATTGGAGGGGGTTGTGGCTGATTTAGATCACGAAGAACCAGCGGTAAATATCCCTAATAAAGGCTTTATTGAATACTTACCGGATGGTATCGTGGTAGAGGTCCCTGCTGTTATCAACAATAATGGGGTATCTGGAATTAAACTAGAAAATTATCCAAAAAGCTTCGCCACTTTACTTTTGAATCAAGTTAGTGTTATTGAATTGACCACGGCGGCAATATTGCAACATTCAAAAGATATCGCTCTACAGGCATTATTAGCAGATCCTGTAGTAGATAATGTTGGTGCTGCTGAAAAGATGCTGGACACAATCTTGAATTTACAAAGTACATATTTAGACTATTTGCAGTGATATAGGATTTACGACCATAATCGGGTTAGGTTAATGATCCTTCCTCTTTTACCTAAGAAGTAATTCGTTGACCTCCAATTGCGTTTTTCCACCAAAAACGGATCAAAAATAACGATAGGGCAATACATAACCACGGCAAGAAGCTCGACTCAGTAGGCGGCCGTATCAGCAGTTTACCGGCACCAATAAGCATCAAGAACAGCGATAATGCTGTAAGTAATGTGGTTTTCGCCTCCCCAATAAAGTCATTCAGAGGTTTTCTCGGATCTCCATCTACCAATGCTGCTGTTTTACGCCAAAAACCAACTGGATGTACTCGTTTAAAAAATGCTTTGAGAACTTTTTCATCAGTGGGTGGTGTAAAGTAAGTCACTGTTACTGCTGCTACCGTAGAAAAAAGCGCCATTAAACTTAATCGAATCCACTCTTCATCTCCGATCCAGCCGACATTAGTTGCAACAAGCAAAATAGGAGCAAGAACTAGGGAAATTACCATGGCAGCTAGTTCAGAATGTAGATTAATACGCTCCCAAAGCCAGCGCATTACCAAGACAGAACCCATACCAGCACCAAAAAGCAATGATATAAACCACGTAGTTTGAATAGATCCCAAATTGGCCATAATAATTATTGCAATGATTAAAATAATTACGCTTGAAAGCCGTGCGACGAGAACCAATTCACGATTCTTTGGTTCTCGTTTTAACCAATGATTACAAATCAATCGGTTATAAACATCGTTACTCCAGTAACTTGCTCCCCAGTTCAAGTGTGTGTCAATTGTAGAGGCTAATGCAGCAAGCAAACCGGTCAGCATTAGACCGCGAATCCCTATTGGCAGTAGATCATCTATTCCCGTCACAAACAATAACTCCCTAGCAGCGACAAACTGATCGCCACTTGCAGCTTCCGGAGTGAATGGATAAATCACCAGTAAGCCTACGCCGATCACAAGCCAGATTAAACTACGGACGAGAACCTGCATCCAAGTAAATACCAAGGCAGCAATCCGTGCATCTTTATCCGTGGCGCAGGCCATGGTGCGCTGTGCGAGATATCCCGTCCCATCACTATTCATTTGAAAGAACCATTGTATACCTATTATAATAAGAAAGGGCATCAACATTTCACCACCTGGCGGACCGAAGGAGAGCAATTTATCAGCAGTCCCCGAACCATATATAGTGGCTACCTTTTCCGCCATAGTACCAAGCCCACCGACATGATCAACAATGATGAACGCATAAACAAATGTACCAACCATCGCCAAGACAAATTGCATTAAGTCCGTTACCACAACACTGCGCAAACCACCGGTTGTTGAATACAATGCTGTAAAGCCTAAAATCAACAAAATACTTATCAGGTTATTTGTAGTGGCTATGGCGGGGTCAATGGCTGTATAAATCGCACCAATAGATAATCCCAGACTCTTGGTGATTGTTAGTAAAAGGTCATATAATCCTGGTGGTAGCCACTCATTCCAAGGAAGAAAGACTTCAGATATGCGTACAGCGGCCACCAACACCATGGCAAGTACAATACAGTTGATGACAGTACCATAATAAACTGCCTTCAGTACCCGCAGCGACAAGACCCCTTTCCCGCTATATCGAATTTCCGTTAGCTCTGCATCAGTCAATACACCGGCCCGGCGCCACGACGCACCAAAAATAAAACCCATCATCAAAAAAGCGATGCCATATATCCATAGACGCCAGAGCAAAAAGATTCCACCGGTTGCAATCAGTCCGGTAACCAATAGTGGCGTATCAGCAGCGAACTGGGTAGCTGCCATGCTCAAACCAGCCTTCCATCCGGTAAGGGTTTTTCCAGCCAAAAAGTATTCCTGCAGATTTTGAGAGGCTTTTTTTCGGGCACGAAATCCAGTAAAAATCGAAAGGGAAACGAATGTCATTACAATCAAAAGATCAATCATTCTTTATCCCTGCATATGGTAATAATTAGATACGGAATACATAAAGTTTTCATGGTTGATCTAATTATAATCATTACTCGTTTAGTTTAATGAAACTTTTCTTTTTACCCAACCCTTGGATCGGTTGACAGCCTCCAGCCATCCATAGTAAAGTTTTTCAATCTGATTGTTAGACATTTTTGGTTCGAACTTTGTTTCAATTTGCCAATGTTGCTCAATTTCACCGCGATCTTTCCAGAAACCAACTGCTAAACCAGCCAGATAGGCGGCGCCTAGAGCAGTTGTTTCTGTTATTTTCGGTCTGATTACCGGCACCCCTAATAAATCTGCCTGAATCTGCATTAGAAGATTATTGACCGAGGCACCGCCATCAACGCGAAGTTCCTTCAAGCGAATGCCGGAGTCAGCTTCCATAGCTTTCAAAACATCGGTGGCTATAAGGGTAGTGCTGGAAATGTTCGATGCAAATAACGAAATCCCTATAAACGGCCATATCATTGATCTGCCAGCCAAAAAATAATCTTCAGCTGATTTATGTTTTTTACCTATCCGAAAACCAAACCATACTACAAATACAAGGTAAATGCCGACAATTGTTATATCGATGGGATGAAGTTTGAAGTCTGGCATAGATTATTTTATTTTATATTATTAGACTTTTCAATTAAGGCCATCACTTATTCTTTAAACGGTTGAATACCGCCACTGTGTGGTTATTACGTGCAACAATAATTCGGTCTTGATTGTTGGGGGTGTTTATTTTTTTCATCTGACGAATTTCTCCATTTACAACAAACCCGCTTGTCTGAAAATTCAGGGGAGTGAACGACCCTTGACCGTCACCAAGAAACACCTCTCCATAACTCGCATCATATCTGCCTAAATCTGGTGGTACGCCACTAAAATTTCCCCCGGTGAGCAAGTCCTGAAATCCATCATTATTAATATCATCAATTAATAATGAATAAATGGGTGAGAATTGAGCTTCAATAGGAAGTATTTTTTTGGTGAATGTTTCATTACCATTATTTATCAACACCACCGAAGCAAATTCAGCCACTTGCCTTAAGGTAGTGCTTTGCAGCTGGTCGCTGGTAAAAATATCATCAATCGCTTCACCTGCAAAATCAGCATATGTAGGATATTTTGTCTGGAGGAAAGGGATGTTTTCAATCATCAGGTCCCGGGATACTAAAGGATAAGCTTTAGAACCGTTATAATAAGTCAGTATTTGTTCCAGTTTATTATTACCGGAGAAATCATCAATAAATAATTGTATGGGTTTTTCCTCTGAAGCCTTGAGAAAGGAGTTTAAACCAAGATTGCCAACTACTAAGTCTACAAATCCGTCTTCATTAAAGTCTCCCGCGGATACTGTATTCCACCACCCCTGTGTATTCTTCAGCCCATATTTTTCCGTTACTTCCATCAATTTGCCAGCATAATTGTAAAATATCCGGATAGGCATCCACTCACCTACCACTACAAGGTCTTGGTGAGAATCGCTGTTTAAATCGATCCAGATTGCGTCCGTAACCATACCGCACCTGGATATATCCGGGGCATTGGTCGACGTTTCATCTGTGAAATTTCCGGCACCGTCATTGAACAACAGATAACTTTGTGGTATGACACCGTATTCCCGGGGTACCGAGCGGCTGCCTACAAATAAATCAAGATCCCCATCCTGATCAATATCAGTGGGTTTAACACAGGCGCTGTTAACATATATGTCTGGTAAAGCTGATTGTGATTTGACAAACCTGCCATTACCAACCCCAAAGTATAGGCAATCTTTTAACGGATCCATTTTGGCAAAAAACTCATTACCTCCCTTGGCAACATAAAGATCAGGAAATTCATCGTTGTTAGCATTAAAAAAGGCAGCATCTACGCCCTCCCCATGGCTATCCCAAATAAACACTGAATCAATAACTGTCTTAAACTCACCCCAATCATTTTGTAAATAAATTGCACCCGGTTGATGCTTCCCGCCGCCTAGATATACATCAACTAAACCATCGTTATTAACATCCGCAACATCAAAAGCTGGGCCCTCCATTGATAAAAAATGGGGAATAAATGGCTCACGGTTGTACTCAATGAATGTATTTTCCTGGTGTTTATAATCAATGTGTGATATTTCTGAAACATCCTGAAACATCCTGTCAGTCTTTATTTTGGTTTCATATGGATAGCTAGCCGTGGCGTTCCTTTGATATAAACGTATCCTTTGATTGGCTTTTATATTAAATAATAACTGGTGTTCGCCCGTGGACCAAATCACTCTTAAGGAATCAATCATTTTTGCATTACCCAAGCCAAAATTAAGAACCGGTTCCACAGCCGATTGAAATCCCCTGGTTGCCATTAACTCCTGAAAAAACGTTTTTTCATTAGAGTATATCAATACCTTGGAACCAATTCCATGGGTGTTCAAACCTTTGCCTGTCAACTGTATTTTTATATAATTATTGTTATCTAATGAATCCGGGTTATCTAAATAAATAAGGTTTTTATATATAGCGGCAGGTCCGTTGGTATTATTTACTACCAGATCCATACCGCCATCATTATTAAAATCTGCATATGCCGCCCCGCTTGAAAATCCCGGATCGGCAAGCCCCCATTCTTTGGCACGATTTATGTAAGACAGGTCACCCTGTGATTGAAAGATATAATTCGACAGCGGAACGCTTGGTGCATATTGAAGAATTTCCGCAAGCTTATCACTGTCTATTGGATCGGGCATGTATTGAAATTTTCGTGAATTTAATTCCAATTGAACCTCGTTTTTCTTTATATGGTCTAGGTAATCTAAATCGTTTGGCCGTCTATAAATACCGTTACTGACAAACAAATCCTTATAACCATCATTATCCAAATCTACAAAAAGTGGTGCCCAGCTCCAGTCTGTTGCATGAATACCGGCAAGTTGACCAATTTCACTGAACAGATTAAAGACAGTGTTCGTCCCGGGAATATGTTTCAATGCGTTACCCCGATTCAGAAGCAACGTATTGCGTCGATATTGGAAATAATAACCAAAGCGTTGTTTTACATAATCAATATTAAATGGATCAGCAAACACCGATGATTTTCGAATATCTTCCCGTTCCGGCATCATATCCACAACTACAACATCCAATAAACCATCATTATTCATGTCTGCCAAATCATTACCCATAGAGGCTCTGCTCGTATGCCCAACTGAGGATCTTAATGCTTCTGAAAAGGTACCGTTTCCATTATTGTAATACAGGTAATCGTCTTCATGAAAATCATTTGAAACATAGATATCAGGGTATCCATCCCAATTAATGTCTCCTATGGCTACACCTAATCCATAACCCAGAATGCTTTCATAAATCCCTGATTCTGCAGTTGCATCTACAAAGTGACCATTATCATTTCTATAAAGCTTGTCTCCAGCTTCCACATCTCTTTTATTCCGTAGTTCTATGTGACCATAGGTGCCCTTTGAATGGATGGAGTGGTTCAACAGAAACATATCCAGATCATTATCCAAATCATAGTCAAAGAAAGCTGCTTGCCTGGAAAGCCCTTTAAAATCAAGGCCATATTCTGTAGCCCTTTCAGTAAAGGTGAGGTCGCCATTATTGATGAAAAGAAGGTTCGCTCCCTGTTTATCAAATAAGTTGGAATAACAAACATAGATATCAAGAAACCCATCTCCGTTCAAATCGGCCATTGTTACACCCGTGGTCCATCCCTCCATACCGCCGTCGACACCTGCTTCTTGAGTAATATCCTCAAAATGAAAATTGCCTTTATTCAAGTACAGATGATTGGTATACATGTTTGAGGTAAAATATATATCGGCTAACCCATCATTGTTAATATCCCCGACCGCTACACCACCGCCATCATAAAAATAGAGGTAGTTGATACTATTGAATAATTCTTCTTCATCAACGTTGTTTTCAAAAGTGATGTTTGTTACCGTTGGTGAAAGACTAATAAATAATCGCTCAATGGGTTCAGGTTTACTACATACCTGCAATAAAAAAACAATTCCTAGCATTATGAAGAAAAGAAAGTACCTGATAATAATAATCGTCTTGTTTATTTGGATGTCTGGCGGAGAAACTGTTTAAATGTCTCCGTTTTAATCTGCCTGGTGTTATACGTGCTCATATAATCTTTAAAATCCTTGTTTTCAGGGTATGCATCATCTGGGCCATAAGGATAGGCTGTCATGCCATGGAAAGGTAAAGGTTCAACCGTCTGTCCGTGAGCAGTGTTAAAATCACCGTCTTTCAACCAGCCATCATTATAAAATAAAAAATCCCTACGCCAGTTTTCAGGTAAGTCCGGCAGATCAGCAGCTATAAACTCTAGTGAAATTTCATCACCAGCATTCATAATTACATATTTACTGTCTGATTCCAGTAATAACGGTAATACATCACCATACCTCGTATACGTACCAGTTAGATCACGCCATTTTTGACCCGTAGTTATATTGTAATAATCCGGTAGGTGTGGACTGCTGAAATCTTTACGGGAAACCGTGGAAAAACCGCGGTAGTGAAGATCTGCTGAAATAGGCTGTAGACTAACCACTGCAAGATCATTGTTGGTCACATCGGTGGCTATAAATATATGATCCCAATAAATTTGCATATTTGTACGGATACGAACTCGATAATCAGCTGCTATAAATCTCTCAGTGAGATCAACAATCATGGTTTTATTTTTCCCTTTTGGGAAACCAAGATTTTCAATCACTGTTTCCCAATTTCCGTCTTGATTTACTACCTGCAGCTGGGGAAAGATGAGACTGGTTACACTGGCTTGGGATATGTTCACATTGATACTGGCATCTGTGGGGAACAACCAGCCCTGCAGGAACAAAAAGATCGAATCGACATGGTCAAGATCGCCAAAATCCAAAATTAGATCATGCAGTTCTGTAATTCCTTGATACGTAGCCGGTGTTAAATGCATCGTGTATTCTTGATCCTGGTCCAATACGGTATTGCGCAAATCATTGCCCAATTGATCCATGGCAGATAGGGGTAAGTGTTTGTTGGCCACGCTGTAAATACGAAATGGCGGGTAGGGCGGCGGTATGAATGTTTCATTAATATATACATCTACACTTTCAGGGTGATCTAAGACAATCAAATTGATATTATCCAAATAGGGACTTTCCCACAATTCAGTAGTGAATTGCAGAGTATATTTGCCATCTCTGGCGTGGACTTTCTCTCCGTGCATCATGAGATATTCATCAGTTGAGTTGGGAAAGGCATATAGTGGTTCACCCGCCATTATACCCAGTGGCATGCCCAACGCACTGGGCCATAATACGTCCGTCACAAAAGTATATTCACTGCCATTCCATGCATATAAGTATGGGCAGGAACCTTTCAGAATTTGAGTTTCCACAATTGTCTGGTTTCGTTCCGGCTTAAAGCGGTTCTGGGGTACGCCATTGCTCCACAACACCCTCACCACATCAGCGCCATCCCTATTCCCCAATCCAAAATGTGCTGTCGGCTGGTCCATGTAACGCATTTGGTATAAATCGCCTGCTTTTACTTCCACTTTGGCACCAATCCCAAAATAATTATTTTTACTGCTGCCAGTACGCAAACCCGCCAAACGGATATTTAAAAAATTATTTATATTGCCGCCATCATTACGAAGTAAATGTATTTCGCCACGGGAGTTGGACATAAAAATATCCAGATCACCATCATTGTCATAATCAGCTACATCTACCTGACTAATTGATCCCAAGTTTTCTGGCAGCAAAGATGATGCATTAAGAAATTCTCCAGAGCCATTATTGTATAAAAACCTTACACCTGATCCCGGTTGTGGTTTATTTTTATCGATCCCTGTAATCAGCAGATCCAAAAAACCATCATTATCGGCATCAAAAAATGTTGCATCTTTGGCATGAATTTGGTCAATGCTTTGAAGTGCAATGTTAAATTTAGCATCCGGTTCAAAAGTACCATCTCCACTATTGCGAAATAAGATATGGTTTTTCCCAGCCAAGTCCGTAACAAACAAATCTAAATACCCATCATTATTATAATCCCCAGTTGCCAATGAGCCGGGTGTATTATTGGTCGCTAATCCTGTGTTTTGTGTAATATCACGAAAATAGCCCTGGCGCAAATTATCATAGTACCGATTACTCCCATCTTGATTTAATACAAAAAGATCAATATCTCCGTCATCATCAAAATCTCCAAACACAATATCCCGACTGGGAACACTTGTTCCGCTAACACCTGCTTCTTGCCCAATCTCAGTAAATGTACCATCTGAATTATTACGGTATAATTGATTTTCAGAATCAGTAGCAATGAACAAATCCAGATCACCCTCTAAATCCAAATCAGCAAATACTGCTGCCGCGCTATTAAAATCTATATGCGAGTCCATGGCCGTACTGACAAGATGAAACGAACCCGCTCCTGAATTCTTATAAAGCTTGTTTACATTAGTATTAGTTAAAAATAAATCAAGATATCCATCATTATCATAATCAGCAAATAAAGCAAAAAGATCTCTTGCCGAATGGGTAATACCTGATGCAGTTGCAATATCAGAAAATACTCCGTGATCATTGGTGAACAAATATTGACAGCTGGTATTCGTATTGGCGGACCATGTAGATACGAATAAATCCTGATCACCATCAGCATCATAATCGCCTAAAGTGAAAATTATTGAAACGTTGTTATCATTATGATCTGAAGAATCACCCGGTGGAATAATACTTAAGCCACTGGCCTCAGTAACTGTAGTGAAAGTTAGTATATTGGGTATTTGAGATGGTTCATCACTGGCTGGCAATACAGTACGAATAAAGCGGTAAATAGGTGCATTAGCAATAGGACTGTCTGTACCACGCAACTCTGTAATTCCCGCTTTGTAGTAGGAAGTTGGTTTCATCAGATTATGAAACATGAGGACTGGAACATAGGATTGTTCTGCATTTCCATTATACAGCAGTTCCAAACTGTTTTGAAATATATCCAGTGATTCTTTTGGTAATTGCGGTAGCACTTGGCGAATGGTTTCCATATAATATATGGCGTTACCGGGTTTACTGTTTTTAATCAATAATTCTATCAGCTTAAGCTGGGCAACTAAATTTGCCGGCAGTGAATCAACAATTTTTATTAAATACTTCTCTGCCTTAG
>Ga0310123_10003354_pt1 | contig 12451 bp, 17 predicted proteins | sample CB6_AW_1057_MG_FD_203505 | JGI IMG/M metagenome (GOLD analysis project Ga0310123, IMG submission 203505) | Marine microbial communities from Western Arctic Ocean, Canada - CB6_AW_1057 | ecosystem: Environmental > Aquatic > Marine > Oceanic | place: Canada: Western Arctic Ocean | collected... | reverse complement strand
CCGGCGGCTCAGCCTCATTTCGCGTCTAGCGAACGAAACTTGTTCAGCTTGTTGTGCAACGTCTTGACACTGATTCCCAGCATTTCCGCGGCCCGTGTCTTGTTGTTGCCGGTGTATTCGAGCGTGACCTCGATGAGATGACATTGCGTAGCTCGCGCACGTTGCCCGGCCAGGTGTAGCGCTGAAGTGCACGCATCGCGTCGGGCGCGACGCCGCGCACCGGAATGGCCCGATGCGTCGTGAACTCGGGTAGAAACGCCTGGACGAGCAAGGGAATGTCCTCGCGTCGGTCACGGAGCGGGGGGACGTCGATTGTCACCACGTTGATGCGATAGTACCTTTCCGTCGGCGCCCATCGCGAACGGCGACCTGGGGGTCGCTGTTGGTGGCGGCGACGACTCGGACATCGAATGGGTGGTCGCGCATGCTTCCCAGACGACGTACCACACGTTCTTGCAGCACCCGGAGCAGCTTTGCCTGCAGCGTGGGCGCCATTTCCGAGATTTCGTCGAGCAGGAGCGTGCCCCGGTGGGCGAGTTCGAAGCAGCCGAGACGTTGGTTTGTCGCCCCTGTGAAGGCGCCGCGTTCGTGACCAAAAATCTCGCTCTCGAGCAACCCTTCGGGTATGGCCGCACAGTTTATCGCCACAAACGGAGCGCTTGAGCGCGGGCTGAGCTCGTGGATAGCGGAGGCAACCAGCTCCTTTCCGGTTCCTGACTCGCCGACGACGAGGACTGATGCCTGCGCAGGGGCGGTTTGCTCAATAAGGCTGAACACTTTCTGGATGGCTGGGCTCTTCCCGATGATGCGACCAAGGCGCCCGTCGGTGACCAGCTCACGTTTGAGCGCCGCCACTTCGCGTCGCGCATCATGACGCTCTACCACTTTGCCCAGCAACACTCGCAAACGCTGTGGGTCGATCGGCTTGGCAATATAGTCGTAAGCGCCGTCTTTCATCGCGTTGACCGCACTCTCGACACTGCCCTGAGCGGTCACCATGATGAACGTCATGTCGTTGAGCCGGTCTCCTAGATCTCGTAGCAGTGAGAGTCCATCGCGGCGCGGCATCACCAAGTCGGCGAGAATAATATCGGGGTGCTCAGCCCCAATCTTCATGAGGGCGTCTTCGCCGTCCACGGCTCCCACGGCGTCGAATCCCCACGCCGTGACCAGTTCCATCAGCCCAGTGCGGGCAGAAGGGCCGTCTTCAGCGATGAGGACTCGCACGCTCGACGTGTCTCGATTTCGACCTGGATGCATGTCGCACCAGCCGTTGGTATTTCCAACGGACGCTGGCTTCGTACGACGGTATAGTGGACAAACGATACGCTGTTTGCGAAACAGGAGACTCTATGAAAATTCGGCGTCGGCTATCCATCCTGAACGCGACCGCGTGTTGCGTCCTTCTTTTTACGGGCGGTACCGCCCTTCAAGGCCAAGAACGACGTCCGGGGTTGCCGCCGACGCCTCTTCCTGACACATCTGTGATCTTGGACAGTGCGGAGGCGCCACACATTCAGGTTACCGTGGTGACCCGCGGGCTAGCACACCCCTGGGCGCTCGCGTTCTTACCCGACGAGACACTCTTGGTGACCGAGCGCCCAGGCCGGCTGCGTGTGATCCGCGACGGACACCTCGACCCCGGAGCCGTGGGCGGTGTCCCGGCTGTGCACGCGGCCGGATTGGCGGGTCTCATGGACATCGCGATCCATCCGCGATTTGAGGACAACGGGTTTGTCTACCTGACTTACACGACGTCGACCCCGGATGGGTATGCGGTCGCGCTCTCCCGCGGCAGGTTCGACGGGTCGTCGCTCGCCGATGTCGTGGGCCTGTTTGTGTCCGACCCCGTCGGCGGCAACGGCACCGCAGCTTCTCGTTTGGCATTCGCCCCGGATGGTTCCCTGTTTATGACTGTTGGCGGAGCGTTTGGGTCTGACAGCGGTGGACCCCGGGCGCAGGATCTCGGGGACACCGTTGGCAAGGTGGTTCGGCTCCTCGACGACGGCTCGATACCACCCGACAATCCCTTTGTGCACCAGGCCGGCCACCGCGCCGAAATCTACTCTTTTGGCCACCGCAACCAGCTCGGGCTGACGTTGCACGCGGGCACCGGCGAGATCTGGGCGCATGAGAACGGCCCGCAAGGCGGTGACGAGGCAAACGTCATACGCCCGGGCGCAAACTATGGGTGGCCAATCGTGTCGTATGGGCGACAGTATTCCGGCGCGCGAGTGGCCGCCGAGCCATGGCAGCCGGGGATGGAGCCCTCAGAGATCGTGTGGTTGCCGTCGATCGCTCCGTCAGGGATGGTGTTCTATGACGGTGACCGGTTTCCCGCCTGGCAGGGAAATCTGTTCGTCGGAGCGTTGCGGATGGGCAGTATCCGAAACACCGGGCATCTTCAGCGCATCGTGTTTAACGACCTCGGAGAAGAGTTGCGCCGGGAATCGCTGCTTGCCTCGCTTCGCCAACGCATCCGTGACGTGCGTCAGGGCCCCGATGGATTGTTGTATGTGCTCACTGACGCGGACGACGGCGCGCTCCTGCGTATCGAGCCGGTCGACTGACGCGGGATACGAACAGTCCATGGTGAAAATCCCGCGAGGCACCGAGACGGGCTCGGCGTCAGACGAACAAGGCCGGAGGAGCAACGAGCCACGCCGTTCGGCAGGGTGTCAGGTCCCGTCGAACGCCGCCGGCTGTCACCACGGCCTGCTAGCGGCTCTCCCCGGTGGCGACGCCACCCGTCGGCGCGACGTAGCTCCGTCTCGTTCTGGCTTCCATCCCGCGTGGGGCCAGGCGCACCTCGAGGTCATGGACCTTCCCGTCTCGCTCGTTGGGCGAAAAGCCCAGCACGTATTGGCTATGCAGCTCTTGTGACACTCGGGTGAAGGTCGGGCCAAGGTCGTCCGTCTCTTCAAGCAGGAAGTACCCGCCACCGGTCTCCTCCGCCAATCGACGAAGGCTTCCGTCTGGCTCGGTTCTTCGGTCTCGGGCGCCGTCGAAGTACTCGACTTCCAATCCGATTGAATAAACCATGACCTCTTCGGCAATCGCTCGGCGCAATACGTCCCGCCATCCTTTATCGCTGGAGCTGTCCTGGCCATCTGTCAGGACGAGCACCACCTTTCGACCCTCGACGCCAACCAGCGCATCGAGGCTTGTGTCGATTGCGTCAAAGAGCCGAGTCTCGTTGCCGAAGTCGAGGGAACGGAGCTCGCTGATAAGCGCGTCGCGGTCCGCGATGAACTCCGGGGGGTCGATCTCGATCTTGTCGTTGAACGCCCCGACCCTCGCCCGATCTTCAGGGAGCATACGGATCAAGAACTGCTCGGCACCTCCGGTGATCAGGTGCATCACGTTCGTTGTGCTGATGCTCGTGTCGAGCATGACGACCACAGTGATCGGGCGAACGTCGTTTTCAAACAGGACGATGTCCTGCGGCTCTTTCTCGTCAAAAATGGAAAAGTCTTCCTGCAGTAGGTTCGGGACGAGACGCCCGTCGTCATCGGTGACGGTCACGTAAAGGTCGACCAACTCGGTGCCAACCCGAAAGATCGGCTGCTGACCTCGGACGACCAGGCCTGCGCCCGCGATCGCCAGCGATATCAGCACGCAAAGACTCCGTATACGTAAAGGACTCATCTGCCTACCTTACATCCTTGGAACCCAGGTCCAAATAAATGTGCCACTGGGGCGGGCGGCGCAACCCGGCTTGACGGCCCTCCGACACTGTGGTCTTGTACGCACAATGACGATCGGTCCGCTGAGTCGAGGGAAGAAACGATGACGGTGTATGCGCAGGCGAGAGACCGCGCGGTCGGTGCTCCGGTCCGGTCGACATGGTCTTTCGGCTGGCTGACGACCGTGTTGCTGTTCCTGGTTGTCACCGTGTCTCCCCGCGCAGAGGGTCAGAGCCCAGGTCCCTGGCAGACCTATGACACTTCTGCCGGTGAATGGCGCAGCTACGCGGGCGATGTCAAAGGGACCAAGTACTCGCCTCTGGATCAGATTGATGCCACCAACTTCTCAGGCCTCGAGATTGCGTGGCGGTGGCCGTTGACCGATGCGTTTGTCAGTCGCAATGTCGGCCACGGCGGCGAACTGTGGGCGCCGCTGGCGGCCATCGTCGATAGCCTGGTCGCGGACACACCAAATTTGTATCGCACCGGGCACGCGCCAAATTACAACGCGTTTCAATCGACACCGTTGATGGTTGGCGGCGTGCTCTACTTCAATACGCCGTTGTCCCAAGGCGTTGCGGTCGATGCGGTGACCGGCGAGACGATCTGGGTCTATAACCCCAAGGCCTACGAAGAAGGCACGACGACCATGACCGGGACGTGGCGACAACGCGGGGTGGCGTATTGGACGGATGGCGACACCGACGAACGGATCTTCTGGGGCACCGGCAATGGGTATCTCGTATGTGTCGCCGCTAAGACTGGTCGGCCGTGTCTGGATTTCGGAGACGGGGGTAAGGTCGACGTGATGGAGGGCGTGCCCCGGGCCAACCGGGAGGAGCGTGATTATCTCAACGCGATGCTCATGGGGATTCACTCCCCACCCATTGTGGTTCGGGACCGGGTCATACATGGGTCGCACGTTGCCGACCGACGGGTTACAAAAGAAGCCGTGCCGGGATGGGTACGGGCGTGGGACGTCAAGACGGGGGCGCACGCGTGGGACTTTCACACCGTGCCAAACAGTAACGATGAATTTGGTGTCGATACCTGGCTCGATGACTCTTGGCGATACTCTGGAAACGCGAACGTCTGGTCGATGTTGGCCGGTGACAGCGAGCTCGGTCATGTCTATCTTCCGACCGGGACCGCCACCAACGACTACTACGGCGCTGACCGTCCCGGGGATAATCTGTTTTCCGAAACGCTGATTGCGGTCGACGTAGAGACAGGGCAGCGGTTGTGGCATTTCCAAGCCGTGCACCATGGACTCTGGGACTACGACTTTCCGACCCATCCCAATCTGGTGGATGTCACGATCGATGGTCGCGAGATCAAGGCGATCGCTCAAGTGAGCAAGCAGGGCTTTGTCTACGCCTTTGACCGCGAAACGGGCGAGCCGCTCTGGCCGATCGAAGAGCGACCGGTCCCACAAGAGACAAACATGCCGGGTGAGCGGCTGTCGCCCACTCAACCGTTTCCCACAAAGCCGTCGCCGTTTGACTATCAGGGCGTGACGATCAGTGACCTTGTCGATTTCACGCCAGAGATCCGTCAGATGGCGGTCGATGCGGTCGAGCGCTTCAAGATTGGACCGTTGTTCACCCCACCGACACGTCCGGTCGAGGGCGGGACGCAAGGCACGATCATGCGGCCACCCGACCCGGGCACGGCGGGATGGGCAGGCGGAGCGATGGACCCCGAGACGGGGATGCTCTACATCCCGTCTCGAAACTACGCAGTGGTGATTCCGTTGTATGCGCCAGAGACGGACACGGGAGCGACGGTAGCCTATACGCACGGCGCGCCGGAGGCCGAGCGGATGCGGGCGAATCGCGAGGGGCGGCAGCTCGGGCCCCAGATGCCGCAAGGTCTCCCGTTGTTCAAGCCTCCCTATTCCAGGATCACCGCCATCGACATGAACACGGGTCATCACGTCTGGTCCGTGCCACTAGGCAACGGCGACCGCTATCGCAATCACCCACGGCTTCGTGATCTCAACTTGCCGCCATTAGGGGATGGGTCGATCTTTGGTCCGGTACTGACCAAGACGCTGCTTGTCACGGCCAGCGCGACGGGTAGCAGCACCGATGGTCCGCGGCTGGTGGCATGGGATAAGAGAACCGGCGAAGAGCGGGCGTCGGTCGACCTTCCGGCGGGGACGACCGGGACCCCGATGACGTATATGGTCGACGACACGCAGTATCTGGTCATGGCTATTGGTGGTACACCGCCGGAGTTGATTGCGTTTGCGCTTCCGGGCGCGACGGCCGCCGGGAGCCAAGACTGATGGGGCCGGTCACATCACCGGCATGCCGGGCGTCACACCGCGTCACACCAAAGAACGGAGAGTCTTCAATGAGTCGTGTTTCATTCGGATGGTCCCTGCTCGTCGTGTGTCTTGCTGCCATGTTCGCCGTCGTACCCAGGGGGGCGGAACAAGGGTCGACGATACAAGACGAGACCGCGGAGCTGCCGCTGGTCACGCAGGCCGAGTTCGACGGCTGGATGACCGAGCTTTCAAACTGGGGTCGGTGGGGACCAGACGACGAGCTTGGCGCGCTCAACCTCGTCACGCCCGAAAAAAAGACCGAGGCAGCTCGGCTCGTGACCGAAGGATTCTCGGTGTCGCTCGCGTCGACCGCTACTACGGAAGCGACGGTCGATAACCCGTGCCCGATCACCTGGGAGATGGTACGGGCGACCCGAACGGGGGCATCCGACACCATAGGGTATCCGTGTATTCACGGTCCGGGAACCACCCATCTCGACGCGTTTGCCCACATCTTCTTTGACGGCAAGATGTGGAACGGCTATGACGCGGTCGACCTTGTCACCGTCGAGGGTGGCGCCGCAAAAAACTCGATCCTGAATATGAAGAATGGGATTGTGACCCGGGGTGTCCTGTATGACATTCCCCGTCTGAAAGGCGTGCCGTATCTCCAGCCTGGCGAGCGGATCTCCGTCGCGGATCTGGAGGCGTGGGAGGCGCAGTCAGGTGTCAAGGTTGGACCCGGCGACGCGATGTTTATTCGGTGGGGTCGATGGGCGCGTCAGGAGGACATCGGTCCGTTTGACACCGGCGCGGAGGCCGCCGGTCCTGACAACGCCGTCATCCCATGGCTACGCGAGCGTGACGTAGCCGTCATTGGGTGGGAGACACCTGGCTATGCCCCGTCTCCCGAAGGAGACGAGCTCGGGCGTCTCGCCGTCCACAACTTCGCGCTGACCATGCTGGGCATGCAGCTGATTGACCGGGGCGACTTTGATGCGTTGGCGGAAGCCGCCGCCGCGCGCGGTCGCTGGGAGTTCATGCTCACGATCGCGCCGTTGCCGATTCCCAATGGGACCGGGTCACCGGTCAATCCGATCGCGATTTTCTAGTCCACGAGGGTCGGGGCTGGGCGTGCCTAGCTGGGCGATGACCGAACAACCTTGGCCCACCGTCGATATTGGGACGCTCGACGCCCCGGGACGCGTGCTTGCCTTTGACGTGCCGGGGTTTCCGGACGGCTTTATCGCGTGCGTGCAGAGCGAGCAACCCCCGCCTGGTTCCGTTCCCGCGGGCCGGACCAACGAGTATCTGGTGGCGTTCAGTCGACGGTGCACGCATATGGGCGCCCACGTGCTCGGTCCTCGTCACACGCACCTCGAGTCGATAGAATCAGGAAGGTGTCGTGCGCTGTCCGGCGCACCTCACCTGCTTTGACCTACGCCGCGATGGTCTGGTCGTGATCGGGCAGGCCTGCTCGCGGCTCCCGCAGATTGTCCTGTCTCTCGAGAAGGCCACCCCGGGCCATGTGTGTCTCGTCAGGTGGAATCGGTCTGGCTACGGCGAGGTGCCAGCGTGAGCTCTCGCACCCCCGTGACCCCGGTCTCCCCGCCGGTCCGATTTCCGCCGGGCGATAGTGAGGCGACATCCTTATACGACCGCCTGCAACTACTGCGTCGTCGGGTGCGGCTACCGCGCCTACGTCTGGGACCCCGCTTGCGGGCCAGAGGTGCCGTCCGAGCGGGTCCCGCACATGTCGCCGTCCTGGAACCGGAAAGGTGTCCGTCGACGGCACAGAGCAGGTTGCGGCTGTCGTCCCCGACCTAGCCTGTCCGGTCAATCGTGGGAACCACTCCATCCGCGGGGGGACGCTCGGACGGACGCTCACGGCCCCTATCACCGAGGGACAGTCGGCCGACGCCCCCGAGCCAGCTGCAACCCGGGAGCGGTTGACGACGCCGATGATCAGGTTGTCGGCGGGTGGCTGGGCAGCGATGGACTGGGACGAGACACTCGAGCTGATGTCGGGGCTGATCCACAAAGCCACCGACGGATTCACTGAGCCACGCCGCGTGGGCGCGAAACGCTTTGGGTATCACTCCCTGGAAAATACCTATGCTGCGGCGACCCTATTTTCGCGCGTCATCGGCACCCCGAACGTCGCGGACCATGATCGACCCCGCACCGCCGATTCGTCTCCTGGGCTGACGGACGCGGGTCTTCATCATCACGCGTTTAGCTATGACGACCTTCTTGACTGTGACGTGGTGGTACTCCTCGGCTCCAATGCCTACGAATGCCAGAGCGTCATGTTTCAGCAGGCGATCGCCGGTCGACGAATAATTGTTCTCGAGCCGCGGCGGACGATCACCGCCGACTACGCCGTCCGCACCGGCGGTATACACCTGCAGCCACGGGTCCTGGGCGCGGACTGCACGACCATCAATGCGATCGCTCGGCTCATTCTCGAAGAGCACTACGGCGCGCCAGAGCTGGACGCGCTACGGCGTCTGGTGTCAGACACGCGAGTGCGTGACGCGACGGAGCGCTATACGGCGGACGGGCGTTTGCGTGCCGCCCGTCGTGTCCAGAGCTTTGAGGCGTGGCACGCGGCGCTCCGAGCGTCGACGCGTTCGACCCGGCTGTCGTCGCCGCCGATACCAGTATCCCCATTGAATCGCTTCACGAGGCCGCGACCGTGCTCGCCGCCCCGTCCCTACGGGCGGCGATTCTGTATGAAAAGGGGCTCATCTGGGGTTACAACTACCAGAACACCGCCGCGGTCGCGAATCTCGCCATCCTGACCTTCAACTTCAACGCACCGAATCGTCCGGAGGACCCATTGAGCGATGTCACCGGCGCTCTGGCGGGACTCCCGCATGCTCGGGGCTTTTGTGGTCGATTTGGCGGGCATCAGAAGCGAGAAGCCCGACCGCAGAAGGACAAGCGCGACGTGATGCATGTCGCGGCCACGCCGACAGACCGGCTGCAGAGTCTCGACGAGGATCTGGATGCGGCGATCTCGCACTACCAGGACTATCACCTCGCGGGCTCTGTTGCGTATGCGCCCCCCGCGGACGGACCGCGCATCGTCTTTGCTCATCCAGAGGCTGTGGCGTCCCCGGACCACCCCGAAGACATTTCGCTGTTGTGGGTCATTGGATGCAATCCAGCAGGGGACACGCTGGATGCACAGCGCAAGTGGCGGCGGGTCGGCGAGCGTTTGGCCATTGGCCGCGAGGCCGATCTGCCGGCAAAGGAACAGGCGAAGGCCAACCTCCTGGCGCGGGTGACGGCCGTCGTGAGTCGCGCTCCAGAGAGCCCGGGTGCTCGAGGCTTGGTCATCGTCCAGCAGGACGTCTTTCCAAACTTCACGAGCGAATATGCCGACGTCCTTCTGCCGGCGACAGGGTTTGGGGAAGACCCGTATAGCCGCTATAACGGCGAGCGGCGTCTGCGGCTCTATGACAAGTTCCAGGACGCCCCACTGTTTCGCGACAACGCTGGTGTTCACGAATCACGCTGCCGTCCTGATTGGTGGATCTTTACCCGCGTGGCGCAAAAGCTGGCCGAGTCCGTTGTCGAAGGTTTCGATGACACACGTCGCGCCGCGGTTCCGTCGTGGTAGTCGGCGGAGGCGATTTTTGTAGCGCTCGCGGCCGAGAATACGAGCAACCGGAGCGATTGGTTGCGGGGACTCCGGGAGACCCGGGAGCAGCGAGAGCAGCGAGGCGAGGAGATCCCCGGCTACGACGATCTGCTTCGGGCGCGGGGAACGAGAGGATACCAGCTCCCGGTATGGACCGATGCGTCGGGCGGGTTGGTCGAAACGTCCCTCTTGCCCCCGCGGATGCCGTTCTTTGTGGACTGTCGATGGCAGGACGTCCAGGCGCACCAGGCGAGTCTTCGTCCTCGGCCGAGTGAACGAAGCATGGAATTCGATGTATTCGAACATTCGCAACGACTACATCAACGAGCGCTACCCGGACGACCTTCCCGGAACACTGCTCGAAGTGAATCCGGTGTGGGCGCGCTCGGCCGGTTTCGGGGATGGCGATGTCGTCGAGGTCCAGGCGGAGCACGGGTCGTTTGTCGGCGTGGTCGCGTGTCAGGACAGCGTGCCTTCGGGCGGCGCTTTCGCGCTCTTTTCCTACCCATGCAACACGCTCCGCCCCACGCCTCGCGATTCGGCCACGGAGGGAGAGCCGACCCGGCAGTTCTTTGGGCACGGCTACGCGAACAATGCCACCAATGGCTATGTCGACCCCACAGGACCGATCTCCGCGAACAAGTATGGGAAGGCGAGGATCGGTCGCGACGTCCCGGTCCCCGGTCGCATTGCCCACTGGCGCGCAACGGAGCCGGGCGTTCACGACGGAGGTCCATCGCGGCGATCAGGAACGGTGGATGGCTCGCGAGATCCTCGCTTCGCGGGGGCTCCCGCGGGTCTCGATCCTGGCGCGGGATACGGCCGGCGCCGTTGTCTTGCCCGGAACGACCCACGGTGTGTTCTGGCGTACGACACACGCATCACGGAGGGATTTTGTCGAGACCCCGCTGCTGGGGCAGTTCTCCCTCGTGCACAAGAGCCGGGACGGGGCGTTCGACCCAGAACGCTCCATCGTGCTCCAGATGCTGGAAGGACGTGGTCCGCCCCAGCGATGCCGCTCCGAGCCGCCGCGTTACCCGACCGGCTGATTCGACGGGTCCGTCACTGGATCGAGACCGGGTGCGCCGCCGCGTCTTTCTCGGAGATGCAGGGGATTCTCGACCACGCGGTGCGCATTCACGCCAGCTGGTTTGGACCCACATCGCTTCCCGCGGCGATGTGGGTGCTCGACGCCGATGATGGGATCGACAGACTGTCCGACCGCGCCGAGCTGTTTCTCGAGTTGATTCGACCGGGTGTCGACGGAGCCCCCAGCCGTTTGTGTTGGCGAAGCGATAGCGGCACGGTGCTCTCTGATTGGACGGCTCGCGAGTGTGACATTCTTCGACGCTTTCTCCAGCCCGCTGGGTCGCCGGTCTCTCTGCCACCGCGTACTACCGGACGTCTGCCAGATTCTGGACACCGCCGTGGCGGGCGAGCCGGTGATGGCACTGCACGGTGCGTTCTGGCGTCGTCTGGACCGGGACGCGTTCCGTGGTCACACCGTCATCTTTGCCGGGGGAGAGATCCCACTGGTGCGTCGGGGTGACGGCGCCAACTCGGCCCTGGTGCAAGCCCTGCGTGGGACCAGTCCGTTCGTGGGGTTTCGTATGCCGGTAATGCGAGGGCAGGTGTCGCCGAGCGATATCCAACGAATCGAAGAGTGGATCGACCATGGATGCCCGTGACGACGCGCGGCGGGTGGCAGTCGTTGGCGGCGGTGTCGCTGGATTGAGCGCCGCGATTCATCTCGCCGAGGCCGGGCTTCCGGTCGAGCTCTACGAACAATTTGACGTTCTCGGAGGCAAGGTCAAAGGGCGGACACAGTGCTGCCCGGTGGCCAGGGAGGGAGGCAACCCGTCGAGCATGGGATGCATGGGTGGTGGACTCACTACCACAACTTTCGACGATACTTCGACCGCACACGGGCTCATGGCGAAGGCGGTCAACGTCCCGCATTGATACCCGTGCGACGGGTGTGGTGGGTCGACGCGTTGCGTCTGGGCCCAAATGGTCAGGGCCGCTGGGTCCTCGACGAAGAGCTCGTCGATGCGCTGTTCGGTCTCTGGAATCTCTGGCCGATCTTCAATCTGCCTCGCTGGTCAACCTATGCTCGTCTCCTGCGGGTGGGCTTTGGTCTGTTTGGTCCGGTGGAGCTGATTCGGATTAGCATCATCGCCGTCGCCCTTCGTTTTGGCTGGGTCGGCTGGACGGTCTCCCGTCTTCACTCTGGATACCGCGACATTTTTGCTCTCGTATCTCCCGACCCACCGACCCGGCTCGACGGACAGACGATCCGCGAGCTGATGGAGTCGGCTCCGGTGGGTCAAAGGATTTCTCAGTTCTTTGACGTCCTGACCGCAATGGGCACCTACGGTCGCCCGACGCGATCTGGTTCGAGATGTGTCCGGATTCATCGCACGCCGACGTGGTGTGGCCGATGCTCGAACATGCCCGACGGGTCGGCGTGCGGGTTCGCACGCATACGCCGGTGACGCGGCTGGACCGCGATGGAGGCCGGTGGCGCGTGAGGACGGAGCACGACAGCCAACTGTTTGACCACGTCGTCTTGGCGCTCGATATCAGCGGCGCGCAGAGGCTACTGGGGGCCAGCGAGATGCTGTGCTCGCCCGACTGACCGAGTGCGTGTCTCGGCATCAGCTCAATCGGGTGATGGCCATACGAATCTGGTTTCGCAATCGGACCGACGACGCCAGCCCCCCCCCCCCCGCGCTCGCGCTCTCGGCCGCGCCCGAAGCAGGATGCCCGTTCGATTTCGTGTTTATTCCGTCGCGATTTCAAACCCGGCCTCGAGCGGCGGGCGGCGAAGTGATCGAATGTCAC
>Ga0310123_10003351_pt1 | contig 12457 bp, 8 predicted proteins | sample CB6_AW_1057_MG_FD_203505 | JGI IMG/M metagenome (GOLD analysis project Ga0310123, IMG submission 203505) | Marine microbial communities from Western Arctic Ocean, Canada - CB6_AW_1057 | ecosystem: Environmental > Aquatic > Marine > Oceanic | place: Canada: Western Arctic Ocean | collected... | reverse complement strand
CACGTGATACGGCTCGGCCACCTCACCGGCGTACTCGTTGTACTCCTCGATCGTCGCGAACTGGTTCCGCAGGTAGGTCTGGAACACGTCCTCCATGTGCTCGGTCAGGTTGGTCAACTGCTGGTCGATATGAGACGACTCGGTCCAGATCCGGCCCGAGACGAGCAGTTCGTCAAAGTCGGCCAGGTGCATGAAGGCCGAGAAGTTGTCACCCAAACCGACCGGATCGATGATCGTCAGCCGCAACTTGCCCGGCGGAAGGCTCGTCAACAGCCTCAGCATCGCCGTCTGCAACACGCTCACCGCCAACTCGCGACCCTCCCGGTCGGCTTCCAGCAACAGGCTGACCTTGTCGGGAAACGACAGGATCGCCGGCATCGACATCACGCTGCGGGCCGGCTGCAACCTCGAGTCCTCAGGAATCCCACCCGGCACCTGTGCCAGGTTGACGTCGAAGGTCCCTAGCGGGACCGCCGGAGGCACCGAATCAGGAACCCGGTAGCCTCCCTCGGCCAGTTCCGACCAGGGCAGGAACCGCGAGTCGCAATCCGCGACCATCGCACTGGTCGAGGAGTCGAATTCATTGCAGGCTGTCTGCCAGTTCCTGCTGAGATCCGCGAAGGATCGCTGGAAGTGCTCACGACCCACAGCCGAGCGGTGACCGTGTTCGCGATCCAACTGATCACGCACACTCCGATGCTCACGTTCAATCTCCTCCAACCGCTCGGCTCGCTCAGCCTCACACTCACTGGCCTGCTCGACCCGCTCAGCGGCCAGTCTCTTGAGCCGTTCGGGGAAACTGGCGTGGACCGATGCCAATTCGATCTCGTGGCGATTGGCCAGTTCCGCCGCACGGTCCGCCTGGAACTCCTCGATTCGGCCAATCGCGTTCTCACGCTCTCTGACGATGGGTCCGTGCTCACCGATGAACTCCTCCTGCCGGCTGCCCAGTTCCTCCTGCGACAACTTCAACCAGTGCTGCCGTGCACGACGGGCGTCGGCGGTGTAACCACCCAGCCGCTCCCACAAGCGACGGCAACGGGACCGGACCACCAGCATCAACACGCCGATCAGGCCCAGCGACACGACCAGGGCCGCTCCCAGCGAGATGCCGATCGAGACTTCCGGTTGAGACCGGTTCTCCAGCAGCTGCAGCCGCCAAGGCACCTCGCCCAGGACCAGCGGCACGCCAATCGCCGTGGTCAGCAGCACGCACAGTACCAACAGGCGTCCGCCAAACAGCAACCGGGGCAACCACAGGCGTTGGATCGAGCGGATGTTTCGGTTGGCCTGGTCGACACACTCGACAAAGCGGTCCAGGCACTCCTCAGGATCAGTGGGAGGACGGCTGCCGGAGCTGGTCGAGGGTGACTGGGGCACTCGCCAGTCGGCCAAACGCCTGGCCGCCCCTTCAACCCGATCCGCCAACTGCTCCCAGTCGGCCATCCGCCGCAGGCGGCTGGACTTCAGCCTCGTCTTGTAACTCTCAAACTTGTGCTTGGGACTGTCGTCGGACGTGTCGTCGAGCAAGGACTGAACCATCCAGTGGTCCTCGTCCCGCCTTTGGTCGATCCCAGCCTGCTCAACCGCAACCTGCCCCTGCAACACCGCCACCCGATCGTCGTACTCGATCTGGGTCGCCGAGATTTCGGCGTCAATCCGTGACAGGCTTTCGTCGCGGACCAGGTCGTATTGCCGAATGATCGTGGCCCGTGCGTCCTCACGCTTCTGATCCAACGCCACGCATGCCGCCGAGTAACCGGAGTCCTCCGACTCGCTTTGACCCACGTGATCGCCCGACAGAGTCTCCTCGGCATGAACCCGCTCGGCGACCGCCTGCAACAGGCCCTGCAACAGCTCGCGCTGACGCGCATGATCGAGCCGGACCGAGGGGACCGGAGAATCGGGCCGGGGATCGGCGGGATCGGTGGGATCGGTGCGGGGAGGCGAATTCGACATCGGGGGGGGGGGGTGGCTAGCGATGCTCGTCGATGCACTCACGCTCAGCACGACCCAGCACCTCGGCCAGGTGGTTGATCGCATCGAGAGTCATGCGGATGGTCGGGGTGATCGGTTCGATATGCTCGGCCTCGAAATGATGCCGTGCCGGATCGTTCCACGACAGGCGGACCTGGCCCCAGGCCGCCTCGAGCTGGACCAGGGCATCGGTCAGTTGGGCGGCCCCGGTGTGCAGGTCGACCACCCTCATCACGATTCCTCCCGAGCAGCGGTCGTCTCGTCGCGAACCGGAGGCGGAGCCGCAGCCGGCGCGTCCAGTGCCACGTAGGCCTCCAGCGAGACCAGGATCCGGTCGAGCAAACCGGTCATGCGAGGCAACTCGCGCTGCAACAGGCCGTCGACCTGGCCACAGCGACCCCGGAACTGGTTGGCCTCCTCCTCGACCACCCGCTGACAACGATGGACCACCTCGAGCTTCTTCTGGCAGTACTCCAGCCTTGCCTTCGCCCGCGACAACGCCTGCTTCTCCTCGCTGCACACCGGACGGTGGTCTCCCACCTGACGCATCTGGCACCGCTGCAGGCCCAGGCGGGCCTGGGCCACCTGGTCGAAACCTCGACGGATCTGCTGCTGCCAGTAGGCCGGCCGGTCGTGCTCGAGCCAGTCGATCATCCGGTAGACCTGGCCGTGCAACGAATCGAGACAGTCGGTGGCCTGCTCGCCGAAACGGATCAGGCTGCCGCGGAAGTCGCGGACGGCTTCGAGTGAATGCACGTTGGCCGGGGCATTCATCTGAGCTGCACTCCTCGCACTCCCTGATCTCCTCGCATGCTCTCGACGATCATGATACCAACCTACCCGGAATTCCGCGGCTCAACCCTCATCGCTGCTGCAGGTACTCCTCAAGCCGGGCCGCCTTGCGGACCAGGAACGGGATGTAGGCGTTATTGACCTCCACCAGCCGGGTGATCCCCTTGAGCTGCTCGGTGAACTGCTCGGCAAACCGCTGGTTCTCCTGGTCCCGCCAAGTCACGCTCAACGACTCCAGGTGACCACTCAGCGAGTTGGTGCGGTCGACCAGGTCGGTGTTGAACTGCTTCAGCAGGTTGGCAAAACGTTTCAGCTCTTCGGGATCAGCAATCGCCTGAGGCATTACGACTCTCCAGGGAACAGGACTCCATTCATTGTTCCGCCAGTCACGCCCCACGGCAATACCGCGTCGGCTGAGCTACTTGCGAAGCGTCTTCAGGAACGCGTACAGGTCCGAGTACCCCGCGTCATCCAGTTCCTTGAGCATCCCGGCGGGCATCAACGACTCGGGCCGCCGCGCCTGGTACTCGATCTCTGACTTCTCCAACCGAATCGTCTGGTTCGTCCCGGTCCGCAGCGTCAAGCCATCGACCGATTGGTAGACGATCAAGCCGTTGTAGACCCGGCCGTCTGAGGTCTGGACGACCGTCGTCTGGTACCGGGGCGAAACATCCCGGTTGGGCAACACGATGGCGGTGAAGAGGTCCGCCCGAGAAAACCGCCCGGCCGAACCGGACAGGTCCGGACCCAGCGCCCTCCGACCCTGGTGACACGCTACGCACCCTCGCTTGCTGAAGATCCGTTTCCCCCGCGACGCGTCACCGCCGGCCCAGTCGACTGCGGCCAGCCGCTTCCGCAGCAACGGCAGGCTTGCCGCCGCCGCCCCCAGCAATCGCCTCGCCTGATCCGGATACGCCCGCTCCAGGTGATCGGTCCAGGCCGCCACCGCCTTCTGCTGCTTCACCCGACCCTTCTCACCGGTCACGAAACCGAACCGCTTCCCGGAATTCCGACGCAGCAACGACACCGCCTGGGACCGCAGGCCGTGCTCCTGGGCCGCAGTGCCCAATCGACGGACCACCGACAACAACGCCAACTGCTCCCCGGCACCTCCTGCAGCGGGCAACTTCGCCAACGCACCCAGACAGGCCGAGAGCACGGCCAGAGAAGATGACTGCAGCCCCGCAACAAACCTCTTGCGGTCAACCCCCTTTGCACGGCGAGCCAACTCGAGTACGACCGATCCACGGACGTCGATTCGGTCGTGGACCGACCGCAGCAACTCGACGATCCCCGCATCGTCGGACCCACCCAGCAACCTCACCACCTCGCCCGTCCACGGGTAGTCCTCGCCCGCCTTGCGAATCGCGGCCACGAACGTCGCCCGTGCCCGCGGACGATCCTCGCGAGACATCCGGCCCAGGAACAACACGTGAGAGGGCTGCCCGAAGCCGGGCGTCTCGAGAACCGCTCGTGGCAACAGCGGGTCGTTGGCACACAGCGTGGCATACAACTCGCCCAGCCGATCGTCCCAGTTGCTGTCCTGATTGAGACCCATCCGGTCGATCTTCGCCTGCAGCCCCACCAGGGCCTCGGCCGTTCGCTTCCGCTGGGCCGAGTCCCGCTCCAGAGGAATCCTCGCCGCGGTGATCAGAAAGTGCAGGTCCGACACCGGGTGCGAGCGTCGATCGAGCCGCGCCAGGAACTTGGCCAGCAGCCGAGGCCTTGCCGAAGAGACCATCGCCGCCAGTCGAGCCAACTCGTCGTCCAACTCCCGATCACCACTGGGAAACACCGCATCGACCACCCGACTCACCTCACCCGAGACCGGGCTCAGGGCCGAGGAGCTCAACAGCGGTCCGTAACCATCAAACACCGCCGCCCGCCCCTTGGCCGGGCCGACATCTCCCAGGGCCACTTCGGCCAGACGGGCGGCATCGAGCTTCAGGCCCGCCGTCACCGACTTCGAAGTCTTCGCACTCAAGACCTCCAACGCCACACTCAAACCGTCTCGATCGACACCTTGGACATGAGCCCGCCCGCCCAGTGCCGCGGCCACGCGGACTCGCGGTGATCGCCGGGTCACCAGGGTCCGAATCCGACGCCAGGCCTCCTGGGGCATGCGAGCCACCGCCTGGGACGCCGACTGACGGGTCCGGCGATCAGGACTCCCCAACTGCTTCACCAGGCCCGGCTCCACATCCGACCAGCCCCAATCGCCCGCCACCCCCAACAACGCCTCGCACGCCGCACGACCCACCCGCGGGTCCCCGTCAGCCAGGAATCCGCTCAACAGCTTCGCGTCGGGTTGAACCGGCTCAACCCGACCCGCCGCCCAGGCCAGTCGCGCCCGCACCGCAGCGGGCAAGTCGCCGATCCCATGACCAAGCTTTGTGAAGTCGGGACCCCCAAAGAGGTCGACCAGGATCTCGACCGCCCGCACCCGATCCGCCACCGAGTACCCCCCGTCACCGATCACCGAGTCGAATCCGTCGCCGCCCAGCTTCCGCGCCAACGGCAACCACCTCGATCGTGACCAACTCGAGAGCGGCTGAGGCATTCTCAGGCAAACTCTCATCGGCGTCTCGCGACGATCCGTCGAACGATGAGTCGTGGCCGGGTGAGTGATCCGGTAGACGCTGCCGCGAGTCCCTCGCCCGCCAACCGCCACGTACAATGCCCCCTCGAGGCCGACGGCAATGTCGGTCGGAGCAAAGCCGAAGTGGCCTCGGCCGGTCATGAACTCGATCGGCTTGGCCAATCCCTGCTGATCCCCCCCCGGCGGCGTCAACGCCATCACGCGACCAAACGTCCAGTCGCACGCAAAGATCGCGCCGCGAAATCGAACCGGAAACGCCTTATGGCGGTAACAGGCCACACCCGTCGGTGAACCGCGACCGAACGAACCGACCACCGGTGGCATGTCCAGAAAGTAGCCCGGACGCTTCCAACTCCGCGACAGCCAACCCGTGCCAAAAGCCGGCAGAGCATGAAACACGCGAGTCGGACGGTACCACGGCAGCGACACGTCCCGCTCGCCATCACTGTCGTAGACAAACATGTCGCCGGAGCCATCAAAAGCGAAGTCGTAGGCGTTTCGGAACCCATCGACCACGATCTCGCTCCCCTGTAGCGACGGCGGGAGCCTCAAGAGGGTCCCGGCCGAAGGGGACCGGATAGGTGAAGACTTCAGTGAGGCGTACGCGGAGGTCACTCCGGCACCGTTGCCGGCCAACAGGTAGAACCAGCCATCAGGTCCGCGACGGATCGCGTGGGCGTCGTGCTCACCACCAGCACGGATTTTCAGGATCCGCTCAGGCGCACCGTCAGCTCGACCGTCCCCGTCCGAATCACGCAGCCGCCACATCGCCCCGTCACCGGTCGCCAACAGATCGCTGCCGTCAAAGAATAACCCCTGGGCGCCGCCGGTGGGACGCTCCGAAAACACCGTGAACGACTCGGCCCGCCCGTCCCCGTCGCGGTCGTGCAGGATCTTGACGTAACGCGGACCAGCCACCACAACTCGGCCCGACGAATCGATCGTCATCGAATAAATATTGCTGGCCAGCTCGTCGTCGGCGTACAGAGTGACCTGGAAACCGTCGGGGACCCGGACGCTGGAATCCGCTGAAGCAGCGTCCTCGAATGCGACACACCGACCGGCTGCAACCAGCACCAGCCATCCACACACCAGCCACCCGCACCACACCCTCCGACCGTGCCCAGAAAATGTCGTTTCCATCACCCCGCTCCTCACCGCCTGGGACTCATCCGCCACTCCGGAGGCAGATCTTCACCTGTCGCCGCCAGGATGTCACGCACGGCGGCTCGTTGAGTCGCACTCAGCAACCGCTCCAGGCCTCCCGCAGGTCGTCCCGATAGCACCTCCTGCAACCGGCGGCCGAGCCGCCCTCGAGGTGCCTCGGGCATCGCCGCCAGCTGCGGCGAATAGACCAGCGGGCTCAAGCCATGACGGAACAGGCGGTCGCTGAGATCCAACTGCCGCAGCGACCGGCCGTCGCCAGCCCGCGGACCCTGCTGCTGGTACCACTTCGCAAAACCGGCGACGCCACTGATCCTGGCCGACCACCGGGGAGACTCGGCCCCCAGCAGGTAACGCATCAGCCGATCCTCCACATCCGATCGCCGACCAAGACGATGCTCGTAGGCCACCCGCGTGATCAGGTTCTGGCCGTGCAACTGGTGGTCGAGGATCAGGTGAGCGATCAGGTCGCTGTGTGGCGAGAGGTAAGCGGTGAGATCGACCAGTCCGTCGAGCCGACTCAGGCTGGCTCGGAACGACGCCTCACCGCGATGACGCCGGTTCTCCTCGCGGTTGACCAGGTTGCCCATGTGCGTCACCGGACCCAGTTGACCGGTCACGTACCAGCCCCCCCAGCGATTGCGGATCGGAGTCGTCCCCGTCACTCGAGAATACCCCTCCAGCGGCTTGCCACTCGATTCGACCAGAAACGAACGGACGATGCCGCCGGGAACCGAGAGCGTGGTGCGACCGATGTGACACGCCAGGCAACTGGACTTGCGATGAAATCGCGGTGGGGCACCCAGGGAAGCCTCGGGCTGCTTCAGCACGTAGAACATCGCTCCCTTGTGTGGATCAACCGCCGACAGTTCCAACTCCGCAGTTCCGGGAACCCAGGCCACCGACACCGCGTCATTAAAGTAGATCGCTCGGGGCGTCTTCGGAGTGATCAGACGCTGGTTGACCGCCGTCTTGGAATAGACCAGCAACTGCGAAGAAACAGGGACGTCCAGCGACTTGAGTACCGAATCGAGATAGCCGCGGCCCGGGACCGACTTCAGCGTCCGCTTGCCACCGGCCAGCTGGCGGTCGAGCCGGGCAACCGGGTCGGAGGTCTTCTCACCGAGATAATCGACCGGCGACTGGCCGAAGGGCAGCGGATCGTCGAAATCCACAACCTTGGGCTCTGCGGCGGACAACACCGCGGGCAAAGAACAGAGGAAAAAAGCCAGTCGAGACACTGTCGATTCTTTGAAAACTCGCGTACTTCTTATACACAGTGTGCCACGGCCGCTGCGATTGGCCAATTGCCAGCACTCTTTCCGATGAACTAAGATGCGGCGCGAGATGTGTTCGGACAACGAAAGAACGTGACACGATGAGACGCTGGTTGATTCTGGTCGCTGTTTTCTCCCTACCGCTGGCTACGGCCCCGGCGATGGCCCAGGACCAGCCCGACGCTCCCGATCTGTTCCAACCCTTCGGTAGCCTCGGCGGTGAACCGGCAACGGACTCCGAACCCAGGATCACCGCGTCGCTGCATCCGGCCACCGCCAAGCCGGGCGAAACCGTGACGCTGGCGATCGAGGTGGTCGTTCCCGAGGGCTACTACACCTACCCGGTCGGCAAAGAACCCAACTCGACCAGGATCACGTTCGCCGACCACGCGGGCCTGGAAGCCTCAAAAACCACTCCCCAGGCCGATCATCCTCCGAAAATCGAAATCACCAGGATCGGCGACACCGACTTCCGCCAGGAAAAGTACATCGGCCGAGTCCTGTGGTGGCAGACCTTCAAGCGAGCCACCGGCCCGGCAGCCGTCAGCGGCACCATCACGCTCAGCATGTGCAATGCCAGCGGGTGCCTCCCTCCTGAGGATTTCCCGATCGAGGTGGTACTGGGAGAGGGTCCCGAGTTTGCCGACGCCCTCGAGGACGACTCGCACCCTTTGACCCTGGACATCACTCCGACCTCAAGAGCCGGTGGCGAAGGAAAACCCACACCGGTCTCCTGGCACATCGAACTGTCCCCCGAAAATGCCAAGCCGGGCCAGGACGTCACCCTGTCGCTCTCGGCCACGCTCAAGGACGGATTCCACATCTTTGCGCTCACACAGGACAAGAACAACGGCGGACTGCCGACCCGGTTCTTTGTCGAGGGGCTCCGCGGACTTGAGGCCACCGGCGAGGGTTTCGTTGAAGACAAGCCGTTTGAAACCCAGTCGACCAAGCTGCCCACCGGGACCGTCAAGCAAAAGCTCTTTCACGGCACGGTGACCTGGAGCCGGACCTACCGCGTGAGTGACTCAGCCGCCAAGTCCGGTTACGGGGCTCGGGGACGAGTGCTCTACCAGTACTGCGACGAAAATGGCTGCATGAAGGGACGGGTAGCGTTTGCGGTGGGCCAGGTCGGCTCCGCCGACAAGGTCGGAACGACGGTCGGCAGCAACACCGCCGGCGAAACCGCCGGCCAACTGCCCGCCGCATCCGCCAGCCTCGGCACCCTGCTGACCCAGGTCGGCATCGCGCTGCTGGCCGGCTTCATACTCAACTTCATGCCCTGCGTGCTGCCGGTGATCGGCCTGAAAATTATGTCGTTCGTGACCCAGGCCGGCGAAAACCGCACTCGAGCCTTCATGCTCAACCTCTCCTTCTCGGCCGGCCTGATGAGCGTGTTTGTCGTTCTGGCCACGCTGGTTGGGGTGATCGGAGCCGGCTGGGGATCGCAGTTCACCAGCGCCACGTTCAACATCGTCATGGCCGTCATCGTCTTCGTGTTTGCACTCAGCTTCCTGGGTGTCTGGGAAATCCCCATTGCCGGATTCGGCAGCAGCGGAGACTCCTCGGAACAGGAAGGGCTCGGAGCTGCATTCGCCAAAGGGGTCCTGACCACGATCCTCGCCACACCCTGCACCGGACCGCTGCTGGTCCCGGCGATGAGCTGGGCGGTGAGCCAGTCCGTCGGAGTCACCTACGTGGTGCTGATGAGCGTCGGGCTGGGGATGGCGTTTCCCTACCTGCTGATCGGAGCCTTCCCCAGGCTGATCGCCTTCCTGCCCAAGCCGGGGATGTGGATGGAGACCTTCAAGCACGTGATGGGATTCGTGCTGCTGGGCACCGTCATCTACCCGATGTTCGTACTCTCGGGTGTCGACCCCGACATCGTCGTCCCCACGCTGCTGTTCCTCTTCTCGCTCTGGGCTGCCTTCTGGTGGATCGGCCGCGTACCGCTGACCCAGCCGCGCAGACTTCGGATCAAGTCGTGGGTCCAGGCAGCCGCCTTCAGCGGCCTGATGGGGCTGGTCTCCTTCAGCTGGTTCTACCATCCCGACGACGGTTTCTGGAGCCCCTACTCCGACGAAGCCCTCGCCGGACACCTCGAGGCCAACCAGACCGTGTTGATCGACTTCACCGCCGATTGGTGAATTACCTGCAAGCTCAACGAGGCGGTCGCCTTGGACGCAGACGTCACACGCACGTTCATCACCAACAACAACATCGTCGCCATCAAGGCCGACAAGACCAAAGACTCGCCCGACATCGATGCCCTGCTCGTCAAGCTCGGCAATCACGCCAAGGCGATTCCCTTTTACGCGATCTACCCGGCGGGAAAGCCCGACAAGCCGATCGTGCTCGACGGAGTCTTCGGATCCCCCGACCGCGTGATGGAAGCACTCAGGCAGGCCGTCGGCAAGACATCAACCGCTGCAGCACCCACAGCCAAGTCCCAGGACGGCGGTACCTGAGCGTCGCGGAATTCGTGACCATTCCGACCGCAACCCGCTAACGCCCGCCGCTGATCAACCGGCTAACCTGCCGGTCGCAATAGGCTTGGTTGTGCCGGACCAACCGTTGCCGGTCGGCCTCCGAATCGGTCGTCACGTCCAGGAACAACACCCCCATTTCCTGGTGAGTCCCCTCACCCCAGGTGACCCGCCGGGGAGGCGAATGCGGGTTGAAGGGGTTGGCCGAGCTGTTGTCGTACCATGCTTCGTGGATCAGCCGGGTGCCGGCCGCAAGCCGCAACGGGCGACGCAGGTGATACCGCGAGTGCCAGTTGAAGTCCCAGTCGTCAATCGCTACCAGAGGCAACTGACGGCCACCCGGCACCTCAGCCCACGATCGGCAACGACGGCCCAGAAGGTGCATGTGAGGCAGAACCGAGTGCACGGTGACGGGAACCGGCAAAGTGTACTCGGCGGGATGATACACGTTGGATTCCCCGGCCAGGATCTCCAGGGACATCTCGCCGACCAGGACCTCGACCACCGGAGTGACCCGGCTCAGAGTACCCTCGGACGGCCGACCCGACTGATCGACAAAGTAGATTCCCATTCGGGACTGGTCCTGTTCGATCCGACCGGTGGGGTGGTAGTGCACCTGCACCACGAAGTCCGAACCGGCTGCAATCCGACGACCCAGGCCCGCCGCCAAACGCCTCGACTGTACACCCATCGCCCAGCCCCCCAGCGTCCCGCCTCCGCTGAAACCCCAGCCCCCGAAACGACGGTAGCCGGCAACCGGGTCGGCCGCATCGAGTCGCCTCGCACTGCCAGTGTCGTCGTAACGGAAACTTGCGTGGTGCACCACTCGAGCCGACCCCGGTCGGAATTCGATCGCGGAGATCATTCGGTCCCGCTTCAAGCCGCTGGGGATCACGAAATACCAGTAGATGTCGGGACCCTCGGCAGGAATCGACACCGCCTGGGGCATCGTCAATACAAGGTCCGGCTCACCCAGCGACCAGCCTCCCGGGTACTGCGGTGCTCGCGGCGCCTTCGACCGGTCGCCCCGTGGCAGGCCCGATTCGAGCCAGCCGCGCAGCAGTGACCACTCCCGTTGGCCCAGTCGCAGGTCATCCTGGAAATGGCCGAAGCCGGGTCGAGGCTTCCAGGGCGGCATGATCCGGCGGGTGAGCACGTCGAGCACCTGGCGATGGCGGTCAGCCACGTCGTCGTAGCTCAACAGCGAAAACGGGGCCGAAGCGCCCGCACGGTGACAGCGACCGCAGCGACGATGTACCAGCGACGCCACGTGGCTCGACCATGTGACCGGCCCCTGAGGCACTCCCACGGCAGACTCGGCCTGCTCCAGCACGCAGCCGATCGGCGCCGTCCTCACCAACGACCTCGACCGACCCCCCAGCACCGTGTCGATCGCACGAGCCAGGTCCCGGCTGGTCACCCTGAAACGGCGACGACCGACGTCGACGTACGCGTCGTCGATGCGACCGCGGTAACAGAGTCGTCCGCTCGAGTCGATCACGAACGACTCGGGGACATGCGTCGGTCGCAGCTGACTTCGGAGTTCCCTGTTGATCGCTTGGGTCGATTCGGAAATCACCGTAACGGCGGTCCCCAACTCGGTTGCCAGGCCGATTTCCGAATCGGTCTGGATCACCAGCAGCTCGACGCCGCGACCGCAGGCGGCCTGCTGGAGCCGCTTGAGCATCGGCAGATAGGTGCGGCTGATCGGGCAGGTGCTACTGAGATAGACGACGACGGTTGCCGGCGAGAGGGAGCGGCCGCCGACACGGTGAATCGCACCCGTGTCGGCGCGAAGTTCGATGGGCTCAATCACAAGTCGGTCGTCTGAAGGCCCCGACGAACCGTCTGTCGTCGCGCTGCCGGACTCCGCGGGCAACAGACCGCCGACCCAGGCGGCCAGGCCCAGCAGGACGAGCAGCGAGAGGATCAGCGGGGTGATCGCCGCTCGCAGCGGGTGAGGCAAAGAGGTGCGATCCACGGCGGTCCGACCGTTGGTGATGCGGGCCGGGACCGTAGCAGATGGAACGGATCGCAACGAGGCGAGTTGCCGGACGTGTCCTTTAAAAGGGAGCGGCCGCCGCAGAGTCCCGCAACTCTACGACGGCCTGCCACCCTCGGACACACACCGTACGGGTTTCAGCCGGAGCCCATTGGCTTAG
>Ga0310123_10003350_pt1 | contig 12460 bp, 14 predicted proteins | sample CB6_AW_1057_MG_FD_203505 | JGI IMG/M metagenome (GOLD analysis project Ga0310123, IMG submission 203505) | Marine microbial communities from Western Arctic Ocean, Canada - CB6_AW_1057 | ecosystem: Environmental > Aquatic > Marine > Oceanic | place: Canada: Western Arctic Ocean | collected... | reverse complement strand
CGGGAATAGTCTGGTTGGCCTCATCCGCGATAACGGACGCTCAGGTCGACTGCTGCGCACATTTTCCAACGACAACGGGCGCACCTGGAGCAAGATCGTCAAAACCAACTTTCCGGACGCCACCAGCAAGTTCTTCGTGCTGCGTACCTCGCGCGGGTACTATGCGATGGTCTCGAACTCCAACCCGCACCGCCGCGATCCGCTCACGCTGGCGATCAGTCCGGACGGCTTGGTCTTCACGCACCTCTTCAATTTGGTCGGCGGCCGACACGTCGACTATCCGCACATTATTGAATTTGACGACCATCTCTTGATCGCCTTCTCCGGCGCGAAGCAGACAATGGAGGTGCTGAAAGTCTCACTGGATGATCTGGACGAACTGATAAAGAACGAGGCGGCGAAGAATTAGCCGAGACCACTATGCACCGCAATCGATACGGACACGCACTGTCATTGGCTTCATGCCTGTTCGCCGTCTGTCTCTTCTGTACGAAACATTGCCGTGCGGGCAAACCAAACTTCGTCCTCATCGTCGCCGATGACCTGGGCTACGGTGAGCAGGATCAGGACCTCGATGAAGGCGGTTCGAAGGAGTCCTTGGGCGATTGAACGGTGCGTTCTGTCCGCAGGCAGAGGTCGATCACTTCTCCTTCGGCTCACTCCGGCCAAGTCCCTCGATGACCTTCTTCGGGTCACCGGTGGGAAGTTCACAGAACTTGCCCTGGCAGAGAAAGACGACCACTTCGCCCTTCTTGGCCTGCTTCTTGAGAGTGCTCCGGCTGAACTCTTCAACCGGGCCCTCGGTGCCGAGCACGACCTTGTTGGGCTGGTAGTTCCCGTGGATGATCTTGAGCATGTTCTGCACCGGTTCAGATTTGACATCGCCGACGAGGACGACGCGCTTCGGCTCGTTGGCGGAGAAATCCACCGCTCCCACCATGTAGGGGACCGTCCGTGGGAATTGGGTGATCTTGCTTGAAAACTGCGCCAGGCTCGCCATCGCGGGTTCGCGGTATTTCTTGTTGTCGGTGATCTTGGCGAGTCGCAGCAGGGCCGAGATCGCGGTTGAGTTCCCGGACGGTTCGGCGCCGTCATAGTAATCCTTCACCCGCATGATGAGATCCGCGCTGGCGGTGGCCTGGTAAAATCCGCCTTTCTCCTTGTCGTAGAAGGCCTCGATCAGACGATCGGCTATCTTCACCGCGAACTCGAGCGGGGCGGGGTCGAGGGTCACTTCGTAGAGGTCGAGCACGCCCTCGAGGAGGAAAGTGTGGGTGTCGAGCAACTGCGCCGAATCGCGCTCGCCATCGCGCCAGCGGTGGTAGAGCCGGCGCTCCTTTTGGTCCCAGAACTTCGCCCGGATAAACTCGAAGTTCTTTTGGGCGGCTGCGAGGTAGCTCGGCTCATCGAGCACGCGCCCGGCGCGGGCGATGGCGCCGAGCATCAGGCCGTTCCACGAAGCGAGGATCTTGTCGTCGAGACCCGGGCGCACCCGCTTGCCCCGGTAAGCGAAAATCTTCTTCTCGGCGGCAGCGAGGGCAGACTTTTCGGCCTTCTCCAGCTTGGTGCCGGTTCGGAAGAAGACGTTCTGATCCTTCAGGTGATCCGGGTCGCTGTGGTCGACGAAGTTTCCTCCGTCGGTCACCCCGTAGTATTTCTCGACGGCGGCGAACTCTTCCTTGCTGAGGAGTTTTTTCAGTTCAACGGTGGTGAAGCAGTAGAATTTTCCCTCTTTACCCTCGGAGTCGGCGTCCTCCGCGGAGTAGAAGCCGCCCTCCGGGTGGGTCATGTCACGCAGGATGTAGCGGAAGACGTCACGCACCACCTCGGCATGGCGCTTCTCTCCGCTGACCAGGTAGGCATCGAGGTAGAGCTGCACGAGCTGGGCATTGTCGTAGAGCATTTTTTCGAAGTGGGGGACCAGCCACTTCGCGTCGGTGGAGTAACGTGCGAAGCCGCCACCGATGTGGTCGTAGATTCCGCCCGCTGCCATCTTGTCACAGGTGAGCAAGACCTGGTCGATGGCCTCTTGGTCGCCAAGGCGCGCAGCGAGTCGCAGCATGAGGCGGGGCTGGCTCGGCGACGGAAATTTCGGCGCTGCGCCCCAGCCGCCCTCTACCGGATCGAAGCCGGCTTTCATTTTCGCGAGCGCGTTGCGCAGCACATCGTCGTTGAACTTGGCCGCGCCACCGGCCACGGCATTGTTGTCGGCCTCGCGATCCTTGAGGAACTTGGTAAGGCGCTCCGCGGTCTTGTCGATGTTTGCGCGGTCGCCGACCCAAGCCTTGACGACATTGCGGATCAGGGCGTTGAAGGTCGGGTTCGGGAAGTAGGTGCCACCAAAAAACGGTTTGAGCTCGGGAGTGAGAAAGGCGCTCAAGGGCCAGCCGCCGCGCCCCTCGCTGAGCGCCTGGACCGCAGACATGTAGATCTTGTCGACGTCCGGGCGTTCCTCGCGGTCGATCTTGATACAGACGAAGTGTTCATTGAGGTATTCCGCGGTGGCCTCGTCCTCGAAGGTCTCGCGTTCCATCACGTGGCACCAGTGGCAGGTCGAATAACCGATGCTGAGGAAGATGGGCTTGTCCTCTTTCCTCGCCTTCTCGAACGCCTCGGCGCCCCACGGGAACCAATCGACCGGGTTGCGGGCGTGCTGCAGCAGGTAGGGCGACTTCTCGTTCGCCAGCCGGTTGGTGTGCTTGGGCTTTGCGTCTTGGTCGGCTTTCACAGTATCGGCATCTGGCGAGCAGCCGAGACTCAGCCCCGCGGCGAGGGCGAGCACGGTGGTGCCCAAGGTGGTGGATCTTGATAGTTTCATGAGGAAAGGGTCGGGCGCGAGGCACGCTGGTCGAATTTGGCCACGCGCAGGCCCAGAGAGAACCAAGAGAGGGAAGCGTGCAAGTGCTCCCTGAGCCAGCTTCGAGTTCTGAAGGACCTCAAGTTCTCCAACGTAGCCCTCCTGGACTAGCTATCAACTCGCTGTCGTCTCTTTCAGTGGCATTGAACTCCGGTTGATGGGGATGGAGCCAAATGGTGCGCTCAATGCATCTCCACCGCACAGGAACCCAAGCCGCCGCGGAAATAGTTAAACTGTACATTCGGATGGTCCGCCAGCAGTGACATGGGGACTGCGGAGTCGGGGATGCCTTTGGAGATCATGAGGGCGGTGAGGCGTTGGCCAAGGGGGCTGTCGTGGGCTCCCGCTTGCCAGATGGAAACTTTCTCCGCCTGACTGATAACTGATAGGAATTTTGATTTCCGCCAGTCTACGAGTAAAAATCCCTCATTCAAGTGTTGCGTGTACTGATAGGAAAAGCGGTGCCTGGTTGCTTGCCGTAAGCATGTTGTCTGCAGAAGTTACCACCGATCCACCACTGCCCCCCTTGCCCCAGGTCTCACTCATGAGCAGAGCAGCGATCCGTTTCAGTGCACTCAGATTGAGTCAAATGTTGTCATTCTGACAACATGCACGGTGACCCCTCTGGACAATTTGGTCGCTGTAATGATGCCGAGTCGTTTTTCCTATCTTGGCAACCGCCAGCACCTTGCAGCCTGCGGTGCGCAAGCGCTTGGGTCGCGTGGTACAGCGATTGCTGTTTCTTTTCTTGGGGAGGGTTGCATATGAAATCTTCTTGTCAGGTTGCTGATGTAATTCAGCTTTTTCCTGGGCACTTTCCGCGTTGGCTCTCGCTTGATGTATCAGGAGAGAGGGAAAAGAGCTGTTTTTCGCGAAATTAGACCACGTTATTTTACATCGAGGGGCTCGATCCATGTCAAAAATGCGAAGACGATGGCGTGATTTGACTTGTGCTGGACTACTTTTCGCCGGGTTACTGGCAGCACCCGGCGTTGCTCTCTATGCCGCCTATCCGGCGAAGAAAACTGACGCGAAAGACGAAATCGCGGAGGTCTGTCAGGGTGAGAAGCTGGGGACGACCGTCACCTGGTACGAGGATATGAAGGAAGCCTCCCGCCTGGCCCGGGAACAGGGAAAACTCCTGTTTGTTATCCACGTATCGGGTAATTTTGCTCGCGAGGAGTTCACCTGAAACAACGCTCAAAAATTCAGGGCAGGTGCCCTGTCAGATCCACGTGTTGGTCAATACCTGGGCGAGAACTTCATTGCCATTTATCACCAGGTCGGCGATTTCGAGGTTGTCAAGGTGAATGGTCAGTTGCAGAAGAATGGTGGCAACGTAGCCAGCTTTTTTTGCACGCCTGATGTCAAGGTGATTCATGCGACAGCCAAACCGATCAACGCGGACCAGCTGCTCCGTGAAGCAACCTGGGCAGTGACAACCTACCGTGAAGTATTAGAGCAGGAGCCGAAAAGCCTCCCTGTTCAAATGAAACTCGTGGAGCAAGCTCACCTGAAGCAGTTGAAACAGAGTAGTTGGGATTTTGACTCGAAGGTCAGGGCAGAGTTGCCGCGTGCGCAGCAGGATTACCGAACCAAGATGCAACGTGATCGCAATTGCCGATGCCTGGAATCGCCGCTACTTGTTGCCCGGCGAAATGCAGCTCGGAGTTTCGGGGGTGACCGGGTTCACCAGATCATGTTGGCCCAGCCACTGCAGCCCTTACAGTCAGTCTATCGCGAGGTCTTTGAGAAACTGACCAATGAGCGTGCCAATGAAGATCGTGGCGTTGTTTACGCGGCGGCCAAGGGTTTCGAGGTAGCACGGGAGAAAGGGTTGCCGGTTTTGCTCGTTTTGTACCGTGGCCAGGGGGACAATAAGGATGAATGGGACAGCCCGACCAAGGAGTTGTTCGAGAAGGTGTTATGCACGCGCCAGGTCTTACCCGTATTGCGCCATTACGTCAGGATCTTCGTTCCGAAAAGACAGCTGTCGGCACTTTCGAACCTGGCCGAGTTGCCGGTTTACGAGGCTTCCAGGCACTCAGGGCCTTCGATCATAATCACGGATTCCCTTGGTAAGCAGATCGACTCGTTCTATGGATCCATTTCTCCTGGTCAGTTTGCCATGCAGCTGTGTCCGGCGATCCATGAGGCGAAGATGACGCATGCAGAAAAGTTGGCCAGCCAGGGCGAACACTCGTCCGCCCTGAAGGTGTTGTATCAAGTTCGTTCCGTTCCCACATCGGAGGCCAATAAGCAGCGTACTTTACGGCTGAAGAACCGGATCAGGTTCCAGTTGGCGGAAAAGTGGCTGGCCGAAGGGAGCCGTCGTCGTGCCTTGCGGACTTTTACAAGTCTCAGTAAATTGGCCAAGGATGAGGACCTGCGTCAGCGCAGCAAGGAGTACATGACCCAGTTGCGTAGCGGCAATGAGGAATCTCGCATTGCAGCAGCTTCTGGCAACGACTGATAGGAATTTTGATTTCCGCCAGTCTACGAGTAAAAATCCCTCATTGAAGTGTTGCGTGTGTGCCGAGACGGCCACGGCCGCCTCGGCACACACGCAACACTGGCTATTTCTGGCGATGGTGAGCAAATGGGGGCCTGCCGGAGCACAAAACACCGGCCGATCGGTGCAAAATACGCGTTGGTCCCGCTGCTGGGGCGCAGCGTCCTCGTGCCGACCTGCGTCGGGGATGATTAGAAGCTCGCCAGGAACGTGTCGATGTCCACGCAGGTCAGCTCCTGGGACTCGTCGGCTTCATCTGGCGTATCGATCGAGTTGCCGGAGTAGGCGGCGTCCAGCTCGAGCACCAATTCATCCACCTCGGGTGGTGCCCTGGCTGACCGAGACTGCCACAAACCGCAGTGCGTAAGCAGCGCTTCGATCACGTCTGGCTGCGGCGGTTCGATGAACGATACGACCTTCATCCGGCCGCCACACTCGGGGCAACACAAGGGGTGCACCTCGTACACTCGCTTAATCAACATCGCCCAGGCCTGGCTGCTGCCCGTCGCGGCGATTCGGTCGATCAGTGCGGATTCCATGGCGTGAGGTTCGCGCTGTGTTTCTGGAATAAGCCGGCAGTAGGTCCTCGGCTCGGTTCGACCACAAAATGAAATCCCAGAAAGTCCAAAAGCGAAGGAGTTGCGAAATATGGAAACGCCGCTGACACCAAACGACCCGGATCACAATCACACCGGTAAGCACGTTTTCTGGCGACCGAACAAAAAAAAAGAACGGATTGCAAAGCCGCCTGCTGTTCCAAAAGGGTGGTGATTGTCACCACTCAAAAGTCTCGAAATAGCGAGGAAATAACAATGACAACATCAGCCCACAGACCTGAGGAGAAGCTACTCCTCAAACCTCGGGAGGCGGCAACACTCCTCAGCATCTCCGAGCGGCAGCTCTGGGCGAACTCTCGGCCCCGGGGACCAATTCCGGTGACCCGGATCGGCAATAGTGTTCGTTATTCCCCGGAAGCGCTGCAGGCCTTCATTGACGGCCGGCGGGAGCAGGAAGGGGGTGTGGCATGAAGTTCACCATGCAACACGGCGGTGTTCATGTCGGCAACTATTCCGTCGTGTTTGTCGGGGCTGAAGAATTCGAAAACGAATACGGCCCGGGAGTGCAACTGAAGTGGCAAGTGACGACCGGTGAGCACGAAGGGGCGATACTGACGCGGATCGTTTCGGCCAAGTTGAGTCCGAAGAGCAACCTGTTCAAGTTTGTTCTGGCTCTGAACGGCAGCAAGCCTGAGGTTGGCGTGGAGATTGACCTTGAGTCATTCGTTGGCACCACAGGCATGGCGATTATCGCCGAAATGGAGAGTGGAAGTACTCGCGTTGAGAGCTTCCTGAAAACCTGACTGCACCAAATGAGAGAACCCCGGCAGCGGACACTGCCGGGCCTCATTCTTCGACGAAGTCTGATACGTCATGAAAAGTATACGCAAAGAATCCGCCTTGAGTACGGCAAAAAATGGCTGGCCAGTGTTTCCAGTCTGGAGCTGTACAAGCGGCAAGTGTGATTGCGGCAAAAAGGATTGCGACAACCCCGGCAAGCATCCCTGCGGCAGGCTGGCTTCGACGGGGCTGTACTCGGGTACAATTGAGCAAGGCCTCATCAGCGGCTGGTTCGAAGAGTATCCCGATGCCAACATCGGGATTCGCACCGGTGATGTCTCAGCAATGTTTGTCGTGGACATCGACAGGGGCAAGGGCGAGGGTGACGGGTTTGAGCACCTAAAACACCTGGATCCCGAAGGCCTCGGCTGGGATGGCATCGAAACGGTCAAGAGTCGTACCGGCAGTGGTGGAGGACACCTGTTTTTTGCCCTGCCTGCTGAACTGAACGTGCAGAATGCCGTCAAGGTACAGGGAACCGCCATTGATGTACGAGGCAACGGCGGATATGTGATTGCTCCGCCTTCACAGAATGGTGCAGGCCCGTATCGATGGGAAGTCGCACCGAATGAAGTTGAGCTGGCCGGCTGCCCGGGATGGCTGCTGGAGTTCATCCGCGGCAAGACATCGCCTGAGAAATCCGGCCCCACAACCTTCATCTTTGATGGGACTTTGCAGGATCATCCCGGTGCATCGAAGGGTGAGCGAAATGATGTCGGCTGCAGGCTTATTGGAGGTTATCTCGCGGAGTATGGGCTCACAAATGACCTGTCGGCCGTTGCAGTGGAATGGGGCAGTCGATGCACTCCGGCTCTCGCAGAATCTGAGGTGCGTCGAATGGTCGCAGGACTGGCGAAGAAGCACCTCGCGAGCAATCCACCGTCATCAAAAGCGAAACCGAAGGCAAAGCCTGCACTTATTACGATGCGATCCGCTGACGTGGAAGAAGAGGAACTGATCTGGCTCTGGTCCAACCGATTTCTCACTGGGCATATCAACATTCTCGCCGGAGATCCGGGACTCGGGAAAAGCCTGCAGGCCGTGGACGCGGCAGCAAGAGTCAGCACGGGCAGAGACTGGCCGGATGGCTCGCCATGCCAGCGCGGCAAAGTGGTCTACTGCACGACCGAAGACGCTTTCAACAGTGTCGTGAAGCCTCGACTGAGTGCAGCACATGCAGATCATTCGCAAGTGATCTTTGTTGCTGGCGTACGGTATGCAGACGGGGATGAAGGAGCGATGTTCCTCGATGAGCATATTGGTTTGCTCAATGCGGAATTGAAGCAGCATGAGGGCGAGGTTCGGCTACTGATCCTGGACACACTTCAGAGCTATGTCAGCAGCGAAACCAACACGAACAACAATGCCAGCAGCCGGCGAATCATGACGCCTCTGAAGCGGCTGGCCGAGACACATCAGGTTGCTGTTCTGTGTCTTGAGCATCTGACAAAGGGCAGCAGGCCCGGCAGCAGCACCTATCGAGTACAGGGCAGCATCGCTTTCACCGGGGCGGCACGGTCCGTATGGATTGTCGTAGCCGACCCCGATGATAAGAGCAGGCGGATCGTGCAGGCGAGTAAGACCAATCTTGCGCCGGACAACGAAGGTCTCGGGCTCAGTTATCACATCGAGGGTGAAGTCGGCAGACCCTTCATCGTCTGGGGCGAGACAAATATCGACACGCCGCTGAGTGATTTGATGGACGACAGCGGTCGAGGTGCTGGAGGTGATGACGCGAAGAGTCAGTTTGCGGCGGCGGTTGAACTGCTGCAGGACAATCTCACGGAATCAACACCAGCAGCTGAAATGCAGGAACTGTTCAAAGCCGAAGGTATCAGCAAGACAACCATGAAGCGGGCACGGGACCATCTCGGAGTAAAGACTCGCAGGGTTGCCGACGGGTGGATGTGGATTCCCGGACCGAAGGTGACGATTGGCAGCGAGGTAATTGCCAATCCAATGCAACCGGATGATTCGGCAAGAAACCAAGGTTCCATTCTTCCAGGCGTGGAACCTTGGAACCTTGCATTGAATGCGGAGCAATGCGAATGACTGCAAGACATAGCGACGATTTCGTCAAGGTTCCAAGGTTCCAACCTGAACACATAACACCATGCTGAGGCGTGTCATCATGAAAGGATTGCGACGATGAGCATCAACTTGCATGAATTGTTTGCGAAGCTGAGTGAGGCGGGGCTCACGCTTCGCCGTGGCGATGGCGGAACAATTGAGGTTGTTGGCAACCTCGCGAGGGTGACAGACAGCATGAGAGACGCGGTGCAGATCAATCTGCCGGCTTTGATTACCTGCCTGCCGGAACCACCACTTTCACCAGAAGAACAAGCCACTGCTACCGCTGATCACATCCGTGACCAGCTGAATGAATTCGCCGACTGGTTGTTTACCGTGACCAGCTGAATGAATTCGCCGACTGGTTGTTTACTGTTGCTCCAGGGGCGACTGTCGACCTGGGTCGCAGCGAAGACATAGACCAACGAATTGCCGCTGCAGTCGATACGCAGGAACCTCAGCGAGTGGCGGAGGAAATCGCAGGGTTGCAGTCAGATCTGGAGGTCATTAACTGGGCCGCGGAGATTCTGCCAAGTTCGTACGAAACTGAAGCGAAGGCCAAAGCCAACCCTGCCGACGATGGTGACCAGATTGACGGAATACCGTTCTGAGCGTTTACTTTTTGAAAAAAGGGTCGACAACTTGACGGGATTTGGAATCGGGATCAGTCACAGAGAGAGGATGTTCAGTTCTACGTCCTGCTGGAGTCTTGTTTCATTGCTCTTCACCTTTCTGCCACGAAGAAACGTGTAAGAGAACAGCATCCGGGCAACACACATCAACACCACGGTACTTGTGTCAGTTTGCAAAAGTGAATTAGCACATCACTGAATCCATGACTCCCCCCACAACCGAACAGCTGCAAAACATTCAGACCAAAGCGAACAGCATGCTGGAGGCGATCATCGAACGTCTGGAAGGCAGCATACAGCTGCAGGCTGCCCTCCGGCACGTCATGCAGGCCAGTGATGATGCACTGCCCGCATTTGAGCAACCGGCCGCTGACGAACCGGCTGTGGCGAATCAGGTGCTGTTCTCGGCTGTCGGGGCTGCAGGCGACACGGGCGGCGAACGCAGAACTGAAGAGACGAGCGAAGAGGAATTGGGTGTAGATGGGTCCTTTGTCAGCCTGATTCCCTGAAACGCCCCCCCCGCCTTCACTTCCTGTGTTTTGCAGAACTTTCAAATTACACAAAGTGGCAAATTGACGGTTTATCGCCAGGCTTCTTATAGTCCATATCTTTCCGGCTGCGTGTATCCCTGTCGGGGTGGGTTCTCTCTTAGATCTTCCTTTTAAGGCAAATGACATGAACTCACGTGTGAGATCATTCATGATCACAATCGGCGCATCTACAAGGAAAGTTGGGTTTCCCCGGATATGTTCTGCTTTGGCTCCCCTTTTAGCTTGTCTGTTCGCTAGCGCACCTGTCATTTCAAATGCTGCCACTATACACGTTACCGGATACGAGGTTCTCAATTTTGTTACTGCGGCTGCCGGTGTGCCGGGTTATTGGGGAGATTTGAGTTTCAGCAGTGACGGCAACACAGCATACTTCATCGGGGAGTCGGAATCCAGCGGAGCAGGGGTTTGGGAAGCAGCAGTAATTCGCGATGGGAACGGGAATGTCACCGGATTCGGCGCAGCTGCCAATCTTTTCCTGGAAGACTATATCGATACGGGCCTACTGCATTACCCGGGAAGCACAACACAATTCTATCGGGGTTATGATGGAGATGATTATGGTATCGGCCAGCGGACGGCAGGCGGGGCAATCGAGTACAAAGTGATTAATAACTATGATGAGGAATACGGTGGACTGGCTGTTGTTCCGGATCTGTATCCTAACGCGGGTAATTTGTTATCCAGCAGCTATAGTGACGGTCAGATTTTCCTGCATTCAGTCAGTGACGACGGTGACGGCACATACACAATTGGCGACGGCACGCTGTTCGCTGATTACGGGGTGACGTTTTCGGTTGGTGACATGGAATACGTCACGAGCGGGCCGTTGGCGAACACACTGATATTCACGGATTGGAACGACGGGGGCAATCAGACTGTACATTATTACAGCATCGACCCGGCGACGGGACTTCCTGTCGGCGGAACAACGGCGACACCTCAATTATTTGTCAGCGGATATGACGACGCATGGGGATTGTCAATAGATCCCGTTACCGACAACATATGGCTCATCAATTATAATGATGACACTTTGCTGCAAATTACCGCCACCGCCGTCCCCGAGCCCTCCTCCATTGCCATGTTTGGCATCGGTGCACTGGGTCTGTTGGGCTACAGCAGACGTCGCCGGCAAACATCGGCCTCCGCCTGAGGTACAGGACACTCATCACCACACAGCGCATCACGGGCGGCCAGCGGGCCGCCCGTTTTTTGTGCGCTGACAAGTACATCCGCAGGTTGTGACCACCTGTGATGTCACTGCCCGCGTTTGAGTAACTGGCTGCTGACGACCCGGCTGCGGAAAATCAGGTGCTGTTCTCGGCTGTCGGGGTACTGGCCAACCTGCAGGCGACACGAGCGGCAAAAACAGAACTGAAGAGACGGGTGGAGAGGAATTGAGGTCCGTGAAACTGGACGGGGTTGAACAAGGAACCATATGAGGACGTCACGATGACCGAACTTCCAATTCTGACGGAACCACTGCAGCTGCTGGAAATCGAGCGGATCACTGGGCTGAATTCAAAGGCGGCTCGGACATTTTGTGATGCAGTCGGCGGCATGCGGTGTGGCAGTTTGTGGCAGCTGCCGGTCGACAGAATGCCGTGGAGTTATCACTTGTCTCGGGGTGCCAATTCCGACCGATTCGTCCCGATTCCGGTCGATAATTTCGATTCAGGATTAGTACGTGACGGCAGCGATGACGGTGATACTCTTACGGGCATGATACCGCTGTTGACTGAACGTGATGCTGCTGTGCGCCTGCGCGTAACATTGAATGATCTGAATGCATTACTCGAAAACGGTGATCTGTCATATTTGGTCATCGGTGGTGAGATTCGAATAACAGATGATGATATTCGCGACCTGGTGCGTCGGACACGCACACAGGAAGCAGCACTGCCGCGAAGGAGCGATCACGAATGCAAACTCTGAACATGGTGTCCGATGCCGCGTCGGACCTGAATCTGGATGAGTGGCAAATCAAGAGAGCGATCACCAGAGGTATCCTGCAGGCTGAGACTGTTGGTGGTGGTGAATATCGTATTACCGGCGAAGCACTTGAGGCGGCCATGCGGTCCAGCGATCTGGATGGCCCGCCACGCTTTCGTGACTGGCTCGACGATCGAGCTGAAATGTTCCGAGGTAGTACATTTTCCGGCGGAGTCAGGCAGATCCTTCAGAACAAACTGCCGGCGGCCATGCCGGCAAACGATCAGGTCATTGCGTACACCGGGACCATCCGCACACTCGGAACCAGGCAGCCGCCTGCCCTGCTCGTGGGTGAAGACCGAAAACTACCGTACGACACCCTGGCCGAATGCTACTGTGTGGCTCAGCTCCGACAGAAGGCCCGTATTGTTATTGGTCAATTCGGCCAACACAGGATCGATCTCAGCATGCGTGGCCCGCTGGATCGTCTGTACAGCAGCCGTGAGGAA
>Ga0310123_10003348_pt1 | contig 12466 bp, 10 predicted proteins | sample CB6_AW_1057_MG_FD_203505 | JGI IMG/M metagenome (GOLD analysis project Ga0310123, IMG submission 203505) | Marine microbial communities from Western Arctic Ocean, Canada - CB6_AW_1057 | ecosystem: Environmental > Aquatic > Marine > Oceanic | place: Canada: Western Arctic Ocean | collected... | reverse complement strand
ACATAACGCATTTTGATCATCCGGTTTTGGGTGATGTTCAGATGTGTAACCATCCAAACATATATAGCGAGACCCCAGCGGGCATCTGGAAGGAGGCCCCAGAGGTAGGGCAAGACACGGAGGAAATTCTTATAGAAAATTTGGGATACGATTGGGATGATATAGGCCGGCTTCAATCTGCCGGCGCAATCCTGTAGAAATATATTGCCTTAGTCAGGGCATTTAATAGAGAGGAGACAGTATGGCAGAAATAGATGGAGGACACCTTTTTGCGAAGGCTCTAAAGAAGGAAGGTGTGGAGTATATCTTCACCTTGAACGGAGGTCATATATATAACCTGTATGAAGGTTGTGCAGATGAAGGTATCAAGATCATTGATTTTCGACATGAGCAAGTAGCAGCTCACGCAGCCGAAGGTTGGGCTAAAGTTACTGGCAAACCAGGTGTCGCGATCGTAACCGCTGGGCCTGGGGTAACCGATGCCGTAACTGGTATCGCGAATGCTTATCAAGCACCAAGCCCTATGATTATGATTGGGGGTAACGCAGGTATTGCGGATCATCTGCGTGGTGGATTACAGGACTTCGATAGTGCGACTTTCCTGAAGCCTGTAACAAAATTCTCTGAACAGGTGAAGAGGGTAGAACGTATACCCGAATATGTCGCGAACGCTTTTAGAGCATCAACGAGCGGTGTACCTGGACCAGCTTATCTGGAAATCCCTATCGATATCGTAGGCGGGGTGACTGATGAAGAAAATGTTAGATACCCTGACAGATATAGGACCGAATCAAGAGCTTTCGGTGACCCAGAATATATACAAAAGGTTGTCGATATCATAAAAAATGCAGAGCGCCCCATGATTCTTGCGGGATCAGATGTCTGGTGGTGTGATGCTGCTGAAGAGCTTAGGAGATTTGTTGAAACTATAGATTCTCCAGTTTTCCTTAATGCCATGGGTAGAGGAAGTCTTCCTTCAAATCATCCAAATTTAGGGAGTTTGGGAAGGAGATACGGTTTGGTCAAGTCTGACGCTGTGATTCTCATTGGAACTCCAATAGACTTCAGATTGAGCTATGGTGAAGACAGATTGTTCCCCCAAAATCCGAAGCTTATAGAGATCATGATGGATGGAAACAAAATTGGTCAGAATAGAGATGTTGATGCGGGTGTGGTAGGAGACGCTGGTGCGATTTTGGGTCAGGTTCTAGATGGATTAGAGGCTTCTGGATACAAATCGAAAGGAAAGTCTTGGGTCGAAGAAGTTATGACCGAGGACAAGGCATTAAAGGCTGCTGATGAGGAACTACTGAATAGTGACTCTAACCCGATACATCCCATGAGACTTTGCAAAGAACTAAGAGATGTACTGGATGAAGATGCCACAGTTATAGGTGATGGAGGTGACATTGTTACTTTCGCTGCCAGAGTACTTAACATAAATAGGCCTGGACACTGGCTTGACCCCGGACAGTTTGGATGTCTTGGTGCTGGCAGTGGGTTTGCTGCTGCTGCTCAGCTGGCCAGACCCGGGAAACAGGTCTGCATAGTCTATGGAGATGGTGGATTTGGACTGACTGGATTTGATGTTGAGTCATATGTGAGATTTGATTTGCCGATTGTTTCCATAGTTGGCAACAACGGGGCCTGGAACCAGACCACTCAAGGTGTGGTTAAAAGAGGTGGAAGAGCTCTGGGGACCTATCTTTCACAAGACACCGATTATGCCAAGATCATGGAAGGTATGGGGGGTCATTCAGAGCGGGTGACGGAGCCAGACCAGATAAAACCGGCTCTTGAGAGAGCCTTTGGGTCGGGGAAACCGGCGTTGGTGGACGTTGTAATAGACCAAAACGTCTCCTATGGAACCATGGGAGGAAGATCGAGAGAGCAGCGTCAGTACTAATAATAAATATATGAGGGCCCTTGTACTAAAAGGGGCCCATTAACATAAGACGGGGGGTCCGTAATTATGACAAACAGAGAACATCATCCTGAGGAAGCTTTTGTAGGTAAGGAACTTGAACCTCGAGCGTTTGAGGTATCTGCAAATTATGTACAAGATTACTTTGAAGGTCTCAAATTGGACTCCGACTGGTATGAAGATAGCGGAGAAAGTAGTGACAAGTTACTTCCATCAATGATTCTTGTAGACGCCGAGTCAATGGCTGGAGCCAGTTTCCGTAATAATTTTGGCAACCTGTGGATGCGTCAAGAACTCGACTTTCATGCTCCTTTAACTTCGGAATCAGAGATGAGGGTTGAGTCTAGAGTCCAAGATATATATGACTGGAGAAACAGGACGATCGTTCTTCAAGAATCCACCATTTATGGGGAAAATGACACTATTCTCGGTGTGATGCGCCATCACCAGAGTTATTTACTCGACCAAAATTCAGGGAGAGTGGCTTTGAGAAAGCCTTCTGATAAAGAAGGGGTTCGGAAATTCAATGTCCCAAAAGGTGATCTATTGGATCCAGTCACTAGGGAAATTGATCTAGAGATGTGCGGAACATTCTTTCATGGGAACAAGCACTATCACACAAATCGAGAAGCATCTCAGGAACTAGGATTCGAGGAGGTGGTCGTTGGAGGAAAGATGACTATTTCCTACATCGGCGATATGTTGGATCGGAGCTTTGGCCAGAAATGGTTTGAGGGTGGCAAACTGGATGTAAAATTCACCAATATTGTTTGGCCAGGCGACAGAGTAACAGCGAGAGGTGTACTTACAGATGAAAGGTCTGTAAGCGACGATATTGCAGAGGCTCGGGTGTGGATGGAAAAAGACGACGGCACTGTGGTTATAGTTGGCAACGCATATATACCGGACTAGTGGCAACGGCCTGTAGCTTTTCCTTAGTACCGAAACACATTGAGTGAGTCTTTTGATGTGGTCGTCATAGGTGGTGGTCCGTCTGGAAGTTGTGCCGCTTCCATGGTGGCCAAAGCTGGTGTGTCCGTTGTGCTTCTCGAACGCGACAAGTTTCCTAGAGATCACATAGGTGAATCCCTGCTTCCGGCCAGTATGCCGATACTTAGAGAGTTAGGTGTTGAGGCGGAAATAGCCGCCGCGGGATTTCCTGTCAAATATGGGGCCACTATGGTGTGGGGGAGTGGACCTGAACCTTGGACGTGGAGCTTCAGTGAAACGAACCAAGAATACACTAACGCATATCAGGTTAATCGTCCTGAGTTCGATACTATTCTTCTCAATAAGGCGCGAGCTTTAGGCGTAGATGTTAGAGAAGAGAATCAAGTCATTGAAGTGATTTTTCGCGATGAAAGAGCCGTGGGAGTTCGTTGTAATAATCGACTCGGGACTGAGATTTTTATAGAGTCCAGAATGGTTATAGATTGTAGTGGTCAATCATCTTTGATTTCCAGGGCTAAGAATCTTCGCCAATGGGATGATAGTTTTCAAAATCTCGCAATATATGGGTATTTTGAAAATTCGACTCCCTTGCCTAAACCTAACGAGAACAATATTTTCATTGAATCTTTTTCAGAGGGTTGGATTTGGAATATACCTTTAAAGGAAAATATTGCTAGCGTTGGAATTGTGCTAGATTCAAAAAAAGCATCACAGGAACTGCAATCCAGAGATGTTGAAGATTACTTTCAGGTGAATCTGTCATATTCGAAAGAATCTAGTCGGATGCTTCAATCAGCAAAGCTTCTCAAGTCTCCCCAAATTGTAAAGGACTGGTCTTACACATCCAGTCAAATCGCCGGTCTATCTTGGGCCTTAGCAGGTGATGCGGCTTGTTTTATAGACCCATTGTTTTCATCCGGCGTACATATGGCTCTTATGTCGGGAGTTCTAGCCTCAGCTTACGCGGTCACCGCACTATCAGACCCAGATATGGAAGTAGCCACCGCTGGTGTGTATGAAGATATGATCAGAAGGGAGTATTCCTTGTTCAGGGAGCTAGCCCAACTTTTTTATCAGACAAATAAATCTATTGACTCCTACTTTTGGGAGGCGAGAAAAATATTAGGCCAAGGTGGGATATCTACTGGACGGGAGGCCTTTATCAAAGCTGTATCTGGCCAATCTGTAAGAGGATACGAAAGGGCTGTTTTGGAAAGAGGAGAATTACCAGAATCCTTCAAATATGCTCTTGAATCGCAACAGAATGATAGGGATACTCGGCAACGGGAGTTGGAAGCATACTCGAATAATTGGAATTACCTAGTCCCTTACTTACATGAAGATACTTATGTTGTTAGAAAGCCTGTTTTATCTGCTGGTAGGTTCGAGTGGGGATTCGTGCTCTACTCACCTGAGAGACAGGAAGGTACTGATTGTAGTTCGTTTGTCGCATTGCTATTAGATCTGATCGATGGTGAAGCGACGATGGCCTTAATATCGGAGCGAATCGAAGATAAGGTGAGTCGTTCAGATAAAACAGTTATCAATGAGTATTTTAAGAAAACTATAGAAATTCTCTATGTAGAAGGGGCTATAAGTAAGTTACAGCTAGTGAAATAGACTGAGTAGTTGGATACTAGCTTTTTGTGGATTGGGATCTAAACATCTCGGGCCATAACAGACAAACACCTATTGTCAAAAGTAATCCTATGACCCCATTGAATACCAGAGCCACCTGGGCTCCGGCTAATTCCGTTATTGCCCCGGAAAGTAATAGTCCCAAGGGCAATCCTCCCACAGCCAGTTGCCTAAGCCCCATTATTCGCCCTCTAAGGTTTGCAGGTGTTAAGTTGAGAATCATAGTCGAAATCATAATTACACACATAGATTGCCCAATTCCTGCAGAAAGAAATATTGGCAGACTTACAGAGATGCTGGGAGCGAGGCTCACCAGAGCGGCCGACGTGTGCCATATAGCAGAGCCACAAATTATTAGCATGCCTCCCCTAATCCGAATTAAACCAGAACTGAGGCTAATTGAACCAATTGCCGCTCCCAGTGAGTAGGTTCCTAAAATTATCCCCAAGCTTTCGGAACTGGTCTGAAACACTTGTTTCACTACGACTGCAGCAAGCGAAAAATAGAGTGGGAACGCGGTCAAATTAATTATTACTGCCATGACTAATAACCCAGCAAGTTCCGGGACAATCCGTACGTGTTTTAGTGATTCAACCAAAGATGAAATCACGGGTCTCTTGTTATCGGCATGAGTAGTGGTTACATTCAGCGGATTTTGTCCTATCCTGAATGAAAGTATGAAAGATAGTAGATAAAATATAACCACAACTGAATAACTCATTGTCATATCTGACCAACTTAGTAAGTAACCGCCGGCGATGGGACTAATTATTTGTGTTAAATCGCTTCCCGCTCTCTCTAATGCCAGACCATTCCGGATGCTTTTTTCGGGAACTATGTCGGGCATTATGGACTGACGAACGACCATTTCAGCTGTTTTGGATATGCCGAGAAACCCAGCCAATATTAGAATTTCCCACTTATCCAAATTGTTAAAAAATATTAATGTCAGACCTATGCTTGAGTTGAAAAGGAACGAAGTTCTGACCAGGATTATTAGAAGTCTTTTTCCGAGTCGATCCACTACTACACCTATCAGAGGTGCGAACAAAGTCGCTGTGAATCGAAGGGCGCCATATACACCTAAAATCAAGGGCGAGTTAGTTTTCTCAAGTATGAACCAGGATAGGATCACCATCTCCATATATTCAGCCCAGTGAAGAGTGGCAACCGATGTCCAAAGGTACCTATAGTCTTTGTACTTTAGGCTCTCTAACATTGACTTCGCACGGTAAGCATTAGTTTGATTGCCTTTCGTTCAATATTGATCCACCCTAGTCGAGTGTAAAAGTTATACAGTGGCTAACTTTTTGTCTGGAACTTTGTTTCGGTGTGTGCGGATGTTCCGGCTCAAAATAACTTACTTCATAACACTGAAGCAGGAGCTATCCATCCGCCAGTAATTTCCTCTACAGTTTCTAAGACAGATAGGACAATATCTTCCCTCCAAGGTTTTCCTACCACCTGAACCGCTATGGGTAAATTATTAGAAGATGTTCCCCCTCTTACTACTCCAGCCGGCCATCCTGTGACATTGAAGGCCGAAGTGTACGAATACAGAAACTTGTTTTCAGGTAAAAAGCTTTGACCTGGTCCCACTGCGGGTTTAGCAGATGCAGGGCATAGAATCACATCGAAGTCTTTCATGAATTGGATCATTCCACTCCTGTAGTGATCTACCATCTCAAGAACTTCTGTGAACTCCGACGTTGGTATTTCTGAGGCTTCTTCTAGTCTATTTTCGATGAATGGTGAGAATTGGTTGGTCCCTGCTTCCTTAAGGATTCTTCTGACCCATTCTCTTCCATCCCCTGTTCCATTTCTTCCATCGATTTGCTTCAACATGTTAAGTGGATCAGGTAGGATCTCTACAGTTGCTGCTCCTCTGTCTTGTAATCCTGATGCTACATCTCTCACAACACCTGAAACCTCTTGAGTTGGTGACATCAAACCATTGTCCGTATGAAAGGCAATTCTCATTCCTTTTATATCTATTTCGCCTGGATCTCCGATGGGCATAGGTACTATGTACGGATCCTTGAAATCAGGGCCTGATATAACTTTGAGGATTGGATTAAGGTCCCGAACATACCGTGCCATAGGGCCATTCTGAGTAAGGGATTCCGTTGCTCCCAGAGCGTAAGAAATACAATGTCCTGTACGTGGGACTCTTCCTGAGGTCGGTTTGATTCCTGCAATTCCACAACTGTGTGATGGTATGCGTATGCTGCCTCCCGTATCGCTGCCTATATCAAATGGCGACCCTCCAGTAGCGATGATTGCCGCGGCTCCTCCACTGCTTCCACCTGGAGACAGATTTGTGTCGTAAGGATTTTTAGTTCTACCGTAGACCAAATTATCGGTATCAGCAGCAAGAGTCAGTTCTGGAGTATTGGTTTTCCCGAGTAAAATTGACCCGGCTTCACGAAGTCTTGATACCAAAGTTGCGTCTGCCTCGGGGACTTCATTTTGTCTCCCCAGAGTTGCCCAGGTTGTAATAACTTCCTCTGTATCCAAGGAGTCTTTTAAGGTCATGGGAACTCCATGCAGAGGGCCTCGGGTTATTCCTTGAGCGAGTTCAATATCTAGTGAATCAGCTTCAGAGAGTGCTCTTTCAAAACAATCTTGCACTACAGCGTTTATAGAAGGGTTGATTTTGTTGATTCTTTCAATACACTTTTCTACGGCCTCTCTACTGGTTATCTCTTTTGAGGCGATTGCTTTTCCTATATCTACTGCGGATGATTGATTAACGTCTATACCCATTTCTTTCTCCTTGTGGTGGCAGCCTAATTTTGAATCTGTTGTGTTGGTTACATTTCTCGATCAAGCTGGCTAATTACCCGGATTAAAAAAATTGTCATCTGCAGAATTTTTGGGTTTGTATCCGAGTATTTTTTCTGCGTGATTAAGATCACGATAATTCCACTTGTTGTTTGAAACAGCGAAAACTGTTTCACATCTAATTGTGTCAGGGGCGTCTATGCAGAGTCTGAGCATGTTACATATATCGTCGTGTCCTAGGTAACTCGCATTCTCCCTAACACTCAAGGGTTTATTTTCTTTTTTAACAACACCTATTCGTACGCTGATTACAGAGAGGTTATATTCGTCTGAAAAATGTCGCCCCAGGGCCTCACCCCAAACTTTGGTTGCGCCGTAAAGAGCATCTGGACGCACCTGTTCGTGAGTAATCATGTCAAAATCTTTTGGGACTTCGTGGTAACTGCCTTCAGCAATTTCCTTATAAGGAGATACTCTCTCGAATCCTCTTATTGCACTTCCACTTGAAGCGAACACCACTCTTTTTACTCCTGCCCGCCGGGCTGCCTCAAAAACGTTGTAGGTACCTACAACGTTCACGGAATGCTGATGTTCCCATTCCTGGGAACCTAGATATGCCGCAAGGTGCACTACTACATCCTGGTTGTCGAAAGCGGGTGCAATGGACTCTAGGTCTGTGATGTCAGACTGGAAGGTTTTTACACCTTCTACAGGGCTTCTGTTTAGTGCCGTAAGTTCGTATCCACCTTTATCCGTGAGATGTGTTTTAAGCAATCCACCTATTAACCCACTCATTCCTGTTATCAACACTCTTTTGGTCATTTTTTTCTCCTGAGGTCCATCACTCGATACTTTTGGTGGATACTAGCATTTATGGAGATATTATTGTTCTCTTTGATTGGAATGGTATTTCCTTTTTTATTCTCCAGTCTGATACTCGCTTGGTGACCTATAGCTGATTAGGTGCTATATTCACCATGATGGTTGTTACGACTAAAACTAGAAATGTAGGAGCAAAAAATGAAGTTGGCATTTTTTAATGATTTTACTCTCGGTGTTGTGAAAGGCGACAAGATAGTAGATATATCTGAAGCCGTTCCAGTGAATGAACATAATCATCCTCAAGGGCTGCTTAACAGGATTATAGAGTCATTTGGAAGTTACAGGAACGCGATAGAAGATGTAGTTGAATCTTCAGAAGGGGTGCCGATTGCATCAGTTTCATTTAAATCGCCAGCACCAAATCCTCATAATATTGTTTGTATGGCGGTTAACTATATGGAGGACGGGACAAGAGATGCCCCTGCTCCCATTAACGCTTTCCATAAATCTCCCAATGCGGTACTTCCTGACGGAGGAACAATAGTTTTGCCAGATGTTCCCGCTACGATATTTGAACCGGAAGCGGAAATGGCATTGGTAATAGGTAAAACTGCCACACAGGTACGGGCTGAGGATGCATTTGATTACATATTCGGATATATGAATTTCATTGATATGTCTGCCCGGGGTCTAGGTTCTGGTGGGGGTGTTTTTTACCAGATGAAATCAAGGGATACTTTCGCTCCCATGGGGCCGTTTATAGTTACATCAGATGAGGTTGATAATCCCCAAAATCTTAATATAAAACTTTCTATAAATGGGGACTTGAAGCAGAATTTCAATACGGATGATATGGCCCACCAGATACCAAGAGTAATTGAATGGATAACGTCAATACACACTTTAAATCCAGGAGATGTTGTAGCAACAGGTACGAATCATAGAGGCCTTACTCCAATTATGGATGGGGACAAGATTGAACTAGAAACAGAAGGTTTGGGGAAACTTAATATTGCTGTTAGCGATGACCTTGGACGCAAATGGGAGCGTGAAACAAGGCTAGAGAGACAGGATCAAGGTTTTGATGATACTACTCCCCAAATATCTGGTAAATATTCTTAAATAACTAAAAGCACTACATTTTGTAGTAGTGTTTGAATGTAAATACTGTGTCGTATGAAGTACGAGGAGATGAGGTGAAGTTCAATTTAATATACCCAGTGAAAGAGGGATATTTGGATAGAAGACTCATTCGTGATGTGGCGGTTGCGGCTGAGGAAGCCGGATTTTACGGGTTCCTTTCCTGGGATCATTACATGCTTCCTGAAAGTTCTGAAACTCTAGATGCGTGGAGCATTTTGTCATATCTCGCCGGTCAGACCTCCACCATTAAATTGGGTACAGTGGTGACCCCCCTACCTTTTCGTCCTCCTGCTCAACTTGCAAAAATTGTGAGTAGTGTCGATTTATTATCTGGCGGACGCACCATACTTGGTGTTGGAGCCGGTTGGCACAGGCCAGAATTTGATGGATTTAGTGAATGGTTACCCACCGGCAAGCGAGTTGCACAGACATCGGAAGCCTTAGACCTCATAACCACGCTCTGGGGAGGAGGCGCTGGAGATTTTGATGGAAGATATTTTAAGGCGAAAGGTGCTGAAGTTTTGCCTTCTCCAGTACAAAAACCTCATCCTCCAATGTGGTTTGGTGTAAAAGGACCAAAAATGATGGAATTGGCTGCCCTTTATGGAGACGGGTGGATTCCTACCAACATTACTCCGTCAGATTATGCCTCTGGTTTGCAGAGATTACGTGAGATCCGAACAGATAATGGAATCAGGGAAGACATTAAAGGGGCTCTTCAAAACTTTGAAGTTTTTACAGACGCTTCTCTGTGTCTCGACACTATATGTGAATACAGAGACGCCGGTTGTGAATACTACGGTCCAATATGGTCCTATCCACCGGATGAAATGATTTCCCGCATACACTGGTTTGCGGAGAATGTTATGAACTCCAAGGAATTGTGACTTTTTCAAGTCCTAAGCTGAGGACCACTACTTTCAATTTCTCCAAATAACCTCTCAGGCCAAAGGCTCTAAAGATTGTATTGTGGATCTAGGTAGTCCTTTTCCTTGGCGTAGACTTGCAGCCGACCTCTAGTGCTCTCGGATACGATTATTCGGTCCTGGCTGTCTATTGTTATGGAGGTGGGTCTTTCAAAGGTTGCTAGAGACGACTTGTCTTCTACCCTGCGGTAAGCTTTTAATGCGTCGGGATTTGATTCTACGACCTCTTTGGCCCATTGAGAGAATTCGTACGCATCTCCATAGAGACTTGTGAGAATCTCGCCTTCTGGATCGAAAATTTGGACCCGTTTATTTCCCCAGTCCACCACATAAACGTCGCCTTCACTGTCAACTGCTACATCTGAGGGATGGTCTAGTCTCATATCTTCTGGGAATGTGACACCAAACGAGAGTAAAAACTCTCCTTCAGACGTGAATTTCTGGACTCTGTCGTTACCCCAGTCAGCCACATAAACGTTAGAACCTTGGTCCACAGTAATACCCCACGGGTCTGAAAACTGGCCTTCTGAACTTCCTGATTCACCCCACGTAAGGATGAATTCACCTTCCTTGGTAAATTTTTGTATTCTGTTGTTTCCTGAATCAACTATAAAAAGATTGTCACCTGAATCAAACGCGATTCCAGAAGGCATATTCAGACTACCTTCTTTGTTACCTGGGGTTCCCCATTCTCCCATCTTTTTACCTTCCGGGTCGTATTCGATTACAGTGTTTGTATGTTCGTCAGTACAGTAGACATGGCTTCTGCTGTCCACGGCCAGAGAAGAAGGCCACGTAAAATCTCCGTGCCCAAAATCTCCAATAAACTCTTCTTTAATGGTTACTTTGCCGATTCTTTTGTTTGGCTGTACCACCCCACCAGCACCATCGCCACCTCTGCTGAGGACGTATATTGAGTCATCTTTAAAACTGACTATACTCATAGGCTGGGTAAACCCGTTGCCCGCCGCAGCGTTTCTTCCTATCGCATGACTGAAATTCCAAGTTCTGCCTTGAACTGTAGTTGTAAGCATCTTTGCCTCCGAGCAAAATATCTATGATGCGGTTGTCTAATTAGAGGATTGAATGAAGTTCTCGCTGGAAAATGCTCCATTAACTATGGGAGCAGCCTCAACCTCCAGCCAGTCCTCCAGCAAGGTGGTATAAACACCCCTGAAATCTTGATTAGGAACTAAGTCTCCCTGTTCGAGAGCATCAGCTCTTGTTTCAGGATACCGGCTGTACATTCCTCCGTTCACTCTGGGGCCGATTACAAACGAAACTCCGGCTGCACCATGGTCCGTCCCTGACCCATTGTCCCTAACTCTCCGGCCAAACTCAGAAAATAGGAACATCACGACATTTTCGTCATGCCCCGTCTCTTCCAGGTCATCCCAAAAATCTTGTATGGCTGTAGAAACTTCTTGCCATAACTGGGCATGGATAGGGGCTTGGGCGGCATGGGTGTCAAAGCTTCCATGTTGGGTATAGAAGACTCTTGTACCCAAATTCGCCTTATGAATAGTTGCTACATCTCTCAAATTCTTCGCTATGGGATTATCAGCATATTCGATGTTGGATTCATATTTGTCTGGTGCGACTTTCAGGATATCGGCTCCATTTAATGCATCAATGCCAGTTTGTCCTAGATAATCCAGAACAGGCCCAGAGCCTAGAGCTGCTCCGTACATGTTAGAAAACCGGGTCAGCATTTTTTCTCTTACTACGTCTTGCTCAACACTTGTCAAAAGTCCATAGGTTGATAAATCTGCTACAGATGCAACCGAAACTCCAGGAGTTACTAGTGCCCTGGGCAGGCCCTGTCCAATATTGACTGCCGTAACCGGGTTTTCACTCTCCGGATCCAATTCACGAATGGCTCTACCTAGCCATCCCTCGGTGCCGACTTTATCTGGTTCAGCCGTGTGCCAAATATCCATAGACCGGAAGTGAGACCTTGGAGAATTTGCGTATCCAATCCCGTGGATAATGGCCATGTTTCCTTTTTTATATATGCTTCTCATGGGTGACATCGATGGGTGCAGGGCATATTCTGAATCTATGGTGAGCATCTCAGCCTCTGGGATGCTCAGAGATTTTCTGTTGTCGTAGTAGTTGCTATCGTTGTAGGGGATAACCGTGTTGAAATAGTCGTTCCCCCCGGACAACTGCAAAACAACTATTATGGGTTCTTTGTCTTTTGTGACCATGTTTGCCTCCTCTACTTGCAGTTAAGACTCTTCAGTATCCTATGTTTACCCGAACTGATACTCCCTGG
>Ga0310123_10003346_pt1 | contig 12470 bp, 8 predicted proteins | sample CB6_AW_1057_MG_FD_203505 | JGI IMG/M metagenome (GOLD analysis project Ga0310123, IMG submission 203505) | Marine microbial communities from Western Arctic Ocean, Canada - CB6_AW_1057 | ecosystem: Environmental > Aquatic > Marine > Oceanic | place: Canada: Western Arctic Ocean | collected... | reverse complement strand
TTGTCACGACTGGTGGCAATGAATCTCTCAAGGGCGGCGACGTCTACGACGTCACAAGTCCCCCCGGGGCGAAGATAATCATTGAATATTCGTTTGATGGTGAATCGACGGGCGGTGCTTTTAGACAGTATATCAACGGTGATTTAGACCACGAGATTTTCCAGGACGGTGGCCTTAACACAAGTACGAGTCACCCCTCGGCCCTGGGCATAGGGGTCCAAGCGGCCGGCTCCGAGGCCAATTGGGACCATAACGAGTTAATCCTGTACGACCGGGCGTTGCCCGAAGCGGAACGGAATGCCGTTGGCAACTATTTGTCCCAGAAGTGGGGCATTTCCTCAATGTATCCCGGCGGCGGGTTCGTACTCGGCGACTTCAATGGCGATATGGATGTCGATCTGGATGATTACGACATCTTGGCAGGCAACATGCAAGGTCATTTGGACGGCCTCGCTGCCAGTCATGCTGACGGAGACATTAACGGCGACTCCCGCGTCGATCTGGACGACTTCCTGGATTTCAGGGAGATCTTCGAGCAGCAGCCTCCACCCGGTGCGTCTGCCAGCATTCCTGAACCGTCGAGCCTCGGGCTGTTGCTGTGCGCCTTGGCGGGGATCGCCACCCTCGCGCTGGACCGCAGTCACCCTGTACGATAAAGACCGACAAGAGTCCGAAAAAGGGACTGCTATGAATACGCACGCTAAGTACGCCACATTAATCTTCCGCATGCTGGCCCTCCCTGTCGCCCTGCTGCCGGCCCTGGCCGCCGGACCGGCGCGGGGCGCGGACAATAACTGGGTGGGCGGCGACCCGGCCGGACCGTTGAACTATGATCAACTCGTACAAGTCGGAGGATTCGTTAGTGCGAGCGATAACTGGGACACCGGTTTCCTACCGTGGAGTGGTTTCGACGAAGTCGCGGTCATCAACAATCAAGACCCGAACCCGGTCTTCTTGGCGGACGATCTGACGAGCGACGGCCCCGCAGACTCCCTTCTAAACGACCCCGCCGGATTGAACGTGACTGGCGGCGCCTTCGAGATCCGCAATGGCGGCGTCCTGTCTGCCGTCGCAGGAGCCAACGCCCCGGCCACTTTCCCAGGCGACGTCACGGTCGGTTCGCAAGGGGAGTTGAGAATTCACAACGGCGGTTCGCTGAGCGCCGCCAATGATCTCTCCTCGAGCGGTTCCCTGGCGCTGGGCGAGTCTAGTAGCGCAGCCACGTTGACAGTCGCCAACACGGCCAACCTCTCCGGCGGTACCCGCGTCAGCGGGCCGAATGTGAGCTTTTCGGCCGGCGAGATCGTCTTGGGCGGCAGCCACACGCTGACCGCCGAGATTACCGATCAAAACACGCACTCGGCCTTGTCGACTGCCGGCACCGCCACCCTGCGCGGATCTGTAGCGCTGGAGTTAGCAGGAGTCGTGCCCGCGGCGGGGAATTCCTGGAATCTGATCGACGCGGCGACGATCGACGGCGTATTCGCCAACAAGGGAATCCCTGTGGGACCGGGCCTGGGGGCTTTCATCGACGTGGTCCCGGGCGGCACGAACGGGCAGTTGGTGCGGGCGACCATCGCCAATCAACTGCAGCTTTCTGTGAACCTGTTGACCGGCGGCGTGGAGATGAAGAACCTTTCGAGCACGACATCGGAAGACATCAACGCCTATTCCATCCTTTCCAACGCCGACATCCTCGACCCGAACCGCTGGTCGAGTTTCACGGGCGCCGGCCAGACGGGCTGGAGAGAAGCCAATGCGGGAGGGAGGCATTTTTCCGAGTTGAATCTGACGGGTTCACGGGTCATCGCAGCGGACCAATCGATCGATCTCGGCGATCCCGTGACCTATGAGTTTGGCGCGGCGCCAGACGTGAGTTTTGAATATGCGCTGGACTCCGGAGAATCCCGGTCGGGCCAGGTGGAGTTCATCGGCAAGAATACGCTCGTGTTGCAAGTCGATACGGCCAGCGGGGAAACGGCGATCAAGAACGACTCCGCCTTTGGCGTGCGCCTCAACAGCTATTCGATGATTTCGCTGGATGGCAACTTGGATCAAAACGGCTGGACGCCCCTGGCGAACAACGACGCTCAATGGAGAGCGGCCAACCCAGCGGCCAACCACTTGAGTGAACTGAATCTCACCGGTTCGTTGGGGGTATCGTCCGGTAGCGTCATCGCTATCGGCAACGCGTACAACGAAACAGGGAATGCCACCGAAGACCTTGTTTTTCAGTTCACCCTGGCCGACAGCGCAGAAGTGCCCGGTGACTACGACGCCACCGGCGATGTGGGGCTCCCGGACCTGAACCTGGTACTTTTCAACTGGAATTCCAACACGGTTCCCCCCGGTTGGGTCAATCAGATCCCAACGGGCCTCGTCGGGCTTTCCGAATTGAATGGCGTGCTTTTCAACTGGGGAAACACCGGCGGGGGTAGTGGGGGTCCTAGCGGCTCGTTCACAGGCGTTGTCGAGTACGTTACGCTCTCCGGCAGCGGCAGCCAGGTTTCCGTCCCCGTTCCTGAACCGTCGAGCTGTTTGCTCGCCGCCTTAAGCACACTCGGCCTCGTCTGCCTCAGGCGGCAGAAGTTGACGTAACAGGTTGACAATCCTGAGAATTTTTGGGCCCGGCGTCGGCTGAGGGTGTTTAAACGCATACCGCCGGTCTACGCATTCGGTGGCATCGCTGTGTCTCGATGATAGGCCGACGCTTTGCAGATGGCGTTGGCCAAGAGACGTTCACGGCAATTGCGGTAACGAACATGATCGCTATACCCGAATGCAGAAACAGAACCGGCTTTGGCATTGACGTTGCCTCAGTCGGCGAAACTAACGGCATGCACCGGGGCGAGGACACTTGAAATGAAGATGGTAGGTCAACTGATCCTGGTCGAAGTTCTTCAGACAGCCCAAGCTCATCCAAGATCACGTGAGCGGCATTATGCCCTGGCGCTCCACTCACCTCACCTCCTGGATGCGTACCAGCTCCACAGAGATACAGACCTTGAAGGGGAGTCCGGTAATCCGTCCAACCCGGCAGCGGTCGCCTGGACATCATTTGCTGAGGAATCATGTCAACATGACGGATGTTGCCGTCCGTCATGCCTATCCGATCCTCGATATCCTCCGGCGTGGGCAAAGTCCAGTCGACGATCACGTCTCGGAAATTTGGCGCATACCTCGATACCTCGTCGATAAGCTGTTCCCCCAACTGCTGGCGTGCATTCTCCCAGCCACCGTCCTTAACGTGTGGCGGCAGGTAGTATACCCACATCGATAGTACATGATGTCCATCCGGCGCAACCGTCTTGTCGTACACAGTCGGAATCTGGATCTGTATGAGGGGCGTCTCGCTCACGCGACCGTTCATCGCGTCGTTCCAACTGGTTTGTGGTCCGTCAGCAGAGGTGATAGACATCATCGCGAGGTTCTTCGGATCATACTCCGACCCCAGACTTCCAGAGAAATCTGGCAGCTCGCGGAGGGCACACAGGAACTTGGCAGAGGCCGATTCGATCTTGAGAGACCTGATGTCATCGATGAAATTGGCAGCTAGTGTTTCCGAATCCAGCATGCGAAGGAAAGTCCGTTTGGGGTCGGCATTGGACACAACGATGTCGGCCTCTATCAACTCACCGTCTTCCAATTCCACGCCTGTCGCCCGGCCATTGCTGGTCACGATCCGCTTTACCTGCGCTCCTGTCCTTATCGACACCCCGTTCGCTTCAGCGGAGCGAGCCATTGCCTGGGTGATGCCTCCCATGCCTCCTTCGACGATGCCGTAGTTCTCGGTGTCTTCACGGTAGGCGGAGAAAGCGTATAAAGCTCGAATGTACGCACTGCCGGGAGCGCCGTCATCGCCTTGGTCCAGTGGCCCGGTTCTGACGAGCGTTCTTATCTCGTCGGATTCAAAGTAGCGGTCTGCCAGGTCTTTCAGCGGAACCGTTAACAGGGTTTCCAGAAGCTCTTCCTCACCCTCTTGACGAAACCTCTCAGTAAGTTGGGCGAGCGACGGAGGCGGCGTGTGGTAGTAATCGCTGAGGATCCGTACCGCCCTATGCCAAAGGTTCGCCCACTCTGGCCACGCGTCGGCATCGTGCTCTGAGATCGATCTGATCTCTTCAGCCGTCATCTCATCGTCGTGCCAGATAGTTATGCTCTTGCCACTTGGAAACGGCTGCGTACGCGATGGGTCGAGAGAGTGTATGCGAAACCCATACCGCCTGAGCTCTAAATCGTCTATGACCTTCTTTTGAAGAATGTGACAGATGTAGGAGCATGTCGAGAGTCGAGAGTCGAGAGTCGGTACCCCGGGAACCATTCCTCCGTAACAGCGGCTCCTCCGACTACGCCCCTTCGCTCCAGCACCTGCACCCTGAGACCAGCTCGGGCCAGGTAGTTGGAAGCGACCAAACCGTTATGTCCGGCGCCAATGACTATAACTTTGTGATCGGGCACGGTAGCTCCTTAGGTATGTGAGTCCTGACTGCGTACGTGACCTACCGAGGTGGGATAGATCGCCGTGATACCACAAGCACGCCGTCCAGTTACGCACCGGATTCCCGTCGCACAGCGATAATGTGCTCGGCACACTCATGACGTATCCGCTCATAGTCTTCCGGCCCGATCGCCGGTACAGGGTTCCAGGTAGATACCTCCGCGCTATGCTGTGCCGGCTGTTGTTCCCAAATGCCCAGAGAAATATGCGCTTGCAATCGTTCCAAAAAGCGCCGCGCCGCTTGGATCGCCGGACCTTCTTCCTGGCCTGAAGTCGCGGCTGCCGCTAACGTTTGTTCCAGCGTTTGCAGGTAACGGTAATCGTTGACCCCCGCCAGACGCCCCTCCCAAGCCAGTTTGGATTCAGGTAATCCCTGGTCATTGATCCGCACATACCAGCCGTACGACCAGGCCATGTTACCTTTGACCCTGGCCCACCAGGTCCACAAACCAGCATAGAATCGCTCCAGCAGCGGATTGCGACCATTCCACCCACACTCATACATCCACACTTCTGAGCCATGCTCCTGCGCCAGTGGGAAGAGCTCCTCCCACTTGCCGGTAGTCCCCGCGATCCAGACATCGTAGAAGTGGCCTTGCAGCCGGGGATCCGGTCCGGCGGTAACCGTTTGTACTCCGTTCTCTCGGGCCGGGGTATAGTCCTGCATCACCTCGATAACCCGCTTGGCGAGCTCACCGCCACCAGGTTCGTCCAAAACGTAGAACAGCAGCGTAGGCCAACCTTGTTCCTGGGCGTGCCGGTAGATGTCCATGATGGCTTGCGTGCCACCGGCTAGTTGCCCGAACTCTCCGCCCACCATTTCCTCACGCCAAGTATGCAGGAGCAAGGGATGATTGCGGCAAAGGCCCGCCCGCTGGACATTCTGCACCATCACATCCAGCTCGTTGAAGCTGAGGTGAAAGTTGCCGTCCTTATCCTTTCGCTGGGCGCAGCAGTACGTGCCCACCGTATTCATCCCATGCCGCTGCTGGTCCAACAGGTAGATTTGATCGGAGCCCGGCAGAACGTAAGGCACCCCACCCTTACCTCCTGAAGGTTTGGTGTCTCGCCAAGTCCCGAAGGCCACATCCGCCGCAGACAGCACCAGATCAGGGACCGTCAGTACCACCGGCAGCTTGGTCACCTTATCCGCGCCCACACCGACGGGGGTAACGGTGACCTGTCCGTTGTATTGTCCCGGCGGTGTGCCTTCCGGCACTGCTATCGTCAACCAAAACTGCCCCCCATCGTCGGCCGTCAGGGCCAACTCATTGGTATGTAGCAGAAACTCCGGTCTTATCAGGTAGCACTGCCCGTCAAAGCTAAGTCTGGTTTCCTCCGCTGCCCTTAGATAGATGGACCGGGCGCCGTAGTCGTTAGCCAACCCGTAACCGTTCGGAGACTTTAACAATCCGGGCACCGCCCGCAACTTGAGATCCTCGCCCAGCGAGCGCACAAAAATGACTGCCGAGCCGGTTTCTCCCGCAGCGAGGTTGAGCCTGAGCGGGGCATCAATCTCGTCCGGCCGAGGCATATAGTTGTGACTGGTCAGTGGCAAAGCAGGCCGACCGATAACGGCGTACCCTCGCTCGCGCAGGTCTTGTGGCCACTGCGGCTCCGGGTTAACCGGGTCACCGATGTCGCCCACACGAACACTGTCGTCCTCCACCAGGCAAAAGTTGTCATACCACATCCGCCGGGGGTCATCGTACGACCTGAAGTATATCCATGGTCGCAGCTGGATCACGGTCTCTTCTGGCCCAGTCCGGAATGAGATTTCATACTTCGTCCAATTCGGGAGCCATGCCCAGCCGAGGTCCTTGTGTGAGATGAGCTGGCGGCTGGCCTCGGTGCCGCCACGGGGCCACGTATCATTGCGCGGTGCGTCCGCCCCCAAGACATGGAATATCGCCTCCCCCGACCCGCCCGACATTCTGAACCAGTAGCTCAAGCGGTATCCCGTATTGGGTTTCACGGGGATCGGCTCGGATACCGTCTGCTCGTGTGGATCGTGATTGTGGATGACCAACGTCGTAATGCCCAGTTCCAGGCCCCTGGGCAGAAGCCGTTGCCCGAAGCGCGAGTTTTGCAGCAAGGTTCCATCTCGCAGTCCGTCGTACCACTTAGGCGTTTGTTCGTGCGCCGTCCAAGTCCCATCCGGTGCAGCTTTTCCGACCGTCCATCCATCCCTGGCCAGCACTTGCGTACCCTTGAGTAACTCTTCGTGCGACGGCAGGTTGGCGATATACGCCTGCACCTCTTCAAGCGTTTCGCCCGAAAAGTGGTGAGGATGGCTGAGCCAGCCGTCAGGGACACCGTCCCCATCGCTGTCCTTCTCTAATCCCCCGTTCGCAAGCAGATTGACCTGGGCGTGGGCAGCATCGACGCCAGCGAAAAGGAAGATGATGGCCAACCACAGATCAACAACTCGTCTCATCATCGTCAATCTCCTGGGGCCGAGATTGTATGAATTGTCATCGAACATTCGCGGTCGATCTCGTTGGGAATTTATTTCGGCAACTACGCTGTCCCTGTGTACATACGGCGATAGTACTTGAAGACGGTCAGTTTCCCGCAGGCGCTGGCGGTTATATCTTATTCCAATGATCGTTGCTACTGGTTTTGGCCAGCCACTCGTAATTTTCTCGCAACCATTTGAACCGCACCAATCACTGTGATAGGATCACCGCCACTCGCTACCCGTCACCCGTCATTCGTCACCTAATCCGGATTCCTGTATCGCCATGAGCCTCACAACTGACCAAGTCGACCACTATCGCCGCGATGGGTACATTGTTCTCGAGTCATTTTTCGACAGCGCGGTCATGAGTGAGGTGGATGATCTGGTCCAACGTATCACTGATGAAGCGATCAGTTCGGGGAAAGTCGAAGGTGTCATGGAGTTGGAGCCCGAGCAGGACGGGGAGATACCACGTCCTCGCCGAATTCTCAGTCCCTTCGAGTTAGACGAGGGATTTCGTCTTATCGCCAGCGACAAGCGACTGCTGGACTGCATCGAGGCTTTGGTGGGACCCGACATTTACATCAACTTGAGCAAGTTAAATTTCAAGCCGGCGCGGGTCGGTTCGGTCGTCCAGTGGCATCAGGACCTGGCATACTATCCACATACGAACGATGACCTGGTGACCGCTTTGGTGTATATCGACGATGCAACGGAAGAAAACGGCTGCCTGCAGGTTTTGCCCCGACACCACCATCATTATTTCGACCACGCTTTGCCCGACGGCCGGTTTGCCGGCATGATAACCGAACCACTGGACAACGGACGTTACGGCAAAGCGGTTCCGCTGGCCGCGCCCGCCGGCAGCGTCATCTTGATGCATCCCGTTACACCGCACTCGTCGCATCCTAAACGGTCGGACCGATCGCGCCGCAGTTTGATATTCGGTTACCGCGCGAGCGATGCAATACCCATCTGGCACAAACGGGTTGGAGGCATGGAGCGATTTGTGCACCTCTTGCGAGGCAAGCCCACCAAGTTCGCCCGCTTCGGCGGCCCGGCTTCGCTGTTGCCGATGTTTGATGAGTCGCAGGAATTCAAATCGCTTTATACGTTGCAGGACGAAGCAAGAGAAATCACGGGTGAAGCGTTACAGGCTGAATGATAGCGATTCCAATCCCCTACCTTGCCCTTTCGATCATCCGTCTTCAGTAGATGTTGAACCGTCCAACCGCGACTGACAAGTTGTTTCCCGTTTCAATAAGGAGAATTCGAATGTCAAGAAGTCGATTGTCCAAGTCGCTGTTATTGACCGTTCTATTCTTCGGGGCACTGGCGACAAATCCGCTGGCAGCCTCCGAGATAAAGGAAAACGCACAGTTGGCGAAACAGCGGGCGGAGATGAAAGGCCGGCAGCGTCGGATCATCTACAACAACGATGGCTACGAGGTGTTTTTAGACGGCACCAACACACCCGCCGGCTTTCTCGCCATACGGATGAAGGCAACCCTCGACACACAGGTCGACTCCATTTTCTACTGCACCGGGACGTCGACGATGTTTACCCACCAAGCGAAAGTTGGCGAGATCTACGGCAAATACGCTGAGGGGATGACCGTTACGAACAATGTCCAGGCTCTCCACGAGAACTACAAAACGGACGCGCTAGCGCTCACCGTTCAGTTCTGCCACGAGAACGACCTCGAACTCTTCTTCACCCACCGGATCAACGATATTCACGACAGCTTCAACGACTTCGAACACTGCACCTGGAAGCGGGAGCACCCGGAGTATCTGCTGGGCAAGCGGGAAGACTATAAGAAATACCCCCAGACTGACCCGCGCAACCGATGGGCGGCGCTAAATTTTGAGATCCCGGAAGTGCTCGACTATCTGCTTGCCATCATCGACGACGTGTTGGCGCGGTATGACGTGGATGGGATCGAAATTGACTACTTCCGCAATCCGCTGTTCTTCCGTCCGAATCAAGTGGGCAAGCCGGCAACGAGCGAGCAGGTGAAGATTCTCACGGGTTTTCAGAGCCGCGTTCGCGACCTCGCGTACAAGCACGGGAACCAGCGGGGCCGGCCGATCCTGGTAGCAACGCGGGTTCCCGTGACGAAGCGATTGTGCCGGTACGTCGGGATCGACATCGAGCAATGGCTGAAAGAGGATTGTCTTGACATGCTCATGGTGGGCGTCGGGTGCCATCCCTTCACCCGTCCCACCCGAGAGCTGGTCGAGCTCGGCCACGCGCACGGTGTTCCAGTCTATCCGGTAATTGCCGGATCAACTGCTCGACCGAAGCAACGGACGCTCGAGCACTTGCGTGGCGCGGCGGCGATCTGCTGGCACGCAGATGCCGACGGGGTGTATCTCTTTAACACGTACGCGGAGGTCTTTGGCATGAACTACCACGATATCTTCACGGAGCTGGGTGATCCGAACAAGCTCGCGTCGAAGAATAAGATCTTTTGCATCGACCACAACCGCGTTGTCTGGGGCGGAATTAAAAATGCTCTTTTGCAGCACCAGATCCTTCCGCTGGAGTTAGACGGGTCGAGCAAGCCGCTCCACGTCACGCTGCCGGTCGCTGACGACGTCGCCGGCGCGGCCAAGGAGGGGCGGCTGGAGCTGTTGACGCTGCGCGTTCAATTTGAAGGAAGGGCCCCCGAGGATAAGGTTGAGCTGCGCCTCAACGGCGACCTCCTCAAATCGACCAAGGAAGACGCGAAATCTGGATGGGTGATCTATGCCACCGATCCGTCGCAGTACCGCCACGGGGACAACGCGATCGCGCTGCGTGTAAGCGATTGGCACGACAAGGAAAAACCGGTCTTCGTCAATTCCGTCGAGCTGCGCGTCGACTACCACGCGGGCGCCGTAACGAACTGACCCCTGACCGGTGCGCTCCGCTTTCTAGGATGATCCAAGTCCTGGAATTGAACTCGGTAGAAGATTCTCTGACCCGACGGTAGACCGGTTAAACGAAGTTTGGCAGTGAAGTCATGATCGCTCAGGGCGTCGGGGCCAAAGAACCGGCGACTATTCTGGAATGACTCGGAAGCGGCGACTTCTACAAACATATGAGAAGGTCGATCTGCACGGCTCCAGATGATTGCGGAATCGCGAGTGACATCGCCAGACGCAATACCGTAGGTAACGTTCGGCCGCGCCGTGTCTGGAGCGACTTGAGCAGCGGCTGGAGCGGATCGGTGGTCACGATGGGGTTAAGCATAGCGCACCGCCCTGCATGCCAGATTGGCGCCGTATACGTTGATCGCCACGAACGTACAATCCCCATGGGCGATTGGGAGCGGAGCTTCCCCGATGACGTGTTCCGTTCCGATTGTCTCGCGAGCACTCCGAATGTTGACCATAGCATGATAGAGGGAAAAGCCAACAGGGAGCAACACAGCTAAACACGTAGCCGATGATTTCGGTGGTCCAGGCGCGGAGAAAGTAAAGTCACTACGGCTCTGGGTGCAACTGAAGAACCTGGTCTCGGGGGATGTGGTTGATTTTCGTCTAAATGGACATCCCTTGGCGCGGATGCCCGAACCTGAGAAAGGCGGCTTGATTCAGTTCACGTTGAGGCCCGAACAACTAAGGTAGGCCGCAACGAAGTCGGCGCAAGGCTGAACACGCGCGGTGCGCAAGCGGAAAAGGATATCATACTTGCCGCCGTTGAATTTCACGTAGATTGTGACTAGGAAAGGAAGATTCATGTCCCTGCCAAACGAACCCGACCTCCTGCGCCAGATGGCCTTGGATCACCTTTGGATGCACAGCGCCGACTGGGTTCAAATGGCACGGGATGGCCAGCCGTTAGTCATCGTCGAAGGCCACGGTGTGCGCGTCAAGGATGCCGAGGGGAACTGGTGGATCGACGTCAACGGCGGCTACGCATCGGTCCATGTTGGTTACGGCCGTGAGGAAATCGCGGATGCTGCGTACCGGCAGATGCGGCAGATCCACTATTTCCCGGCACGCACCACAACTCCACCAACGGTTCGATTGGCGGCGAAACTCGCTGAAATCACACCCGGCAGTCTCTCTCGCGCGTTTCTGGTTAGCGGTGGTTCGGAGGCCAACGAAACAGCGCTGAAGATAGCTCGTGCCTATCACCGACGCCGTGGAGAGCCCGGTCGCTACCGAATCATCAGCCGCCAGGGTTCCTATCACGGTGGCACGGGTGGCGTCGTCTGGCTGGGGGCCCTCCCAAACTCGACGCGCGCCGACCTGGAGCCCGAACCTCCAGGGATGGCATACGCTCCGCAGCCCAATAGCTACCGCTGCCCGTTTGGCACCGACAACCCGCGGGACTGTGCCGTTCGCTGCGCGGAGGAGATCGAGTCCCTGTTTCAGTTCTACGGACCGGAAACCGTGGCAGCCGTAATTGCCGAGCCGATCGCCTATCCCCCGGGTGCCGCCGTGCCTGGCGACGAGTACTGGCCGGCGGTTCGCGAGATTTGCGACAAGCATGGGGTGCTGCTGGTTGTGGACGAGATCATCACCGGGTTTGGTCGTACGGGAAAGATGTTCGCCCTCGAGCACTGGGGGGTCGTCCCTGACATCATGACAGTTGCCAAGGGCATCAGCAGCTGTTATCTTCCGCTGGGGGCGGTAATCGCACGAAAAGAGATAGCGGACCTGTTTGCCGGCGAAGATAACCTGCTTCGCCACGTGTTCACATTCGCCGGGCATCCGGTCGCGGCGGCGGTCGGTCTGAAGAACATCGAGATTATCGAGCGTGAGGGACTTGTGCGTCGCGCCGCCGAGTCGGGAGGCTTATTCAAAACGAGGCTGCAAGAGCTGCAAGCAAAGCATTCGATGATCGGAGACGTACGCGGCCTCGGCCTGATGCTCGCCATGGAAATGGTGGTGGACCGCGACACCAGGGCGCCATTCGCACCAGAAGCGAAAGTCGCCGAAAAGCTTACTTCGGCGTTCAATAAACGCGGCCTGTTGCTACGCGCTGAAGGCCACGCATTGGTCCACCTGACACCACCGCTGTGTGTTACCAACGATGAAATTGACGAGATTGTAACGGCGATCGACGAGTCTCTGACGGATGTCGAACAGCAATTGGCGACATCTTCATCCCGTGGCTGAAATCCTCGGTCAAGGCCAGACGCCAGGACTTAGTTTAGGAATGGGCGCCGCACTGTGTCAGTCTCCGCGTTCCTGGTTTGGCACGGTCAACGCGGTGGCCCACGATTGCCCGGAATCGCCTCGGGGGGAACTCGACCACCTGCTGGCCCTCTTCGCCGAAACCTCTCAAGGCGCACAGGACCTCAAAAACCAGGCCACACATCGCGGTTCGTAGTTGAAGATTGTCACCCATGCTCGACGCCATCTTCCAAGTCATCGACGAGAATCGGGAAGTCTACATCCGCGAACTTCAGGCACTGTGTCGTCAGCCGAGCATCGGCGTGAGTGGGGAAGGGATGACACAGACTGCGGACATGGTCGAGCAGATTGTGGGGAAGACGGAGGCGCGGACCGAGC
>Ga0310123_10003345_pt1 | contig 12471 bp, 9 predicted proteins | sample CB6_AW_1057_MG_FD_203505 | JGI IMG/M metagenome (GOLD analysis project Ga0310123, IMG submission 203505) | Marine microbial communities from Western Arctic Ocean, Canada - CB6_AW_1057 | ecosystem: Environmental > Aquatic > Marine > Oceanic | place: Canada: Western Arctic Ocean | collected... | reverse complement strand
CTTCGCGCCGACACCATCGGCGGAATCTGTTGAATCTCGCCGGTAAGGCCTTTGGCGGCAGTTAAGACATCTACTTTTTCGACGGACATTTGATGGCGAGCAACTATTTGGCCAGAGGCGTCAAGCGTGTCAGTCTCGGTTCCTAGGACGATCTCCACTTCATATGTCTTAAAAGAGGCCGAAGCGAACCGTAATAGTCTCGTTGCTCTTCCTACACCAACGACGAGGACTCCTGTGGCGTCGGGGTCAAGAGTCCCGGCATGGCCTATTCGCCGTTCACCGAAACGTTTTCGTAGGCCAGCCACCACGTCGTGGGAGGTCATCCCCGCCGGTTTGTCGATGAGGAGCATGCCGTGAACGGTCGCTGGTCGCCTGCCCATCAGTCACGTTCAACCTTCTCGTCGGGGGTGCCCAGGCCGAGTTCGTCCAAAATTGAATCAATGCGGTGGGCCTCACCGATCGATGGGTCAGGCGAGAATTGAAGTGCCGGTGTGCGTCGCATTCTTGACTGTCGCGCTAAGGCCTGCTGAATACGTTGTCGGTGTTCTTCTAGCGCGAACACCACCTCAGGAACGTCTTCCTCGTCGAGGACATCGAACCACACGGTCGCTCGAGTTAGTTCACGGTCAACATCAACTCCAGTTACCGCTAGCAAAAAGAGACGCTCGTCGTCTATCCGTTCGAGTTCCGTCGCCACTATCTCGCGAATTAACCCTGCAACCCGGTCGGTGCGTTCATAATTTTGCCCCGCTTGGCGTTGGCGGCCCCGCTGCTGTTTCATAAGGTGGCCTCCCGACTCAGCATCAAGATCAGCTTCTTAGACGCGCGGGATCTCCCGCTCATCGTAGGTTTCGATCACATCGCCTTCTTTGAGATCCGTGAAATCAGAGAGTCCGATACCGCATTCCATCCCTGCGTTTACTTGAGGCACTGAATCTTGGAAGTGGCGAAGTGATGCAACTTCTCCCTTCCAAATAATTGTGCCTTCGCGTAAGAATCGAACCTTTGCCCCGTCCCTGATAGTTCCGTGTTCAACGAAACAACCTGCAACTGGTCCTACTCGCGAGATGCGGAAGACTTCACGCACCTGCGCTTCGCCAGTGACGATCTCTTCGAATTCCGGTTCGAGCATTCCGAGCATCGCGTTTTCGATGTCTTCGAGCAGTTGATAAATGATTTCATACAGTCGAATTTCGACATCTTCTAGCTCGGCTGCTTCTCGCGCTTTTCGGTCGGGACGAACGTTAAATCCGATGATCGTGGCATTCGATGCGATCGCCAACTGGACATCATTTTCGTTGACTCCGCCTACGCCTCTGCTGACGAATGAAAGTTTGACTTCTTCGCGTTCCAGTTTGCGCAAGCTGTCTGTCACTGCTTCCAAGGAGCCGTGGACATCAGCTTTGAGAACCAGATTCAATGTGGCGGCCTCGCCAGCTCGGATCTGCTTGAAGATGTCTTCGAGCTTGGCGCCACCGGCGCCTGAGGAAGATGCGTTCGCCATGCTGGCTTGACGCTGCCAATGTTCCCGCGTGTCAGCCACTCGACTGGCAGTTTTTTCGTCGGGCGCAACAGTAAACATGTCGCCTGACCGTGGAACCTCTGACAGACCAAGAACTTGCACCGGAACTGAGGGCCCGGCTTCTTTGATCGTGTTGCCAAGATCGTCTGTCATCGCCCGCACTCGACCCCATGCGGCACCGGCGACCATGGGGTCGCCAACTGAGAGCATGCCCTGCTGCACTAGCACCGTGGCGACTGGGCCTCGTCCTCTGTCGAGATTTGCTTCTAGAACAGTTCCGATGGCACGACCGTCTGGCGCAGCTCGAAGCTCTTCAAGTTCTGCGACTAAAACAATTTGGTCAAGAAGCTCGTCTATCCCGTCTTCGGTCATTGCCGAGACGGGAACAGTGATGACATCTCCTCCATAGGACTCGGGTATTAGGTCACGTTCAGCCAATTGAGCCAGGACGCGGTTGGGATCGGCACCTTCGCGATCCATTTTGTTGATCGCAACGACGATTGGCACCTCGGCCGCCCGTGCGTGATCTATAGCTTCAAGGGTTTGGGGCATGACGCCATCATCGGCCGCAACTACCAGAATGACGATGTCCGTGGCTTGGGCACCGCGGGCGCGCATAGACGTAAAGGCCGCGTGGCCAGGAGTGTCAATGAACGTAAGCGCCTGTCCATTTCTTTCAACCTGGTAGGCACCTATGTGTTGTGTTATGCCGCCCGCTTCGCCGTCGACGACGTTGGAAGATCTGATGCGGTCCAAAAGCAATGTTTTTCCATGGTCAACATGACCCATAACTGTGATTACCGGCGAGCGCGGCGCCGACCCTAAAGCCTCGAGATCAATATCTAGAACTTTGAGAATCTCTTCTTCTTGTTCAGCGCCAGGATCGACGATACGTATCTGGGCACCTAACTCAGCGGCAAAGAGTTCGACCATGTCGTCGCTCAGTGATTGAGTCGCGGTAACCATTTCTCCTTGTTGAAGGAGGAATCGAACAACGTCAGCAGCGGAGCGATTTAAATTACCCGCAAGTTCTTGCGCAGTCGAACCGCGTTCGATTACGACCTCACCCTGAGGAACCGGCGCGTCCACAGGCGTGTACGTAGCAAGCTCCTGGGGCTGTAATTCCTCGCGCTGACGTCTACGCCGCTTTTGCTTTCGGCCTCGTCGCTGTTGAGGGCCTCCTCGAGGGCCGCCAGGACGACCACCAGGACCACCAGGACCACCAGGACCACCAGGACCACGAGGACCACCACCGGGACCACCAGAACCACCACCGGGACCACGAGGACCGCCAGAACCACCCGGACCACCGGTGGGACCACCAGAACCACCACCGGGACCACGAGGACCGCCAGAACCACCCGGACCACCGGTGGGTCGCCCTCCCGAGCGTTGCCCGCTTGGCGAGCCGAGGTTTCCCGCCTGCCGAGAGCGCGGGGGGCCAGGAGGTGGCGGGATGGCGCGCCCAGAACCTGAGCGGGGTGGGGAACCAGGTGGGGGGGGAATGGGTTTACCGCCGACAGAACGAGGGGGTGCGGGCATTCGGGCCGATGCGGGGGTTGGCGCTGATCCGATATCTCTATTCGTGGGTGTTTCTTCCCGAGTAGTGGGTGTTTCTTCGGCCTTAGGAGTCGCACGCACGGGTGTTTCTTCGGCCTTAGGAGTCGCACGCACGGGTGTTTCTTCGACTGTCCTTCGCGCGGGTTCCTGACCGCTGGAAGTGACTAGCGGTCGTGCCGGCGCTGGAGGGGGAGGAGAGGCAGGAGCGGCGGGTGCTTCAGCCTCGCTGGTGGCGGGTGCTTCAGGCTCGCTGGTGGCGGGTGCTTCAGCTTCGTTCGGAGGAGTTGTTACCGCGGGTGGCTTCGTCACCGCAACGGGGTCTATTGCCGGGGCTTTTTTCTTTGGCGGAGCCTTCTTTGTTACCGCAGCTTTCTTCGGTACAGCGGCCTTTTTTATTGCTACAGCCTTTTTCTTTACTGCAACCTTTTTCTTTACTGCAACCTTTTTCTTTACTGCAACCTTCTTCTTTGCAGGAGCTGCTGTTTGCTCCTCCGCAGGATCCGGAGGCTGCACCTGTCGAATCAACCCTTCTCGGTCCGCTTTTCGGCGGACGCGGTCGGCTTGAGCGACCTGGACACTTGACGAGTGACTTTTGACACCAATTCCGAGCGCGTCACAAAGATCCAGCGTCTCGTCGTTGGTAAGACCCAACTCTCTTGCAAGTTCGTAGACCCGGGGGTTCTTGGGCAAGCGCGTTCCTTGTGTGTCGGTTAGGTCGAAGAGCCGTAGTCACCGGCTCCTCCGCCATCTTCGCAGACGATGGCGGGGATCCAGTAAACAACGATGTGGTAGACCAAGCAGCAACGCTACCGGTTATCGCAGCCGCTAGTGCTCAGTTACTCGGCTGTTCCTCTTGTTCTTGGCTGCTTTGGTTATCTTGCACTACTTCCGATGAGGCCTCTTCATTTCCTGTTTGCTCACTATCTGGACCTACATCGCTATCCCCAACGGCCGTTTCTTCGGCTGCTGTAACCCAATCGTCAGCAGACATCGCCTCGCTGCCATCGGCGGGTACCCAAGTTTGGTCACCGGTCTCTGGATCGGTCACCCACTCCCCTTCAGCCCAATCTCCATCGGCATATGCGGTTTCTTCTTCGAGGATCTGAGTTTCACTCTTGATGTCAATTCGCCAGCCAGTTAATCGAGCAGCAAGACGCGCGTTTTGTCCTTCACGTCCAATAGCTAGAGATAACTGATGATCTGGCACCACTACTTCTGCAACACCTTCAACTTCGTGGAAGCGAACCTCACGGACCTTCGCAGGCGACAATGCCTTAGCTACGAAGTCGTGCTGGTCTTCTGAGAAGGGAACGATGTCGATTTTCTCGCCGCGTAACTCGTTGACGACCTGTCGAACTCGTGCGCCGCGAGATCCTACACAGGCCCCGACTGGGTCAATATTGGTGTCGTTTGACCAAACAGCGATCTTCGTCCGGTGGCCTGGCTCACGCGCGCATGCCTTCATCTCGACTATGCCGTCGCTAATCTCGGGGACCTCAAGTTTGAAAAGTTCACGAATCAGTCCGGGATGTGTCCTCGAAACGACGATCTGGGGACCCTTGGCGGTTTTCCTCACCTCGACGATGTAGGCCTTAAGCCGGCTATTGGGCTCTGGCCTTTCATAAGGCACCTGTTCCGATTGCGGGAGTAATGCCTCGACTCGACCTAGATCGAGAAGCGTGTACCTTGAGTCCGTCTGCTGGATGATGCCTGTCACGATGTCGCCCTCGCGGCCTGCGTACTCATCGTATTTCATGTCCCGTTCGACCTCGCGAATTCGCTGGGTCAACACCTGACGAGCGGTCTGAGCGGCAATCCTCCCAAAATTTTCTGGAGTGTCATCCCATTCTTGGACGACGTTGCCCTCTTCATCAATTTCCTGGGCAATAACTGAAATATTAAACGTCTCGTCTATAACGACGTATGCGTCATCTGCGGCGTCGGGAGTTCGTTTGTATGCCGACTCAAGCCCATTTGCGACCGCTTCAAGTAGTACCTCTGTACTCATACCCTTTTCGGCAGCCAGGGCTTGAAGAGCTTCCATCATGTCTGGTGCAGTCATTTGTGACTTCCTCCCTCGTGCTTGGTTTTCGGTTCTTTTTTCCCAGGTTTAGGGGTGGGTCCCCATTCAAAAACGGTTCGAGCTTTCTCAATTTCGTCAATAGGAATGCTCACAAGTCCAGATTCGGAATCTTCAATGGTGAGAAGTCCGTCGTCCGCTGAAATTAAGGTGCCTACTATGCGACGCCGACCATTCATTCCTGGGGTAGTTCGGATGCTGACGATCTCTCCGATTGCTCCAATGAAGTGGTCAACGTGATGGAGGCGGCGTTCAACTCCAGGTGTGGAGACCTCCAAGGTGTAGCGGCCGGGGATCGGGTCATGTTCATCGAGAACCACGGCGACGGTCCGGCTTAGCAAAGACAGTTCGTCAACACCTAGGGCGTTCTCGCTCTGCACAAGTACAGCGAGGGTTCCACCGTTGTGCCGAATGTCATAAAGGTGATGTCCCGATGCTTCGATTACTGGCTCTATGAGTGAAAAAATGGGTTCGAGGTGTTGCTGAGAATTTGAGCTCATCAGACCTCCATTCAGCGCTGTGTAGGAGTTGCAAAATATTTGTGGCGAAGAAAAAGGACGTGGGCGAAGCCCACGTCCAGCAAAAATCCCGCTGACCTGTCGATGCAATCGTACCAGCACCTTTACCCTTCCCAACCTGGGTCGAGCGTCGGTGTGGGAGCGGGCTCAGCGTTTTCTAATCATTTCGACGACTTGTTCGGCATGGTTGACATCGTCACCTTGAAGTTCAATCAACGCAGCCCTGTCCGCTTCTGCTTCAGCCTCCGCTGAATGATCCGCTGCTGCCAACGCTCCCTCTACGCCATCAGACATGATTATTTGAGCCCATTCCAGAAGGGCATCAACCATTTCGTCTTCGGGCACAACCTTTACAACTTGCCCTTTAACAAAAAGGTGGCCCCGTTTTCGACCAGCAGCTATGCCTAAATCTGCCCCCTTGGCCTCGCCGGGACCGTTGACGACACACCCCATTACGGCGACCTGTATTGGCAAACTAAGTTCAGACAGGACTTCTTGCGCCTTTGATGCAACTGCGATGACGTCGACTTCTGCTCTGCCGCAAGACGGACACGCTATGAGATCAAGTGTGCTTCGTTCCCGTAGGCCGAGAGCTTCTAGTAACTGACGGCCGGCGCGTGCCTCTTCGACGGGGTCGGCAGTGAGGCTGTACCGAATGGTGTCGCCTATGCCCTCGTTGAGCAGAGTCGCGATGCCAGCAGTGGCTTTCAATATGCCCCCTGGGAGTGGGCCAGCTTCAGTCACTCCAAGGTGCAGTGGAAAATCGACTGCATCAGCTAATAGGCGGTAGGCGTCGACCATTAATCGAACATCACTGGACTTGACTGAAATTTTCACATCGTCAAATCCGACTTGCTCGAAGTATCCAAGTTCGCGTTTAGCTGATTCGACGAGAGCGGTAGCAGTGAGGCCGTGCTTTTGTTCGATATCAGGATCCAGCGACCCAGCGTTTACCCCTATCCGGATTGGCACTTGACGGTCCCGAGCTTCGGAGGCGATTACTTTGATGTGCTCGGCTTTGCGAATATTGCCCGGGTTCAGACGCAGACAGGCTACGCCTGCGTCAAGCGCTGCCAGCGCTAGCCGGTGTTGAAAATGGACGTCTGCCACTAAAGGAACCGGGGAACGGGGCACGATTCTCGCAAGACCTTCGGCAGCCGCAAGCTCGTTGCAAGTGCATCGAACGATTTCGGCTCCGGCAGCGGCCAGCGCATAAATTTGCTCAAGTGTCGCGTCAACGTCGGCGGTCTTAGTCGTCGTCATCGACTGGACGCTGATGGGAGCGCCTGCCCCCACAGGCACACCTCCAACATCAACTCGGCGGGTCGCACGGCGCTCAAACATCTTTAACAGTCTGTCATCTCAGCCACGTAATCCTACTCAACGGTCCCGCGCTCAAAAGCCAAGGGGGTTAGCTAGATCCAAGTACACGGCTCCTAAACCAAAGAAGGCCAGAAAGGCCACTACCGCGTAGGTAAAGGGAAGCAGTCGGGTTGTGTCAATCAAGTGACGGCGTCCACTGCTCCCCTCGCGAATCCGTTCGTAAGTGGCGATCGCGACGTGGCCACCGTCGAGGGGCAACAACGGAAGCAGGTTAAAGACGCCAATGAAGACGTTAAAGGCGACAAAAAGTTGCATTCGTTCGGAACCGCTTAGCCGATCGCTCGCTCCGATTTGAACGGCTCCAACTAGCGACACGGGTCGCGTCTCAAGATTGTCGTTTGCCGTTGGGTCGTTCGGCGGCGAAAAAATTCGATCTACAACTTCGCCAAAATTTGCGACAATCACCCAAATTCCGCGAATCGATTGACCAACCATGGTGCCGAATTCCGAGAAAGTCTTTCCTACGGCGGCAGCAGGACCCGACTTAGTCAACAGGATCGCCTGCCGTCCTCCGATACCCAGCAGCCCCTCGCCGTCGGGATTTGTATCCAACACTGTTTCGATTGACAACGTTCTGCCGTCTCGCAAGATTTGGAGTTCAACTTTTTCACCAGGGCGATTGCGGATCGCCTCCACCAGGTCAGCCCATTCAGCCGTCGATTCATTTTCGACGTACACAATTCGGTCACCCGGTTGTATGCCAGCTCTTGCGGCGGCACTTCGTTCTCCATCGATTCCTTGGTTAACGACGGTTCCTACTTCCCAACTTCCTTCTTCGATAACCGGCTCACCCATGAAGCAAAAGAGGACGAACAGACCTATCACTGCCATAAGGAAGTGCATTAGGGAGCCAGCTGAAGCAACTAGAAGACGGCGGGGGTAGGTCTGTTGTCTGTAAGTACGAGGTTCATCCGCAGGTGGGACTTCATCCAGGTTGGTCATGCCGACGACTTTGACGTAGGCCCCAGCGATGATCGGCCTGATACCGAATTCGGTCTCTCCTCGGCGAAAGCTGAACAAACGCGGGCCAAACCCCAAGAAGAACTCTGTGGCTTTCATCCCAGTAATCCGGGCTGTAACGAAGTGTCCGAGCTCATGGGCAAAGACGACAAATGCGATGACCATGGCGACGGCGAGCATCGCTTTCGATACCCACCCGAGCAGGATTAGCGATCCAGCTATTGCGACGCCTCCCACCAAAGCGCGAGTTCGAGGACCGCGGTTCGAGGCAACAGAATCAGACACCAGAACCCCCGTGGGCGCTTTTCGACCGAACGCACTCACGTCCGCGCCGGTCCGCTCGCACTATGGCGTCAACTGAATCGGCGGTTGCACCGTCATGAAGTTCCAGTGCCCTTTCGATTGACGGCGCTATTTCTGACCATAAGATCGTTCCACTCAGGAACGCTTCAACCGCTGCTTCGTTGGCTCCGTTCATCCACGCGGGGGCTGTACCTCCGATTCGGCCAGCCTCATACGCCAGGTCAAGGCATCTGAAGGTTTCTCGGTCAGGCGGTTCGAAGTGAAGCGACTTGATCTCGTTCCAATCGATGGCACCAAAGGGTGTTCGAATTCGATCCGGGTATGCGAGCGCGTAGCCGATCGGCAATCTCATATCGGGTTCGGATAATTGGGCGATCGTTGCCCCGTCGGTAAAGGTGGCCATTGAGTGAACAATGGACTCGGGGTGCACCACAACTTCTATTTTTTCGTAGGGAACGTCGAAAAGCTCATGAGCTTCTATTACTTCTAGACCTTTGTTCATGAGTGTTGACGAATCGACCGTGATCTTGGGTCCCATGGACCAAGTCGGATGTTCGAGCGCCTGTTCGACGGTGACCTCTTTTAGGTCGCCCGACTTACGACCTCTGAACGGTCCGCCGCTCGCTGTGAGTAGCAACTTTTCCAGATGACGTGGGGCGTCGACGTCGTTGTCTGCCCTAAGGCACTGATGTAACGCGCAATGCTCACTGTCTACGGGAATCAATTCAGCACCTGGCACCAAACGCAGCGGTCTTACCAAAGGACCTGCTGCAATCAGGCTTTCCTTATTCGCCAAAGCAAGCCGTCTACCTGAACTCAGTGCCGCGAGCGTCACTCCCAGGCCAGCAAACCCAACCACTCCGTTGACAATCACGTCGGCGCGGGTTGCTAGTTCTTCGAAGCCAGCCTCACCAACCAGGACCTCTGTACCGGCAGGCACTCCAGCCTTGAGTCGGTTAGCTAAGTCTGATTCACCAATTGCTACGGCATCAGGTCGAAACTCCTTTGCCTGTTCGATGAGTTGGTCAACCGATGACCAGGCCGCTAAAGCGGTGATGTCGAAGCGATCGGGTTCGGCCCGAACAACGTCGGCGGTCTGGGAACCAATTGATCCTGTAGCTCCTAGAACCGCGACCGTAGTCACTCAGTTACCTTTCAACCCAGAACTAAGTTAGCGACGAAGAAAGTCGTCGGCAGTACAAACAACAAGGCATCGAAGCGGTCAAATACACCACCGTGCCCAGGAAGAAGAGTTCCCATGTCTTTGACTCCCATATCTCGTTTAATCATTGACTGGGCCAGATCCCCGATGGGAGCGATGACTGCGATTGCCAACCCGAGCCATAGGCAATCCATCATCGATTGTGACCACGGATGAATTCCGGGAAAACGATTCAAAACCAGAGTGGTGACAACTACCGACAGCATCATGCCGCCAAGTAACCCTTCGTAGGTCTTGTTTGGACTGACACGTGGGGCGAGTTTGGACTGCCCGGTGGTACTGCCGATGACGTAGCCACCAACGTCGTATGCCACGGTCCCAATCACGGCACCAATGAGAATCGCGTCTCCATTCGGTTGGGCGAGAATCAAAGCTGCGAACGAACCAAGACCACCGACCCAGCCAACGCCGAGCAAGGTCACTGCGAGGTTCGCTGTCACGTGTTCGGAGTCGACGTCGAAGAGAAACCAACACATCCCGGTCAACACCGTTAGGCCTAATACAACCGGGTAGGCCTCATAGCCTCTGTGGTAAGCACCAAGAGATAAGCCTACGACTGCTGCAATTCCGACCAGGGTGGCGGGGCGGTATCCAAGGTTCTGAGCCGACGTGAAGAACTCGGCGGCTGCAAATCCGAGAGCCAATAGCACCAAGCACAGCACCGCCCATGGGCCGACTTTGAGTAATCCGAAAAAAGCTGCCCCTAAAGCCAAACCGACTGCAATGGCCACTGGGAGGTTGCGGCCTCCCGATCGACTTGGCGAACCCGTTCCCTCGGTTTCACTGCCGCTATGTGTGACCACTCGGTCGTCATCAGTCACTTTGTTTGGCTCCTCATAGTCTCGCCGACCTTCTCGCCAATGTGGTGCTGGCCCACCGAAATGAGTCAATTCATCACCTTCTTCTTCGAGGTTGTCGGGGTTGTCTTCTTTGTCGGCGTTGGCCTCACCGTCAACGAATGGGGTACGAGCCATTGCGCGCTGACTCGGCGGGGTGTCGAAAAGCTCGATCACGCGAGGCTGCTGCCGGGAATCATCTGGTGGCGTTTCCTTTTCGCCTGTTCTAACAGTGTGGTCGAAAGAAACAAGTTCTGTCAGACTGTCCGACTCAGTCGTCTCATCGTCGCTCGATTCATCTTCTAGAAGCAATTCAGCGGTGGGTTCATCTGCAAAGAAATCGTTATCGCTGCTAGGGCTCTCACCGTCCGAAATATGAGAGGGATCCGGGTCGCCTTCGGGTTTGGACATATCGTCTGATATGGCTGGCGGGCTGTCATCTTCTTGACCATCGTGTGCCGAAGTTGAGCTGGGATCAGCTTCTAGAAGATCGTCGCGTGTCGATGTGGCCTCGCTTTCACCTCTGGCTTCTCCGACACCTTTATCCACCGTTCCGGTATCAAAATGTGGCGTTTCGTCTTCCTCGATACGGCCGATAATCGGCGCGTTCTCGAATGCCGATACGTCGAATGGGTCATCGTCTTCGAAAAGCGGTTCATGGAATAGGTCGTCGGTCGAAAGTTCTGTTTGGGAGTATTCGTCCTCGCTCAACTCGGACACCGATTCCTTGAGAGCCACCCCGTTGGGTCCTGCATCTTCTACATTTATCGGCCCAGTGTCGAATAGCTCCACGCCTTCCGCAGGCACAATCGTCGGAATAGTGTCTGAGCGCAAGACATCTAGAAGGCCTGTGTCTGAAGTGTCGACTAAGTGCGGGTCATCGGGAAGTTGAGGGAAAAGTCTCGAACCGCGCTCCGACCGAGCGTCTACTTCGGGTGGGTCCGGGCGTTCTCCTCCGTCGGGTAGTTCCCCAGATCCAGGTTCCGACCAGTGGGGTATCGGCGTCTCGTCGAAGTCAAAAGACAACACGGGTCCAGAGTCGTTCTCGTCAGACACCTCTTCAGGACGCCGGCGTTCAATATCGTCAGCGTCACTATCAGACATATCGACTCCTGACTTCTGACTCAAACCTCAAGCAGCTCTTGCTCCTTAGCGCTGAGCGCGCGATCAATTTCGTCGACTGCGTTCTGGGTGAAGCGGTCGAGTTCTTTGCTAAACCGTTCTTTGTCGTCAGACGATATTTCTTTATCTTTTTCGAGTGCATCTAAGTCCTGGCGTGCCGATCGGCGAAGGTTGCGGACGGCGACTCGACCATCCTCAGCCATCTGCTTGACCACTCGTACCAGATCTCGTCGCCGTTCTTCGGTCAAAGGCGGAAAAACTAGGCGCAGCACCTCACCATCGTTGCTCGGGTTAATACCCAAGTCCGATTCCATGAGAGCCTTCGATATTGCCTCCATAGAGCCTCGATCAAAAGGCTGGACGACTAGTACGCGAGCTTCTGGAACGGAGAAGCTCGCCAACTGCTGAAGGGGCACGCCAGCACCGTAGTAGTCAACTTTCAACTTTTCGACGAGCGCTGGGGTAGCTCGACCTGTGCGAACAGTCGCATAGTCAGTTTGTGCGTGTTCTACTGCCCGTTGCATGCGTTCTTGGGCATCGTCACATATCTCTTGGGCGAACTCGCTCACCTGACCAGCGTACCGATTGCGGCGCCGCCCAGGATGGACTCAAAATTGCCGCGCGCCATCAGGTCAAAAACGACGATCGGCATTTCATTGTCCTTACACACCGCGATTGCCGCGCTGTCCATGACTGCTAACTCTTGGGAGAGAACATCGAGGAAAGAGACCTCTTCGAGCAGCGTGGCTTCTGGATCGATTTTCGGATCAGCGGTGTAAACGCCGTCGACTCCGGAGTGAGTGCCCTTAAGAACTACATCAGCGTCGATCTCGACAGCACGGAGCGCTGCAGCGGTGTCGGTGGTGAAAAATGGGTTTCCGGTTCCAGCTGCAAAAATCACAACTCGTCCCTTTTCAAGATGTCGTACGGCCCTGCGTCGGATATAAGGCTCCGCTATCTGCGCC
>Ga0310123_10003341_pt1 | contig 12486 bp, 10 predicted proteins | sample CB6_AW_1057_MG_FD_203505 | JGI IMG/M metagenome (GOLD analysis project Ga0310123, IMG submission 203505) | Marine microbial communities from Western Arctic Ocean, Canada - CB6_AW_1057 | ecosystem: Environmental > Aquatic > Marine > Oceanic | place: Canada: Western Arctic Ocean | collected... | reverse complement strand
TGCCTTTAACTGCTTGTTCCGCTACGCTCCACAAGCAGTTAAAGGAAAACCCCAAGAATGTAAGTTAGACGTTGGTTTCACCAGTGGGGGCAGGTCAAATATGGGTTCATGCCTCTGCGGGTTCCTTAGCGGACTCGTCCTGACTCCTCGGGTTCTCCTTTTCGGCTCTCGACCCGGTGGGCGCTTTGGCTGGTTTTGAAACATCCGCGCTCGCCGCTGGTGTCGCAACACACCAATCGGCCAATTGGAGTTCCACGGATCGCCGACCGCGAAAATCATTAAACACCGGCTTGAAAGCCACGGAAATCGTGCCGTCAATCTTCTCAAATTCGTCGGCCCAATCGCCGGCCCCGAATGCCACCGCACGCAGCTTGATCCCGTGCTGTTCGAGTTGCAGCGACAGATGCTGGTTCCCCTTTCCCATCCGTTTGGGCGGCGAGGCCAGCGTTACCCCGGTCGTGCAAAGCATCGGCCGCGCATTGCCCTGACCGAAGGGAGCCAGACTTTCAATTTGATTCACGATCCTCGGGGTCAACGCGCTAAAAGGAGTTTCCGCGTCGATCCACAATTCGGCCACTCGGTCGTCTTCACAAATCTCGCCCGCTGTGTGTTCACAAAAATCGTAGCGGAACTGGTCCACACGATCGTCGGCCATCTTCAAGCCCGCGGCCGCGGCGTGTCCACCATGACTCAGCAGGTGTTCGCGGCAGGCCGAGAGCGCCGCATGGAGATCGAAGCCCGGCACACTCCGCGCCGAGCCCGTCCCCGGCTTCACACCCAATTCATCCTGCGCGATGAGGACGACCGGTCGATGATATTTTTCCGCCAGCCGTCCGGCGACGATGCCGATCACGCCCACGTGCCAACCGCGGTCGGCCAGCACGAGCGCCGCATCGCTCTCGGGATCAAACTCGTCTTGGGCCTGCCGCTTCGCCGCCCGGTAGATGCTGCGTTCGAGGCTCTGGCGACTCTCATTCAGTTCATGAATATACTTCGCCAGCGCGACGCTGCGCTCGGCCGAATCGGTCGTCATCAGTTCGATTGCCAGTTGTGCTTGTCCGAGCCGTCCGGCGGCGTTCAATCGTGGCCCGAGTGTGAAGCCAATATCCTCGCTCGTGAGCCGCGGTTTGCTATCGAGCTTCGTCACTTTCAACAACGCGGCGATGCCCAGCGTCGGAAACTTTAGCAAGCTTTCCAGTCCATGCCGCACCAGAATGCGATTCTCGTCGACCAAAGGCACCACGTCGGCCACCGTTCCCAAAGCAGCCAGCCCCACCGCCTGCATCAAGAACGGCCGCATCCGCTCGCTGACCTTTTTCGCCTGGCTCACTTCCTGACAGAGCGCCCAGGCGACTTTGAAGGCCACGCCCGCGCCGGCAAGATAACCGAATGGGTAGCTGTGCCCAGGCAGACGCGGATGCACCAAACAGTCTGCCGCAGGCAACGGGTCGGCCATCTCGTGATGATCCGTAACAATCAACTCCAAGCCGAGCGCACGGGCCGTGTCCGCTTCCGCGACGCTGGAAATTCCACAGTCGACCGTGATGACCAGTCGGGCGCCCTCGGCCGACAGTGTCCGCAGCGCATCGTGGCTGAGCCCATAGCCTTCGTCCATGCGGTTGGGCACGTAGAAGCCGACGTCCGCGCCGAGCAACCTCAAGCACCGCAGTAAGATCGCCGTGCCGCTCATGCCATCGGCGTCGTAGTCGCCGTAAACAACAATCCGCCGTTGCTCGGCAATGGCCGACGCCAATCGCTTGGCGGCATCGGTCGCACCGGGCAATTCGCCCGGGTCGTGCAGGTCGGATAGCTTGGCGTCAAGAAATCGCCGCGCCTCGTCGGCCGCGACGATACCGCGACCAATGAGCAACTGAGCCACGACCGATGGAATGCCGGCCGCGCGCTCAAGTCGTGCAACAGGTTCTGGATCGTGAGCAGCAATGCGCCAGCGTTTCGCCATCTCGTCCTGATCTGCGAAATGAACGGAGATCACTTCTTCTTTTCTACGTGCTCGGTATGCCGTCGCAGTCGCGGCGAATACTTGCTCAGCTTCAGCTTCTCGCCGCGCGGCTTGCGGCGGATCGTGTAGTTGTAGTCGCCCGTCTCGCTGCAAACGAGAAAGACCGAATCAACCTTCCTCTTTTTCCTACCACCCTTCTTTGCGGCCATCGCAGACACTCCTCGGATTCGCTTCCCAGGCGGAAAGCTCGCAATGCTTTACGTGGATACTGGCCGCCGGTGGTGCCGCCAAGCACCAAGCTCCAGGATACGAACTCAGGATTATACCGCGATCATGCCCGATCGATCCAGTGGGAGTCGGGCCATTTTGGCCGGCGGGCGGAAAGAAAACGGCCATTCGGCCGCCCGACCCGCCGCCAGCCAAGACCCCAACCAAGCCGGCTAGAACAATTGTCAGCGGAACGGCCGGGATCGCGCCACGTCGCAGATGGCCGAGCATCCATTCTTGGGCACGACGCAGCGACATGTGGGCCCACTTTTGAGTCATTCCACCGTGTATAAGAATCCTTCATTGTACCGAATTTACCGGGTCCAAGCAACCCACATCCTTGATTTGAAAATGGGGCTTTGTTTGAAAACGGGGGCGTTTTCGATCGCGCCTTATAGGGGGACCCCGGTGGTGTTTGATCGTGTGCGTGTTCTCGAATAGTCGAACGGGGAGAATGAGGAAATCCGAATGCCGAAATCCGAAACAAATCTCAAGCATCAAATCGCAAAAGCCAATGTTTAACCGCGACGCGTAGCGGAGCGCGTCCCCTGCGCACCTGCCAGGCGTAGGCGAGTCAGCTATTGGCCAATAGCTGACAGACCGTAGTCAGAAGCTTTTTCTTGCTAAGTTTTCAAAGAGCGTACCACGATCATCAAGATCGCTGCCATCAACTTAGCAAAGGGACGCGAAAAACCAAGGCCTGTTTTTGGCCACCCCGAATGCAGGGGGGAAGAGGGAGTGGCTCGGTTACTCAACGCTACCGCGTTTAACCCGCCCCGACAGTTTTCCGACTGCTTCCACGTGGGCGATATAATCCTTACCCAATACGTAACGGCGGCGGGCTATCGTATAGACCCTCAAGCCGCTGCGTCTGGCCTGCCACATGGCAAACGAACTCAAGCCTAACCGCCTCTTGAACTCTCCGACCGTGTAGAGGTCGCTCGCGCCAATGGAACCAGGCACTTGAGCAGTTGTCTTTGCCATGACTGGGAACTCCGAAGGGTAAACAGGACACTTGCGGCTTATGCTGCTCCGAAAGTGTAGCTCTTGGGACGGCCGATTTACTGAGCGACGAGTCGTATAATCCGGATAACCCAAACTCCTGCCGCTGCCGTTTCTCCATAAAAAGACAGAGCCACCCGACGTTTTGAACGTTGGATGGCTCTTTCTCGTTGTATCACAAATTCACGCAAAACGAGCGGCGGATGAACGTCGCCCGATAGCGAGATTAGCGTCTCTTTTTCTTACGTCGGGCCTTCTTTTTAGCCCCTTTCTTCTTGGCACCTTTCTTCTTGGCACCTTTCTTCTTGGCAGCTTTCTTCTTTTTCTTCTTAACGCCCTTCTTCTTCTTGGCGCCCTTCTTCTTGGCTACCTTCTTTTTCTTAGCGGCTTTCTTCCGCTTGGGCGCTGCCTTTTTCTTCTTGGCAGCTTTTCGTTTCTTCTTGGCCACAATACATCCTCCATAAAGAAGTATGAGATAAGTCACTCAGCAGAGATCCAATACGATCGAATCCTGTTCCGATTGATACCAACCGGTCTGCAACAAGTGGGCCTTACCTCGAAGTTACAGCTGCCCGTCCAAGGCAGCCCCTACGAAAACAACACGCGACCCTTACGAAACATTCGCAAGCCTGCGCGTTGAAGTTTCGTAACTCTGAAATGTATTTGTACGAATTCTCTGATTTTATGCAACACGTTTTTTGTCAAATCGCACAAAAAGTTGTCTCTCGACGGTCGTAAGACACGATGTGAAACGATCATCACGGTGAAAAAAACGATCGATGCGAACCATCGTACGGTACTTTGCGACACGATGCGTGAAACTAGTAGAGCGCGATCGTGGAACCGTCGAAAAGTCGGCCGGCCGGTTGTCGTGTTCGCTGTTTGATGCCCCACACGCGCCGCCGCTCGGGCGTCAGTGACGAAAGATAAAGCCAGCGGACGAGCGAGCCGCTCGCCGGCTGCCCGATCGGTGCGGCACTAGGCCAATGCGCCAGGATTTCGCACCAAGCGATCGACCAAAAGCGGCGGCGGATGTGAATCGGATCGAAGCCAAACCAGGCGTAATTCACGGGGATTAGCGTGATTTGTTGCTTTTCCGCCAGTTCGCACAGTTGCTCTGCGAGTTCCCGCGTCTGGCCGACAACATGGTCGAGTGTTTGACGATTTCGAGGGTAAAGCAGACTGCGCATGATGCGAAATTGCCAGGGTGTGATCCGCCGAGCGCGGTCGAGGGGCAACTGCGTGAGAATGATTTCCGCATCCGCGTCCCGAAGCCGATTCACACACGCTTCGACCCAGGTAACGATCTGCTGAACGGGCATTCCGTACAAAATATCGTTGCCGATATCGGTGATGAGAGCCGAAGTGGTACACCGTGAAGGAGCGGCCAGGGCGGGCCAAAGTCCGCAGGAAAAAATTCCTGAAATTTTTTTCCCAAAAACGCAACTTTCCACCCCGTAGGACCGTCCGTGGCCCATCGCCACCAAAAATTCCAGCGGCTGACCCAGTGCGCGTTGCGAGGTTTCAACAACGGTCGAGATGCCGCGCGTGAGATTACTGGCGCCCAACAGCACTACACGGCGAGACGACGACGGATCTGTTTTTGATGCGATCACGGGCAGATTAGGGACAATCGGTGAATAACTCCTGGCTTTCATGTTTTTGGGGTTCAGGGTTTAGGGTTCAGGATTTCGGGACAACATTGAACCCTAATACCTGAACCCGTCCTCGATTACAGAATGCTGGAGTTATTGATAAGCCATTCCTTACCAGCCGCGTCCGCCGCCCCGACTGGTGTAGGCTTGTAGCGTCGCATAACTTTGGTAGCCCAGAAAGCCAAACATGAGCGCCATGAACAGCGATTCCCGCGTGAGGCCGAAAACGACCAAGCACCCGGCCGTAAAGACAGACAGCCAAAGCGATTGGACGATGCCACGGTCCGGGTTTTGATGCACCAAAATCTCGCGAACGATTTGACCCCCGTCGAGCGGGTAGATGGGCAACAAGTTCAATATTCCCCAAGCGAAGTTAATGAACAGCATGTCGAACAAAAGCATGTTCAGACTGGCACTGTCGAAGCGGGCGAAAGAAAATGGAAAGAGAACATCACCAGTAAACCGAACATCATGCCCCGACAAACGAACGGCGGCCAAAAGGATTGCCGCCAGGGCAAAGCCGGCGGCCGGTCCGGCGGCTGAAATGAGCACCTGTTGTCGCGTCGTGCGATGAACCCAGTTGCTCGAGGCAAGTCCGCCCATTCCGTAGAGCGTGATCCAGCAGTCGCCGCCGTAGAACCGGATCGTCAGCGCGTGGCCCAGTTCGTGGATCAGAATCGAGACGAAAGCGGCCCCAACCCAAATCAACATTTCGACCGGGTCGGTATCACCCCGCAGGCCCAGGATGACGATGATGGCCCAAAAGAATGGATGCACACGGATCGGAAAGCCGAGGAGCGTGAAGTGAATGTCGGCCCGTGAGCGTGGTGGTTCGCCAATCAACATAGATGAGATGTCGTTTCTGGTTTGCTAGCCGCGCGCCGGAAGCCAGTGGTTTATCGCACAGCGAACCGCCGGCTTCCGCCTGCGGCTATGAAATACCTGCGGCTATGATTATGAAGTCGTGGAACGTGCGAATGGAATGCTACGCTGCCGCCCGGCCCGGCTGTTCCAGTTCGGTCAGGATATGTTCGGCCGTGCGCCACGATGCGCCGGTTCGGGCAGTGACGTCCTTGAGCCGGCCGAGCAGGGCCTGTCGCTTGCGGCGGCAGTTCTCGTCCGTAAGCCACTCTCTCACATGAGCGGCCAACTGTTCGGATCGGTCTTCGCAAGTCAGGTACTCCGGATACGGCACACGCGCGGCGTCCGCTTGGTTCGGATCGAAAGGGCTCAGATCGGACGGGTGGATGTCGTCACTGGCGAGCAGATTGGCCAGCGTGATGTACTTTACTTTGCGAAACAGACCCTGCACAAAGTAGGCCGGGCGGTTGATCCAGTAAAGAATCACCGCCGGCTTCGTATGGTAGAGCAGTTCCAGCGATACCGATCCGGAGACGGCCAAGCAGCAGTCGGCCGCCTGAATCAGTTCCGGTGTGCGAGAGACGAAAACACCCATCGGCAAATCGGTTGCCTCGACCTGTCGGCGAGCATATTGGGCTTGCGATTGATTAAACGCGGCCACCGCGAATCGAACATGAGGAACCTGCCGGCGAATGATCTCTGCCGCCTTGAGGAACCACCGCAGATTGTGCGTCACTTCTTGAGCTCGTGAGCCGGGCAGGATCGTGACGAGCGGGCCCTGGCCCTGCTGGATGTGCATCATGAATCGGTCGTCGAGCTTGCGAGACCGCAGCTCGTCGAAATAGGGATGTCCGACATAGGTCGCATGGCATTCCTGCTGTCGGTACCACGGTTCTTCGAACGGCAGATTACACAACACATGGTCCACGTTTCGACGCATCTTCTTGATGCGCCAGGAAGCCCAGGCCCACAGTTGGGGCGTTCCGTAATAGAACACCGGGATGCCTTCTCGCTTGGCCGCCTTGGCAATGTGCCAGTTGAAGCCCGGATAATCGATCAGCACTACCGCGTCGGGTTGCTGCTCGCGAAAATATCGCCGAGCACGACGAAGCAGCCAGTAGAATCGGTGTAGGTTGAGCAGCACGCGGGCGAACCACATGAAGGCCAGTTGCGTGAGATCTTCGTGCAGTTGGCAACCGGCCTGAGCCATTTTCGGCCCGCCGTAGCCGACAATTTCTATTTCCGGCCGGCGCGCACGCAGCTCGCGTATCAGGTTTGCCCCGTGCAAATCACCACTTGGTTCACCAACCGAAAAAAATATCTTCATGTGGGGTCCGGATTGAATAGCGCAACGAGAAAATCGAGACCGTAGCGAGAGAGGCGTATTTCCCTAGAAAGCACCCCGGCTGGTTCCCGGCGTAACTTTACCAACATTCCTTTGCGTCTGAAGCAGCCGGGGTGCTGGTGTCTATCTTCCGGTGAGCAGTCCTGGTCGACCACGGCCCAAAGTATGGCAAAATGGCCTCCCGCGACAAAGAGCAATTCGGAATAAGCGAGGAGTGCGGGCTTGCCCCGCAGCCCAATGGAAAAACTGGGTGGGTGCCGGGGTCGGAGCCTAGGCGACGGCCCCGAGAAGCATTCGTCGGGGCCGTCGCCTCAGGCTCCTTCCCCGCCACCCTCGAGCAGCAGTTCCAAATAGCTGCGTCGTTCGGCACGGTGGCCGGCACTGCCGAGGCCCAGCTCGCTTGAGAGCGAAAGGATCGCGTCGCGGGCCGCGTCGACCTCTGACTCGTCGGCCATCAGCTCCAACTCGATGAATGTTCCCAGAGAGTCCACGTCGTCCAGGGCGACTTCCACGGACTGCCCTTGCCAGGCCGCAGTGAGCAGCGTACGAGTTTTCCGCACCGTGGCAACGGGCGAAAAGCCGAGGGCATCGAGCAACGCCCCTAACGTCGCGGCGGCCGATTCGCCCGGGGCAAGCGGAACCTCGATTTCCCGCCGCGTTTTCGTTTCCGCATCGAGCTTGGGTCCCTTGTACGTGAGGAAGTTATCGCCACCGGAGCGACGAATCCGCAGCGATTCGTCCGTCTCGGCAAAGTCGCGTGCCGGATGTGCGTAGTAACAGTCGATCTGCTCGATCGGCTCATCCCGGTTAGCACCCAAAGCACCGAGCTTGGCAAGCAGCACCGAGTGGTCAGGAACCAGAAATTTTTGTTCAACTTCGAAGGTCATGGACATTCCCTTTCGAAAGCCGCTCACGCAGCGCTGCTGTCGCTTGCGCGGGATCGCTGCTGCCGGTAATCGCGGAGCCGACCGTCACCCGGGTGCCGCCGGCGCGGAGAACCTGGCGAATGTTGCCGGCCGAGATGCCGCCGATGGCAAATGTAGGCAATCGAATTTCGGCCGCCGCATCGCGAACGAAGTCCGTTCCCGGATAGGCTTCGAACGCTTTGGTGTCTGAGGGAAACGTCGGCCCGATGCCGATGTAATTGGCCCCGTCGAGCACCGCCGATCGCGCCTGCTCGATCGAATGCGTCGAGACTCCGATCAAGGCATGGGGGCCAACGATCGTTCGAGCATCCTTTACCGACAGTTCGTCTTGGCCTACATGCACACCGTCGGCATGGCTTAGCCGGGCAATGTCTGGCCGATCGTTGATGATGGCCAGTGTTTTCGTATCGCGGGTCAGCTCTCGTAGCTGTCGGGCACGCTCGACAAGCTGGCGGTCGGAGAGCGATTTGTCGCGCAGTTGGATGACGTCTGCCCCGCCGCCGATCACGGAGCGAATGAGACCGTCAAATTCATCGGGACTCTCGCCGCCGGACACCAAAACATAAAGTAGCGCGGTTTCCAATCGCTGACAACTAGCGAGTGTAACATCGACGGCTCGCTCCAGCGAATACGCGCGGTATCGCAAGCCTTCAAACGTCTGGCCCATGTTTGATTGAATGGCGTCCGGCTGCAGCGCCTTTCCAAATTCTTCCAGGCTGCGGAGCGCCTGTTGCGACCGACTGAAGGATGCCAAGCAGACGTCCCAGGCCGAACGCCTCGATTGCTCGGCCTTGGTGGTCAGCGTGGTGCCGACATCAGAACGAGTGTCACGAACGGCATGGCGGGCAGCCGGCGGAACAGGCTCAAGAGCCGCAGTCAGATCGTGCCGCAGCCCCTTGGCCACCTCCGTGAGGTGGCGATCATCGAGAACAAAACGAACGTAGTCCTCAACGACTCTCAGACCTTCGGCCGCACGGTTGGCCGCCGCGTCGAACGTGCGCAGCAGCGCCGTCTGATCTCCAGCGGCTTGATTTCCAGCAAGCAGCGGATCTGGATTTCCCGCAAGCAGCGGATCTGGGCAATCGGTTTCTTGGACAGGTTGCTTCATTCGGCTGGTGTTTCGCAATCGCGGAATCTCGGGTTCGCGACCTTCTTCGAGTCGCGGCTACACGGCTCTCTCTCCACCGCCGAGCCACAATCGAGCTATAAGAGTCAGACGCCCTGTAATCGATTCAATAGAACCCACCCCACCCTAAACGATCGCCGCCGTGAAGGATATCGCCCGTGGTGATTTGCCAGCAGACAACTGGCGGTAGGGGTGGCGGGGTCGGAGCCCACGGCGACGGCCCCGATGGCTGCGTCTCGGGGCCGTCGCCGTGGGCCCCTTCCCCGCCACCCAATTGCTAGCTACCTACAAAACGGTCGCCGCCGGTTCATTTTCCGTTTTCGGGAGGAGTCATCCGGCGTAACCCGCGTCTGCCGTGTCGCGCGGTAAGGCGGAATGGGAAGGCCCTGTCGGTCGTAAATCTAAGTGTCCCTTTCAGTTGCCTTGATCGGAGGTAGTTTTGGGGTTACAATTTTGAGGTCATCCCTTTGCCGCCAAGCGTCAGTCGTTTTGGAACGACTGCCAGGCGGCCTAGCACCTATTTTTGCGAACGTCGGTTCGTCACTTCGGCGAGCGACGCGACAGATTGTTTGCCTTAACAGGGCATGGACCTCGACCAACATGCAGAAACCATTTGACATGGGGCCCAGTAAAAGGGCAGCCTAAGTATTAGGCCGTCTAGCCAAAGGACCGGAGAGAGCTGTCATGTACGAAAGATTCACCGATCGCGCTCGAAAAGTGATGCAACTTGCCAACCAGGAAGCGCAGCGGTTTAACCACGAATATATTGGTACCGAGCACGTTCTGCTCGGCCTGATCAAAGAAGGGAGCGGCGTGGCGGCCAATGTACTGAAGAACCTCGACGTCGATCTACGCAAGATCCGACTCGAGGTCGAGAAGCTGGTCCAGAGCGGACCCGACATGGTCACGATGGGCAAGCTTCCGCAGACACCACGGGCCAAAAAGGTCATCGAGTATTCGATGGAGGAAGCCCGAAATCTGAATCATAACTATGTCGGTACCGAGCACATTTTGTTGGGGCTGCTCCGCGAGCAGGAAGGCGTGGCCGCCCAAGTGCTCATGAATTTGGGTCTCAAGCTGGAAGATGTTCGTGAGGAGGTGCTCAACCTGCTCGGCCACGGGCTCGAAGGCGCCGAATCGGAACGCGGTCGTGGCAGCGGCGAATCAGGCGGCGAGCCGGGCAGCGAGCGCAAAAGCGGCAAGTCGAAAACGCCGGCGCTCGACAGTTTCGGCCGCGACCTGACCGAATTGGCCAAGCAAGGAAAACTCGATCCGGTCATTGGCCGCGAATCGGAAATTGAGCGGACGATTCAGGTCCTCTGCCGCCGGACCAAGAACAACCCGGTTCTACTCGGCGAGGCGGGCGTCGGGAAGACGGCCATCGTCGAAGGGTTTGCCCAGCTCGTGATCGATGGGAATGTCCCGGAATTGCTCTTGGAGCGACGGATTGTGGTGCTCGACCTGGCAATGATGGTCGCTGGAACAAAGTATCGTGGCCAGTTTGAAGAACGCATCAAGGCGGTGATGAACGAAGTCAGCCGCTCCAAGAACACGATTCTGTTTATCGATGAATTGCACACGCTCGTGGGTGCCGGTGGCGCCGAGGGCGCCATTGACGCGTCGAACGTGCTCAAGCCGGCGTTGGCCCGTGGTGAGATTCAGTGCATCGGCGCCACGACGCTCGACGAGTATCGCAAATACATCGAAAAGGATGCGGCGCTCGCCCGTCGGTTCCAAGAAGTGATGGTCGAACCGACGAACAAGGAAGACACCATCGCGATCCTAAAAGGACTCCGCGACCGTTACGAAGCGCATCACCGGGTGCAAATCACCAACGATGCCATTGATGCGGCGGTCGAGTTATCCAACCGGTATATCACCGGCCGCTGTTTGCCCGACAAGGCAATCGACGTCATCGACGAGTCGGGCGCGCGTGTGCGGCTCAAGGCGATGACCAAGCCGCCCAATTTGAAAGAGATCGACGAGGAAGTCGAACAACTCAATCGTGAGAAGGAAGAAGCGGTCGCCAATCAAGACTTTGAAAAGGCTGCCTCGCTCCGCGATCAAGCCGATAAACTTAAAAAGAAGAAAGCTACCATCACCCGCCAGTGGCGCGAGAAATCGCGCGAGACCGACGGCGTGGTCGACGAAGAAGTGATCGCCGAAGTCGTGGCGAAAATGACCGGCATCCCGCTCACACGGATGACAACCGAAGACAGCATGCGCCTGATGAACATGGAAGAAGACCTCCACAAACGGGTCATCAGCCAGGACGAAGCGATCAAAGCCATTTCCAGGGCCGTGCGCCGCTCACGCAGCGGTCTGCAGGATCCTAAACGTCCGACGGGGACCTTTGTGTTTGCCGGCCCAACCGGTGTGGGCAAGACCCTGCTGGCCAAGGCACTGGCCGAATTCATGTTCGGCGACGAGGACGCGCTCATCCAGCTCGACATGAGCGAGTATATGGAAAAGCACAACGTCAGCCGACTGATCGGTGCGCCTCCAGGTTACGTTGGGTATGAAGAGGGGGGACAGCTCACCGAACAGATTCGGCGTCGTCCGTATGCCGTGGTGCTGCTTGACGAGATCGAAAAAGCCCATCCCGAAGTCTTCAATATGTTGCTGCAGCTGATGGAAGAGGGCCGTTTGACCGACAGTTTTGGCCGCAATGTCGATTTCCGTAACGCGGTTCTGATCATGACCACAAACGCGGGCGCCGAGGCGATCAAGAACGAGTCGGGCTTCGGTTTCCAACGTCCGGATCAGGACGCTTCGTACGAAAGCATGAAATCGCGAGTGACCGAGGAAATCGAAAAAGTCTTTCGTCCGGAGTTCATCAATCGTGTGAACGACATCATCGTCTTCCGCCATCTGACGATCGACGACCTGAAAGAGGTCATCGATCTAGAACTGAGCAAGGTCCGCGAGCGGCTCCTGGAGCGTGGCCTGGCGATGGAGCTGACCGACGAAGCCAAGAGCTTCATCATCAAGAAGGGTTCCGACACCGATTACGGGGCACGTCCGCTGCGACGTGCCTTGGAGCGGTTCATCGAGGATCCGCTGTCAGAAGAATTGCTCCGGGGCGAATTCCAAGGCAAGGACACGATTCAGGTCGAGGTCAAAGAGGTCGCCGGTAAGAAGCAACTAACCTTCGAAGGCCTCACCACCGAGAAGCAGGAAGAACCTGTCGGGGCCGTCGCCGACGGGGGTAGCGAGGCCGAGCAGAAAGACGAAGAGTAGCCTGGGCATCCTCTCAAATGCCAGCAGTGCTGACACTTGCCTTTTCAGATTTTCGTCTATGAATTAGAGCATGAGCACATCGGATCTCTAGTCGATCTTGAAAC
>Ga0310123_10003340_pt1 | contig 12486 bp, 9 predicted proteins | sample CB6_AW_1057_MG_FD_203505 | JGI IMG/M metagenome (GOLD analysis project Ga0310123, IMG submission 203505) | Marine microbial communities from Western Arctic Ocean, Canada - CB6_AW_1057 | ecosystem: Environmental > Aquatic > Marine > Oceanic | place: Canada: Western Arctic Ocean | collected... | reverse complement strand
TTTGTGAGGAGGCGGATGCTGTTATCATGGGTGCATTCGCTGGGCGGTTGGGGAGGGATGAGTTGTGAGCTCGTGTGGCTGGTTGAGGGTGCTGGTGTGGCTGGTGGTTTCTCCGTTGCTGGCTGACGAACCCGCGGCGACCTCGTTTCCTCGGACGGTTGTGGCTGAGGATGAGCGGGACCATTGGTCCTTTGTGGCCCTGGACCCGGGTCCGGTGCCAGAGGTCCGTCGTGCCGATTGGTGTCGCAACCCGGTGGATCGGTTTGTGTTGTCTCGTCTGGAACACGGCGGCGTGTCTCCCAACCGTCGGGCCAGCGGGCGGGTGCTGGTGCGGCGGCTGCATTTTTCGCTGCTGGGTCTGCCTCCTTCGCCGGAGACGATTTCACGATTCCAGAGCGATCGATCGCCGTCGGCCCAGAGCGACCTGGTCGATCGGCTGCTGGCCTCGCCCCATTATGGTCCTCGCTGGGCCCGGCACTGGATGGACGTGGCGCGGTTTGCCGAGAGTGGCGGGTTCGAGCACGATGCGGATCGAGCGACTGCCTACCACTATCGCGACTTCCTGGTCTGGGCCTTCAACAGCGACCTGCCGTTTGATCGCTTCGTGGCCTGGCAACTGGCCGGTGACGAGCTGGCCCCGAAGAATCCTCTGGCCTTGATGGCAACCGGCTTCCTGGGCGCGGGGGTGTTTCCCAGCCAATTGACCGAAGCCGAGTTCGAATCGTCTCGTTACGACGAACTCGACGACATGGTGACCACAACCGGGGTCGCCTTCCTGGGTCTCTCGGTTGGTTGTGCACGATGCCACGACCACAAGTACGATCCGATCCCGTCTCAGGACTACTACCGCATGGCCTCGGCCTTCACGACGGCGATCCGTGGTGAGGTGACGACGCGGGCACCCTGGCACGATTCGGATCAGAAGGTACTGGTGACCAGCGAGGGTCTGGCCAAGCTCAAGCACGCCGCCGACGGCCGCGGGTTTCCTCATTTCTACAAGCAGACCTACTTCCTGGCCCGGGGCGACGTAGACCAGAAGCACGGGATTGCCCGCAGCGGTTACCTGCAGGTGCTGGTCGAGCCGGGCACCGACACCAGCAACTGGCAGCTGCGGCCCCCCTCGGGTGCGCAGCGGACGTCGTTCCGCCGCGCATCGCTGGCCGGCTGGATGACCGACTCGCGGCGTGGCGCCGGCCACCTGGTGGCCCGGGTCATCGTCAACCGGCTCTGGCACCATCATTTCGGTCGCGGCCTGGTGGCGACTCCCAACGACTTCGGCAGCCAGGGCGACGAGCCGTCGCACCCTCGGCTGCTCGATTGGCTGGCGTCGCAATTGATCGAGTGCGGCTGGCGGCTGAAGCCGATCCACCGCCTGCTGCTGACCTCAAGCGTCTACAGCCAGGACGGAGCCAGCGACGCGGTCCGGAACAAGGCGGACCTGGAAAACCGCCTGTGGTGGCATCGGCCCCGTCGTCGGCTCGAGGCCGAGGCGATCCGGGATGCGTTGCTGAGTGTTTCGGGTCGACTCGATTCGGGGATGTATGGCCCCGGTACACTCGATGAGAACTCACCGCGTCGCAGCGTCTACCTGAAGGTCAAGCGGAGTCGCCTGGTGCCGACGATGATGCTGTTTGACTGGCCCGAGCACCTGGTCAGCATCGGTCGACGTTCGACCACGACCACCGCGGCCCAGGCACTGGCCTTCATGAACAGCCCGGTCGGCCGGGGCTACGCGAGTTCCCTGGCCGATCGCTTGCCGTCGGATTCCGTCAGCGCGATCAGGCGTGCCTGGCAGATCGTCCTGGCTCGTCTCCCGCGTCCCGATGAACGGGCGGCGATCGGGGTGTTCCTGCAGCGTCAGGAGCAGATCTATCGTCAGGCGGGGCAGGCCGATCCGTCGCGGATCGCTCGAGTCGATCTCTGCCAGGCGTTGCTGGGAATGAACGAGTTCATCTACATCGACTGAATCGGCGATTGCGGAAGGAGAGACCATGGGACAGATCCCCGGGCACGACCCGTCGCCGGCGCTGTTGTCGCGTCGACACATCCTGTCGCGAGCCGGGGCCGGGTTCGGCGTGCTGGGCCTGGCCGGGTTGTTGCAGTCGGAGGGCCTGCTGGGTGGTTCCGGCCAGCAGGCTCGAGCGGCCGGAGCCTTGGGTCGCCGGGCCCTGGACCCGCTCTCGGCTCAACAGACTCACTTCCCCGGCCGTGCCCGTGCGGTGATCTGGATCTTCGTCAACGGAGGCCCCAGCCAGGTGGACACCTGGGACTTCAAGCCGGGCCTGGCCCGCCGTGACGGGATGTCGATCAGGACCTTCGACCCGAAGTTTGAGAACACGACGGGGTTCTTCCGCAACTCGGTCGGCAACCTGATGGCTTCACCGTTCAGGTTTCAAAATCGAGGTGAGTGCGGCAAGCCGATCTCGTCGATCTTTCCGCACCTGGGCGGCCACGTCGACAAGATGGCGTTTGTGCACTCGATGTTCAGCGAATCGAATAACCACTCGCCGGCGCTGTTCATGATGAACTGCGGCATGCCACGGATGGGCCTGCCCTGCGTGGGATCGTGGGTGACCTACGGCCTGGGCAGCCCGAGCCAGGATCTGCCGGCGTTCGTGGTGATGAGCGATCCGAAGGGCCGGGGTCTGCCCAAGGGACACGCGGCCAACTGGAGCGCGGGGTTCTTGCCCGGCGTGTTCCAGGGCACTCACCTGCGACCGCAGGGGCCGCCGATCGACAACCTGAAGCGGCCCCGCCCGATGACTGATCTCTCGCAACGCAACCAGCTGAACCTGCTGCGGCAACTCAACAGCCTCGGGGACCCCGCGGCAGTTTCGAGCGAGTTGGCCTCGCGGATCCAGAGTTTCGAGCTGGCCTATCGCATGCAGTCGGCGGCCCCCGAGGCGTTGGCGATCGAGACCGAATCGCGGCGGGTGCAGGATCTTTACGGAATCGGCGAGAGCCGCTGCGACCATTTCGCTCGACAGTGCCTGGTCGCCAGGCGGTTGGTCGAACGGGGGGTGCGGTTCGTGCAGTTGTATTCCGGGGGGAACGAGAACCAGAGGAGTTGGGACGGACACGCCGACATCAAGGGCAATCACTCGCAGTTTGCCGGCGAGACCGATCGCCCGGTGGCCGGGTTGCTCGAGGACCTGGCTCAGCGGGGTTTGCTGGATGAGACGCTGGTGGTGTGGTGTGGCGAATTCGGCCGCCTGCCGGTGGCCCAGACGGGCAAGAAGCCGGGTCGAGACCACAATCCTCACTGCCTGAGTGCGTGGATGGCCGGAGGCGGGATCAAGGGCGGCACCAGCTACGGTGCCTCGGACGACGTCGGCTTCCGGGCGGCAGAGAACCGCGTACACATCAACGACCTGCACGCCACGATCCTGCACCTGTTGGGCCTGGACCACGAGTTGCTGACCTACAGTTACAACGGTCGAGATTTCCGTCTGACCGACGTGGCGGGCCAGGTGATCCGCGACGTGATCGCCTAGGCCCGCCTGCGGCGGGTTGCAAAACCCCTGGTGCTGGGGTCAGACGCCGCCCCTGGCGGGGCCTGAACCCTTCCCGCGTTCACCGGTGGCTGGAATCAAGGGGTCAGGCCCCGCCACGGGCGGCGTCTGACCCCGAACTCCGAGTTCTTCGCCCGGCTGCCAGCCATCGATCCGGGGGCTCAGATCAATTCGGCGATCGGCCGGCCGGTGGGCAGCAGCGGGATCGGGCGTCCGGCGTTGTTGATCGTCTCGCTGCCGAGGTCGATCCCCAGGTGGCGGTACATGGTCGCCAGCACGTCGGTGGGGTGAATCGGCCGTCTCGAGGGCATTTCGCCCTTCGAGTTGGATGCTCCGATCACCTGCCCGACGTTCAGTCCGCCGCCGGCCAGCAGGATACTCATCAAGGCCCCCCAGTGATCTCGGCCGCCGGTCTTGTTGACCCGTGGCGTCCGTCCGAACTCGCCCCACACCACCAGCATGACTTTCTTGTCGAGTCCGCGCTGGTAGATGTCGGTGATCAGTGCGCTGACCATCTGGTCCAGGGGAGGTCCGTGGTGTTCGAGTCCGCGGGAGGGCCCATCGGAGCCGTCGGCGGGTCGCTTGTCGTCGACGATATTGAGGTGCCAGTCCCAGCACAGCGAATCGGGCGCGGTGTTGATGGTGACAAAGGTCACTCCCGATTCGACGAGTCGCCGGGCCAGCAGTGCCATCTGGCCCCAGCGGTGCGGTCCGTACAGCTTGCGGACGTGGTCGGGTTCTTGCGAGAGGTCAAACGCGTCCCGGGCTCGTCCGCTGGTGACCATGTCGAGTGCTGCGACGGTGAACTTGTCGATGCCCTCCATCTGCCGGCTCGCGTCGGCGCTGCGAGCGAAGCGGTCGAGTCGCTGGAGCAGGCTGCGGCGGTCGTCGACGCGGTCGAGAGTCAGGTCATCGGCGAGCTTCAGGTTCGAGGTGGCCTCGGCCACCTTCTGCGGCTTGAATTCGTCACGGTAGGGATCCTGCATCACGGTAAACGGAGCGTGCTGGACGCCGAGGTAGCCGGTCCCCATCACCGCACCGATCACCGGGTTGCGGGTCTGTTCGTGCGAGAGCAGCACGTAGGGGGGCAGGCCGGCGTCGTTGGAACCGCGGAAGTGGCTGACGATCGAACCGGATGAGGGGTGGGTCGGGGGGCTGGTGTTGCCGGGGTAGCCGGTCGAGAGCCAGTGAGCGGCGACGTAGTGGCCGTTGGTGGTGTGGGTGATCGAGCGGATCAGGGCGGCCCGGTCGATGGCCTGGGCCGTCAGCGGCATCTTCTCGCAGAATGAGATGCCCGCGTGACGGGTCGGGATCACACCGTAGGGTCCCCGATACTCGGCAGGAGCCTCGGGCTTGGGGTCGTACGTCTCGAACTGGCTGTGGCCTCCCCCCAGCCAGATCTGGATCACCGCGGTGTCCGAGTCGAGCGTCGTGCCACGCCCCTCGGAGGCCGCCTGCAGTCTCAACAACTCGGGCATCGTCAGCCCGGCGGTGCCGGCCGAGAGCGTGCTTTGCAGAAATCGTCGTCGAGACTGAGTCATCAACGGTGTGCGCCGGTGGGTCAAACGCATGGATAAACGACGGCTTGCGCGAAATCGAGTCTACGGGTTCCATCGGGTACGGTAAAGGTGGAACGTGAGCCGGGGGTCTGCGGCCGTTGCGGCCTGACGGTGGGGCCTTGGTTGCCTGCGAGGAGTCCAGTGGTGAGAATCTCGGTTGCAGAGGCACAACACGTAGAGCTTCGAGGCGTTCAGATGTCGTCATCACGAGGAACAGGTGTGAAGGTTGCGGTGGTCGGGCTGGGTCGATTCGGACGTCTGCACGCGTTGACGATCGCCGGCCTGGCCGAGGCTGAACTGGTCGGGCTGGTGGCTCGGCGGAGCGAGAGTGTCGAGGCGTTGCAGGCGGAATTGCCGGGCGTTCCGGGCTGGGTCGACCTGGAGAGTGCCTTGGCAGAGTGCGAGGCGGAGGCGTGGGTGGTGGCCACGACGACCGCCTCTCACGTGCCGATCACCCGTCGGCTGCTCGAGGCGGGCAAGCGGGTGCTGTTGGAGAAGCCGATTTCGGAGGACCTGGCCGAGGCGATGTCGCTGGAGGGGCTGGTGACCGAGGATCCGGGCAACTTGATGATCGGGCACATCCTGCTGTTCAACAGCGAGTTTCGCCAGATCCGCGACGAGGCCTCCGTGCGGGGTCCGATCGCTCACATCGACTGCGTCCGTCATCGTCCGGCGTCGATCGTGGAGGAATTTCCCGGCGAGAATCCTCTGCATGCGGCGATGGTGCACGACCTGTACATGGTGCAGGTGCTGGTCGATCGTGTTGACCCGTCGAGTGTTTCGTGCCAGTACCATCGGACTCCAGAGGGTGCGATCGACCTGGCGTTGGCGCAGTTGCAGTGGGACGAGGGTCCACTGGTCTCGCTGTCGGCGTCGTACCTGACTCCCGAGGGCATGCCGCCTCGCGGGGTGGACCGCCTGGAGGTCTTCGGCGACGGCTGGGCGGCTCGTGCGGTTGCGAACCCACGCCCGGTTGAGGTGTGGGGCGAGGTGGCCGAGTGGCCGATGGCGTTGGAGATCCGGACCGACGCCGAGGGGGCCACGGGGATGCTGGCCGAAGAGCTGCGTTGCTTTTGCCGCGTGGCGCGAGGCGACCAGGCGGTCCCGGTCGGGGCCGCATTCGGAGATGCCATCCAGGTGCAGCAGTGGATGGACCGATTGACCGCGGCGGCCCGTCGGTCATCCTGACCGGACACGCCCCGCTGCACTCATCAAACGGGTTCTACGTCTCCGGTGGTCTCAGACCACCCGGACGTTTTCAGCACGCGGGCCCTTGGGGCCGGTACCGACGTTGTACGAGACCTGTTGACCTTCCTGCAGGTCGTCGTACTGGCTGCCTTCCAACGCCGACATGTGGAAAAACACGTCGGTGCCCGAGCCGTCCTCGATGAATCCAAAACCCTTGTCTGTCAGTCTCTTGATCGTGCCTTCTGCCATCAGTGTCGTCCAATTCTCTCGAAAAAAGTTGGTCACCCCCGTCACGAAAACGCTTTACGTGACGAAGATGGCCTGCGTAGGTGATGTCGATATGTCAGTGCGGGAGGCGACCCGAATCGAGGGAGAAGCCCAGGTCATCGTCGTCGTCGTCCAGGTCGTCCACCGGATCGGCCTGGTTCTCGACTTCCGCCGTGGAGTCGCCTTCGGCTCCCTCAGGGTCCTCGAGCCCTTGTTTCCTCTTGATGCGCCGCTGCCGCTTGGCCTCGGCTTTCGCCTTCTTCTCCATCTCGCGTTGGCGTTTGGCAAATGTATTCCGGTTTCGTGCGATGATTGCATTCCTTGCAATAGTACAGCCTGGTCATCCCTGGCTGAAAATCGCCAAGGAACAGTCTAGCGACTTCCGCCAAGAAAAGCCCAGTACAAGTCCCAGTGGGATCTCGCATCGGATTTCCAGCCCCGAGCGGACGATTCAGCGGTCCTGCCCGAGTCGTGGAATGGGCCACCAACTCGAGGCTAGCAGGTTCGGAGTGGTTGTGAAGGGCAGCGACCGGGTCGGTGTGAGAAACTGCGGCCGCGGTGTGGCTGGGGTGTGGTCAGGAGTCGATCAGCGGTCTGATGACCTTGGCTTCGTAGACGTCGGTGAGCCGTTCGTCTCGGCCGTTGTGGGTGTAGGTGAGTTGTTCGTGGTCGAGTCCGAGTTGGTGCAGGATCGTAGCATGCAGGTCGGCGGTTTGGGTGCGGTTTTGGATCGAGCGGTACCCGAAGTCGTCGGTGGCCCCGTAGGCCTGTCCTCCGCGGATGCCGCCTCCGGCCAGCCAGACGCTGAATCCGTAGGGGTGATGGTCCCGCCCCTCGTTGCCCCGGGCGGTATTACCCTCGCGGAGTTCTGCTCCGGGGGTGCGTCCGAATTCGCCGCCCCACTGCACGATGGTCGATTCGAAGAGGCCTCGTCGCTTGAGGTCGCTCAGCAGTCCGCCGACGGGTCCATCGGTCTGGCCGCAGACCTTGGTCAGCCCGCTGGTGTTGCTCGAGTGCGTGTCCCAGGGCTGCCCGCGCATGAACAGCTGCACAAACCGCACGCCTCGTTCCACCAGCCGACGTGCCATCAGGCAGCGGGCTCCGTAGGACTTCGTGGCGGGGTTGTCGAGTCCATAGAGTGCGTGGGTTTCGGCGGTCTCGCTCTTGAGGTCCAGTGCGTCGGTGGCCGAGAGTTGCATGCGGGCGGCGAGTTCGAAGTTGGCGATGCGGGCTTCGAGTTCGAGTTCGCCGGGTCGCTGTCGGAGGTGTTTGCGGTTGAGGGCCTGCAGCAGCCCCAGCCGGCCGGTGCTGACACGCGCGCTGCGGGGCGTGGCGGGATTGAGGTGCAGGACGGGGACGCCCTGGGACCGGAAGGGGGTGCCCTGGTAGATCGGAGGCAACCAGCCACTGGACCAGTTGCGAGCGCCGTCGACGGGCAGGCCGACCGGGTCCGGCAGTGCCACGTAGGCCGGCAGGTCGCTGGTTTCAGAGCCCAGTCCATAGGCGACCCAGCTGCCGATGTTGGGTCGGCCGGGGCGGATCAGGCCGGTGTTGGCCATCCAGATGGCCTGCTCGTGGTTGCGGTGTTCGGTGAACATCGAGCGGATCACCGCGATGTCGTCGGCGTGCCTGGCGATGTGGGGCAGGGCCGAGGAGAACTCGAGTCCACTGTGGCCGTGACGGCGGAAGGGGAAGGGGCTGCCCAGCAGGTACTTGGTGCGATCCTCGTCGTCGTCGATCTCGGCCGGAGGCGTGGTGCCGTGGTAGCGGTCGAGCATCGGCTTGGGGTCGAGCAGGTCGACGTGGCTGGGTCCGCCGTGCATGAAGAGCTGGATCACGGCCCGGGCGGGACCGGAAAACGCCTGGGGCCGCTGGTTGAGCGAGGCTGTCTCGCCATCGCCGCGGGCGTCGGGCTGGACCAGGCTGCCCAGGGCCAATCCGGCAAAGCCGTTGCCCAGGCCCGACAGGACCGATCGTCTCGAGAGCGGTTGAACGAACATGGGTGAGGTGTCCGGTGTCGGGGTCCTAGTCAACGTAGGCAAACTCGTTACTGGCCAGCACCATGTGGCACAGGTCGGTGATCGCCAGCAGGCGGGCACTCTTGGCATCGACCGGTTTGCCGGCGGGCCCGCTCAGGTGTCGGCGGGACTGGTCGACCAGGAACGTCTCGATCACCTGCAGTTCCTCATCGGTCGCAGGCCTCGAATAGGCCAAGCCAATCGCCCGGGCGGCGATCTGCCGGTTGTCGTCGCCACCGACGCGGGCGGCGAACGAGCGGGCGGCTTTCTCCATGAAACGGCTGTTCCAGAGTGTCAGGGCCTGCGTGGCGACGGTCGATTGGGAACGCTGCGAACAGTTGATCTCGATCGTGGGCTGGTCGAAGGCCTGCAGCATGGTCTGAGGATTCAGCCTGAGGATCTGGATGTAGATGCTGCGGCGATTGTCGGGCTGCCCGTCGGCCATGTTGACCTCCCCGTCGGGCCGTCGAGCCACTCGCAGGGCGGCTCCGAAGGGACGCTGGTCGAGTCGACCCGAGACGGCCAGTACGGCGTCACGGAAGGGTTCGGCACCCAGTCGTCGCAGAGTCTGCCGCCACAGGAAGAGATTGTCGGGGTCGATGGTTTCGGCGGCGGCGATGACGTGGGCGGGTGGACGCGAGACCTGGCGGTAGGCGGCTGAGAGCAGGACCAGGCGATGGATGTGCTTGATGTCCCAGCCCGAATCGATGAATTCGCGGGCCAGCCAATCGATCAGCCGGGGATGCGTGGGGGCGGCACCGCTGGAGCCGAAGTCGTCGGGCGTGCTGACGAGGCCGCGGCCGAAATGGTGCATCCAGATCCGGTTGACCATCACGCGGGCGGTCAGGGGGTGGTCGGGGTGAGTCAACCAGCGGGCAAAGGCCAGGCGACGGCCGGAGGTGCGGGCCGTCTTGGCCGGTGCACTCCACTGCAGGGCACGCCCGTTGCGGAGCACAACAGGGACCTCGGGACCGACCGCCGGGCCGGGGGTCAGAGGATCACCGCGACGCAGCAAGGGGGTCTGGACCTCGCCGGGCAGGTCGTACAGGGCGCGGATTTCCTCGAGATGGACCCGGCGTCCCTGCCAGCTGGACTGCTGCTGTTGCAATTCGGACTGCCGCCTGGGGTACTCGGGAAAGGCTCGAGGCAGCGCGGTGGCCAGGGCCTTCTGGTCGGGTCGCAGGTGGCCACCGAACTTGCCGGCGAGGTACTGCTGGATCTCGTCGCGGCGGCCGCCCTCGGTCTTGAGGGCCCGGTCCACGTCGGCCCGGATCGGCAGGGGCAGGGCGGCCAGTCGACTGTCATGGAGTTTCTGGGCGAAGGTCGTTTCGAGAGTCGTCAGCTCGCCGGTGATCCGCTTGAGGTTCGCATCGACCTTTGCGTTCTGCTTCTGGGCGGAGTCCTGCTGCTTGCGGGTGGCCTTCAGCAGCCGCCGCTTCATCTGGGGAACCCACTGCGTGGGCCTGAGCGCGGGCATGAAGATTGCCTGCAGGCGGTAGTAGTCGGCCTGGGAGATCGGGTCGAACTTGTGGCCGTGGCACCGGGCACAGTGCAGGGTCAGCCCCATGGTGGTCGAGGTGACGATCTGCAGCGTGTCGTTGAGCGTGGGGTAGAAGTAGAGTGCGTCGGCGTTCTTGATCGTACTGAAGTCGGGTCGGGACGAGTCGGCGGCCATCCTCAGGAAGCCGGTGGCGATCAGTCCCCGCACCACGTCCTCGGGCAACCGATCGGCCGTTTCGAAGTGCTTCCAGTACTCGGTCAATTCGTCTCCGGCGATCTGTTCGTGCAGGAAGCGGTCATACGGCGTGTTGTCGTTGAGTGCCCGGATCACGTAATCGCGAAACCGCCAGGTGAACGGCAGCGGTCGGTCTTCGCTGAGGACTCCGGCCGAATCGGCGTAGCCGGCGGTATCGAGCCAGTGCCGTCCCCAGCGTTCCCCATAGGCCGGGCTGGCCAGCAGCCGTTCGACCTCGTGCCGATAGGCGTCGGGATCGGGGTGGTTCAGGAAGCGGTCGAGGTCGGCCTGGGCGGGGGGGAGCCCGGTGAGGTCGTAGCTGAGTCGTCTCAGCAGGGTGGCGCGATCGGCCGATGGCGAGAGTGCCAGCTTGCGTTTCTGCAGTGCGGCCAGCAGGAAGCTGTCGACGGGATTGATCGCTGCCTGTGCGGTGTTTTCGGTGAGCGTGTTGGGGAGCGGCGGTCGACGTGGTGGCTGGAAGGCCCAGAAGGTTCGCTCGTCATCGCTCAATTCGTCGAGCCGGATGTCGTCCAGGTCGTTGGCCGCCCGGGGTACGTCTCCGGTTCCGGCGGCCCCTTCGTTGATCCACGTCCGGATCAGTCCTTTTTCCGCCGCGGTCAGCTTGGGACCTTTGCGGGGCATCCGATTTGAGGCGAGCACTCCCCAGAGCCGGCTGCTCTCGGCCGCGTTGATTCTCACGACCGCCCCGCGGTTGCTTCCGGCGAGCACGCCGCCGCGTGATGAGAGATCGAGGCCGGCCTTGGGCTTGGGACCCGAATGGCAGCCGGTGCAGCGGGCCTTGAGAATCGGCAGGATCTGTTTCTGGAAGTCCGGCGGCTTGTCCGCGGCATGCCCACGGCCCTCAAGGAGGGCGATCAGCAGCAGGATGGCGATCGCTCGCGGCATGGGTCTGGCGGAATCGAGGAAGGGACTTGCAGGCGGCACAAGGTCTGGGCCTGGCGTCGCCGGGGCGGGGACCACCCGCCGTGGGTCTCGATTCTAGCACAGCGGGCCGCTGGCGGGAGATCGCCTGCGGCCCGCTGGGGGTCCTGTTGTGAAGTGGTGGCCGATCAGTGGTCCGGCGGGCTCACTTGGCCTCGGGCAGTTGGTATCCCTTCACGTTGGTGCGGATCCGGTAGAGGCTTTTGCCGGAGGTGATGTAGAGCAGCTTGGCGTCCCGGCCTCGGGCGAAGCCGACATTGGTCGGCAGTTCGGGCGTCTTGATGTAGGCCAGTTCCTTGCCCGCGGGCGAGTAGACGACGATGCCGGGCTTCTTTTCGCTGCGGACTGCGACAAACAGGTTGCCGTCGGCGTCGACGACCAGGCCATCGGGGCCGTCCTCGGGGTAGTAGTCGACCAGCGTCTTGCGGAAGGTCGCTTCACCCTTGGCGTCGAGGTCGTAGGCCATCAGGGCCATGTGTCCCTTGCGGAGCGGCACGGCGGGGGCGACGGGTCCCTTGGCGTCGGGCGCCTTGCCCAGCCGCTCGAAGCCGGTCGCCCCGTTATCGTTGCTGACGACATAGAGCGTCTTCTGGTCCGGCGAGATGCAGACCCCGTTGGGCTTGCCGGCGTCGCTGATGATGCGGTGAATCGAGCCGTCGGTGTCGATCCGGTAGACCCCCATCACCGGCTGCTCGATCGCCTCGTGCCCCAGGTAGCGGGGGTCGCTGAAGTAGAGTCGTCCCTTGAGGTCGATGGTGACATCGTTGGGCGAGTTGAGTCGTCGGCCCTCGAAGATCCCGGTGATGATGTAGCTCATGCCGGTCTTCATGTCGGTGCGGGTGACCCGTTGTCCTCCGTAGTCGGCCCCTTCGCAGATGATCATGTCGCCGCGGGCATCGAACTTGATGCCGTTGGACATGCCCGAGGGCGAGCGGAAGATGGTGGTCTTGCTGGTCCTGGGGTTGAACTTCCAGATGTGGCCGGCGTGGATGGCTCCGGTTTCGGTGACGGCCTGGTGCGAGAAGGTGATGTCGCTGAAGTAGACCATGCCATCGGGAGCCACCGCGACGCCCTCGGTCAGCACGATGCCGTCGAAGAGCTTTTCGAGCTTGGCACCGGCAGGAATGATCGGGTCGGCAGCCGAGGCCGGTGCGGCCAGCGCGACCGCCAGGCTCAACAGCGACAGCAACAGCAACGGGGAGGAGATGCGTGTCATGGTGTGGGTCCTTGATCGTCGGGAGGCAGTATGGAACGGGAACGGAAAC